>Ga0213868_10006743_pt1 | contig 10088 bp, 10 predicted proteins | sample PICome_9_FD_160087 | JGI IMG/M metagenome (GOLD analysis project Ga0213868, IMG submission 160087) | Coastal seawater microbial communities near Pivers Island, North Carolina, United States - PICO127 | ecosystem: Environmental > Aquatic > Marine > Coastal | place: USA: North Carolina...
AGGCCCAGAGCACGACAATCGCGATGAATTGAGCCGCCAGCGAGGGAAGGAAGGTCGCAATGATTACGGCGAACATAATGGGGATGAGGAACTCACCAAAGTTCCAGCGCGCATCCACGTAGTCGCGGACCCATTTCTTTTGAGGACCCTTGTCACGCAGAGGCAGAAAACGTTCCTCACCGTTGGCAAGGCCCAGACGCGCTCTTTCGCGTTCTTTTGTGAGCCTGGCCCTCGCTTCCTTGCGGTTATTCGACACGAGAGGCCGCTTGAGCTCTGCCTCGCGATCTTTGCGCCGGGGAGTGGGATGACCTTTGCCCTGAATGTCGGCGTCATCAGCCGGTGAAAGTTCCTGTGCCACGTGTTCCTCTCCTGCAACGGTGTCACTCCAGATTAGTGGGGAGGTGGGGAAACATCTCCCAGAGCGTTTCCAGCTCTTCTGAGGAAGTGCGGGGTACACTAAGGGTCCGAGGAAAGGACTCTTCCATGTCAGAAACTCTGAACAAAACACACGGAGTATCACTCACTGATGGGGCAGCCCTGAAGGTCCGAAACCTCCTCGACCAAGAGGGCCGCGATGATCTGCGCCTTCGAGTGGCTGTTCAGCCGGGCGGTTGCTCCGGCTTGATTTATCAGCTGTTCTTCGACGAGCGCCTGATGGAAGACGATCTTGTGCGTGAGTTCTCCGGCGTCGAGCTTGTGGTCGACAAGATGAGTTCTCCCTACGTCGATGGCGCCACCGTGGACTTTGAGGACACTATTCAGAAGCAGGGTTTCACCATCGATAACCCCAACGCCGAGGGCAGCTGTGCCTGCGGCGACAGTTTCTCCTAAACCCCTGAATAAAGCGCCCACACGCCCAAATCTGAGAGTGGAGCGCGCGACAGATGTCGTAGACTTGGACTCCAGAGCTTGCTTGTCACGGTGAAAGGTTTCCAGTGCGCCACACCCTAAAGCGCGGCCTCAAGGGCGCGTCCCTTCTCACGGTGCTCGCCGTTGTTCTGGCGGGGTGTACCTCGCAGAGCGCGTTGGGCTGGCTCCCCACCGAGAGAGGTCTGACGAACCAGGTCGACCGGGTTATTGATCTGTGGGTGGTGTCCTGGGTTGTATTGCTCATCGTGGGTGTCATCACCTGGCTACTGATCATTTGGGCCACCGTCGTCTACCGCCGTCGCCGTGGGCAGTCTGGTCTCCCCGCTCAATTGCGCTACAACATGCCCATTGAGACCTTTTACACGATCGTTCCGCTGATTCTTGTTCTCGGGTTCTTTGCCTTTACTGCTCGCGATCAAACCATCATCGAAGCCCCTCTGGAGGATCCCGATGTCTCCATCGAGGTCTACGGCAAGCGATGGGCTTGGGACTTCAACTACCTCAACGAAAATGTCTACCTCGCCGGAATTCAGGGGCAAGAGATTCCTGGCGGGGGAGTAGACAACGAACTGCTTCCCAAGCTCTACCTTCCGGTGAATCAGAGCGTAGAAATCAAGATTGAGTCTCGTGACGTCATTCACTCGTTCTGGGTTATCGACTTTCTGTACAAGAAAGACATGATTCCTGCCCGCACCAACTATTGGTATTTCATTCCCCAGGAAGAGGGAGTCTTCCGGGGGAAGTGCGCGGAGCTCTGTGGTGAGTATCACTCCCTGATGCTTTTCGAGGTTCACGTGGTGTCAGAGCAGGAGTACAACCAGCAGATTCAGGCTCTCCGAGCCCAAGGCAATGTGGGACGCCTTGGCCCGGAGGCAAACGTCTTGCAGAACCTTCCCGGTACCGGCGCATTTAGTGAGAGTGAGTAGTAGCAGATGACAACTACAGCCCCCCGCCCCTCAGTCACAGAAACCCCTCAGGGTCTTTCTAACGCCAGGGTTGCCACCAAGGGAAACGTTTTCGTCGATTGGATTACGACTACTGACCACAAGAAGGTTGGCTACCTCTACCTGATCACGTCTTTCCTCTACTTCCTGCTCGGCGGGGTGATGGCTCTCGTTATTCGCGCGCAACTTTTTGCTCCCGGTCTCGAAATTGTGGCTACCAAGGAGCAGTACAACCAGCTCTTCACCATGCACGGAACCATCATGTTGTTGATGTTTGCAACTCCGCTCTTTGCGGGGTTTGCCAATGTTTTGATGCCCCTGCAAATCGGTGCGCCGGATGTGGCGTTCCCGCGTCTGAATGCTCTCGCCTACTGGTTCTTTAGCTTTGGCTCGCTCATCGCGGTCGCCGGGTTCTTGACCCCTCAGGGTGCTGCCGCATTCGGATGGTTTGCCTATTCTCCACTATCTAGTCAGACGTTCTCGCCGGGCTTGGGGGCAAACCTCTGGGTGTTTGGTTTGGGTTTGAGCGGTTTTGGAACAATCTTGGGTGCGGTGAACTTCATCACCACCATCATCACGATGCGTGTTCCTGGAATGACCATGTGGCGCATGCCTATCTTCACCTGGAACACTCTGGTCACGTCAATTCTTGTGCTGTTGGCCTTCCCCGTGTTGGCTGCTGCGATGCTCGCGCTGGGCTCTGACCGAGTATTTGGTTCCCATGTGTACGACGCGGCGAATGGTGGGGCGATTCTCTGGCAGCACCTTTTCTGGTTCTTTGGCCACCCCGAGGTCTACATCATTGCATTGCCCTTCTTCGGGATCGTGTCGGAAATCTTCCCGGTCTTCAGCCGTAAGCCAATTTTTGGGTACAAGACGCTGGTCTACGCGACTATTGCTATTGCGGCCCTGTCGATGACCGTGTGGGCTCACCACATGTATGTAACGGGTTCCGTTCTGCTTCCCTTCTTTGCGCTGATGACGATGCTCATCGCGGTGCCCACGGGTGTCAAGATATTCAACTGGATAGGCACAATGTGGCGGGGCTCAGTCACCTTTGAGACCCCGATTGTCTTTGCTTTGGGCTTCCTCATCTCCTTTGTGTTTGGGGGTCTGACCGGAGTCATTCTGGCCTCCCCACCGCTTGATTTCCACGTCTCTGACAGCTACTTCGTGGTCGCCCACTTCCACTACGTGGTGTTTGGAACGGTGGTGTTCGCGATGTTTGCGGGCTTCTACTTCTGGTGGCCTAAGTTCACCGGGAAAATGCTGAACGAGTCTCTGGGACACGTGCACTTCTGGATTCTGTTCGTTGGCTTCCACATGACGTTCCTCATTCAGCACTGGTTGGGCGTCATGGGTATGCCGAGGCGTTATGCGACCTACCTCCCGGAGGATGGCTTCACCTGGATGAATCAGCTCTCCACGGTGGGATCGGTGCTTTTGGCGCTGTCGATGATTCCGTTCTTCCTCAATGTCTATCTGACCGCTCGTAACGGCCAGAAGGTGACCGTGAATGATCCGTGGGGCTATGGCCGCTCACTCGAGTGGGCAACCTCGTGTCCTCCTCCTCGACACAACTTCACCTCGATTCCAAGAATCCGGTCTGAGTCGCCCGCCTTTGACCTCAACCACCCGGAGATAGATCTGCCGGCGGTGGAAAGGGTCCGAAAAGCCCCAGCAAAGGCTGCGAAGTAGGCTAGGGACTCATGAAGACAAACATTGTTCTGCTGCGGGTCCTCACGGTGTATTTCTTTGCCCTCGCAGCGATTTACACCGTCTGGTCGATTATCGACACGGGTGCCATCGAATGGGTGGGTTCGCTCACCATTGTTCTCAGCGGAGCGTTGACGATCCTTATTGCCTTCTACCTCCAGGTCCAGTTGCGTAATCAGGGTGGAGATCTCCCCGAAGACCGCCTGGATGCAGAGATTGACGAGGGTGACCCCGAAATTGGCTTCTACAGCCCGTGGAGCTGGTGGCCGATCATGCTTGCAGGAGGTGCTGCGGTTGCATTCCTGGGACTTGCGGTGGGCTACTGGGTCTCCCTCTACGCCGTTCCCTTTATCCTGATCGGTATCGTGGGCTGGACCTACGAGTATTACCGAGGATATTTTGCCCGCTAGCGCCCCAGTCGTCCGTTTCGCTACAGACTCTGATGGCGACGCAATTCTGGCCCTGGTGGGGCGCCTCGGCCACGCTGTGCCAGTCGATGCGCACGCGTTTGCCGCTAGCTTTCCCCAGGTATTGGCTGATCACCCCCGATCCCTGCTCCACGTCGCTGAGGTGGACGGTGTTATCGCGGGATATGCCCTCACGACTATCACCCAGCTGCTTTACACCAATGGTCCCTCAGCTCAGCTGCAAGAGATTGTGGTGGACGAAACGCTCCAAACCAGGGGAGTGGGGACCGCGCTGGTCCGCGCCGTCGAGAAGGCGTGCGAAGACAGCGGCGTCACCCAGTTGACTGTGGCGTCACGCCGTGCTGGAGGCTTCTATGACCGCCTCGGCTACACCCAGCAAGCTGAATACATGCGGAGACTCTTCTAGAGAACCCACACGCCGACTCCATTGGTCGCGCGATAACTATCTCGACGTCCGAGAGTTAGTGCTTGCCCGCACCTTCGAGTTCTTTGGCCTCGATCGGGAGAACCCGATCCTCGAAGAACCAGCGGGATACTCCCGCGCGCAACTTCGTGCCCACCGTGATTCGACCCTCATCGTTGGGTCGGACCGTGAGGGGCTGGTAGTCGTTGTAGTCGAGAAGTCTCCAGCGCTCATAGTCGTCGAGCTGCTCGTGCACCTCGACGTACTCTCCGCCGGGCAGACGAACAATACGTCCGCTCTCGTAGCCGTGGAGCGCGATCTCACGATCCTTGCGCTGCAGGGCTAAACAGGTGCGCTTGGTGATTATGAACGCCGCGATGGGCGCCAAGATGAGCAGCACTTGAAGGGTATTAATAACCCCCTCGATGGTCATCTTGAAGTGCGTGGCGATGAGGTCAGAGCTCGCTGCGGCCCAGAGAACGGCATAGAACACGACGCCGGCCGCACCAATTCCAGTCCGGGTGGGGGCGTTGCGGGGGCGCTCAGCGATGTGGTGCTCACGCTTATCTCCGGTTACCCACGCTTCAAAGAAAGGGTAGACGGCGACGGCACCGAGGAACACAATCAGCACCACCGTGGGGGCCAGAATATTCATGGCCCAGGTGTAGCCAAAGAGCACAAACTCCCATCCCGGCGGCACCAATCTCAAGGCGCCATCGGCAAAGCCGATGTACCAGTCGGGTTGGGTACCCGCGGACACAGGGGAGGGGTCGTACGGCCCGTAGTTCCAGATCGGGTTGATGGTGAAGAGGGAGGCAATCAGCATGATTACCCCGAACACCAGGAAGAAGAACCCGCCAGCCTTTGCGGCAAATACCGGCATGACCGGGGAACCCACCACGTTGTCGTTCGTGCGGCCGGGGCCAGCAAACTGGGTGTGCTTGTTGACGACCAACAGGACCATGTGGATGGCCAGAGTAGCAATCAAGATTGCGGGCAACAGCATGATGTGCAGCACGTACAGTCGGGGAATCACTTCCATGCCGGGGAACTGGTCGCCAAAGAACAGGTAGGAAATCCACACGCCAACCACGGGGAAGGCCTTGATCATGCCGTCAATGATGCGCAGTCCGTTTCCAGACAGCAGGTCATCGGGGAGGCTGTAACCGGTGAAACCCTCAGCCATGGCCAGAACGAAGAGGAGGAATCCAACGATCCAGTTCAGCTCACGGGGCTTGCGGAATGCTCCGGTGAAGAACACGCGAAGCATGTGCAAAGCGGTGGAGGCCACAAAGAGCAGTGCTGCCCAGTGGTGCACCTGCCTCATCAACAGTCCACCACGGATGTCAAAAGACAGATCGAGTGAGGTGTGGTAGGCCACCGACATTTCGATGCCCTTGAGGGGAAGGTAGGAGCCCTCGTAGGGAACATGGGACATCGAGGGGTCGTAGTAGAAAGTCAGGAAGGTACCGCTGATGAGAATCACGATGAAGGAGTAGAGGGCGACCTCACCGAGCATGAAGGACCAGTGGTCCGGGAAAATTTTGCGACCGAGGGTTTTGACAGCGGTCGAAGCGCTCGTGCGCTCGTCTACGTAGTTGGCAGCCCAGTTGGTGAACCGCATGCCACGGCCGACATCAGCTTGGGGTGTGCTCTCTATTGTTGTGCTCACAGTTCCCTCTCCCAGAAACTCGGTCCAACAGGTTCAGTGAATCCACTTCGTGCTACGAGGTATCCTTCCGCATCAATGGTGATAGGAAGCTGTGGAAGGGGGCGTGCCGCGGGCCCAAAGATAACTTCACAGTGATTTGCCACGTCAAACTCAGATTGGTGGCACGGGCACAACAGGTGATGCGTCTGCTGCTCATAGAGTGCGACAGGGCATCCCACGTGGGTGCAAATCTTGGAGTAGGCCACAATTCCTTGGTACGACCAGTCGGTTTTGGCCGGATCTTCATTCAGCTCGTCGACGGGCAGACGCATCAGCAACACCGCCGCTTTGGCCTTTTCTTCCAGTTTGCCGTGCTCGAGGTCCTTCCACCCATCGGGAACCACGTGGAAGGCAGACCCAATGGTGACTTCCGTGGCCCTAATGGGAACACCGCTGGGGTCGCGAGTGAGGCGCACGCCCTCTGTCCACATGGTTGTCTTCATGAGCTCGATCGGGTCTTCTGCCGGCGCAAGATCCCGGAACAGCACAACAGCGGGAATCGGCGCGGCAAGAAGGGCACCAAAAAGGGTGTTGCGGATCAGTGACCGCCGGGTAAAGCCAGACTCTTTGTTGGCCTGCTGAAAGGTTTCGACAGCCGCTTGACGAGATTCTTCGCTGCCCCTGGTGGGGTGGCGCTCCTCGACGAGCTGGTGACCGTGCATCAGGGCCTTCGCCCACTGGACAGCACCAATTCCCACACCCAGGAGAGCAACAGAAAGCCCCAGGCCCACGGTGAGGTTGTTCATTCGGACAGATCCCATGTCACCGGGGATGATGGGGAAAATTACGTAGGCCACTGCCGCAAACACACTTCCGACAATGGAGAGCAGGAAGAACAGAGAAATCCTGCGCTCCATGCCCTTGGCTTCTTTGTCATCCAAGTCCGTCACGCGTTGGTGCTCGGGGGCTAGGCCGGGATTCTGGGGAGTATTAGAGCGCTCAACAGCGGTACCAGGGTCCATAGCGTCGTCGTGACCTGAGGTCTCGACGTCCGAAGCTGGTGGCTTGTCTGCCATGGTCCGTTGTCCCTTTCTTCCCTAGTTAGAGCGTGCTGTCAGCCATACCGCGACGGCAATCAGTCCCCCGAGACCGATCAGCCAAATGAACAAGCCCTCGGAAACGGGCCCCAAGCTACCCAAAGAGAAGCCACCCACGGAGGGGTTTTCATCCAAGTACTTCAGGTAGGTGATGACGTCGTTTTTCTCTTCCGGAGACAAGTTCATATCGCTAAACACGGGCATGTTCTGCGGACCCGTCACCATGGCGCCATACACGTGAATGGGCTGAAGGTCGCGCAAATGAGGCGCATACTTGCCCTCGGTGAGTGCTCCACCGGCTCCGGCCACGTTGTGGCACATGGCGCAGTTGATCCGGAACAGCTCCGCACCGTTGGCCACGTCTCCGTCTCCGGCGTAGTACTTCGGGTCTGGCAATCCGGGACCGGGAGCAAGCGAGGCCACCCAAGCAGCCATCGCGTCGATCTGGGGCTGGGTGAACTGGACTGGCTTTACTTCGGCCTGAGGGCCAGAGGCGGCCATGGGCATCCGACCTGTACCGACCTGGAAGTCCACAGACAATGCGCCGACACCAATGAGCGAGGGACCAGCCACGGAGCCTTCAGAGTTCATACCGTGGCAACTCGCGCAGTTAGCCAAGAAAAGCTTCTCGCCCTCTTCGACAAGTGCTTCCTGCGACACCGGCGCGTCCTGGGCGTGCGCGATGCCCGTGCTCGCAGCCGCATACGCACCGCCGGTGACGAACAAACCAATCACCAGGAGAAGCCCACCCATCAACGGGTGGCGACGACCTGAACGACGTGGGGAGCGGGATGACGGCATAGGGGAGCGCAGCTACTTTCTTGTCTAGTTATCTCAGTACGTAAATGACGAGGAACAAACCAATCCACACAACATCAACGAAGTGCCAGTAATACGAAACCACAATCGCGCTCGTCGCCTCACGATGTGTGAAGTTCTTCACAGCATATGCACGGCCGATTACCAGCAAGAAAGCAATCAGTCCGCCCGTTACGTGGAGGCCGTGGAAACCGGTGGTGAGGAAAAAGGCCGAGCCATACGCGTCGGAAGCCAAGGTGAGACCTTCCGATACCAACACGGCGTACTCATAGACCTGTCCCGCAACGAAAATGGCACCCATCACATAGGTGAGGAAGAACCACTCGATCATTCCCCACTGGGTGGGTTTCCAGCCGGTTGCTCTGGCTTGCAAGCGCTCCGCGGCAAACACACCGAACTGGGCGGTAACGCTGGAGAGTACAAGAATCGTGGTGTTGACAGCAGCGAAGGGCAGGTCGAGCAGAGGAACTCGAGACTCCCAGAGTTCCGGCGATGTTGAGCGCAGCGTGAAGTAGATCGCGAACAAACCCGCGAAGAACATGACTTCGCTACCCAGCCACACGATGGTGCCCACAGCAACGACATTCGGTCGATTTACTGTGGGCGCGGAAAGACCTGAGGTTAGAGATGCGCTGCTCACCCCTCCATTATGCCTGATGTAAGACTGGGACTTTGCCCCACGACATGCCCCATTAGGCCAGTACCATGGGCACTATGCCCTCCGATTTCTCGTGGCCTGAAACCCTCACCCAGCTGCTCGAGCGACGTGACCTCACCGTGGCGCAAGCAACTAGCGCGATGGAAGCGGTGATGGCGGGGGAGGTTACAGATTCTCAGATGGCAGCGTTTTTGGTCGCACTGCGCGCCAAGTCTGAAACCGTCGATGAGATCGTGGGTTTTCGAGACGCCGTCCTCAAGCACGCGGTCGCACTTCCCATCGACCCCATGGTGCTCGACATTGTGGGGACTGGGGGAGACCCCTACGGCGCTGTGGTGAATGTGTCCTCGATCGCGTCGATTGTGGCAGCAGCTGCCGGTGTTCCGGTGGTGAAGCACGGCAACCGTGCGGCGAGCTCCGCCTCAGGAGCCAGCGACGTGCTGGGGGCGCTGGGGGTGAACCTAGAGCTGGAGCCGAGCGATGTGGCGCGAGTTTTTCACGAGGTCGGGTTGACTTTCGTGTTTGCTGCGAAATTCCACCCGGGTTTCCGGCACGCAGCCACTGCAAGGAAAGAAATCGGAATTCCCACCGTTTTCAACATTCTGGGGCCACTGTGTAACCCGGTGAGGCCGGAAGCCAGCGCCGTGGGAGTGAGCAATTTGGGCCGAGTGCCGCAAGTTGCCGGAGTTTTTAGGACTCGCGGCGCGACCGCCCTGGTGTATCGCGGTGACGATGGCATCGACAAGATGACCACCACCGGTCACTCTCACGTGTGGGAGGTGACCAGGGGTCAGATTTACGAGCACGATGTGAACTCGGAAGAGCTGGGTCTCGCACAAGCGCGACCCGAGGATCTCCTCGGGGAAGGTCCCGAGCACAATGCCAGCCTGGCCAGAAGCGTTCTTGCGGGAGATCCTGGTCCCGTTCGAGACATTGTGGTGCTCAATGCAGCAGCGGGCTTGGTGTCGTTCGCTTTGGCGGAAAACCCTGCCGAGCGCGAACGCGGATTGATGGAGCGGCTTAGCGAAAAGGTTGCTCTCGCCGAGTCAACACTTGACTCAGGCTTGGCGCAGAAGAAACTAGAGGACTGGGTAACAGCAACCCACCGCTAAAACGGGGTAGGGGCGCGTGGGGGATTCCCGCGCACCGTGTTGTCGCATATTCTGACATAATATAGATTATCGGAGGCTACAACCGCGGGGCGAGCGACCTCATCAGGTCCGGCAACGTTGAGGGTTCATAGGGTTCACCCCTCGCCTCCAACTCATCCGCACTAAACCAGCCCCAGTTGGTGACATCAACGTGTTCCTCCTCAGTCCAGAACGTGTTGGTCGGCTCGAAACGCTCCGTTTGCACCAGAAAGTACTCGGCGTAGCCCCGGTTGTGATCAGCTTCGTCAAAGCGCACCTCGAAGCTATACGTCCACACAGGATCCCCCGCGTCATCAAAAGCGCGACCAGTTTCCTCATAGAGCTCCCGCAGCGCTGCTTCGGCGTGTGTTT
>Ga0213868_10006744_pt1 | contig 10086 bp, 8 predicted proteins | sample PICome_9_FD_160087 | JGI IMG/M metagenome (GOLD analysis project Ga0213868, IMG submission 160087) | Coastal seawater microbial communities near Pivers Island, North Carolina, United States - PICO127 | ecosystem: Environmental > Aquatic > Marine > Coastal | place: USA: North Carolina | collected...
CCTCGGTCTTCAATTTCGCCAATTTTTTCTAAAATAATATCTTGATTGTTTAAATAAGGACTTAATCTTGAAAAAACAGAAATTATGTTTTGTTCATTAAAGAACTGCTCTAATGCTGTAACAAAGTTGCTAGTATTAAAAGTGCTATTTACATTGATTTGAAGCGGACCTGCATATCCATAAACAGATGTGGCATCATTATAATTTGAATTATCAATTTTTCTAATAATTAATGGTAATGCTATTATTACATCTCCTTCTGTGTATTCAATTAAAATCGATTTTTCATCTTTTATTTTTGATAAATTATGATAGTTATATGTATGATAAAAATCATAATTTTCAACTTGCCTAAGTGTATCTTGCCACTCTTCTTTAGATGTTATAACACGTATTTTATTTATTTTATTGTCCCCATTCACCTCATTATATTTGGGGAAATAGTTTTTGGAATCAAGTAATAAACTATTAGGATCGGTGTATTCAACTTCAATATCTTTTAATAAATTATAATATAAGCTCTCATTTATAATTTTTCTTCCGGTATAAAAAATCACGTCATTATCCTTAGGAAAAAAAGCTTTTTTATATTGATATAAACCATCAAAATCCTTTCTACCGCCACCAAGAACATAGTACTTTTTATTATTTTTAATAGCCCATTTCATGATTTCTATTTTCAAAAAATCATTAGGTCTTGTTTCAAAATGTTCGGAGAGCGTTCCTCCTAGATAGGAATACAAGGTGTCATTGTCAATAATGATAAATTCCGAAGAAACAGGAGTAAGTTCTTTATATACAATAGCTATTAAAATTTTATCAGGATTGGACTTAACTAAATTTTCGAAATAATCTTTTTTATAAAAATAATCTTTAGAAGCAGTATTTCTTGTCATAGTTTTTATATATATGTGATAAAAACTATTTAAAATTTCTTGTGATATAATACCTGAATTAAACTGACTAGTTAACAAGCTCTTTTCTGCTTTTCTGTAATTATTCCTTACTTTTTGTTTAAAACTAACCCATAAAGTATCAAAATCAGAGATTTCACCTTTTATGTTGTTTAAACTCGGGATTAAATGTCCAGAATAATGTTTGTAGTTATTTTCTAGATTAAAACGAATGAATTCAGTAACGATATTGTTTTTTTTGTACCATTTATCAACTTTTTTCCAAAAAGCTATAATGTCCTTGTCACTTGCATTATTGAACAAAGGACCGCTATAGCCATAAGGAGTGGATACATCATAAAATGAATTATTATCTATTGTAGGTGTGTTAATTTTGTTAAAAATAACAGGCATTAAAATTTTAACCTGACCATTTGTTATTAAAACAAAATAACTTAAAACACTATGGCTATCGTGATTACAATATTGTAAAGAATAAAAAACATTAGAACTTGGGAACCCTTCTAAAATACCATTATATTTTTCTTTATCCTGTTCATTAGATATATTATGTAATTCTAAACTATAATCAAATGCTTTTTCAGGACTTTTCATATCTAGATATTTTCATTTTTTTTCTGTTCTTAATTTCTTGAACTGGTAAACCGTATATCATTTTATAATCTCCAATATTTTTATTTACCGCGGTACCTGCTCCGATAACAGAATGCTTCCCTTCTTTTCCTGTAATATCAATAATAACTTTGTCGTGTCCAGAGGCGGTAAGATTAAAATTTTATTATTCTGCATCTCCTCCTGTAAAAGTTGGCATATTAAGACCGTTAGCACTATTTATTCCTTCGGGCACTACTATTCTCTTGATAGTTAACAGTAGTATTTTGACATCTAATAGGAAAGAGATATTATTAACATACCATATATCATATGCGAATTTTTGTTTCCATGAAATTGAATTTCTACCTTTCACCTGGGCCCAACCTGTAATGCCTGGTTTTACATGATGACGTTTTTTTTGTTCCTGGTTATAAAGTGGTAAATATTGTGCTAGTAGCGGTCTCGGGCCCACTATACTCATATCGCCTTTAATAACATTTAAGAGTTGTGGTATTTCGTCTAATGAATATTTTCTAATAAAAAGACCAATTTTGGTAACCCGTTCCTCAAAAGGTAAGAACTCACCATCTTGGTCTTTTTTATCATTCATTGTTTTAAACTTGATTATTTTAAAGATTTTTTCGTCTTTACCCGGTCTTTCTTGAAAAAAGAAAGCTTTACCACCATTCAAAATATAAAGAATAATGTAAACCGTTATAAAAACAGGAAAGAGTATAAGAAATGCGAATATTGAAATAAATAAATCTAGAATTCTTTTTATTATTGAGTATGATTTCATTTTGTGAAAGTAATATTAGAAAGTGTTAATAATTATAAATAGGGTTAAATGTAATTTTTCTTGATAAATATGAATTCTTGTAGGTTAGTAATTAGTTAAAGTCATAATGTATTTATTAATATGTTTTTATCCTAATTCTCTATAGTCATCTAAATCTATCATAACTGAACTCGGATCAACCACTATATCTTTTGACGTTAATACATTCTTGATAGTTTTTAATAAAATACTAAAATCGTTTAAAAAACTTATATTCTCAACATACTCTACATCCTTTTTTAACCTATCATCCCAATTTAAAAGATTTCTTCCAGATATTTGAGCTAAACCTGTAATACCAGGTCTTATTTGATGTCTTTTTTTATCCATGGTTGTGTAATATGGTAAATAACGAATTAAAAGCGGTCTAGGGCCAATAAAACTCATGTCACCACTGAAGACATTAATAAGTTGAGGAATTTCGTCTAGAGATGCTTTTCTAATAAATTTACCCACAAATGTTAATCTTTCATTATCCGGTAATACATTCCCATTTGCATCTTTTTTATCATTCATAGTTTTAAACTTAAAAATAGTAAATATTTTCTCATTTTTCCCCGGACGTTTTTGTGCAAAACAAGGATTGCCTTTATTTGTTATAGCTAATAAAATGATTAAAACTAATATAATAGGGGCTAGGAAGATTAAGCCTATTAGCGCTCCAAGCATATCAAACAATCGTTTAAAAAACAATCTATACATCGTGTTGATTTCTTTTAAGGTTAAATAACAATGGTAATTAAATTTCTTTATTAGTGGTAATCCAATCGTTTATCGTGTTTGTTATAAAATTCATATCGTCCATAGTGTAGCGAAAATCAACATGAATATTAATGGAGAATTTCCATTTGGAAGAAAGGATATTATTAGGCCATAAAAAGGATGGGTAAATTTCATTTTTTATGAGATGCGCTCTTAAATAATCACATTGTTCTTCATCTTTAAAAAGCAGCATAAGCCCAAAAGCAGTATGATTTTTTCTTTTGATAATTTTTATGAAATCAACATCAATAAGAGCGTCGTAAAGATTCTTTAAATGAATTTGCTTTTTTTCTAATACATTATACTTTATGAATTTTTTGATAAATGTTTCATCTTCTTTTCTAACCTTCACAAGTTTATAATGTTGGTCTAAAAATAATTCAACAGTATTAACCTCCTCTAAATAGTTTTGCTTAGAAGATGCTTCATCATCTTCTTTGTATAGCTTTTTATCGCACATCGCTTTATATGCGATATCCCAAGCGTTATAAAAAGAATGATCTTCTATGAATTTTTTTGTATCAATAGTTAACTTAGCATTTGGTTTCCAGTAAATGCCACCTAAAGGAATGGGGAGTGATTTTCTTAAGGATGCAAAACAATAGTCTGCTTTACTATTTAAACAGCTATGAGATAGCCAACCATGAGAGTGATCTTCAATAATAATAGGAGCGTTTTTCTTTTTTTCAAACGGGCTGCACAACCCCCAGTAATTGTTTAGTAAAACAACATCGTTTTGTGAAGCGAAAGTGTCTATAAGTAAAGGCTCTTCAAAATTAAAGGGCTTCGTTTTATAAAAACATATATTCTTATAACTATGTTTTATCCAATCATTCATAGCGTTCTGGCAATAATATTCAGGCATCCAAATTTTTTCAATGTCATTATTTCTATGAATTTCATCCAAGATATACTTAAAAGCTTGTCTTCCAGAATAGAATATTTCATAATCAAAATTTAGATGAACGAAATCTAATTTTATAGTATCTTCCATATGAAAGGAAGAACCAATACCTTCTCTGTGTTTTATGTATGATTTTATGTTCATTTTTATAAACTTTTAAAAATAAATTCGTTTATTTCTCTAGCTTCTCCATTTTTTTAATGGTTTTAATAATTAACTTAAAACCCTTTGCAGAAAATTTTGGAGTTAATGTTTCTAAGGTATCCTTTTTTTTAACCCGAATAGCTTCTTGATATAAAATAGTACCTCTGTCAAATTTATGGTCAATAATATGCGTTGTAATTCCTGTTACTTTCACACCATATGCTAAGGCATCTTGAATAGCTGTTTTAGTAGCTAAAAAACTTGGGAATAGGGAAGGGTGTATATTTACTATTTTTTTAGGGTATGCATTTAAAAGGTTCTTTTGAATGAGGTGCTGATAGCCTAATAAAAAAACATAATCGATGTTTCTTTTTAACAATTCAGCAAGTATCGTGTTTTGATACTCTATTGATGAACTAAAATTAACTTTATTAATCAATAAGGTATCAATATTATTTGCTTTAGCAAGTTCGGCAGCCCCACAAGGCTCACTTTCGTAAACTAACAATGAAATATTCGAGTTTTTTAGGTCGCCTTTTAAAGCGGCCTCCATGATGTCTTTTGCATTTTTACCCCAAAAGCTGCAAAAAAAAGCCCAATTGTTTTTAGACATGATTTTTAAAATATTTTTTATTTAAAGCTGTGCATATTACTTAATTTCTTTTTCAATGGTAGTAATTAAATCCCCTATATTATCCATATTCATTAAATCCATCAATTTAAATTTAATATTAAAGGTGTTTTCTATTTCTGTAATAATCATCATATGAGTTATAGATTCCCACCCATCAACATCATTAGCAGTGGTGTTTTCATTAAGCTCAAAATTACTATGCTCTAGTATTTTTGTAAATGATTTGTTTACGTTTTCTAAAATAGCTTCTTTGGTCATTTATAAGTGTTTTTTATCCAATTTTTTAATTCTTTTCTATCCAATTTCCCATTGATGTTATGAGGAAGTTGATCTAAAAAATGTGTTTTAGTAGGCATCATATAATTAGGGACTTTTGTTTGTAAATAATTAAATAGTGCGGTGGTGTCATGTTCTTCCTTTTCAATCACTAAAGCTATTTCATTATTTCCATTATTGTCGTTTACATCAATAATCGCAATATTTATATTAGTTGTAAAGCATTTAATGTGATATTCAATTTCCCCTAATTCAACCCTATAGCCTCTTATTTTTACTTGAAAATCTTTTCTTCCAATGAACATAATATCTTTGTCTTTATCAATAGTACAAAGGTCACCGGTTTTATAGAACTTTTTAGTACTGCCGTTTGTTTTTATGTTAATAAATGATTTTTTATTTTCCTTATCATTGTTCCAATAGCCTATAGTTAATTGGTTTCCGGATAAGCATAATTCTCCTTCTTTGTCTGTTCCAAGTATTTCATTGTTTTCATTAATTATGACGGCATCTATGTTATTCATAACTTTACCAAGAGCAACAATCCCATTTTTAGTTTTTACCACCTTAACATTCTCAAATGAGTAATACGTTGTAGTTACAGTAAATTCAGTTGGACCATAAGAATTAAATAACTTCGCATTTGGGATGCATTTTTTCCATTCTAAAGCTAAATTTAAATCCAGAGGGGCCGCCCCAAAGCAGCAGTATCTTATTTTTTTGGCATTAATTTCTTTAAAATAAGGGCGTAAATAAGTTATTATTGATGATGTTAATACTAGATATGTTAGTTCAAATTTTTGAATGAGTTTATAAACATAAAGATATTTAATTTGATTTTTAGGAATGGTGTAAATACATGCACCAAATAAAAGTGGATATAAAAAAGTAACTAAGGAATAATCAAAGGTAAGCTCAAACATTTGTAAGCACTTATCATTGGGTAAGATTTTATGCTTTTTTTCAAAATGCATAGCTTTAATTAAACTATTTAAGTTGCTAAAAGTTATTTGAACCCCTTTTGGTATTCCTGTACTCCCCGATGTAAAAAGGATGTATGCAATATCATTGATATTGCTGCTTCTTGAATTTAAGTCTTTTTTTGTTAACTTTAAATTTGTAATGTTTATTACATTAAAGAAATCAACATAATTATTGTTATCCGTAGAGTCTAATATGTATTTGGTTTTTGCGTTTTTTAATATTTCACAATTTCTATCCATTGGTGAATCAGGACTAATGGGAACATATGCTTTTCCTTCTAACCACAATGCGATGATGGCTGCATAAGTGTATATGTCATTATTGGTAATTAAGCCTATGTTTTTTTGAGAATATTCAATGTCGTTTTCTATGGAATAACAAATTTTTAAAACCTCACTTTTTAAGTCATTATAGGTGTAAAAAGTCTCGTTTATACATAAAGCATTGTTGGTATTATAAGTTTCAAATGTATTTAAAAGTTGTTCAAGATATTCCATAATAGTCTAAGCAAAGTGTCCGTCTCTATCTGTGATTTTTATCTCAGAAAAATTAAAATTTATATCTTTATGAGCTAAGGCATATAGATTTCTTTTGTCTGTGTAAAAATTTGTATAATTTTTTCGTATCTGCTCGCCTAATGCTTGATTCTCAGTTTGTATACTTGTTGTTTTAGACTTGATAAAATTATATATTAACGCATCTATACAAATGCTTTCATAATCTTTATGACTTAGGAAGTACCGTATAACAAATTCTTTATTTCTAATAAGTACTGATATAAATCCTACTATTTCATTTTTAACTATAACGGAGAAATTTATGTTATAAATGTTTTTTTCAATGCTACTTATTAAACAGTTATGAATGTTTTTATTATTTATTGGTGCTTGGGTGTATTGATTGTTATTTACTTGCCAATTTAAATGATTTTTACTTTTCGGAAAAATATCATCTGCGGTATATTCATTAATAAATTCCCAAGTGTTAGAATTTATTATTGATAGGTAATCAAATTTAACTTTACGCAAGTTTTTTTTAACTTTTTTAGTGTTAATCGAATTAATAATAGCAAGAGATATACTATCTATTCTTTTAAAAACAGGTTTTAAAAACTTCAAAAATCCTAGCCTTCTTATAAGAAGATTAGAATCTATATTAAATAAAATGAAATATCTAACTCTTGGTGAAAATGTTGAAAATGGCTGTTTCCTGTAATAAGCTTCTACATCTTTTCCTAAAAACTTAATAACTATTTGATTTTTTGTCGCTTCTAAGGCGACATTCATTGTGTATGTTGGTAAGATCGTATTCTTATGCTTTTCAGAAATCCACCAGCGTCTGCACCAAAATACTTTTTTTATTCCATCATTTGTATTTAAGAAATCTGGAACCAAATAAACAAAAGAAACTAGTTCATTATTTTCATATCCAACAATACCACAAACATCATTGTCATCAATCCTGTCATTTTCTATGAGCCATTTAGCTTTGCTTTTAGAGAAAGGTATGATTTGAGATTTATTAATCCAAATGGTGTTATTATCAAGAGCTTCTTTTAACAGAAACTTAGTAATTGGGAATACTTCTAAATTACCATTCATTCAAAGTGTATTATTGTTTTAATAATTTTATGATAATTCAAGATTTTCCAATTTTATAAAGATGATTTATATAAACTTGAACATTAATTCAAATATAAAAACTTAGATTTCTTTTATTCTTAAAAGGGGGTCTTTTTAACTATTTAATCGGTAACATGCAAATTAATAGTTTTGTTTGGTAATTCATTAAAGTGTTTTTTAATTTTAGCACTTTAATTTTTTATATTCTTCTAATAAAGCATTCCATACCACTTGCTGTTGATATCTAGAAGTAATAAGGCCTCTGCATTTTTCAGAGTCAAATTTTATTTTACTTTCATATACACCAAACATTTTGTTGTATAAGGTTTCAGAATTTTTTACCGGAATAATGGTTCCGTTTTCACCATCTATAATAATTTCATTACAGCCATTAATATTAGTTACTATACAAGGTAAGCCCATAGCTCCAGCTTGCATAACGACATTAGGAAAACCTTCCCTATAACTAGGGAACGTTAACACATCTGAAATAGCGAAATATGGTCTTACATCATTTACCCAACCTGTAGAAATTATTTTTTTATTTTGCTCAATAATATTTAATACTTCTGGCAAAAGGGGGTCAAGTTCCTTTTCATAATCTCCAACAAGGAGTAATTTTATATTATCATGAAGCTTTCCCATTTTATCAAAAGCTATAATTAATTCATTGATTCCTTTATCTGCAACCAATCTACCAATAAAAACAAACACAAAATCTGTATTATTAATATTTAAACTTTTTTGTAAAGCCGTCTTTTTTTTAATGTCATTAAAATCATTTGGGTTGAATCTTTCAACATCAATACCATTTGAGCTGCCATTACCAATAACTTTTAATTTATTTTTTTTAGTGAATTTATGTTCAATAATAATATCTTGTAAGCCTAAAGAATTCGGGTAAATTTTACTGGCACATGCATAAGTCACTTTTTCTACAGCATTTAAAACAATACGTTTAAATCCTGTTGCTTCAAGAAGCGGTAAACCCGCAATAGTATGCAGCCTGTGTGGTACGCCAGCTAATTTAGCCGCTAGCATAGATAGTGTTCCAGCTTTTGGCGTGTGTGAATGCACTATAAAAGGTTTCTCTTTTTTAAATAATGTGTAAAGTTGCCACACTGCTTTTAAATCTTTAAAAGGGGTAATCTTACGCGTCATTTCAATGGCAACAGCGGGAATTCCTTCTTGTTTTGTAACTATGTAGAGTTGATTTTTATTGCCTTTTGACGAAACCCCAATCATGTCATAATACTTTGACATGAACTTTAATTGCCCATGCAGTAAACCAGTAAGTGAAGCAGGAACAGTAGTGACTCTTATAATTTTTTTCATAAACAAACACAGTTAAGTATTGAAATTTGATGCGTACAAATATATAAAGTAATTTACTTACATTTTATTTATTTCTAATTAAGGTTAGATTTATGAATAAACCATTAATTTAATCGAAAAAAATTTATCAAGGGGCTTTTTATCCCTTTTTATCACATTTTCATTGCGTGAAATCATAAGGTTTATGTATTTGGATCTATGAAAGCACTAAAAAAGAAATAATATATAAGACTAATCACCAGAATGTTCTTTTTTAAGACAAAAATTAAAATGAAATTATAAAATACAAAAACAGTCTTACCTCAAAGCAAATTGGTTTCAAATAAGCCTTTGCGTTCATTGAATGTAACTTAAATTGACTATAACATAGGATTTCGAAATTTCTAAAATTTGATTTAGTATCTCCCTAGCAATGACCTACGTCTTTGCGAGGGAGGTAAGTCTGTGGCAATCGGTGTAATGATAGTCAGGTGAATGCATTTAATTTATAAAAAGTAAAATAGGCAATTACAATATTTTATAAACTACAAGTTGTAATCTTTGTATTCTAAATCGAACTCAGTTTCTACAGTTAAGTCATAACACCGTTTTTTACCAACTAAGATTTCTAATAATTAACTTTTCTTGTTAAAAAACTTAAATGAATATTTTGAAGTTATTTGTCTGAATTATAATGGGTTAAGCATTGTTTTTTGTTACAAGTTATCAACAATGTCTTCATTTATTAATATTTCATCCTATTTTTGCGCTCTTTAATCGTTAAAATAGATCTAAAAATACCTTTGTGTCGTATATGTTCATAATACATTAGAAGAGAATCTTTTATCGACAAAAAACGTATTTTATCGATAAACAGTAATTTAATATACATTTTATCGAATAAAAATACTGTTTGACGATTTTTATTAAATAATTATAATATAATTGCAATTGTAATTTAATGCCCCAAATTAAAAAATGAATATGAGAAAAACAAAGAGAGTTATGCTATTAGCATTCGTAATTATGATATCTGCGATGTCGTGTAATACAGAAGAATTATTTATTGAACCTGTTGGAGAAGAGGTTATAAATCTTGA
>Ga0213868_10006745_pt1 | contig 10086 bp, 6 predicted proteins | sample PICome_9_FD_160087 | JGI IMG/M metagenome (GOLD analysis project Ga0213868, IMG submission 160087) | Coastal seawater microbial communities near Pivers Island, North Carolina, United States - PICO127 | ecosystem: Environmental > Aquatic > Marine > Coastal | place: USA: North Carolina | collected...
TAATTTAGCGAGGTAGCACTAGCCCGTGGGAGTAAATATCTCTTCAAGACTCATTTTTAAGACTAACAGTTTGGGTATTTTAACTCATTATTCTTTTTTCGAAAGGTATTCTATTTTTTTACAAAAAAAGAATATCTCGAGTTGTCCTCTCTTCTGAATCCTCTCTCAAAAATATAGATAAACGATGATTATCGTTTCTTTTAATTTTTTAATGAAGGATTTTACGACGTTTCATTCTGCTACATTTTTGAATGAACTACTTCTTACGATATGCTCAGTCTTTCTTATCCTTGGATTCTACGCCTTCATCATCTTCTAGCTTTACTGTCAAATCAAAAGCATTGACTATTCCAACAGAAATAAAGAAAAGAGCTAAGAATACCTGGCACTTATACTTGGCGTCAACACATCCATCGCTCAAGCTTGTGCTAAGAAATAAATGTAGCACACTAGAACCAAACAATGCAGTCTGCATTGGAGGCATTAAACCATCCTTGACAGGATCTAATCCCTTGCTCAATGGAAGAAAGGCACCTCCACACCCCGCAAGTGTTCCACAAAATATGGGCCCAAACAAAGGGAAAGAAAATGTAGTTGGAGGAATGGATGCAGCAGCAAGCATTGTTAATTTCGTAACGACTGCCGCTCTTGTAGATTCGTACATGACAATCAGATAGACCTTAAAAATCTTTGACATATTCGCTACATCCCTCAATATCGGAAAGTAATAATGCAAGCAGAATGATGTAATTATTGCAATAGGGTATGCATCGTTTGCAAGTGGAACAGGTAAACCATTTAGAAAGATGGGAACAAGAATACCACCACCCGTACATGCCATCAAAAGCGATATGAATTTGTAAGAGACTGGTGCATCAGATGGCAACATGGAAAACACTTTAGAACCGTGCATAAAGGTGTATCCTAACATACACATGTATAGAACTCCACCTGGCATTAGCAAGAAGTCAGATACAACATTATCAATGATCCAAGACGTTTCATCTACAACTGCATTTTCATTTTGGATTGATTTGGGTCCCAACGGTAGAGAAAATTTAGGCATGATCTCGCACTTTACTTTAAAAAAGGAGAAACTGTTATGATTCATTCTTCATTCATCATCTTTCTCGAACCTCGAACCTCTACTCACACATATGTTTCAACTTACTTACCCTAACGATTGAGTAGTACTAACACGTACCGAATCTATCTAGTTACAAAATCATTCTCATACGTGTTTTGGATGTGTCAGGCAAAAATCAAGCGAAAGTAGTGTGTAGTGTGAGAAAGAACACCTCTTCTTAATATATCATATACCAATAAAATTAACGTAGTCTACCGACCTTATTCCTACATTAAATACAGAACAACATGGTGAAATTATCTATTATAACATTGAGTCTATTAACATCTGCAAATGCCTTTGCTCCATTGGCATGCAAACCCAACTCAGTTGCCATGACTCAAATGAGATCCGCGTCCTCCTCTGATAATAATCACCCATCGGCTGAACAAGATTCGCGACGTTCCTTCATGACCAAGACTGCTTCCATCGCTATAGCTGGAGTTTCCTTGCTTCAGAACCCAAGCACAGCTCTTGCACTAGGTGGAGGGCTCAAGAAGGTCAATGCCAAGCTTCAAGCATATGGAGTTCCGCCTATCGCAAGTCTACCGGATGGATTCTCCCCTCTCGCTGAGGTATGGGGCCGCGGTAAAAACCGTGATCCTCTTTTGGTATCCTTTGTTCATCCTATCGATTGGGTTGTCACAGTTCCATCTCAGGATGTCAATGGAGAAGATGGAACCATTCAGGCTGGCGAATATGCCAGAGGAGATACTGCTACCTTTTTCGTTTACACGGATCCTGGGAAAGTTGATAACATTGCCTCTCAGCCAAAAGAACTCTTTGAAAATGCTTTGATTAAGAGTATTTCTCAGAAAGGGTCTAACATCTACCAAAATTTTAAAGTTACCAAACTTGTACCTAAAACTGTGGATGGTCAAGATTACATGATTTGCGATTTCAAGTATACTTTATTGACTGGAGCTGGTTTTGAAGTTGATAGACAAGGTGTGGCGTCTGTAACTAGTGTTGGAGGGAATTCTGTTCAGGTCTTGTGGACGGCGTCTACTGCCATTAGGTGGAAGAAGACTGAACAGCAGTTAAGGACGATTGCGGATAGCTTTAGGTGCTATGCTGGTGGTCTTGAAGGAAGTAAGATTGAATATGATCTCGGTGCTTAAATTTGTTTGAAATTTACATGTGCGAGAAAAGGAACAAAATCGCGAAAGAAGTCATGAGTCTCATTCGAACGCAAATATAGAATACAATCGCTATAAGAAACGCGGTAGACTAAAACTTTAAATAATAATAATAATCAATTGAATGATGGAACACAAGTTTAATGGAAATAATATGTCAAGGAATGTGTAATTCGATGAAAAAACCTACCAAAAGCCGAAAGAGATCCAGTAAATACTGGATACTGATGCCTCTTCATAGTGGTGTCTGGCTTGACCACCACTCATTTCATTCACCTCTCTTTTTTTAGAAATCCTTTCATCTCCATCAACACACATTTGGAAAGATACCAGTGCGTTATAACAACGTGTCATGCATGCTCTTTATTTGAAACATATATAAATGTGAGTAATTGGAAAACCCACTCATTGGACTCATTCTCTCCCTTTCCTGCATGCAAAAGCGTGTTTTGGCACTATGATGATGAACTTCCCATAAACGTTCGCAGAAACACCGACGTGTTACACATACACAGTGGAGTATCATTAACTTCCTTGGATGTCTGAGTGTTCAAAATACATTTGATTGTAAGGAATAGGGAATGATGGAATATATGAGTATTAAATATCATTGATATGAGATAGCGCCATGATGATGAACTTCCCATAAACGTTCGCAGAAACACCGACGTGTTACACATACACAGTGGAGTATCATTAACTTCCTTGGATGTCTGAGCGTTTGAAACTCGTTTCATTTGATTTGTTTAATTCTGTTTCTCGTCTATACTTTTTCATCTAACTCCATTTTCATTGTTTCTTTTCATTATACAACAGATTATGGATGGAGCCACAATCCACAATAGCACTGGCATCTGGTAGCTCAGAACCAAATACACCTATGTAATGCAGGTGCTTGTATTCCAACAAATGTATCATTATGCTCACTTATATTGTTGTACATACTAAGTCACGGCATGATGCATGTTTCTCTAGAGTTGTATTCATAAGGAAAACTGTAATTTTTTTAAATAAACGTTTGTATCATGTTACAAATCCGCAGATGTCGTATTTTCCGTAAGCAACACATATTCTCTACTACTAGCACCTAAGGTTATGACATCCCCTTTTCGAAGTTCATAGTATCTAGCATCTTCCAATCGTACACCATTTATAAAAGTCCCATTGGTAGATCCCAAGTCCATTAAATATGGTTTACACTTAAGCTTCCCATCTGCCTTATCCACCAATGCCCGATATTGCAACACACAATGCTGTTTGGATAAAGAAGGATGATCAACAGGTATATCTGCTATCTGCCGTTCCCTTCCGAATAGATAACTTGATTGTTTGCTAATATGAAGCGTATCCAACAACGTTGATTCTTCATGGTTGGATGTAGTAGTAGTACTACTACTACTACTGCCCCTATTTTTTTTAAAAACGTACAATCTCCAACGAGTATTTGGAATTCGTGCTTCCGGTGGCTCAGAGAATTTCAATGTTATACCATTTTGCACATTACCAGTTTGATCATCATTAGCAAGAGCACCACTTAGACCAAAATTTGCCTTGATCTTTTCACCTGGTGGTAGTGGTGGTGCATCTTGTTCAGTGTCCTCTGTTTCTGGTTTTCCAAAGGTATAATGTGAATCCATTTTTTCTTCTTCTTCTTTTCGACTTATTTTTTTGTGACGTTTGAATGATTCATGTTCTTTTCTATTTTGTGGTGGATAATACTCGTTATTTGAATTCTGTTGGTATTTTGAAGGTCCCGAAGTTGTTGTTCTCTTCCTTGGGTGAGGATGATTGACATCCTGCTTCTTTTGATAATTTTGATTGGCAGAATGTAATAATGCCTCCAAGGCTTGTTCATCTGTCACCGCATTTGTTGAATCGGACACATGATGATGTTGTTGTTGTTGTTCTCGATGTACTCCTCGTGATAATGGTATTGGTTGTGATGGTCTACGAGGTTTGTCGGGCCCGTGATCCCAGCGGTTGTGTCTTTTATCGCGTTCGCGGCTTCTCTCATGATAACTCATGTCTTGGATTGACTTTATGGAATACGAGAGTCGTCAGTAAGGTGATATTACTTGTACTTACTTACTTGGTATTTATGAAGTAAAACATATGAAATATATATGAAAACATCATCGTCGAGGGAGAGGGACGCGGAGGAGCACGTTCAAAATCCCAACCGTTGACGGTTATAACAAACGGTCCTATGATCGTTACCGCCGTCTCTTGTCGCGTGTAGCGCGTGTAGCACACTACAGGTAAAAGCAAGATCTTAAACGTCTTATTAGCTCTTTGGTTCCGACACACTTACACGGTTTAAGATCTACCAATCCAAGGGCCAAACTCCAATACTGTCATTAGAACTTATAAGTAAATTATAAAATATGCAGGGCGAAGATGAAGGATTGGGAGGAGCACTCCTCAAAGAGCTCCAACAGGTGGCTGAAAAATTCAAAGACGAAGACGAAGACGAGGCATTCATCTCTCCCTATGCCCACCTTGAAAAATCAGCCGTTCTACAAGAAGCACGTATCTTCCATGATCCAATGGCAGTGCGTGAGAACCCACGCAAATGCTGCACAGTCATTGCACAGTTGTTACATCTACAAAACACGGGTCAGTTCTTAAATTCCACCGAGGCCACGGAGGTTTTCTTTGGTGTTACAAAGTTATTTATGAGCGACGACGCGTCTCTTAGGAGAATGGTGTATCTTTTTATCAAAGAAGTGGCGGAAACATGTGATCCGGACGATGTGATCATTGTTACCTCGTCACTTACCAAAGATATGACCTGTGATGTAGACCTATATCGAGCGAATGCACTTCGGGTGCTCGCTAGGATTATTGATTCCGCCATGTTAGGTGCCATTGAGAGATATGTCAAACAGGCTGTAGTTGACTCCTCGGGTCAAGTCTCCTCTGCGGCACTTGTGAGTTCACTTCATTTGTTTGATAGAGCTTCGGAAAATGCTGTCGTCATCAAGAGGTGGATTACAGAAGTATCGGAGGCGACGTCTAGTCCAAATCTTATGGTACAATTCCATGCCATGCAATTGCTCTATCAAATCAAGGCCAGTGATAGGTTGGGAGTGTCTAAGCTTGTGCAGCAGTTCAGCCAGAAAAACTCATTGAATTCCCCTCTGGCTGTAGTGTGTCTTGTGAGGTATGCTGGAAAACTCATGATTGATGAGGTTTCTGATGGTAAACTTGGTGATGGTGGTTATCAAGCTAAGAATGGATCTCTCTGTTCGATAGGGTATGCCTTCCTGGAAGCATCCCTTCGACACAAGTCGGACATGGTCATTTTCGAAGCCGCAAGAGCCATTTGTTGTCTACCTCAGGCACAAGCACAGGATATCAACCCTGCGATTACAGTCCTACAAATGTTCTTAACGAGTACGAAACCTGCAACTCGATTTGGTGCCATGAAGATTTTAGCATTCATTGCAAATACTCACCCTCGTCTTGTTGCCAAGTGTAACGATGACCTTGAGGGTCTTTTAGCCGATTCCAATCGCTCCATTGCTACACTTGCCATCACTACGCTCCTCAAAACTGGGTCTGAAAATTCTATTGATCGTCTGTTGAAACAAATTTCCACATTTTTGAGCGATATTGCCGATGAATACAAGATTACTGTCGTGCGTAGTCTGCAACGATTGTGCTTTACATACCCTGCAAAACACCGTGTACTTGTAGGTTTCATGTCCAACTTTTTGCGTGAGGAAGGTGGTTTCGAGTTTAAAAAGACAATTGTCAATTCTATTGTTACTCTCATTAAAGCTGTTCCTGAAAGCGCAGAAATTTCATTGTTACATCTCTGCGAATTCATTGAGGATTGTGAATTTACCATGCTTTCCACTCAAATTTTGCATCTTTTGGGAGATATGGGTCCCAAGACAACTGCACCGGCACGTTATATTCGATTCATTTACAATCGCGTAATGTTAGAAAATTCATCTGTTCGAGCTGCAGCAATCACCGCTCTTTCCAAGTTTGCCGCAAGTTGTCCTTCATTAAGAGCTTCCATAATGACTCTGATCAAGAGAGGACTTGTGGATGAGGACGATGAAACCCGTGATAGGACCGCGATTGCTGTGAATGTCTTGCAAGACGCAATGGACAAATTTCCATACGTTCCACCCTCCGAAGAGGAAGTTGTTGGCGAGGATGAACCTGGTGATGTCCCTCTTCCTGGAGATACAGCAGCCTCAATTATATTGGATGGTCTGCCAATGTCTTTTGACAAGTTGAGACGAAGCTTGATGGTTTATGAATCCTCACCTGGCTCAATGGACACGGACGAGGCCTTAACATTTTCTGTTCTTCCTATCGTTGAAGACGTTCAGGATGATACCACTGCTTCAGGTGCGGCGGCTGAGGAGAATGCTGGCATTGATATGATTCTTGAGGAACAACCAGAGAAAGAAAAAGTCGACCCCGCTGCTGCCGTGTATGCCATACCCGAGTTGGCTGCTCTTGGACGTGTGTTTCGATCATCGTCATCTGTCCCACTTACTGAAAGCGAGACAGAGTATGTTGTGGGTTGTGTCAAACATGTATTTGAAGAAAATATCGTCCTGCAGTTTAGCGTTCAAAATACGATTGACGATCAACGCTTAGAAAATGTTACAGTTATGCTTGAGAGTGATGGAGATTTATTCGAGGTAATTGGCGAAATTCCTGCACCAAGTATCAAATATGGTGAGATCGGTCATTGTTTCACTGTTATTCAACGCAATCTCGATGTTCCTCTGGAGTCTACGGCATTTTCTTGTAATCTTCATTTTAATGTCGTGCAAGTTGACCCCGCCTCTGGAGAAGATGAAAGTGAAGCATTCCAAGAAGAATATCCTTTGGAAGAGCTCGAAATATCCCCTTCTGATTACATGGCAAAAGTCACCGTTCCTGACTTCCGCAAAGCTTGGGAAGTTGTTGGTAATGAAAATGAAGTATTGGAAAAATATGCTCTACAGTTCAAATCAATCGAAGATGCTGTCGCAAGCATCATCAATAAATTGGGCATGCAACCGTGCGATGGAACTGCTACAGTAAAAGCTGATGGATCGGGTAAGCCACATATGCTTCATTTGAGTGGAGTTTTTATTGGTGGAAAGGCTACTTATGCGAGAGCTCAGTTTGCCTCACAAGGTAATGCTGGAGTCATTCTAAAGATTGCTGTTCGCAGTGAAGATTCGGAGGTCCCAAGATTAGTTGCCGACTGCGTCCAGTAAATGTTGTGGAGGGTACGAATACCAAAATATTTTGTTGGACTTGTCCAATATAAAATCTATTTAAAATAAACTGGTTTAGATGAATTCTATGCATTAGATTCTTGCTTATTTGTATCGGGGTTTGTATTTTCATCCGATGGTGTATCATTCGATGTTTCCGCTTGTGAATCGGCTGAACGCCGAGCAAGTGGTTTGGGGGACAGGCTCAGATTCATGAGGCTGGTAATGAAATCGTTATCCATTGCGTAGTTGTAGTGCTTGGTAATATCATCTTCACGTTTTGTTGAATTATACGGAGACAAACTCAATGAGAGAAGAGCTTGATCGAACGATTCATTTGATTCAATTTCTCTGCACAATAAAAATTCTCTAATCTCGCGCTGTACATTTTCTGGAAGAGTGCTTCTTTTTCCACGAAATGAGCTATTTCTACATTCAGGATCGTGGCATCTGAAACAAAAATGTGAGACTCACGTCTACTGATGGGCACCAAATACCTTGATAACAATAGAACAAACTCACCCTTGCCAGTACTCCATGTCTGAAATTGAGACATGCCACATCACATTGTTACTCTTGTGGGGACGTTGAATATTTTCGCACCAACGATTATCTCTTATCTGATATGTTACAATACTATTCATGCTGCCCTCTCCTTCTTGAGACCACGAACGAATGGAGCCATTCAAACCATATCGTGTGGCTAAATGCGTGGTAACGAATTTATCTAATTCAAAAAAAGGACTAGGTCCAAGCTTTACCGTGAATTGTTTTGTATTTGGCCCGCTTTTAGATATTCTCGGCATTCTTTTGTTGTTCAATACATCTGTCGTTCTGACATTATGCAATAAGGGAACATTATCACGTTGCGATTCGATAGGCACTACTAAAGTATCTACCAAGAACTCCGACATATCTTTTAGTTTTTTTATACAACTGAAATCAATGTTGTACAAAGATTTCGGAATTGGATAAGAATTTGTTCTTGCGATACGGAGAACAGAAGTGTTGGGATCCTTTCCATACTTAGACGAACCTAGTATTCGAAATATTCTGTTTCGTGTGTACACTCCAAGGTCTATAAAGCATACCTTTTTCCTTTCATCATTATAATCACCCTTCTCTTTTACATCAATCTTCTTATCAAATACAAAGAGATGCTTTGCTAGAATTGGTCTATCACATTCTAATGAGCCATTTGCTGCGCCCTCTGCTAACCTACCTACAAAGTTTTTAACAAAGGATCCACAAGAAATGGCATCCGGAAAAAGAGCTCCATTTGGTAAGTGAATAATTAAATGTCTGGAAAACTTATCATCTGTAGACGATTCCAAGTCGATGACATGATGAGATTTCATGTCAATATTATATACATTTTGAAATTCGATTGATAATTCCTCGATGAGTTCTGTCATTAATTGCTCTTCCATCTTCGATGAGATTTCTACGTTAGCATCTCTTCTAAATTCCAAGTCAAGGTATAATCTACATGGTGTATTTTCACGAATGAGTTCATACGCATGCCTTGTTGATGAATTACATTCTTCCAAATAGTATTTCAGAAATCTGCCAAGGTGACAAGAAATATAACGTCTTTTTCCTTCTCTGAAATGTTCGATTGCAAATAATCGCGGTTCCATCGACATTAGAAGAGATATTTCCTTACAACACCCATCTTCGCCTATTAAAGAGTTCACCTTTGGTTTACATTCCTGCATTCGCTGATCGTGGTATGTGAAGCATAATGCTTGTGTAGGGAACATAGCCATTTTATAGTAATAATTGAGTTTGATCGAGTCTTCTAGTGTCACTAATTCAGAAGTTGTTTTGCCATCTTTTGTCGATTCAATTTCAAGATCATCTTCTGTCGTTAAGTCTGACATCATGTGATATTTCTAAGAGATATCATAAGAAAGTTATGATTCAATTCGTATTGATTATTTATTCAGTCCACAGTTTCGCGATTTCGCGATCAACAAAAACAGCGTGAAACGTAAACGGCTTTTTAACGTCCAGATTTTCGTTCATGGTACCAAGATGTACGTACCTCCCAAATTAAGGGAATACTTTCTATAAAAATTATAATCTTATTTAAAAATAATATATCAAACTACATCACTACAATCAATAACTGTCCATACCTGAGGTTGTCAATTATGGTAGTCATTCCAATTAGCTAATTCCAATAGATTGACAAATTACTAGTTACACTTTTAAAAAAGGCAACTTTTGACATGATTTGGGGTTTTTGGTGGGCTATCTGCAAGTTTTCCGCAGCATTGAACACAAGTTTTGACAATCCGGAATGGATTCAATTGAATATTATATACATAACTGCTAATCTCCGAACCAGCTGTAGTCTCTGATCAAAAATCAATATAAAAAAAAACAGAATCGATTCACATTCAAATATCTCAAATCGATTCACATTCAAATATCTCAACACCAATCCACAACCATGAATCAATACATTCAATCAATTGAAAAAACCACAACAAAACGTCGTAAAGTGGAATCATCGGATTCCATTGCAGTCTCTGTCTCTGTGTCTGCCTCTGTATATGGCTCTGGCTCTGGCTCTGTATCT
>Ga0213868_10006747_pt1 | contig 10085 bp, 11 predicted proteins | sample PICome_9_FD_160087 | JGI IMG/M metagenome (GOLD analysis project Ga0213868, IMG submission 160087) | Coastal seawater microbial communities near Pivers Island, North Carolina, United States - PICO127 | ecosystem: Environmental > Aquatic > Marine > Coastal | place: USA: North Carolina...
CTTCAGTACGCAACAATGCCAAAAGGGGTATAGCCTTAAATGAAAAGGTGAACAATAAATGTGCTACGCAGGTAGGTAAGGTTAGAGCGCAGCAGTTAGCCAATGGTGAAGCGGTTAGCGTTGAGACTATTAAGAGGATGTATAGTTACTTGTCCAGAGCAGAGGAATACTATGAGGAGGGGGACACCACTTCTTGTGGGTACATCAGTTATCTGCTATGGGGAGGCAAGAGTGCCAAGAGATGGGCAGAGAGCAAGTTGAAAGAGATAGAGAAAAACTAACAATAACAAACACACATAGTTAACATATTATGAAAAGAATATCGCTACATAAGGTGATGGCTAAATTAGCCGAGCAACCAGAGAAGGTTGAATTGGGGTTACAACAAGACCTTGAGGCTAAACTAAAGTCTCTTGTGCCTATGTTTAATGACTTTAAGCAAGTTGCAGAAGAGCGACAAGATGCAGGTATTAAATACTCTCGCTTACAAGACCAAGAGAAAAAACTTGCAGCAACTTTGAGGTCGGATGCTAAAGTGCTTCGTAGAGCAGTTGAAGATTATAAGCAAAAGGCAAAAGAGTTAGGCGTAGATGCTGATGTAGCATTTATTGAAAAGAACTTGGTTGGGCTTGAGAAAGGTATTAGTTCAACAATGGCATTTTAAGATATGAAACAAGGCAAAACTGAAAAGGCGGTATTCGCAAAGCTCTCTACCGAGAAGGTGGAGTTGGCAGAGCAGAAAGTAGAATTGAGTGTAGCAAGTCAAATCTCAAACTATGCTGCTGACATTCGCACAGTTCAAACTAAACTTCAAGTATTAGAGGTAGCAGAGTCTAAAGCAAGTAGATTGTTTGCTATTAAAGAAGATGCTATACAACTCACTAAAGAGTTAAAATCCGTAAGAGCAGAACAAGATGAGCAGTATGTTAGTTCTTGGGTTGATGGCGTACCTCAACTACTAAACGAACTTGAGCAATCAGTAAAAGAATTAGGCATTGACCCTTCAAGCGTTGATGGTTATGATGAATTGAAAAAGGCTTACTCATCTATCAGCTCTAAATACAAGAGCATTGAAGGTGTAGGTGCAATGGTTACAAGAGAATTAGGTAGAAAGATATAATATGAAATCACAAGAAACATTAAGCAAGATTATGGAACTGCTTAACCTACAAGATGAGGTTAAGTTAGAGTCTATGAAATTAGAGAACGGCACTACTATTGAAGCCGAAGCATTTGAGCCTAACCAAGAGGTGTTCATCGTAACTGAAGAAGACGAGAAGATTGCTCTACCTATCGGTGAGTACACTTTGGAAGATGGTCGCATCCTTGTGGTAGCTGAAGAAGGTATCATTGCTGAAGTTCGTGCAGAAGAAGAAGCTCCAGAAGAAGCACCTGCAACTGAAGAAGTAGTTGAGGAAGTAGAACAAGCTGAAGAAGAGCAAGAGATGAGCTACGCTACTAAAGAAGAGTTATCTGCCGCAGTAGAAGAGATGAAGGCTATGATTGAAGAAATCAAAGCAATGATGTCTCCTAAAGAAGAAGAGATGGCTGAAGAGGTTAAGGAAGAAGTGAAGGAAGAGGAAGTAGAGATGTCTACTGACGAACCTGCTGCCAAGCCTATTAAGCACTCTCCAGACACGAAGCCTGTAGATATGCACCAATTCTCTAAAGGAGCAAAGGGAGATACTTTATCAAGAATCTTTAACAAATTAGGATAAACAACAATCAATAATTAAATAAACAGAAAGATGGCTACATCAATCACAACTACATATGCAGGAGAATTTGCAGGAAAATACATTTCTGCTGCATTGTTATCAGCCGACACTATTGAAGGTGGCGGTATTACTGTAAAACCAAATGTTAAGTACAAAGAGGTAATGAAAACTCTTTCTACTAACGCATTGGTTAAAGACGCTGCGTGTGACTTCGCTGACCAAAGCACAGTTACTCTTGCAGAGCGTGTTCTACAACCAGAAGAGTTCCAAGTAAACTTGGAATTATGTAAAAAAGATTTCCACAACGATTGGGAAGCAATTGAAATGGGTTACTCTGCATTTGATTCTTTGCCTCCTTCATTCGCTGATTTCTTAATCGGTCACATCGCTGCTAAAGTAGCACAGAAGACTGAAGAAAACATTTGGCAAGGTGCAACTGCTAACGCAGGTGAGTTTGATGGCTTTACTGCTCTATTGGCTGCTGATGCAACTGTAATTGATGTAGTAGGTACTACAGTTACTGCTGCTAATGTAATTGAAGAGTTAGGTAAAGTAGTTGATGCTATCCCAACTTCAGTTTACGGAAAAGAAGACCTTTACATCTATGTATCTCAATCTATCGCTCGTGCTTATGTTCGTGCATTAGGTGGATTTGGTGCTAACGGACTTGGTGCTAATGGTGTAAACAACGCTGGTACTACTTGGTTCAATGGTGGTGACCTCGCATTTGATGGTGTTAAATTGTTCGTATGTTCTGGTATGCCAGATAACGATATGGTAGCAGCACAGAAGTCTAACTTGTTCTTCGGTACAGGTTTGTTGGCTGACCACAACGAGGTGAAGCTAATTGATATGGCTGACCTTGATGGTTCACAAAATGTTCGTGTAGTTATGCGCTTTACTGCGGGTGTACAACACGGAATTGGTGCTGACATCGTTTACTACACATAAGAAGTAGTTTAGTTAATAATTGAAGGGGCAGGTAGGCATATGCTTGTCTGCCCTTTTTTATAAAAAAAATAAAAGAAATTATGGCTTGTGATTTAACAAAAGGTCGTGCGCTCCCTTGCCGTGAGTCTGTAGGTGGTATTAAAGCCGTTTACTTTGTAGACTTCGGTGACTTGGGTACGATTTCTCTTACTTCGGATGAGGTAACGGATATGACAGGAACATTCTCTGCTTACAAGTATGTGTTGAAAGGCACATCTTCAGTAGAGCAAACAATCAACGCTTCTCGTGAGAACGGAACAGTATTCTTTGACCAAGCGGTTAGCCTTACTTTGCCTCAATTAAGCAAGGAAGATAACAACGAGTTGAAGTTAATGGCTTACGGAAGACCTCACATCGTTGTAGAGGACTACAATGGTAACGCTTACTTGGTAGGTCGTGAACACGGAGCAGATGTAACAGGTGGTACTATCGTTAGTGGTGGTGCAATGGGTGACCTATCAGGTTACACTCTTACATTCAACGCTATGGAGCGTACTGCTGCTAACTTCATTGATGGAGCAACAGATGGTAACCCGTTTGCAGGTATGACTTCTGCAACGGATACTATTGTACTCTCGTAATAAAGTAGTATATTTGTTCTGCACTTGGTGCGGATAATAGGTGTTTTGGTTAGGGTAGTCTTCGGGCTACCCTTTCTTTTTGATAACACTTTGCCTCTCTTGTGGTTAACCTATTATGCATATTGTAACTACAACAGACAAGAAGATATATTTTGTTCCCAGAGCGTTTGATTTAAGCGTGTCGGTAGTTATTACTGATGAGGAAACAAATGTATCTGCTACGGAGTCTTTAACGGCTACGAAGGAGGCGAACTACCTCCATATAACACCTGCTTATATATTCGTAGAGGGTAGGTACTACACAATAAGAATTACAGGAACAAACGAGATATACAGAGGTAAGGTCTATTGTACTAATCAGACTAACCTTGAGAAGTTCAGTGTCAATAGTGGTGAGTTCACCTACTACGAGGATACTGATAATGATAATCAATACATTTACCGATGAGCAATATACGCATCGTAAACCTCGCATCGCATACTACCCCTGCGGTTGTAGAAGACAATCGTAAGCAATGGGTAGCCTATGGTGAGGATAACAACTACTTCCAATTTCTTATAGACAGGTACAATGGGAGTGCTACCAACAATGCCATTATAAATGGTATGACCGAGCTTATCTACGGAAAGGGTTTGTATGCTACCGATGCATCACGAAAGCCTGATGAGTACGCTATGATGAAGAGTCTCTTCTCTCGTACTTGTATGCGTAAGATAACCTTTGATTTAAAGGCTATGGGTCAAGCGGCTATGCAGGTTATCTACAACAAGGACAAGACAAAGATTGTCCAAGTAGAGCATATGCCTATTGAGACTCTCCGTATGGAGAAGATGAATGACGATGGTGAGGTTACAGGATACTACTACTCTAAAGATTGGACAAAGATTCGTAAGAAAGGTTTTGAGCCTATTAGAATACCTGCCTTTGGTTATGGAGAGAAAGGTGAGGGTTTAGAGATTTATTGTATTAAGCCTTATCGTAGTGGATTTTACTACTACTCACCTGTAGACTATCAAGGTGGTTTACCTTATGCAGAGTTGGAAGAGGAGGTAGCTAACTACCACATCAATAACATTAAGAACGGCTTATCGCCAAGTATGTTGATTAACTTCAACAATGGTGTACCTACTGAAGAGGAGCGTGAGCTTATAGAGAGACGAATCATACAGAAGTTTAGTGGTTCATCTAACTCTGGCAAGTTCATTCTTGCGTTTAACGACAACAAGGAGATGGCTGCAAGTATTGAGCCTGTCCAATTGAGTGATGCGAGTGAGCAATACCAATTCTTGGCAGACGAGAGTATGCGTAAGTTGATGGTAGCCCATAGAGTTACTTCACCTATGTTGATGGGTATTAAGGACAACACAGGATTGGGTAATAATGCTGACGAGTTGAAGACGGCAAGTTTGCTATTCCACAACACGGTTGTTAGACCTATTCAAGAGTTGATATTAGATGCTATTGATGACATCCTTGCGGTGAATGGTGCTTCATTAAATGTATTCTTCAAGACACTACAACCTTTGGAACTACAAGGGGATATGATTGAAGAGGAAAAAGAAGAATTGAGCAAAGTAGAGTTGGGGGACGATAGCCGCCCTTTTCTTGATGACGAGTTAGCCCACGAGATGTTAGATGCATTGGCTGACTTGGGTGAGGAAGAGCCAGAGGGCTATGAACTCATTGATGCAGAAGAAGTAGGAGATGAAGAGCCAGAAGACTTTGATGTTGAAAGCTATTTAAACGGGCTTGTAAGCCTTTCTGCTACTCAAGATAGCAATCAGGACACCGAACTCTACAAAGTGCGCTACAGGTACTCTAAAGGCACTTCAAAGACACCTATGGGTCAAAGCAGAACTTTCTGTAAGACTATGATGTCTAAAAAGATGTTATACCGTAAGGAAGACATTGGACAGATGAGCGCAAGAGGTGTCAATAAATCATTTGGACACAAGGGTAGAAACTACTCACTATTTAAGTACAAGGGTGGTGTAAACTGCTACCATAGATGGGAGCGTAGAATCTACAAGAAGAAGTTAAAGAAAGACGGAACTGAATGGGGTGGTAACGCTCTACAGGGGACAAAGTTTGTGAATGTAAACCAAGCGGTAAGAGAAGGATTTAAGATGCCAAAGAACCCTAAAGAGGTGGCTCAAGCTCCTATTGATATGCCGAGACAAGGTCATCACCCTAATTACGGAAAATAATGGCAAAGGTATTATTTATAAAGAGAGACGATTTAGTACGCAATAGCGTATTGTCTGGCAACATTGATTCGGACAAGTTTCTTCAATTCATAGAGATTTCTCAAGAAATCCATTTGCAGAACTATCTTGGCACAAAGCTCTACGATAAGTTACGCAATGACATTATAGGCGGTACATTGACTCCTGCTTACGAGACTTTGTTAGATGACTATATTCAGCCTATGTTGATTCATTGGGCTATGGTAGAATACCTACCTCACGCAGCTTATACTATTGGCAATGGTGGTGCTTACAAGCACACGGCAGAGAACAGTATAGCTATGGAGAAAGACGAGGTAGACTTCTTAACGAACAAGCATAGAGACATTGCTGAACACTACACTCGTAGGTTTATTGACTTTATGTCTTTCAACCAGAACACATACCCAGAATACTATACCAACAATAACGATGACATACACCCAGACAAAGATGCAGTCTTCAACGGTTGGCAACTGTAAACGATACAAGGTCAAGGAGGTTAACTTAAAGAAGCTGAAGAAGCTCGTAAATAAATTAGAGAATAATGGCAACTGACGAAAGAGGATACGGAGCAATATACGGCTCTACTTGGTGGGGTAGCGGAGATGCTTTCACCAATCAAATCGGTTGGGGGTCAGCAATGTTCTATATCCTTGACCCTGCACAATTCCAACAAAGAGCGTTAGCGGATGGTGCTACGATGGAAGCCTTTGAGTGTGTTTCTAAATCATTGAGAAGATACCCACAAGCGGATAGAGGCAGACAATTAATGGATGCTTATGACACGAGAGTGGTAGCCGCAGGAGGTGATACGGAAGCAAGAACCTGTACTATTAACGAATTGAACGAGATATTATGAGTTTATATAAGGATGCATCATTAGCAATGATACCCTCTGCTTACAAGGATGGTAAGTTGTATAGTATTAGACCTACTGATGGTAGTGGAGATTTTACTTTTAGTAGGGGTTCAAATCTTGCTGCTACGAGGGTAGATGTTAATGGCTTAATTGAGAAGGGTAGAGAGAATCTCTTGACTTACTCTAATGATTTGTCAAATGGTGTTTATAGCACGATAAACATTACAAGTTTATACAATGCTGCAAATAATCCATTGACAGGTGCTAATGATGCGGTCAAGTTGATTTCTCAAGTAAACAATAGTTTCCATTTATTTTATACACCTGTAGGTGTTAGTGTTAGCGGTGTGTATACTATGAGTCTTTATGTAAAGGCTGATGGATATTCTAAAGTTGCTTTGCGTGAATCAGCATCAGTTGGTAACTATGCCTCTTTTGATTTAAGCAATGGAACTATACTTGATAAAGGAGCAGGTGCTATTGCAAAAATTGAATCGTTGCCTAACGATTGGTATAGAATTTCATTTACTGAAAATAGAGCAGGTGCTAATGGATTTGGTGTATTACCTCTTGCTGATGGATATACCATAGGTCAGCCGTTGTCTTACAACTATGCAGGAGATGGTGTTAAAGGTATTTTAGTATATGCTCCGCAAATAGAGCAAGGCTTGGTAGCAACTGACTACATTGAAACAGGGACAAGCGCAGCGCAGTCAGGTATCTTGGAGGATATGCCTCGCCTTGACTATTCGGGTGGTGCTTCGTGTCCTTCTCTTTTACTTGAGCCTCAACGCTCAAACAGAATAATTAACGCAGAGTATTTTGAGGCTTCGGATTGGAACTACAACCAAGCAGTAATTAAAACTGCAAACGCTGCTATTAGTCCTGAAGGATACCAAAACGCTTATTTAATTACTGAAGAAGCAGTAAATGGTACTCATAGATTAGGTCAAGCATCTTGGAATCAAAATGTAGAAAATACAAGTGTTTCCGTTTTTGCGAAATCCAATGGTACTCGTTACATCGTTTTAGGAAATGCAAATATGGGGCCAAGTATGAATACTTGGTTTGACCTTGAGAATGGGGTTGTAGGAACGGAAAGTCCAAGCATTATTGATGCAACTATTGAACCATTTGGGAATGGATGGTATCGTTGTTCTATTTCCTATTTACCAAATAAAGGGAATACATATCCCACTATTTATTTAGCAAATTCTGATGGTGGCACTTTAACTTATGTAGGAGATGGTGTATCAGGGGTTTATTTATACGGCTATCAAATTGAGTACGGCTCTTACCCTACCTCATATATACCAACATATGGTTCAAGTGTAACGAGGTCTTTTGATGATTGTAAAGTAGAGGATTTGCAGTCTAATGGTATTGCGGGAAATACTTGGACTTATTTCTTTGAATGGGGAAGTTATGTAGCGGATAGAAACTTTGAGATGAAGGATAGTTTAAATAGTAATTTCCTGTTTATGGTCTCAAGAATGTTTAGATATAACAATAACACGGGAGGGGTTGACACACTAACCACTCTACCGAGTGGAGTAAATGATGGGATAAAGGTTGCAGTTAGGTACGATGGTAATTCACTAAAAGTTTTTAGAAGCGATGATATCACAAATGAAGTAACCGATATGAATGCTTCTCAATTTGATGATTTTGATTTATTGAGACTTGATAGAGGCAATCCTGATACCGAAGAATTTAAGCAACTTCTAATTTTCCCTACGGCATTAACTGATAGCGAATGTATCGCCTTAACAACTTTATAAGATGAGTATATACGACAAATCAAGTTTGGTACTTATACCAAGCGGAACTAAAACAGGAAAGGTCTACTCGCAGAAGCCTGTTAGTGGTGATGGTGATTTTACTTTCACTCGTTCAAGTGCTGCTACGAGAGTTAATGCAGATGGGTTTATAGAGAAGGAGACTCAAAACCTGTTGTTGCAATCTAACAACTTTAATACTACTTGGACATTATATAGTGTAACTGCGACAAGTGGTCAGGCAGGATATGATGGAAGTAGTGATGCGTGGGAAATATCAACTACAGGTGTAAACGGATTTGAAAACCTAAATCAAAACATTAGTTTTTCTGGTGTTCACACTATTTCTATGTATGCAAAAGCAGGTAGTAATAATTACCTTACTATGCGTTCTTTGGGTACTGATATTCGTGTTCAATTCAAATTAGATGATGGTACTCATAGCACCACTTTCGGAAGCCCTATTGACACCTTTATGGAGGATGCAGGAGGAGGATGGTATCGTTGTGGATTTACGGCTAATTTTAGTTCTGCTTCCGAATGGGTATTCTATCCTCAACAGATTGGTATTACGGATGCAGGAACCATCTACATCCAAGATGCCCAATTAGAGCAGGGACTTGTAGCAAGAGACTACATAGAAACAACTACTACTGCTATCTATGGAGGTATTACGGATAATGTACCAAGACTTGACTATACGGATAGTTCGTGTCCTGCTTTGTTGTTAGAGCCACAAAGAACGAATATCATTGAATCAAGTGAGTATTTTGATGGTTCTCTATGGAGTGTTACTAACATCACTATAACAAACAATGATGCAGAGAGTCCAGAAGGAATTGACAATGCATCTAAAATAGTTCTTGATAGTGGCTCAAGTTCAAGTTGTGAATTGAGAGCGCAAAACAATAAGTCAGTAACTCTTGGTGATGACTATACCTTTTCAGTATTTGCAAAGGCAGATGAGTTTGACAAGATTGAGTTAGACTTTTCCAATAGTAGAATGGGAGATGCTTTTGTGGTTGCAAACCTCACTAATGGTACTATAACATCAAGAGGTGATGACAACACCTCCGATAGCATTGAAGATTACGGAGATGGTTGGTATAGAATTATATTGACAGGAACTGCTATTGCAACAGGAACAACTGCCTTGATATTTAGATTAGGTGCAAATCCAACAGGAGATGGTACATCAGGGTTTCATATCTATGGAGCGCAGTTTGAAGCAGGAAGTTACGCAACAAGTTACATCCCTACCTATGGGAGTAGTGTGACTCGTGTGGCTGATGTTGATTGTGAAACTGCAAATCCTGATACTTCTTTATTTGGTCAAACTGAAGGAACTATATTTTGTGAATACACTCCTGTTAGTGATGATACTACTAATCAATCTCGTTTTATTAGATTAAGAAATAGCAGTAATTCTAATCAAATATATATGCAGCACAATGCGGCAAACAATATAAATGCAGTTGTATTTAATGGCTCTAATCAGTTTGTTGGACAAACCTCAACAGGATATGCATCAGTAGGTAATACATACAAATTTGCTCTTGCCTATAAAGATGGAGATTATGCTTTCTATGCTAATGGTGTGCAAATTGATACAGGAACCGCAACAGGACTTGGGACACTTGCAGTTGATAGATTAGATTTAGATAATGTCAATATCAGTAAGTCATCAAAAGTAAATCAAGCCCTTGTATTTAAGACACGACTATCAAACGAAGAATTAGCAGCACTAACAACAATCTAATATGAAAACATTTAGAAAATACTCTTTTGGCTCTAAAGGAGCAGCCACTACAAAGATTAACGCTTTCGGCGTAGATGAGGAAGGTAACCCTACACACTCTCACGCTATCGTACATCTTGGACACTTGGTAGAAACCGAAGGTACATACGATGAGGAAGGAAACGAACTCAC
>Ga0213868_10006748_pt1 | contig 10085 bp, 1 predicted proteins | sample PICome_9_FD_160087 | JGI IMG/M metagenome (GOLD analysis project Ga0213868, IMG submission 160087) | Coastal seawater microbial communities near Pivers Island, North Carolina, United States - PICO127 | ecosystem: Environmental > Aquatic > Marine > Coastal | place: USA: North Carolina | collected...
CATTTGAAGCGTAAAGTCGATAGCTATCGTTATGGGTGAGGAAACATCCGCCGACGGCGGGGGGGACACCAAGCCCGATGCTAACAACAACAACGACAACAGCCACGGCCGCCAACAGAAACGGGGGCATGGTAGTAAGAATAAGAAAAATAAGAATAATACTTCCGCTGGCGATGCAGAGGCCAAGAAGTTCAATAAGAAAAATAAGAATAATACTTCCGCTGGCGATGCAGAGGCCAAGAAGTTCACCGGTAAGACTGAAGGGATGGGAGTGTTCACCAGTCAAATTGGAAAAGATCGCACGCTGTACACCGAGTCGAAGAAGTCAGTTGAGGTCTACGCTGCGCAGCACTACGATGACAGAGAGACTACGCACGTGCATGGTCACACGTTGCATACCATGGGTGATGCTGTAGTGGAGTCTACGCCACCTGTAGACGATGGACCTGCGGAGGATGATGGAGTTGTGGACGACGATCCTAGTGACGTTGTAGTATGTGGAACTGGTGGTGACGGTTATCTGTTTAACTGTGTTGATGATGAAGCGCTCATGTTGTATCAATCTGGTCTTTCCCACAGCACGAATGGTAGTGCAGCTATTCCTGACACCTGGCTATTGCTCGATAGTCAAAGTAGCATTGACGTGTTTTGCAATGGCAAATTACTCCGCCGTATCTACAAGTCAAATGCAACGCTGACAATCAGGTGTAACGCAGGTGTTCGGACAACTAATATGAGGGGTTACTTTCCGAATTACGGATGGGTTTGGTACTATCCAGCAGGGATAGCGAACATACTCTCCTTAAGTCGGGTAAAGGAACAGCACCGTGTCACATACGATAGTGACAATGGCAACGTCTTTCAGGTGCACAAGAAAAATGGGGAAATAATCAACTTTCATGAAGGATCCAAGAGGCTATTCTACCATGATTTGAACAATAGATCAACTGAGCAATGCTTATTCGTCAATACAGTAGCAGATAACTTAAAATTGTTTTCGGCACAGGATGTGGACAGGGCGAGGAAAGCCCATCGACTGCAAGTTATTATTGGTCGGCCAGGGAACGAGGATTTCAACTGGTATGTCAAAGAGAACCTCATCACGGATTGTCCTGTTACAACTCGGGATATCCGCAGTGCCAAGTTCATATGGGGTGAGCGTGAACAGGGTGATCTCATGGGGAAGACCGCCTGGCGGAAGCCTCGCCAGATCCAAGTCAACCACACCAACATTCCTCCAGAGATCATGCAGCACTATCGTGACATCACTTTGTGTGTTGACATTATGAAGGTCAATACCGTGCCATTCCTTATGACTATCAGCAAGCATATCAAATTCGGCTCGGGTGGCCGTCTTATGAACATGAACAACGAGACAATTATCGAGCACTTCAAGAAGATTGTCAGTGCATATTCCATCCGCGGATTTCGAGTCACCATCATGATTGGAGACGGACAGTTTGAGAGTCTTCGTGGTGCAATAGCTGACTTACAAGTTCACTTACACGTCGTGGCTCGCAATCAACACGTCCCCGACATTGAACGGTTCATCAGGACTATCAAGGAGCGTGTCCGATGTGATTGGGCTGTCATGCCTTTCAAACATGTGCCACCTTCCGTGGTGGCCCAACTTGTCTACCGTGCGGTGTTCTGGCGAAATGCCTTCCCTTTGAAGACCGGGGTCTCACGTACTCAGAGCCCTGGCGAGCTCGTCCTGAATAGGAAAGTGAGTATGGCTCACTGCAAACTTATGCCTTTCACATATGTGCATACACATGAAGAACACGACAACTCCATGACTCCTCGCACTGTCGGTGCTATTGCTTTCAAGCCCACTGGCGACGGGTCAGCTCATGTTTTTGTTAGTCTTCAAACTGGTCGTACCCTCACCAGAGGAAACTGGACTGAACTTCCACTCCCCGATGACGCTATTGAGCGCATGCACACCCTTGCTCGTCGTGCCAAGGCTGCTACCACTTTAACTTTCACCAACCGTGATAATGTCGACCTCGACACACTCTACGCCGACTTAGACCGAGATGAAGACGATCTTCCGCTTGACGCTCTGACCGCAGGAGTGGGTGATGACGATGATGAGGACGAGGATGACGAGGACTACGATCCCAACGACTCTGAATCTGAATCTGATGATGATGATGATGATAACGATGATGGTGATGATGATGAAAACAACTCAGACGATGACGATGACGATGACGACGACGATAATAATGACGGCGACGAAAACGCAGGAGTGCAAGACGATGGGGAAAATGCAGGAGTGCACTACAACAATGGTGAAAGTGCAGGAGTGCAATACAACAATGATGAGGAGGAACCAAGTGCCGGAGTGAGCGATAATGAAAAGGAACAAAGCACAGGAGTGAGTGCCGATGAGGGCAGAGATGAAGAGAGATCCGATGCAGATGAAGTCACAGGATCACATGAAGATGATGACCTGGACGACGGGGATGATGCCGGTGAGCCCAACGTCGAAGCAGATGTCAATGAGGTAAACAACATCCGCCGCAGCGCACGATCTACAAAAGGAACTACGAGTAGGTATGAAGACTATGTGAATGCAACAGTGGAGTCAAAGACTACAACGGTGGGGTCAACGCCGGTTGTTGTGATGAACCCAAGCATGTTCAGCAGGGGTGCGGTCGATGTGGCTACGGGAACGGGTCTGTCCAGGAAGGGCGGCAATTCTCAGCCAGCTCGGGTTGCATGCAATGTGTTTGCCACATGTGGCGATGAGCTCAAGGATGATGATCAGATCCTACTGCTCAACATAAGCTCGACGAAGGATAACTTTGTCAACGGATACGATGAAACTGTTATGGCACAGACTGATGCGGAGTGGATGTTCCTAACTCAGAACCTTGGATGGGGAGAAGGTCTGAAAGGCAATAAACATGGCATTGAGCAGGAGGAGGAATACCTGTTCACCACCGATCAGATGAACTGGAAGAAGGGGCTGAAGGTATTCGGCGAAAAAGGTGAGGAGGCAATTCAGAAGGAACTTCAACAGATACATGATATGGAAGGATTCCAGCCGAAGCATTGGTATGAGTTGACCAAGGAGGAAAGAGCTGACGCGCTTAAGTATCTGATGTACCTGAAGGAAAAACGCGACGGGAGAATCAAGGGTAGAGGTTGTGCAGACGGAAGAAAACAACGTGCATACATTCCCAAGGCAGAGGCATCATCTCCCACCGCCACCTTGATGGGCATAATGCTTACGTGTATGATCGATGCGTACGAAAAGAGAGATGTAGCGACAGTGGACATTCCAGGGGCATTCCTTCAGACGAAGATGCCAGAGGAAGATAGGGACGTACATGTGGTGTTGGATGGACGGATGGCTGAGCTATTGGCAAAGATATCGCCGGAGGACTATCAGAAATACGTACATCAACATCGTGGACAGTCTCATATATATTGCAAACTGAATGTGAGTCTCTACGGATGTCTAAAGGCGTCACTACTCTTCTGGAAGAAGCTTTCTGGGTACCTAAAGGACCAGGGGTTCACCGTGAACCCATATGACTGGTGTGTGGCCAACAAGGTCGTCAACGGCAAGACCTGCACCATTGTTTGGCATGTGGACGATCTGAAGATATCACATGTCGACTCCTCTGTAGTGGACGAGGTGATCGAGAACCTCAGGAGTGAATTTGGAAAGGTAGGCGACCTATCTGTGAAACGGGGGAACGTGCACGACTATCTGGGAATGGAGTTGGACTTCTCTGACGAGGGCAGCTTCATAGTTAATATGGAACAGTACTTCAATGAGGTATTGGAGGATCTCCCCGAGGATATGGATGGTATTGCGGCAACGCCGGCAGCAGAACATTTGTTCAAGACTCGTGATGACGTTGCAAAGCTTGACGAGGAACGAGCGGGACTGTTTCACCGTATCACAGCGCAGTTACTTTTTGCCTCGCAACGGGCCAGACCGGATCTGAGAACCGTAGTATCCTTTCTGACGAAGAGAGTGCAGAACCCAGACGAGGATGACTACAAGAAACTGGCTAGGGCAATCAGATATGTCAGGCGAACAAAGTTCTTGCGGCTCAGGGTCGAAGCTCATCGTCTCGACAGGAATCATTGGTTTATCGATGGAGCTTTTGCAGTTCACCCGGACATGAAGAGTCATACAGGAGCCTACATGACATTTGGAAAAGGGATGGTCAACGGTGCTTCGAGTGCGCAAAAGATCAACACGACCAGCTCCACCGAAGCAGAAGTAGTCGCTGTGCACGACAATATGCCAGCAATCTTGTGGACCAAGTACTTCATGGATGCTCAAGGATATCCTATGCAACCTTCAGTAGTGCATCAAGACAACCAGAGCGCTATATTGCTGGGAACAAACGGAAAGGGATCTAGTGGTAAGCGAACAAGACATATGAATATCCGCTATTTCTTCGTTGCCGATGTACAAGAGCGAAAAGAAATCACGATGGAGTATTGTCCTACTGATGAGATGATTGGAGACTTCTTCACAAAACCATTGCAGGGTGCGAAGTTTCGAAGGTTCAGAAATATCATCATGAACATAACTGAGGATGAAAATGGGCCCGTAGATATCGATGAGATAATGGAGATCCATTATAAGAAAATGGAAGACAAACGAAATAATACAAATATCGAGTCCAAGGACGAACAATGCGCTGCATCGTCGACCAAGGTCTCGCAGGAGTGTGTTGGAGGAAAAATACAAGACGGCAAGAAGACGGCATCTTGGGCAGACGTCGTCAGATCAGGAGTGCGTCAGCCACCCATTCTAGAGTAAACGTGGAGGCTGCGGATCTACAGCGGAAAGTGGTGGCAACCGTGTTGACCCACTTTACGCTTCAAACAAGAAGTAGTAGTATGATTAAATTAATCTATTAGTGACAGTCGGAGAATAATATTTCTGTGGGTTAATGTCGGGGTCATCTTCGCTATACTGCCTCAGGAATCTTACGTTCAACATTTGAAGCGTAAAGTCGATAGCTATCGTTATGGGTGAGGAAACATCCGCCGACGGCGGGGGGGACACCAAGCCCGATGCTAACAACAACAACGACAACAGCCACGGCCGCCAACAGAAACGGGGGCATGGTAGTAAGAATAAGAAAAATAAGAATAATACTTCCGCTGGCGATGCAGAGGCCAAGAAGTTCAATAAGAAAAATAAGAATAATACTTCCGCTGGCGATGCAGAGGCCAAGAAGTTCACCGGTAAGACTGAAGGGATGGGAGTGTTCACCAGTCAAATTGGAAAAGATCGCACGCTGTACACCGAGTCGAAGAAGTCAGTTGAGGTCTACGCTGCGCAGCACTACGATGACAGAGAGACTACGCACGTGCATGGTCACACGTTGCATACCATGGGTGATGCTGTAGTGGAGTCTACGCCACCTGTAGACGATGGACCTGCGGAGGATGATGGAGTTGTGGACGACGATCCTAGTGACGTTGTAGTATGTGGAACTGGTGGTGACGGTTATCTGTTTAACTGTGTTGATGATGAAGCGCTCATGTTGTATCAATCTGGTCTTTCCCACAGCACGAATGGTAGTGCAGCTATTCCTGACACCTGGCTATTGCTCGATAGTCAAAGTAGCATTGACGTGTTTTGCAATGGCAAATTACTCCGCCGTATCTACAAGTCAAATGCAACGCTGACAATCAGGTGTAACGCAGGTGTTCGGACAACTAATATGAGGGGTTACTTTCCGAATTACGGATGGGTTTGGTACTATCCAGCAGGGATAGCGAACATACTCTCCTTAAGTCGGGTAAAGGAACAGCACCGTGTCACATACGATAGTGACAATGGCAACGTCTTTCAGGTGCACAAGAAAAATGGGGAAATAATCAACTTTCATGAAGGATCCAAGAGGCTATTCTACCATGATTTGAACAATAGATCAACTGAGCAATGCTTATTCGTCAATACAGTAGCAGATAACTTAAAATTGTTTTCGGCACAGGATGTGGACAGGGCGAGGAAAGCCCATCGACTGCAAGTTATTATTGGTCGGCCAGGGAACGAGGATTTCAACTGGTATGTCAAAGAGAACCTCATCACGGATTGTCCTGTTACAACTCGGGATATCCGCAGTGCCAAGTTCATATGGGGTGAGCGTGAACAGGGTGATCTCATGGGGAAGACCGCCTGGCGGAAGCCTCGCCAGATCCAAGTCAACCACACCAACATTCCTCCAGAGATCATGCAGCACTATCGTGACATCACTTTGTGTGTTGACATTATGAAGGTCAATACCGTGCCATTCCTTATGACTATCAGCAAGCATATCAAATTCGGCTCGGGTGGCCGTCTTATGAACATGAACAACGAGACAATTATCGAGCACTTCAAGAAGATTGTCAGTGCATATTCCATCCGCGGATTTCGAGTCACCATCATGATTGGAGACGGACAGTTTGAGAGTCTTCGTGGTGCAATAGCTGACTTACAAGTTCACTTACACGTCGTGGCTCGCAATCAACACGTCCCCGACATTGAACGGTTCATCAGGACTATCAAGGAGCGTGTCCGATGTGATTGGGCTGTCATGCCTTTCAAACATGTGCCACCTTCCGTGGTGGCCCAACTTGTCTACCGTGCGGTGTTCTGGCGAAATGCCTTCCCTTTGAAGACCGGGGTCTCACGTACTCAGAGCCCTGGCGAGCTCGTCCTGAATAGGAAAGTGAGTATGGCTCACTGCAAACTTATGCCTTTCACATATGTGCATACACATGAAGAACACGACAACTCCATGACTCCTCGCACTGTCGGTGCTATTGCTTTCAAGCCCACTGGCGACGGGTCAGCTCATGTTTTTGTTAGTCTTCAAACTGGTCGTACCCTCACCAGAGGAAACTGGACTGAACTTCCACTCCCCGATGACGCTATTGAGCGCATGCACACCCTTGCTCGTCGTGCCAAGGCTGCTACCACTTTAACTTTCACCAACCGTGATAATGTCGACCTCGACACACTCTACGCCGACTTAGACCGAGATGAAGACGATCTTCCGCTTGACGCTCTGACCGCAGGAGTGGGTGATGACGATGATGAGGACGAGGATGACGAGGACTACGATCCCAACGACTCTGAATCTGAATCTGATGATGATGATGATGATAACGATGATGGTGATGATGATGAAAACAACTCAGACGATGACGATGACGATGACGACGACGATAATAATGACGGCGACGAAAACGCAGGAGTGCAAGACGATGGGGAAAATGCAGGAGTGCACTACAACAATGGTGAAAGTGCAGGAGTGCAATACAACAATGATGAGGAGGAACCAAGTGCCGGAGTGAGCGATAATGAAAAGGAACAAAGCACAGGAGTGAGTGCCGATGAGGGCAGAGATGAAGAGAGATCCGATGCAGATGAAGTCACAGGATCACATGAAGATGATGACCTGGACGACGGGGATGATGCCGGTGAGCCCAACGTCGAAGCAGATGTCAATGAGGTAAACAACATCCGCCGCAGCGCACGATCTACAAAAGGAACTACGAGTAGGTATGAAGACTATGTGAATGCAACAGTGGAGTCAAAGACTACAACGGTGGGGTCAACGCCGGTTGTTGTGATGAACCCAAGCATGTTCAGCAGGGGTGCGGTCGATGTGGCTACGGGAACGGGTCTGTCCAGGAAGGGCGGCAATTCTCAGCCAGCTCGGGTTGCATGCAATGTGTTTGCCACATGTGGCGATGAGCTCAAGGATGATGATCAGATCCTACTGCTCAACATAAGCTCGACGAAGGATAACTTTGTCAACGGATACGATGAAACTGTTATGGCACAGACTGATGCGGAGTGGATGTTCCTAACTCAGAACCTTGGATGGGGAGAAGGTCTGAAAGGCAATAAACATGGCATTGAGCAGGAGGAGGAATACCTGTTCACCACCGATCAGATGAACTGGAAGAAGGGGCTGAAGGTATTCGGCGAAAAAGGTGAGGAGGCAATTCAGAAGGAACTTCAACAGATACATGATATGGAAGGATTCCAGCCGAAGCATTGGTATGAGTTGACCAAGGAGGAAAGAGCTGACGCGCTTAAGTATCTGATGTACCTGAAGGAAAAACGCGACGGGAGAATCAAGGGTAGAGGTTGTGCAGACGGAAGAAAACAACGTGCATACATTCCCAAGGCAGAGGCATCATCTCCCACCGCCACCTTGATGGGCATAATGCTTACGTGTATGATCGATGCGTACGAAAAGAGAGATGTAGCGACAGTGGACATTCCAGGGGCATTCCTTCAGACGAAGATGCCAGAGGAAGATAGGGACGTACATGTGGTGTTGGATGGACGGATGGCTGAGCTATTGGCAAAGATATCGCCGGAGGACTATCAGAAATACGTACATCAACATCGTGGACAGTCTCATATATATTGCAAACTGAATGTGAGTCTCTACGGATGTCTAAAGGCGTCACTACTCTTCTGGAAGAAGCTTTCTGGGTACCTAAAGGACCAGGGGTTCACCGTGAACCCATATGACTGGTGTGTGGCCAACAAGGTCGTCAACGGCAAGACCTGCACCATTGTTTGGCATGTGGACGATCTGAAGATATCACATGTCGACTCCTCTGTAGTGGACGAGGTGATCGAGAACCTCAGGAGTGAATTTGGAAAGGTAGGCGACCTATCTGTGAAACGGGGGAACGTGCACGACTATCTGGGAATGGAGTTGGACTTCTCTGACGAGGGCAGCTTCATAGTTAATATGGAACAGTACTTCAATGAGGTATTGGAGGATCTCCCCGAGGATATGGATGGTATTGCGGCAACGCCGGCAGCAGAACATTTGTTCAAGACTCGTGATGACGTTGCAAAGCTTGACGAGGAACGAGCGGGACTGTTTCACCGTATCACAGCGCAGTTACTTTTTGCCTCGCAACGGGCCAGACCGGATCTGAGAACCGTAGTATCCTTTCTGACGAAGAGAGTGCAGAACCCAGACGAGGATGACTACAAGAAACTGGCTAGGGCAATCAGATATGTCAGGCGAACAAAGTTCTTGCGGCTCAGGGTCGAAGCTCATCGTCTCGACAGGAATCATTGGTTTATCGATGGAGCTTTTGCAGTTCACCCGGACATGAAGAGTCATACAGGAGCCTACATGACATTTGGAAAAGGGATGGTCAACGGTGCTTCGAGTGCGCAAAAGATCAACACGACCAGCTCCACCGAAGCAGAAGTAGTCGCTGTGCACGACAATATGCCAGCAATCTTGTGGACCAAGTACTTCATGGATGCTCAAGGATATCCTATGCAACCTTCAGTAGTGCATCAAGACAACCAGAGCGCTATATTGCTGGGAACAAACGGAAAGGGATCTAGTGGTAAGCGAACAAGACATATGAATATCCGCTATTTCTTCGTTGCCGATGTACAAGAGCGAAAAGAAATCACGATGGAGTATTGTCCTACTGATGAGATGATTGGAGACTTCTTCACAAAACCATTGCAGGGTGCGAAGTTTCGAAGGTTCAGAAATATCATCATGAACATAACTGAGGATGAAAATGGGCCCGTAGATATCGATGAGATAATGGAGATCCATTATAAGAAAATGGAAGACAAACGAAATAATACAAATATCGAGTCCAAGGACGAACAATGCGCTGCATCGTCGACCAAGGTCTCGCAGGAGTGTGTTGGAGGAAAAATACAAGACGGCAAGAAGACGGCATCTTGGGCAGACGTCGTCAGATCAGGAGTGCGTCAGCCACCCATTCTAGAGTAAACGTGGAGGCTGCGGATCTACAGCGGAAAGTGGTGGCAACCGTGTTGACCCACTTTACGCTTCAAACAAGAAGTAGTAGTATGATTAAATTAATCTATTAGTGACAGTCGGAGAATAATATTTCTGTGGGTTAATGTCGGGGTCATCTTCGCTATACTGCCTCAGGAATCTTACGTTCAACATTTGAAGCGTAAAGTCGATAGCTATCGTTATGGGTGAGGAAACATCCGCCGACGGCGGGGGGGACACCAAGCCCGATGCTAACAACAACAACGACAACAGCCACGGCCGCCAACAGAAACGGGGACA
>Ga0213868_10006749_pt1 | contig 10084 bp, 9 predicted proteins | sample PICome_9_FD_160087 | JGI IMG/M metagenome (GOLD analysis project Ga0213868, IMG submission 160087) | Coastal seawater microbial communities near Pivers Island, North Carolina, United States - PICO127 | ecosystem: Environmental > Aquatic > Marine > Coastal | place: USA: North Carolina | collected...
ACCGCTGTTGGCCTTGGACGAACCAGCCGGGTACCGCCAGTCAGAATATGATGCGCCCGTCCCTGACGGCGTTTCGGGTGGTTTGCGGATAGAGGATGAGGCCGCTTTTGCGCTGTGGCATTCGGGTGTTGTCACCTTTTTTGATGTCATGCCGGGTTTGAAGCGGCCCAAAGGGTTGCCTGAGGATGCGATCTGGAAAGGCCGGTCACGGGATTCGATTCCGGGTGCCATCTGGCTGCCTGACGCGGGCTTTGGCACATTGGACACCAAGGCGGAGGCGGGGTTTCGGGCGGCCCTTGAGGCGGCAACAAAGGGTCGGTTGGATGCGCCGATGGTGTTCTTTTGCCGGGCCGATTGCTGGATGAGCTGGAATGCGTCAAGGCGCGCGATCTCTTGGGGGTATACGCGTGTTTTCTGGTATGCATTCGGCACAACCGGTTGGGAATTCAACGGCTATCCAACGCAGCGGATCAAACCTGCAAGTCCGGGGGATAGACCATGATTTTCGAACTGGTCGTCACCCTGTGCCTTGGTGAAATCTGTCAGCCGCGCGTGGTGCCAAACCCCGCTGGTGCCCAGACAGAGGCCAGTTGTCAGCGGACTGCCCAAAGCAGGGCGCAGGCCTGGGCGTCGGGATTTCCCAACGCCACCACGCCAGGCATCACCTGCACCGCGATAGAGGCGCTGTCAGACCGTGCCGCCACGGTGATAGAGACATCGCCGGGCCATTTCGTACATTTCGGCAAGGTCGAATCTGTCTCTGAAGGGTCGGATGGCGATGTGGCCAATACGGGGTTCATCATCGGCCAGCGCAGTGTGGCTGTTATCGATTCAGGTACGACCCGCGCCAATGCAGAGGCGCTGTATCTTGCGCTGCGCCAGCAGACCGATTTGCCGGTGTCTGCGTTGATCCTGACGCATATGCACCCCGATCATGTGCTGGGGGCTTCTGTGTTTCGGGACGCGGGCGCGCTGGTGATATCCTCGGCGAAAATGCCGCGTGCGCTGGCCCAACGCGCTGCTGGATATATGGCCGGCATGGAACGTTTGATCGGTCTGCACCAGATCCACGGGACAGTGCCGGCCTATCCCGATGTCACGCTGTCTGCGGAAATGACCCTTGATCTGGGGGATAGGGTGCTGGATCTGCGGGCCTATCCGACCGCGCATACCGATAATGACCTGACGGTCCTTGACCGGGCAACGGCGACGATGTGGATGGGGGACCTTGTATTTCTGGAACATACGCCTGCGCTGGACGGGTCGATCAACGGCTGGATTGACGCGCTGACGGGGTTGGCCGCCTTGCCGGTCGAACATATGGTGCCGGGCCACGGGCGCATGGTTTCGGCCTTTCCCGAAGGTGCGGCACCGACGCTGGAGTATCTGACATCCATCCGCAGGCAAACCCGCGAGGCGCTGGAAAAGGGCGAAAGCCTGTCACAGGCGGTCCGGCATATCGGGCTGGACCACGCAAAGGATTGGCAGATGTTCGAGGAATTCAATCCCCGCAACGCGACCAGCGCCTATGTTGAGCTGGAGTGGGAATGATGGCGCGTGATCTGCGCCGGTTTCAGGGTTTTCAAAAAATCACCCAGTGCGGAGGGGTCGATGGGTTTGTGCAGGACATGCAGCCCTGCGGCAATGCAGCGGTCGATCAAATAGGCCGAACGATCGGCTGACAGGATACACATCGGAACATCGCCAAAACGCGTCTGCAGCCGCGCGGCAAGAGCAAAGCCATCGGTTTTCCCATCCGGTTGATTGGCCAGCAAGAAGGCATCGGGTGTGATCTGCAACGCGTCCAGCAGGTTTTCGGCCTCATCGGCGCTGCGCACGGCCAAGACGCTGACACGCCATTCCTCAAGCAAGAACGACAGGCCGCGCCTGACGGCCGTGTCGGTTTCGACCAGCATGACGACCAGCCCCTTTGCCAGCGTTGGTCCAGAATTCGGCGTGGTCCGGTTGGGCTCTGTGCGCAGGGCCCGGTCACTGAGGGGCAGGGTAAAGTGGAACATCGTGCCCTTGCCCACCTCTGAGCGCAGACCCAGCGGATGGCCCAGCCTGTGGCAGGCCCGCTCCACGATCGCCAGGCCAAGGCCGATGCCCTGTGCGGCACTGGCCGCAGTGCCAGAGCGATAAAACTCTTGAAAGATTGCGCTTTGTTCGTCCGGCGCGATGCCGCGACCGGTGTCATGGACCTCAATGCGCAGGGTGCTGCCGCTGCGGCGTGCGCCGACGATGATGCGCCCGTGATCGGTATAGCGGATGGCGTTCGATATCAGGTTGCGCAGGATGCGCTGCAGGAATTCGGCATCCGTGCGCACAATGGACTGACAGGGGACCAGTGAAAACCTGAGCCCCTTGGCGGCAGCACTGGGGGCAAATTCATTGGCCATGCGCCGAAAGATCGGGGCCAGATCAATATGTCCGACATCCAGCGCGTTTTCGTCAATTTCCAGCTTTGACAGCTCCAGCAGAGCACCCAGAATGCTTTCTACGCTGTTCAGGGCATCCTGCGTCTTACCGATCACCGTATCGACCTGATCGGGCAGGGTGGCCTTGTTGATCGAGGCGAGAAACAATTTGGCGGCGGACAGCGGTTGCAGCACATCATGGCTGGCGGCGGCAACGAAACGGGATTTCGAAGCATTCGCGCGTTTGGCGGCCTCCATCGCGTCTTGCAATTCACGTGTGCGGTTGAGCACGCTGCGCTCAAGCACTTCGTTCGTGCGGGCCAATGTCATCGCGGATTCGCGTTGGACCGTGACATCTGTCAGGCTGATCAGGAAACCGCCATCGGGCATTTCCTGCGCGGACACATCCAGAATCCGCCGTTCCTGGTTGCGCACCTCAAAGGTGAGGGTGGGGCGCGGTCTTTTGCCCAGGACCCATGACCGAAGGCGGCGCGCCCATTCTTCGTCGCCGAGGTTGAATTTTGGATCGAGTTGAAAATACAGGGATTCAAAATTCTTGCCGAGGTCAAAGTCGGCATTGCTGGCATTCAGCAATGTCGCCATCCGCTGGTTCCAGCCGACAATGCGCGCCTTGGAGTCAAAGATGCAGATGCCCTGATCGAGATGTTCAAGCGTGGCGCGAATGAACTGCGCCTGCCGGTCCACCAGTTTGTTCCGCTCGGTTTCCTGCAACCGTATGATATCTGTCACATCGGTTTGCAGGATCACGGTGCCAAGGCTGGGGGTCTGGTGCTGGTTGACCTTGGTCCAGCGGTCGCCGATCAGCTGGATGTTGAAGGTAATATGAGGCTGGTAATAGCGCTGCATATGGGCCATTTTCCAGCTTTCGCGCCCGCCGGCCTGACGGATGTCCAGATACCTGCTGTGGGAAATCGCATCGACAAAATCCTCGATTTTCATGCCGGGCTGAATACGCTCTTTGACGTCCGGAAAGCTTTGGCAAAAGCGGCTGTTCTTCATCGTCAGAACGCCTTGGGTATCGAACAGGCCAAAGCCCTGGCTGATGGCCTCGATCGCTTCGGTCATGTGACGTTCCGCGGTCTCTGCCTTTAGCTTTGCTGCGTCCAGATCGCGATTGCTGCGGTGCAGTTGATCCAGCGTGGCCTGCAATTCAGCCGTGTGGATGGGCCCCTGTTCTTGGGGTTTTGTCGCATCTTGAAACTGCGTGGAATGCGGCCCGTCGGGGTCTGCGCCCGGCCTTTCCATGGCATGTTCATCTTGCGACACAGTTTATCCTCCAGAAATTCAGGGCGCGTCCTTGGCTTGGGTGTCTTGCAGCTAATTGGCCAGGTTTGCCTCTTGAACGGCCAGCACCGCCTGGGTCCTGCTTTGCACCCCCAATTTGCGCATGATGGCTGTCACATGGGCCTTGACCGTGGTTTCCGCGATGGACAGATCAAAGGCGATTTGCTTGTTCAGCTTGCCTTCGCAGATCAGCTCTAGGATGCGGCCCTGCTGGTTTGTGAGGGATGTCAGCCGGTCGGACAGTTCAGAGGTTTCACCGGCCATTTCGGATTCGACATAGCCATCGGGGACAAATTTGCCCCCGTCTTTCAGGGTGCGAAATGCGGTCTCAAAAACTGCGCGGTCGGCATGTTTGGGGATAAAGCCGCAGGCACCGCTGCCCATGCAACTGCTGATCATCCGGTTGTCGGCCATGCTGGACACGACCACAACAGGGATCGTCGGGTGCTGACGTTTCAACCGGTTCAGGCCGTTCATCCCTTCGACATCGGGCAGGTTCAGATCCAACAGGATCACATCCGGGGTCCGGGTTTCCAAAAGGGTCATCGCCTGTTCAAAACGATCCGTGGTCAGGATCGCCTCTGCTTCTGGCAGGATGCTGCGCATTGTCATTTCCAGAGCATCGCAAAACAGCGGGTGATCATCGACGATCAGCACCGACTTGATCCCGAGGCTGTCTGTCTGTGGGTTTTGCGGATGGGGTGTCATGGGGCACATCCTAACATGATGTCTGCGATCCGTGGATTGTTAAATGTATCATGCTGTTACCGCCGGCATCAAAACGCCGCACAATCGGATTCAGGACGATCCAATCCCAAGGTGTCAAGTTCCGTGCGCTGGTGCAAAAAGCCGCCAAGGGGGGCATTTGCGATCACGGCCCTGTCAGTGACCAAAAGCACGGGCTGGCGCATTTGGCCATTCCAGCTGCGAAAGCTGAGCGCACGCCCCTTGAAGCCCGCCAATTCAAAGGCATCCGACAGCATGTATTCGCGCAAGGCCTGCGCTGTGGCGGCATTGGTTCTGGTGACCGCCTCGCCTAGGCTGCGCATTGCGGCCCATGCGGCATAGTCATCCGCCCGCATCCTGCGCCCCGCCAGATCGGAAAAGCGGCTTTGCAATTGGGCGGCACCCCATTGTTCGGCCACATGGGACCAGCCGCGCGGAGACAGGCCTTCGGTGCCGACGACCGGTTTGGCCTCCCAGGTGTTATAGGGAATGTAGCGGCCAAAATCGTCTGCGGTATCCAGCACCAGCAACACATCATGGCGGCTCAGGTCCTGTGTCAGCAAGGGCACTTCCTGGGCTGCGTTGCGCCGCATGTCGGCATCAACGTCCCAGACCAATTCATCCACGATCCTGAGCTGGAATTTCGCGGCCGACCGGGCAAAGGCCGCTGTCATCACCGTGTCGCGCAGCCGTGGACCAGCCATCAAGGCGATGCGTTTCCAGCGCTTGGCTGACAGAAATTGCATCAAGGCATCCGCAATCATCGGATCAGAAACAGAGGTGTGCAGCAGGTTTGCGCGACATTGGGTGCTGCGCAGCGTGGCGGCACCTGCGGTGATGTTGAAAACGATCTTGTCTGCCGCCTCTGGCAGATCCGCGATGGTCAGCAACATATCCGCAGGCGCATCCACCAGCAGGGCCTCAACATCGGGCAGCAGATCGCGGGCTGCCTGAATCCCGTCGCCGCTGACCGGCACGATGGTTTGTGACAACGCATAGCCGTGGCCCAGGAATTTCCCGGTTGTCAGGTTGTCCTCAAGCCCCAGACGCGCGCCTGCCAGACCGGCATCACCCGGCGTCGGATCAAGGTTCGACAAGGAGGCGGTGCGCGCCGTCTCAACCTTGAGATAACCGATGGAAACAGCGACCTCGGCCCCGGCCGAAAGGGGCAGGGCCGTTGCCAGGACCAGGGCGCAGAATAGTCTGATCACAGGACCCTCCTTGGGTTGCAGAGGGTCATGGTTTCGGATTCACACGCCTGGGTCAAGTCAGAGCAGCAGCATGCGCGCAGTGGGCGTACGACCTTCGTCGCATTTACACTCAGGCCATCCTCGATAACTCTGATTGGTAGAATTCTGAGGAGGATCTGGAATGGCTTGGACTGCACCAAAAATCAAAGAAGTCGCATGTGGCATGGAAATCAACATGTACGCTTCGGGCGAAGACAAAAGCTGAGACAGCCGAGCATGGCTGACACATGCGCGTCCTGATACTGGGCGCGGCTGCAGGTGGCGGGCTCCCACAATGGAATTGTGGGTGCCCTAACTGCGTTTCTGCACGCCGCGGCGAAATCCCTCCGCAGACACAATCCTCCATCGCTGTTTCAGCGGACGGTGAAACATGGGTCGTCTTGAACGCATCCCCTGACATTCGCACGCAGTTCCTGGACCAGCCTGCGCTGCATCCCCGATCTGTGCGGCACAGCCCCGTGGCGGCAGTGATTGTCACGAATGGTGACATTGACCATATCGCGGGCCTGTTGGTGTTGCGCGAAAAGACCGGATTTGACCTGTTTGCAACCGGCGAGATCCTGCAGATTTTCAAGGGCAACGCCGTCTTCGGCGTGTTGGACCCGGATCATGTCAGGCAAAACCGCATGCAGATCGACGTGCCCTTTGAACCGGCAAAGGGTCTGACGATCACCCCATACCATGTCCCCGGCAAAGTGCCGCTGTTTCAGGAAACCGGCGAGGTGGATACCGCGATGATCAGCGAAAACACCATCGGGCTTGAGATCAGGGCCAATGGCCGAACCCTACAATACGTGCCCGGATGCGCCATGATCACCTCCCAGATCAAGGACCGGTTTGCCAGCAGTGATCATATCTTGTTTGATGGCACCGTCTGGGAAAACGAAGAGATGAAGAAAACCGCGACTGGCGTCAAAACAGGGCTGCGCATGGGGCATATCCCGATCAGTGGCCCGCAAGGATCGCTGGCACAGCTGGCGGATGTAACGACACCCGCCAAGACCTATATTCATATCAACAACACCAATCCTATCTGGCGACCCGGCGCAGCTGAGCGGCAACAGGTGCTGGACGCCGGATGGACAATTGCACATGACGGACTGGAGATTGATCCGTGACAGACCAATCACGAGAACAATTCGAGGCGCGACTGCATCAGATCGGCGAAGAGCGGTATCACGACAAGCACCCGTTTCATCACCTGCTGCATTCGGGCCAATGCACCATTGATCAGGTCCGCGCCTGGGTGATCAACCGCTACTATTACCAGTCGCGCATCCCGATGAAGGACGCGGCATTCCTGTCGCGGGTCGAGGACCACCGCCTGCGCCGCATCTGGCGCCACCGGATAGAGGACCACGATGGAACCGGTGAGGGCACGGGCGGTATTGAGCGCTGGCTGAAACTGGCCGCTGGCGTGGGGCTGGACCCTGAATATGTCCGCTCTGCCGTTGGCGTCTTGCCCAGCACGCGGTTTGCGGTGGATGCCTATGTGCGTTTTGTGCGCGAAGAGCCGCTGTTGCCGGCGGTTGCGTCATCCCTGACAGAGCTTTTTGCGCCCAAGATCCACAAGGACCGGATTGCCGGTCTGCTCAAAAATTACGATTTCGCCAACGCGGAAACCATCAGTTATTTCCAACATCGTTTGTCCGAAGCCCCCAAGGACGTGGCATTCGGCCTTGAGTGGGTGTTGGAACATGCAATCAGCCAGGCCGAACAGGATGCGGCGGCGGCGGCGCTGATCTTCAAGACCGAAGTCCTGTGGTCCCAGTTGGATGCCCTGCATTCCGCCTATGTAGCACCGGGGCGCATTCCGCCCGGTGCCTGGCAGCCCCATCAGGGCCTGGCATGAAAGACGCCTCTGTACCTTGCTTGCCGCGCGGCGTGCGTCTGCACTATGACAAGGTGCGCCAGACGCATGTTCTGCTGGGGCCAGAGCGGGCGCTGATACTGGATGATATTTCACATGTCATCCTGAGCGAGCTGGACGGCACACGCAGTGTCGGCGCGATTTGCGCCACCCTGGCCGAAAGATACGCCGCACCGGTTGAGCAGATCACCACCGACACGCTGGCCTTGCTGACCGATTTGGCGCACAAGCGGTTGCTTGACCATGTCTAGGCCACAGCCCCCCATCGCCATGCTGGCCGAACTGACTCATGTCTGCCCGCTGGCCTGTCCCTATTGTTCCAACCCGATGGAACTGACCAAGAAGTCCGATGAACTGGACACCGCCCCATGGGCGCGCGTCTTTGCCCAAGCGGCCGATCTGGGGGTTCTGCAATTGCATCTGTCGGGGGGCGAACCGGCCGCGCGCCGGGATCTGGTTGAATTGGTCAAGGCGGCGCGAGACGCCGGGCTTTATACCAATCTGATCACCTCTGGCGTTGGTCTGACAGAGGCCAAGCTGACGGCGCTGGACGCTGCCGGTCTGGATCACGTGCAACTGTCGGTACAGGGAATTACCGCCGCGCTGGCCGACCGGATCGGCGGCTACAAAGGCGGGTTTGAGCGCAAGATGCATGTGGCCGAACGCATAGCCGAGATCGGGTTTCCGCTGACGCTGAACGCGGTGATGCATCGTCATAATCTGGATGATCTGCCTGCCACCATCGCGCTGGCACAGCGTCTGGGTGCGCGCCGGATAGAGGTGGCTTGCGTCCAGTTTCACGGCTGGGCCGAGGCCAACCGTGGACAGCTGCAACCCACCGCAGATCAGGTTCACGCGGCAAAAGCCACCGTCGAGGCAGAGCGGGAGCGGCTGAAAGGCGCGCTTGTGATCGACTTTGTCGCACCCGATTGGTTTTCGGATTTTCCCAAGGCTTGCATGGGGGGCTGGGGGTCAACCGGTCTGAACATCACACCGGCGGGCGATGTGTTGCCCTGCCATGCGGCGGAATCGATCCCGTCGCTTGAATTTGCCAATATCACGCAGGCCAGCCTGTCTGATATCTGGTACGACGATGCCGCCTTTAACGCGTTTCGCGGCACCGATTGGATGCCGCCACTGTGCCAGTCCTGTGACAGGCGCGACATTGATTTCGGCGGCTGCCGCTGTCAGGCAATGGCGATCGCGGGCGATGCCAAAGCGACCGATCCGATTTGCCGCAAATCGCCCGACCGCGCCAAGGTCGATGCCTTGCTAAATGTTGCGCCCTCTGAGGCTCCTTTTGTTTACCGTGGCCGTGTTTGAGGCCGGTTGGACATGACCCAAGGCAGCCATCTGGATGTTGGTGACGGGCATCGGATCTGGGTTCAGACCATTGGCCCCAAGGACGGCATTCCGGCCGTGTTCCTGCATGGAGGTCCGGGCAGCGGGTGCAATCCGTCACAGCATGGGTTGTTTGACCCCCGCCGTCACCGTGCGGTTTTCATAGATCAACGCGGTGCGGGGCGCAGCCTGCCCCATGGCGCGCGGCGGGCAAATACCACCGCAGATCTGATCGCTGATCTGGAACATGTGCGCCGCCACCTTGGCATTGAGCGGTGGCTGGTTGTTGGGGGATCATGGGGGGCAACCCTGGCGTTGGCCTATGCCATTGCCCATCCGTCGCATGTGACCGGGCTGGTTCTGCGCGCAACATTTCTGGGCACCAAGGCCGAGCTGGAATGGGCGTTCGACACAGGTCTGAAGGCGTTTCACCCCCGGCTGCACGCCGCCTTGCACGCACAGGCCCCGGGGGGTTTGTCCGCGCTTTGGCAGCGTATTCTGGATAGTGATCCTGCGGTTCATGCCCCAGCGGCGCGGGCCTTTGCTCAAGCGGAGCGGGCGATGTCGGTGCTGCACCCGGCACCGCCTGATCCGGCGGCTCCATTGTCTGCCACTGCCTTTATGGAGGCGCATTATTTCGCGAATGATTGCTTTTTGGCACCTGGTGCGTTGATCGGCGGTACGCCTGCGCTGGCCGGTATTCCCGGCGTTGTGGTTCAGGCGCGGCTGGACCTGCTGTGCCCGCCCGTCACGGCGGAAAATCTGCTGTCGCAATGGCCCGACGCGCGGTTGGTCATGGTTGAAGGGGCAGGGCATACCCTTGCGCATAAACCTGTTTTTGAGGCGGTCCGCGCCGGGATCGCCGCGCTGACACAGCCTGCCGAAGGTGCGGCAGGCGCTACCTGAGCCCTAATTGCCCCGATCCGTCCAGGGTCAGATCATCAAGCCCGTCTTGCGGCCCAAGGACGACCGTCCGCGCCTGCGCAAGCGACGCCTCAAGCTGCTGCGCACAAGCGCGCATCGCTTTGGCATCAAGACGCTGAACGCTTTGCAGTTCCGCGTGACGCGCGGCATCCGTCTGACCGCCCAAGTGCCGACGCAGCGCGGTGGCCAGCGCAAGGTCAGGGCGCACAGGGCGGGTCAGCTGACCCATCTTGGCCGTGATGCAGCGCGCC
>Ga0213868_10006751_pt1 | contig 10083 bp, 8 predicted proteins | sample PICome_9_FD_160087 | JGI IMG/M metagenome (GOLD analysis project Ga0213868, IMG submission 160087) | Coastal seawater microbial communities near Pivers Island, North Carolina, United States - PICO127 | ecosystem: Environmental > Aquatic > Marine > Coastal | place: USA: North Carolina | collected...
GATCGGCGGATGACTCCCAGCTCGAATCCATGTCGTAGCGTTCTCGTCTGTGACCACCGCTGACGATGACCCGACGCCCAACTTGGCGAACGACCTGGCGCGATGGAGCGAGGCGCTGGCCGGCATCGCGCGTACCGGGATGGGGTTCACGGAAAACCTCTACGAACGGGAGCGATTCGAAGAGGTCCTGCACGTCGCAGGCGATATCAAGGCGGCGTCACGAGGCGATGAGCGCAGCGAGAGCGTTCGAGATGAGTTCGTCGGTGAATGGGTCGAGTCGATTGGCGAGGGAGTGCCCGGCTACGTCACTCCAAAGGTGGCGATCGGTGCGATCGTCGGGAACGATGACGATGAAATCCTCCTGGTCCAACGGAAGGATTCAGGGATTTGGCTGTACCCCACTGGCTGGGCTGACGTCGGCTATTCGCCAGCGGAGGTGGCGGTGAAGGAAGTGCACGAAGAGACGGGCATCGAGTGCGAGCCGATACGCCTCCTCGGTGTGGTTGACGGTCAGCGCATGGGGTTCAGCCGCTTCGGCATGTACATGCTGCTCTTTCACTGCCGGGCAACCGGCGGTGCGCTCGAACCGCACCCGCTTGAGACTGCTGATGTCGGCTGGTTCCCGAATGGAGGTCTTCCGGAAGCGACGGCTGGAGCCGGATGGTGGTCGTCGATGGCCTTTGATGCCATTAGCGGTGTTCAGGCCCCTGCCACGTTCGATGACGTACGGAGTCCGATTTGGCGTCAGGCCGACTGAGTCAACCGACCTAGCAGTTATTCCTGATCGCGCAGGAACTGCTCGACTTCGTTCATCAGTTCTTCGGAGTCGACCGGCTCGGCCGTGTTGATCGATCCGTCGTCGACGTCGTCGACGATCTCTTCGAGCCGTGACAGGTACTCGGCCATGTCGTCGTCGTCACCGATCAGCGCTGCAACGCGTGCGTCGTATTCGGCTGCGCCGGTGGCGAGGGATTGCAGAGGTGCCGGTGTGCCGATCATCGTGCACGCACGCTCGACGAGAGCCATCGCTGCCTTGGGCGAGGGTACTTGCGATGCATAGCCGGGAACTGCGGCCCACAGTGATGCGGTGGCCAGACCCGATCGGTGCAGCGCATCATGCAAGACACCAACGATGCCGGTGGGGCCCTCGTACTGGGACCGTTGAAGTTCGAAGCGCTCGATGAGCGTGTCGTCGGTTGCTGTGCCGATGAGTTGCACTGGCCGCGAGTGTGGAACATCGGCGAGCAGCGCACCGAGTGAGACCGCCATGGTCACCCCGAAGCGGTCACAGATGCCCACGATCTGGTCGGAGAATGCCCGCCACCGCAAGGCTGGTTCGGGCCCAAGCACCAAGATGACGTCCGTGCCGGGGAGCGAGACCGACCACACGCCGACCGTCGGCCAGACGATGCTGCGTTGCCGGTCGTCGTCGAGCTTGACCTGCGGCCGGACCGTTGCGAAATCGGTGAACGGCTCAGGATCGATCTCGGCGAGCGCATTGGCGCCCCATGCTTCGATCATCGTGCGCAACGCGACTGACGATGCGTCACCTGCGTCGTTCCAACCGGTGAACCCGGCGATCAGCACAGGCCGCGTCAACGTCGGTTCGGACAGCCATCGAACATGCTCGGTCCCCACGAGAACCACGCTACCGTCCAGTGACCGTGAGTGAGTCGAGCCAGTCCCCATCCGTTCCGGCACCGTCAGCTGTGCCTGCCGTGCCGCAGAGTGGCGCATCAGTGGCCGTGGCAGCAGTCGTTGACGACGAGTTGGTTGCCGCGTTTGCGCATCTGATTCCTCAGCTGTCGCAATCCTCCCCGCCACCTGACGCCGACCAACTCCGAGTGCTCGTCGATGGCACCGACACCGTGTTGTTCGTCGCGCGTGTCGATGGGGGCATCGTCGGCAGCCTGACGCTTGCGTTGTACCGGATTCCCACCGGTCTGAAGGCTTGGATCGAAGATGTTGTCGTCGATGATGCTGCACGGGGTCATGGCGTTGGGCGACTCCTCAACGAGGCCGCGCTCGCCGAAGCAGAGTCGAGAGGCGCCAAGGACGTGAGCCTCACTAGCCGTCCGTCGCGAGAAGCAGCGAACCGCTTGTATCAACGCATCGGTTTCGAAGCGCGCGACACCAACGTGTACCGCTACAAATTCTGACGACCACTCAGGACTGGGCGCGGCGGAGGTCTTCGGCAGCTTGACGGACTTGCCAGTCGCGGTCCTCGAGGGCGCGGTCAATGGCTGCATCCACATGGTCGCCTTCGAACGGCGCGAGCGCCAGCACGGCGCGGCGACGGACTGCGGGCTTGTCGGACGTTGCTGCGATGATCACGTCGATCGCTGCCGGGTCGCCGATTGCGCCCAGCGCGGCGACGGCGGCTTCGCGAACGAGCGGTTCAGCCGCATCGGCCGACAGCTCGATCAGCCGACGGACCACCTCGGGCCGGTTCGACTCGTGCTCGCCGCACGCCCATGCGGCAGTCTCCACCACGTTCGGGTCGGTATCTGACAGCGTCGGGACGAGATCAACGGCGGGGTGTGTCGCGGCGACTTCCGCGGCCCGGCGGCGGACCCGAACGTCGTGGTCGTCGAGCGCGGTGATGATCTGTTCGTCGGTCAATGTTCCGAGTCGCTCGAGCGCGCCGAGGGCGGTTGCCCGAACGGCAGCGTCGCCAGCCAGGCCTGCGGCAGCAATGACTGCGTCGCCAGTGTGACCAGCAATCGCGACTGCTCGGCGATCGGGCATGGTCACTGCTTGAGCAAGTCGGTCAGCGTGATCACCGCGTACGAAACTCCGAACGCAATGAGGATGGCAAGCACGGCGCCGAGCACGAGTGCAATGCCGGAACTCGCGACGATTGCCCAGGCGCGGCGGAGCACGTGGGGCCGGCGATACAGCGGCACGGTGGTCTCAGCAACGCCGATCGGCACCCATTTTCTGCGAACAACCGGCTCCCTGCGTGGTGTTTGGGGCGTCGCTCTGGCAGTCTTGCGCCATCCAGCAGCAACCAGCGCCGCGATGGCGAGTGCGACCATCCAACCGGCATGAGTGGTGAGATCTGTGACTGACACGACAAACGACACGGTACTCAACACTCCGCAACCCGCAACGCCACTGGGTGCCGCAGACACCATCGTGTCGGGCTCGCGCTGGGCATGGGTGCCAGCCGTTCTTGGTTTGGTCGCGTTGCTTGGGATCTGTGCCGCGGCGCTCATCCCGGCGACGGTGGTTGCCGAAAAAGAGAACCGACGAACGATGGAAATTGAGGAAGCGCCGTATGCCCAGGTCCCGGCATCAGCTGAGTCGGTGAACGACCGCGTCTTGTTTGGCAGCGATCTGCCTGACGACGTCCCACGGTTTGCGCCCGAAGGGGACTTCTTCTTCGTCACGGTCAGCGCACCTGAACAGACCCTCCTCAGCTGGTTCGCAGGACGTGGAGACCCAGCGATCGACTTGCTCACCGAGGAAGACAAGTTCGGCGTACGCACCGCTTCGCAGCGACGCGCTGCGGCGCTGCAGCAGATGCGCACCGCCGCGCAAGAAGCCCAGTTTGTGGCTTTGTCAGCGGCTGGCTACGAGCCGGAGATCAGCCTCGGTGAAGTCGTGGTCCAAGAGGTGCTGTGCCGAACGCTGGGTGACGACGGTCTCTGCGAGGAATTCTTCCCGTCGGACTTGGCCATCGATCCATCCGACACGATTCTTGAGGCTGAGGGTGTCGTGCTCAATTCGGTCGAAGACCTCTCCGCTGTCCTGGAGGGCAAAGCGCCGGGCGACGTGGTTGAGCTGAAGATCCGCCGGCCCGACGAAGGCATCCTCGACGTGACGGTCGAACTCGCATCATCGCCGGACGACCCAGACCGCACCATCATCGGGTTTCGCCCGTTCGATACCCGTGTGGTCACCTTGCCGTTCGAGGTCAGCATCGACACCGGGCGAATCGGCGGTCCATCGGCCGGACTCGCGTTCACGCTGGCGCTGATCGATGAGCTCACGCCTGGTGAACTGACCGGCGGCACGAACATCGCCGTCACGGGCACCATTTCGCTCGACGGCACGGTCGGTCCCATCGGCGGTCTGTCGCAGAAGTCAAATGCTGTGCTGCAACACGGCGTTGAGGTGTTCCTCGTCCCGGCGACGCAGCGAGAGCTGGCGGAGGGGCAGGACGAGCTCCGCCAGAAGCTTGACGACGCGGGTCATGGCCGCGTCGAAATCGTGCCGGTGGCCAATCTGGATGAGGCGCTCGCGGCGCTCGAAGCTCTCGGTGGCGACCCGCTTGTGCCGATAGGCGCCATCGACGCAACTTGAACACCTTGTCGTTCATGCCGGAGCGCTGCGGACCATTGCCACCACCTCGGTTGCTGGGGCGCGTACCGTTGAGATATGGCTATGTCGTTCTCCCGCCCTGACCCGTCGTCGCCGACGTCGATCGCTGACGCTTCCTTCGGCACCAGCCGTCGCGGTTACGACCAGGCCGAGGTCCGCGACTTTCTTCGCATGGTGGCTGCCGAGTTCGGCCGATTGAGTGAACGCGAGCGTTTCCTCGAACGCGAGCTGCACGCAGCGCAGGCTGAAGCCGGCGGCGGCACAGTTGACGAGGCGACGATGACGCAGATGCTCGGCGAGGAAGCGGTTCGGGTGTTGACGACTGCCCGCGAGAGCGCCAACGAGATCCGCGACAAAGCTGAACAGGCGGCCGCGCAGCTGCTCCACGAGGCAAGTGACGAAGCTTCGAGGGTCCGTGAGGAAGCTGATATTGAAGCGTCGCGCCGCCGGGCAGATGCGGGCGCCGATGCCGAGTCAGAGTTGTCGATGGCCAAGCAGCAAGGTCGTGAAATGGTCAACGAGGCGCGTGCGTATCGCGAGCGGGTGCTCAGTGAGCTCGCTCGTCGGCGTGAACTTGCACGCGAGCAGATCGAGCAGCTCATCCACGGGCGCGATCGTTTGACGCAGGCGTTCGAGCGCGCTCGGCTTGTTGCTGTTGACGTCGTCGCCGAGATGCAGCCGCTCGGTGAGCCCGACGAGTACGTCAATCTCACGCCGACGACGGGCCCGCTCCCGGTGATGATCGCCAACTCGCCGCGCCCCGATGGCGCCGAGACGCCCGATTCCGGCACACGCGCCGTCGAGGCTCCGGCAGAGGGTTCAGTCGACACGGCGGACGAGCCGACCGTCGAGGCCACCACAAGGCTGCGGATCATCGAGATCAACGATGACGACCGCGTTGATGCCGTCGACCTCAGTACTGACGTGGCCGACATCGACGACGTTGAAGCGGTCGATGTCGATGACAGTGCAGAGGCGGTCGATGACGATTCCGCCGACGACGTCAATGCCGAGACAGAGACGGCCGAAGCCGAAGCCGAGACAGAGACGGCCGAAGCCGAAGCCGAGACAGAGACCATCGAACCCGAAGCCGAAGCCGAAGCCGAAGCTGAAGCCGAGGCAAAGACGATCGAACCCGAAGCTGACGAACCGGCCGACGATGTGGTCGTTGATCTCTTTGCCCGCCTCCGTGCCGACACCACAGACGTGGACGATGCCGAAGTCGATAATGCGGTCTCGCCAGCCGACGTGGCGGTCGATGTGCCCGATGATCAGACGGCTGTCGCCGAGGTGGTCGCGGCCGACAATGCGACTGAAGATTCTGCTGGAGATGATGATGCTGCTACTGAGGTTGAGCAAACGCCGTTCGAGCACCGCGACGAAGTGATCACGCCCTTGATCGTGTCGAGCGCGAAGAAGCTCAAGCGGGCACTCGCCGACGAGCAGAACGATGTCCTCGATGCGCTTCGGCGCAGCGACGCCGTTCACATGATCGACGCGCTACTGCCGGAAGTGGGCGAGCACGCCGCCCACTACACCGGTGCGATTGGGGAGGATCTGCTCGAGGCAGTCCACCGAGGCAGCGCCACGTCCCGCACGGTCGATCGCAAGATCCGTCAGGCGTTGGCGGCCGACGCCGTCGGTGTCGCCAACGATGCCCTGATCCAGTGGCTTGTGATGCCGCTGCGCGACCGCCTGGCCCGATGCATCACCGAGGGCGAGGGCGACAACGCCGTCGTCACCAAAAAGGTGCGTGCGGTGTACCGCGAGTGGAAGACCCAATACATCGACGAAACACTCGATGATGTGATGCGATGTGCGCACGGGCGGGGCGTGTTGGCGGGTTTTGACCCCGGTACGCCCATCGTCTGGGAAGTGGATACACGGTTCGCTGCATGCCCCGACTGCGACGACAATGCGCTGGAAGGAGCCGTCGCGGCGGGTGGAGAGTTCCCGACGGGTGACTCATTTGCTCCCGCGCATCCGGGCTGCCGCTGCCTGTTGGTCGCTGCGGACCGGTAATCTCAGCGCCAATGCGGCGCTCACAAGACCTTCCGGTCGATCGTCCACGGAGACGCATCAGCGGCCGTGGCGTCCTCATCGCTCTTGGCGGACTGTTCATGTTCGTCCTCATTTTCGGACGCGCCATCGCACGGTTCTACGTTGACTATCTCTGGCACGATGCCCTCGACCGTGGCGATGTCTTCTGGGGCGTGATCGGCGCCAAGTTCACGCTGTTCGCCGTGTTCTTCCTCGCTTTCCTCTTGCTGGCGTTCGCCAACCTATTCATCGCTGATCGAGCCGCACCGACGTCGTTCCCAGCCAACGTCCATCCATACGTGGAGCGCTTCCACGAGGTGTTCGGTCAGCGGCTGCGACTCGTGCGCTATGCGTCCGCATTCGTGATGGCAATCGTGGTTGCGCTACCCGCAGTCGCGCAGTGGCAATCATGGCTGCTATTCCGGAACTCGAAATCGTTCGGCGTCGCAGACCCGCAATTCGGTGCCGATGTCGGGTTTTACGTTTTCCAACTGCCGTTCCTGACGTTCCTGCTCGACTGGCTGTTCGTCGCGATCATTCTCGTGTTGCTGTTCACCGCAGCAGCACACATTCTCAATGGTGGCGTTGTGTTCGTGTCGCCCGTGCCGGCGATACGCCATGCCACCAAGGCACACATCGCGGTGTTGCTTGCTGTGCTTGCCGTGCTCAAGGCAGGCGACTACTGGCTGGACCGCTACGAGCTGACCAACAGCACCAGGGGCATCGTCGACGGAGCCACGTACTCAGTCGTCAACGCGCAGATCCCGGCGATCATGCTGCTCATTCTCATTGCGTTGCTCACAGCAGGGCTGTACCTCTCGGTGATCAAGACCGACTCGTGGCGCCTGCCGCTGCTCGCCTCGGCCCTGTGGCTCATCGTCTCCATCGTGGGCGGGGTGATTTACCCCGCCGTGGTCCAATCGCTCATCGTCAACCCGAATCAGGAGTCGCGCGAGCAGGTCTATATCGAACGCAACGTCGAAGCCACGCGCAAGGCGCTGGGGCTGACCGGCGGGGAAATTCGCGACGTGCAGTTCGGCACGCTCACTGCAGGTGAGGTTGAAGCCGATCTCGAACCACTCGGCAACGTCCGCTTGCTCAACCCGACCGAGATGGAAACTCGATTCCTTGTCGACCGCGGCGAAGTCGCCGGTCTGAGCATTGACGACCTCGACGTCGACCGTTACACCCTCGACGGAGAGACCGAGCAAGTGCTGGTTGCAGCGCGCGAGCTTGACCTTGCCGGCATCAGCAACATCGGCTGGCAGGGTCGGCACTTGATCAATACCCGCGGATGCGGGCTCGTGGCAGCGCCCACGAGCAAGGTGCAGTCCAATCAACGCCCGGACTATCGCACCATCGAACTCGATCGCCCCGAGCTGTACTTCAGCCCGGAGCTCAGTGGTTACGGCATTGCCAACACCGGCTCGACCGAGCGCGAGTGCGACGAGCCCCACACCTACGAAGGCGACCAGGGCGTGCGGATGAACTCCTTCGCCCGTCGTGGAGCCTTTGCCCTCGCGTTCCTCGACTACAACATCATCGGCTCCGGAGCGATCGAGGACGACTCGCAGATGCTCTGGGTGCGCGGTGTCAACGATCGCCTCAACAAGCTCGCACCCTTCCTGTCCTACGACGCCGACCCGTACCCGGTCGGCGTCGACGGCAATGCCGTCTGGGTGGTTGACGGGTACACGACCACGAGTCGCTATCCGTACGGCCAGTCGATTGGCGACGTGCAGCGTTCGTCCCAGTCCGGCCTGTCGAATAGCGACAACTACGTCCGCAACAGCGTCAAGGCCGTGGTCGACGCATATACGGGTCAGGTCACCTTCTACGTCGTCGACGACGAAGACCCCATTCTCCGGGCCTGGCGCAGTGCGTTCCCTGATCTGTTCACGCCGTTCAGTGAGATGCCCGACGAATTGGCGGACCACCTGCGGTATCCCGAAGATCTGTTCCGTATCCAGACCGACGTGTACTCGAAGTACCGGATTGATCCGGCGCTGTTCTTCCAGCGCGATGGCAACGCATGGTCGGTCGCTCAAGCACCGGGGTCGTCGCCGACTTCCAACACCGGCAATAGCGTGAACTCCACGAGCGATGCGTCGGCGCCCTCGGCGGCCACGTCGACGTTTGCGACGGAGTCTGATGCGGCTCGGTTTGTGCCGTACTACACGATGTTTGACACGAGCCTGCCAGGTGAACCGCGCAGCGAAGAGTTCGTGATTCTGCGCCCGTTCGTGCCGTTCTCGACCGGTGACACGCGCACGCAGCTGCAGGCGTATATGACTGCGTCGAGTGATCCTGACAACTACGGCATGCTCACGAGCTACGAGGTGCAGGAACGCAATGGCCAGTTGCCTGATGGCCCGCTACGCGTGGCCGGCAACGCCGAGTCGCAATCCGAAATCTCGGAGCGCATCTCGCTTGACAACCAGGATGCCGGCGGCTCGAAGGTGCGCTTCGGTGATCTCCAGCTCGTTCCCGTCGGCGATGGTCTGATCTACGTGCGGCCGTACTACGTGGCAGTGCCTCAGGAAACCGGGACGGTCAACTCGGTCACCGAGTTCCGTTTCGTGATCGTGTCCTACAACGACAACTCGGTGCTGACGGAAACCATCAGCGAGGGCCTCGCCCGATTGTTCCCCGGTTTCGAAGGAGATGTCGGTGACAGCATCGGTTCGCCGACCGAGCCGACGCCGGATGATCCCGAAACGCCGGTCGATGACGATGCGCCGGTTGTGTCGACTGATGCAGCCGAGCTGCTGCAGATTGCCGACGATCTGTTCCGGCAGGCCGATGAAGCACTGGCGGACGGCAACCTCGGTGAATATCAGACCAAGGTCGACGAAGGCCGCCGGCGGCTTGATGAAGCCATCGTGATCCTCGAGGCCGACCTCCAGAACTGAGACCGAGTCGGGCGCTCGTGGGCGCAGTCCTGATGGTCAGCGTGCGGGGCGGCGAAGACGTTCGGCGAGTTCGGCAAGGTCTTCGCGAAATTGAATCTGATAGCGGGCTTGCTCGCTGGCGAGCCGCTCGGTGCTCTGCTGGACCGCTTCGATGGCGAGGCTGACAACTGCGGCCTCGTCGCCATCATCGGCCTCGTTGTCGTTTGCTGAGTCGAGCAAGACCTCAAGGTCGTTACTCAGTTCGGTCAGCTGGTTGGCAAGTTCCATCGAAACGTTGGTCATCCGTCGATCGAGAGTGGCCATGCGTTCGGCCATCTGTGCCATCTCGGTGCGCATGACCGCCACGTCTTCAGGATCCACGGTGGCTGCGGCGGGCGTGCTGTCGGCCTGAGCGACTGCTTCGTCGACCCGTCCTGTTTGGGCGGAGAGGTCGGCCGAAAGAGCATCGAGCCGTTGCGCGAGCGCATTGATGTCTGCAGCGTCGACGACAGGAGTCTGGCTCTGGACGGTGTCGGACAGCGCCGCGACCTGGCGGCGGAGTTCTTCGATGCGTCCATCAGGTGCGGGCAGCGCGGCCTGGAGAGGAGGCAGGGCCGGCGTCGCGTTGAGCCGTTCGGCCAGTGACTGGACTTCTGCCCCCAGGGTGCTGACGCTGCTGACCTGTTGGTTGACGGCTGCAACATCGTCGCGCACGCGGATGACTTCGCCGTCGACGGAGCCGACGCGATGGGCCAGTTCGGTCGCGTTGGCATCGAGTGTTCCGAGCCGTTCGGCGATCTGGATTCGAGCCGAGTCGAGGGTGCCG
>Ga0213868_10006757_pt1 | contig 10076 bp, 7 predicted proteins | sample PICome_9_FD_160087 | JGI IMG/M metagenome (GOLD analysis project Ga0213868, IMG submission 160087) | Coastal seawater microbial communities near Pivers Island, North Carolina, United States - PICO127 | ecosystem: Environmental > Aquatic > Marine > Coastal | place: USA: North Carolina | collected...
CTCGTATCCTCAAGCAGATGTCCCAGTTCCTTTTCTGGTGTGTTGGTGAGGGAGAGCTGGGAGCTAACCCCTGGGCGGCCCTCAAGGTCAAAGACCGGCCAGAGGTCCATCCCCACGGCATGCTATCGGACGCGCAGGTGAGCCTCCTCCTCAGTGCCAAGGACAGGGTGCTGCACAGTGCTCTTCTCTTCGGCCTCCTCACTGGCATGCGCTCAGGGGAGATCTGCGGGCTCATGGCGGAGGACGTCACAGCTAAGGGCAACCTTGGGCGCTTCATCAGCATCAGGCCCAACAGGGTGCGCTTGCTGAAGTCCAAGGCCGCAGAGCGGGAGGTGCCACTGCATGGGGTGCTGGAGCAGCTGTTGGATACCACGCTGCCAACCTCAGGCAGGCTCTTCCCGCACCTCAGTGTGGACAGGGTGGTCAAACGCTACGCTCACCTGCGCAGGCGTCACCCAGAGCTGCGCGGCACGGTGTTCCACAGCACCCGCAAGTGGTTCATCACCCAGTGTGAGCGCACAGGTGTCCCTGAGCACTTCACCGCAAGCCTTGTGGGGCATCACTCAGCCAGGTCCGCCAATAAGCTGACTTATGGGCTTTACTCAGCGGGGATATCTGATGCGCAGAAGCGGGGGATTGTGGATGGGGTGAGGCTGCCAGACTGGGAGGTCACATCATGAGCCTCTCTCATACGGCAGACCCGAGCCTCATCCCTGACATCGAGGCCTTCGAAGAACGGGCCGCCATCGCTGAGCACAACGGAGGGCTGACACTTGATGAGGCAGAAGACCTTGCCGCTCAGGATCAAGGCTTTGGAAGTGCCGCAGACTACTGGCACTGGCTGGCCACCTACGTCGTCAACCGAGGGCTAGCCTAGGCCAACAAAAATAAACCCTGTCCGACTGCTCTGTGCGAGTGGTCGGGCGGGGGAAAAATAAGACTACTTTTCGGGAGGAGAGATTTAGCTATTTAACACATTGGCATCAATCGAAGTGAATGCAAGAAAACCCTAAAGTGACAAATGCTGCGCCATGCACATTTCTACAGGAAAGACGGAATGCGGTCATTCACTGCGATCTGCGCCAAGGTCAGCTCTGCGGACAAACCGGCCTTATGCACTTGCGGCTATTGCTAGCGCAGCATTTCCTCGCATGTGCAGCAATGTGCTCTTGGCAGTGCGACGCAGATCACCGGAGCAGTCATTCGGAGCGTCCAAATCGCGGAATTTGAGATCATCCTTTCGCGTTGCTGCACCACTGGCAACTTTCGATAGTCGCCAATATCTCAATGCAGCTTGAAGTTAGATAAGATTTGACTGGTGAATACGCCCGCATTTTGTATGCTAAACACCAGTAAATCGATAAGGTGATACAAATGACTGAGCAGCCAGAACCAAAGCGTCGTATCGTTTCCTCCCGTCATCTTGCGGATGGCGAAAACTGGGAATCATCCGAAATCGAGTATGGGATGATTATTGCATACAACGCATTTTCACGTTGGATGACCCGCTGCATGTCGGCGGCGGGGAATACCGATCTGACACCGCTCGAGATTTTAGTGCTTCATAATGCAAACCATCGTGGGCGCGATAAACGGCTGACCGATATCAGTTTTTTACTGAACATCGAAGACACGCACACGGTCAACTATGCACTGCGCAAGTTGATGAAAATGGAACTTCTTGCCTCTGAAAAGCGTGGCAAAGAAGTATTCTACCGCACGTCGGATGCGGGACAAAAGCTATGTGAATCCTACCGAAATATACGCAATCAGTGTTTTCTGGACGGACTTTCGCGCACGGATATGACGGGCGATGACATGCGCGAAATCGCGGCCAGCTTGCGGTCCCTTTCAGGGCAATACGATCAAGCCAGCCGCGCTGCTGCGTCCCTTTAACGTGACATCAGATCAGGGAGGAATGTCACGATTTGCGGGAAGATGCAGATCAGGATGACACCCAACAAAAGTAGCAAGAAGAACGGGAATGCTGCCTTTGCGATCCGCAAAATATCGATGCCTGTGAGCCCCTGAATGACGAACAAGTTAAACCCTACAGGGGGCGTAATCTGGCTCATCTCGACGACAATCACGAGATAGATGCCAAACCACAACGGGTCGATACCCACGGCAGAGACCATTGGCATGATGATAGACGTGGTCAGAACGATGACCGAGATCCCGTCGAGGAAACACCCCAGGACAATGAAAAAGATCGTCAGCGCAAACAGCAACGCTGGTACCGATAGATTCATGTCCGATATCCACGCGGCCAGATTACGTGGCAACCCTGTGAAGCCCATTGAGACCGACAAGAATGCGGCCCCCAGCAGGATCAGCGCGATCATACACGACGTGCGGGTTGCCGACATCACGGCCTCGCCAAACTTTGCCCAACTGAATGATCCCGAGGCCCACGCAAGGATCGTCGCCAGCACAACACCAAGGGCTGCCGCATCAGTTGGTGACGCGAGACCGCCATAGATTGACCCTATGACGCCGCCAATCAGAAGCGCGACAGGGATCAGGCGACGTGAGGCGCGCAGTTTTTCGCGAAAGCTAAACGTCTGGTCGATCGCAGGGATAAGATTAGGATTCATCCATGCGCGCATGGCGACATAGCCCGCAAACAAAGTGATCAACATAACGCCGGGCAATATGCCTGCGATGAACAGACGCGCGATGGATTGCTCGGTGGCGACGCCGTAGACGATGAGGATGATGGATGGGGGGATCAGCAAACCCAGCGTAGCGGATCCAGCGAGTGTCCCAAGGATCAGGCTTTCGGGATAGCCGCGCTTGGTCAATTCGGGGATCGACATCCGCCCAATGGTGGCGGCAGTCGCGGCAGATGATCCAGACACAGCGGCGAAAATTGCGCAACCAAACACGTTTACATGTAACAGGCGTCCGGGTGCACGGCTGAGCCATGGGACGAGACCAGTGAACATATCGTCGCTCATCCGCGATCGAAGGAGGATTTCTCCCATCAGGATGAACAGCGGTAGCGCGGTGAGTGCCCACGAATGGGAGTGACCCCAAAACGTCGTTGCAATGATCAAACCGGAGGGCGCGTTGGAGAAGAAAACAAGGCCGGCAAGCCCGACGACGGAGAGCGAAACAGCCACCCAAATGCCGCTGGCCAGCAGCGCAATAAGAAGCGCGAGTAGTGTAAGAGCAATCATAGGATCAGACATGGCCTATACCTCGTCAGGGGTTGAGAGGACCGGTTTGCCAGCGCGCAAAAGATCAACAAATGTATGGATGATAGAGACCAACAATAAGGTGATGCCGAACGCAGCGATCCCTTGCGGTATCCACAAGGCAACAGGGACGATTCCGGTTGAAACGTCGCCGTAATGAATGCTTTCGCGAACCAGATCACCCATGAACCATGCGGCGTAGCTGACCAGCGCAATTGCGGCCAGAAGTATAAATCCTTCTGCAACGACTTGGAGGCGAACAGGCAAACGGCTGGTCACAAGATTGACGCGAATATGTCCACCCGCGCGAAGCGTATGTGCAAGCGCAAGAAACGTCGCGCCCGCAAGCATGAAGCCGGAAAAATCGGCGTAAGAGGGAATGGTCGATGGCAAAAGGCCCGGCGCGAAACGTCCAAATGCATTCAATCCAATCTGCGCAGAAATGAGTAGACAGATACACAGGATAAGCCCGCCAGCGATGGCCCCGCATACGTCGTAGAGTTTCTGTAATATGTGACCCATGAAAGCCTCCCCGCTTTGATAGACATAAAAAGACCGACAACCAATTCAGGGCTGTCGGCCAGTCGGGAAGAAACCCTTAGTTGTTATAGGCGTCCATAACAGCCTTTGCACTGTCGGATGCGTTTGCATTCCACGTGCCGAGCATCGTGGCACCAATCTCTTGCAGGCCAGACACCAATTCGGCGCTTGGTTCATACACAGTGATGCCGTTTTCAGCCAAAGCGGCTGTCATGGTCTCGGCTTCGGCGGCCGACATCTCCCAACCGCGTGTTTCAGCTGCTGCAGCTGCTTCAAGAACCGCTGTCTGAACGTCCGCATCAAGACCATCAAACATGCGCTGGTTCACCACAACGATGTTCTTGGGAACCCATGCATTGATCGGAGAGTAATGCGTCACAAAATCCCAAGCTGTTGAGTTCACACCCGTGGACGGGGACGTGATCATCGCGGCGACCTGACCAGTCGCGAAAGCCTGCGGAATGTCCGAGGCTTCGATCTGAACAGGTGCGGCACCGGCCAGCGTTGCGAACTCTTCAAGGGCTGCGTTGTAGGCGCGGAAACGCAAACCTTTCAAATCTTCAACAGTGGCGATTTCGCCATTTGTATAAAGCCCCTGCGCTGGCCACGGCACGGAAAAGAGCGGCATCAAACCTTGTTCGGCCAACAGTTCCGTGATGACGGGTTTCTGGGCGTCCCAAAGTGTCTGCGCTTGCTCGTAACTCGTCGCGACGAATGGCTGGCTGTCGACACCGAATGCGAGGTCTTCGTTAGACAGGCGCGACAGGAAGAATTCACCAATCGGCACGGAGCGGTTGCGCACAGCCCCTTTGATTTCGGCGTGCGGAAACAGCGAACCTGCGCTGTGCAACGTAATGTCGAGGCCTCCGTCTGTGGCCGCACGCACATCGTCTGCGAACTGGCTGATGTTCTGTGTATGGAATGTAGAGTCGCCATATGGCGTTGGCATGTCCCAGCTTTGCGCGCTGGCGGCTGTTGCGAACGCCAATGTAGCAGCCCCGAAAATTGCATATTTCATTGTCTTCTCCCTAGTTGATGACTCGAATCTCTCGATATCATTACGTTGACAATTTGTCAGCGTTATACCCATAAAGCAACAACAAATTGATTCGAGGGAGAACGATGTGGATCAGGCGAGCGAAAAGAAGTGGGATTTCTGGGTTGATCGTGGGGGCACATTTACTGACATCGTTGCGAAGGCTCCGGACGGAGAATTGCGCACCCACAAGCTTTTGTCCGAAAATCCAGAAGTGTACCCTGATGCCGCTGTACATGGTATTCGCGCCCTCCTTGGGCTGAATGCACACGACCCTATTCCGGCGGGCCAGATTGGTGCCGTCAAGATGGGTACGACTGTTGCGACCAACGCGCTTTTGGAACGCAAAGGCGAGCGGACTTTGCTGTTGATTACAAAAGGGATGCGCGACCTGCTGCGCATCGGATATCAGAACCGCCCGCGTTTGTTTGACCTTAACATCGAACTTCCTGAACTGCTGTATGATGACGTGATCGAGATCGAAGAGCGGGTTGATGCACAGGGTGAGGTTGTTACCGCTCTCAATACGACCGCTGCACGCGAAGCTCTGTCTCGCGCTTATGGCAAAGGTTATCGCTCTGTCGCGATTGCGTTGATGCACAGCTATCGTTTTCCAGATCATGAACAACGCCTTGGCGCGATGGCTGATCAATCCGGCTTTACCCAAATATCGTTAAGTCACGAGGCCAGCCCGTTGATTAAGCTCGTCTCACGCGGGGATACGGCGGTGGTAGACGCATATCTGTCCCCAATCTTGCGCCGCTACGTTAGCCAAGTGGCTGATGCGTTGGGCACGGCCAAAGGTGGGTGTGAACGATTGATGTTCATGCGCTCTAATGGCGGACTGACCGACGCATCCCTGTTTGAGGGACGCGATGCGATACTGTCTGGGCCTGCGGGGGGCGTCGTCGGCATGGTGCGGACGGCGGCTGAACTTGGGTATGACAAGCTGATCGGCTTCGACATGGGCGGCACGTCTACGGATGTTTGCCACTATGCAGGTGAATTCGAACGTAGCTTTGAAACCGAAGTCGCAGGCGTGCGGATGCGTGCACCGATGATGTCTATTCACACTGTCGCTGCGGGTGGGGGATCAATTCTGTCGTATCGCGACGGGCGCATGCAGGTCGGTCCTGAAAGTGCGGGCGCAAATCCGGGACCAGCGGCGTATCGTCGTGGTGGGCCGCTTACGGTGACAGATTGCAACGTCTTGTTAGGCAAACTGCAACCTGATTTGTTCCCGCCCGTTTTTGGCCCGAACGCAGACGAACCGCTGGACGTCGATGTTGTGCGCACAAAATTCGAAACTTTAGCGGCAGAAATCGGCGGGCATATGTCGGTCGAAGACATCGCTGAAGGGTTCGTGCGCATCGCCGTTGAAAACATGGCCAACGCGATCAAGAAGATTTCTGTGCAGCGTGGCTATGACGTCACTAAATACACAATGAACTGCTTTGGCGGTGCGGGTGGGCAACATGCCTGTCTGGTGGCTGATGCGCTGGGGATGGAGCGTGTCTTTATCCACCCGTTTGCTGGCGTGTTATCAGCCTTTGGCATGGGGCTGGCGGACGTGCGGGCGATGCGCGAACATCAGTTTGGCAAGCCATTGGATCAGATCAACGCAGCAGAGGTCGTTCTGGACGGGTTGATCAAAGCGGCCGAGGATGAGGTGGCTGGTCAAGGTATCCCTGCAAGTCAGATCACAACCGTAACAATGGCGCATATTCGGCCAGATGGGGCGCAGCAAACCCTTGAAGTGCCGTTCGCGCCGATGGCCGAGATGACAGAGGCGTTTGAGGCAGCGCATATGCAGCGGTTCGGCTTTGTCCCAGAGAACGCGACATTGCTGATCGATGTGCTGACCGCTGAGGCCATTGGGGCCACAGGTGAAAAGGTCAATTTACCTGATACGACTGCGCCTGCAGCCCCTGCCAAAACAGGGAAAATGTGGTCGCAAGGTGCATGGCATGATGTCGCTGTTATGGACCGCACGACAATGCAGCTTGGCGAAACAGTCAAAGGCCCAGCAATTCTGACAGAGCCGACGGGCACCAATATTCTTGAAACCGATTGGGAAGCCGAGTGCGTGAGTGGCGGCAACCTCATCCTGCGCCGCGTGACCGCGATGGCTAGACAAGAGGCGGTCGGCACAAAGGTCGATCCCGTAATGCTTGAGGTGTTCAACAACCTGTTCATGTCGATTGCTGATCAGATGGGCGCGACGCTGGCCAACACCGCCTATTCGGTCAACATCAAAGAACGATACGATTTTTCCTGCGCGATCTTTGACGAAGCGGGCGATTTGGTGGCCAACGCGCCGCATGTGCCGGTCCATCTTGGGTCGATGAGCGAAAGCGTGCGGGTCATTCTGCGGCAAAACGCAGGCAAGATCCGTCCTGGTGATGTATTCATGATGAACAACCCGTTCAACGGTGGCACACATTTGCCCGATGTAACCGTGATCACACCAGTGTTTGACGATGCTGGGACGCGGATCATCTACACGGTCGCCAGCCGTGGTCATCATGCCGACATCGGGGGCAAAACACCGGGCTCCGCTCCACCTGACAGCAGGCATATCGAAGAAGAAGGCGTCTTGATTGATAATTTCCTTTTGGTGAAACAAGGCCAATTGCGCGATCGCGCGACGCGCGAGCTTCTTGCATCTGGCAAATATCCCTGTCGCAACGTGGGTCAGAACATGGCTGATCTGTCTGCCCAAATTGCCGCAAACGCCACAGGTGTCGGCGAGCTGACGAAAATCACCCGACAGTTTGGGCTTGATACGGTTCATGCATACATGAGCCATGTTCAGGACAACGCAGAGGAAAGCGTGCGCCGTGTTCTAGATGTGCTGCGCGACTGCGCGTTCACCTATCCACTCGACAGCGGGGATCAAATCAAGGTGGCAATCACTGTCGATAAACCGAACAGAGAGGCTACAATCGACTTTACCGGAACATCGCCGCAAAACGAGTTCAATTATAATGCGCCCTTGGCAATCTGCCGTGCTGTTGTCCTGTATGTGTTCCGCACGTTGGTCGGAAGTGACATCCCGATGAATGAGGGGTGCCTGAAACCGCTCAATCTCGTGGTCCCTGAAGGCAGCATGATCAATCCTAAATCACCCGCCGCCGTGATTTCGGGTAACACCGAGGTCAGTCAGGCGATTGCGGATACGCTTTATGGTGCGCTTGGTGTGATCGCAGGCAGCCAAGGGACGATGAACAACTTTGTCTACGGCAACGACGTGCATCAGAATTATGAAACCATCTGTGGCGGGACTGGCGCTGGAGACGGCTTTCACGGCACCAACGCTGTCCATAGCCATATGACCAACACCCGCATGACCGATCCTGAAGTCCTAGAAACTCGCTTTCCGGTGCGCGTTGATGAATTTTCGATCCGCAGTGGTTCGGGCGGAATTGGCGAATATTGTGGTGGCAATGGCATCGTCAGGAAATTGCGTTTTCTTGAACCGATGACAGTCACAGTCCTTTCCTCTCACCGCATTGTTCCGCCGCATGGAGCTGCTGGCGGTGGTGCCGGTGTCGTCGGCGAAAACAGCGTCGTATGTGCCGATGGAAAAATCGAAACGCTGATGGGTAACGATGAGGCGCAACTCGATATCGGTGATGTGTTTGTTATGAAAACCCCTGGTGGCGGCGGATACGGGAGCGTCAAATCATGAGCGGTAATTTTCTAAAAGACGTAGAGTCGATGTATGATACAGCCGCAGAAAATCTCGGCTTACCTGAAGGCCTTGCCGAGAAAATTAAGGTCTGCAACGCGACTTATGTAACGCGGTTTGGTGTGCGATTGCGGGGGCGAATGTTTACCTTTCGCGGTTGGCGTGCGACGCATTCCACCAGTGAGGGCCCTGCCAAAGGTGGCATCAGATACGCGTCAAACGTCAATCAAGAAGAGGTCGAAGCCCTAGCGGCGCTGATGACTTACAAATGTGCGCTGTTGAATTTGCCGTTTGGCGGATCAAAGGGTGCTTTAGAAATCGACCCCGCCGAATGGGAACCCCATGAGTTGGAAAAGATCACGCGACGGTTCGCACAAGAGTTGATGCGCCACGGATTTCTAGCCTCTGCGACAAATGTTCCAGCCCCCGACATGGGCACCAATCAACAGACGATGATGTGGATCGCTGACGAATACCGGCGTTACAAACCCGAAGACATCAACGGCATGGGCTGCGTCACAGGAAAACCTGTCGCGGGTGGCGGTATCGAAGGGCGGACCGAAGCCACGGGACGCGGCGTTCAATACGCCATCCAAGCCTTTTTTCGCTCTGAAAAAGACCGACATTCTGCGGGGTTAGAAAGTGACAGCCTTGATGGGATGCGTGTCGTCGTTCAAGGACTTGGCAATGTCGGCTATCACGCGGCAAAGTTTCTAGCAGATGAAGACAACTGCAAAGTTATTACAGTCATCGAACGCGACGGTGTCATCCGAAATGCAAACGGGATCGACGTTGACGCACTGCATGCGCATATTGCTGAGCATAAAACCATTCTGGGGTTTGAAGGCGGAAGATTTGAGGCGGATGGGGCTACGGCGCTGACGGATGAGTGCGATATCCTCGTGCCCGCAGCACTGGAAAGCGTCATTCACGAGGGCAATGCATCACATATCAACGCGCGATTGATCGTCGAGGCCGCTAATGGTCCGATCACCCACGACGCTGATCAGATTCTAAACGCACGCGGTATCGTTGTCATTCCTGACTTGTTTGCCAATGCTGGTGGCGTCGTCGTCAGCTACTTCGAGTGGGTGAAAAATTTGTCGCACATCCCATTCGGCTTGATGGAGCGCAGATCCGATGAACGCGACCACCGTAACCTCGCCCGTTCGATGGAGAAAATGACGGGAAAGGCATTTCCGTCCGAAGAGCAAACCGCGTTTCTCAACGTCCGCCAAGAAATTGATCTCGTCCGCTCTGGCCTAGAAGACATGATCGTCCAAGCTTTTGCCGAGATTTCCCAAAAGGTAAATGCAAAGGAGCAAGATGTACGGCTGACATACCGTGAGGCGGCGTACCAACTTGCAATCGGCAGGATCGCGTCTGCATACACTGCGATGAATCTTTGAGTAGGTAACGCAGATGTCACCTGCTTAGTAGCGTATGCACACTTTGTCCGCAGTCTGTGAATTCGACCTCTGATCCTCGCTGCACTCTGCACGAATGGCTGGTTTTCCCGCTGCGCGGCAGCACCAAATTTTACGCTAACGCAGCATTTTCCACGCTGCGAGCGCACGCAGCAGGAAAACTGAATTCACACAATGGGCTC
>Ga0213868_10006760_pt1 | contig 10074 bp, 8 predicted proteins | sample PICome_9_FD_160087 | JGI IMG/M metagenome (GOLD analysis project Ga0213868, IMG submission 160087) | Coastal seawater microbial communities near Pivers Island, North Carolina, United States - PICO127 | ecosystem: Environmental > Aquatic > Marine > Coastal | place: USA: North Carolina | collected...
TTTCCTTGAGCAAAAGATAAAAGCGATGCCGCGTCATATGCCCCGCCTTGCTTTGGGTCGGAAAAAGAAACCGCGAGACAGCCTGCCCCTTAGCGCGCGCACCCTCTTCGGCTGCATCGCGCCGCACAAGCCACTCCTGCAACAAAGCGCGCGCGTCGGGCGAAAGCGGCACAATCCGCTCCTTGCCGCCTTTGCCCATAATCAGCAAATACTTTGGATCGCCCCGCGCCGCTGCTACAGGCAAGCTAACAAGCTCAGTGACGCGCATTCCCGTGGCATAGAGCAGCTCCATCAAACATCGGTTGCGCAGCCGCTCATGCGCGCCGCGTCCAACTGCCCCCGCACTCTCCAACAGACGGCCGACCTCATCCTCAGATAGCACCTGCGGCAAAGCCTTGCTGCGCCCTGGCCCGCTGATCTCAAGAGCGGGGTTATCCTCACGAATGCGCTCTTCATAGGCAAAACGGTAATACTGTTTGATCGCCGAGAGCCTGCGCGCGCGAGTCGACTTGGCCAGCCCCTCGGCATCACAGGCAATCAAATAGGCTTCGATATCGGGCTTCCCAAGGCGCTCAGGCGCATGCCCGTTGTGGCCACACCAGCCCAAAAAGCTGTTCAAATCCCGTGCATAAGCCTCAAGCGTATTCTTGGCCGCGCCCGCTTCTGCGGCTTTTGTCTCCAAGAACATACCCAGCCAGTCACGCATCTCAAAACTGCCGCTTCATCAGCATCATCTGCAAGCTCGCGCGCCGCACAACGTCTTCCAGCCCCATTTGGCGCAAGCCCGCGATTCCACTCTTGAGCGCACTCAAATCTCCGCCAAGCCCAGACGTCATCTGCTTGGAAGCGAATAAAATAGCCTCACCCAACTTGCCTTCATCCAAAAGAGCGCGCAGCGCAGCACTCGCCTCCGCTGTTGAAAACCCCTCTTCTATCGCAACGGCCAGCGGATCAGAAAGAGCGGCAGCGCCCTCTGGCGCACCAACGGCCAGACTGGCCAAAAACATACTCTGCATATCTGCTGCCGGGCGCGCAGCTTCATAATCAGCGCTCAACAATGTCAGATGAAAGCGCAAAAGCTCGCCCTCCGGTGTCAGTGTCGCTCCAACAAGTTCGGGCACATAAATCTCAGCCAAAAGTGGCGTCAGCCCGTACGCGCCTAGCTCGTCCTGTACGGCAACTAATGCCGCGCTCAAAACATCTGGCGTGCCGTCTTCTAGAGCCGCTTCCAGACGCTGAACTGCGCGCGCCCGTTCCCAGACACCACCTGAAGCAGATGGCTTGCGCTCGGTATAAAGCCCAAGCAGCACATTCGCTGACAACGCGCCATTGCGTACCAGCCGTTCTGCCGCCTCAAGCTGTGCCTTCCAGCCCGCAAGCTCCCGCAAATCCGTCACCGCAAACGCAACAGGCAGGCTGGCCGTCGGCAATGCATTGCCCACTGCCTCATAGAGCCTAAACTCAAGAGGGCTAATATCACGCGGCGGCGCCAAACTCGGCGCATCTTCCGCATATTCAGGATCTAAAAACGCCAGCAAAAGCCGCCGTTCTGTGTTGCTGAGCAAACCTAAGGCATCCGCAGTATCAAACAAAAACGCAGCACCCTCCCAGTCTTCTCCCCGCAGCGCACAGAATATCTGCGCCGCATAGTCACTGGAGAGTCCACGTTTGGCATTGAGCAAGGTACATGCCTTATCTTCAAGCCCCGCCAGAAGCGTCAGGTCAAACCAAAGCGCAAAATGCTCAGGACTGGCCAGTGGCAACCCCTCAACAAGCGCCTCTGCGGGCTCGATGGCCCCAAAAGCGCGCAGCGTATCCGCCCGTGTCGTCAAAAACGCTTCGGCGCTTGCCCCCTTTGGCGGCACAGATTCCGCAAGCAACAAAGTATAAAGCAGCCGCTGCAACGCCGTTATGCTTCTAAAATCAGCTGTCGCAATCGCACGAGTAAGGTCTGCCGCGTCACTGCGCGCCCAAAGTGACTCTGGCAAACCCGTCACCGCACTGCCCAAAAGCCCCACAGCCACAATGTCGCCTGCCTCGCCAATCGATTTCACACTGACATCAGGCGCGCTCGCACTCGCACTCACAGGTGGCTCGGTGACATTTTCAGGCGCAATTCTCACGGGGGTGGTTTCTGTCAGCCACTCAATCGCAGACAGAGGCGCCTCCGCTTTGAGCGGCAATGCGCCCAAGAACAGGCAGAAAGCCAGCTTAATTCGCATCCAGCTCCACCGGAATGCGAATCTCTTCAGAGGTTGGAGCAAAATCCGCATCAAAAATCGGCCCAAGATAGGCATAGACCAAGAGCGCAACAAACCCCAGAATGATCAAATAAAACAACCATTTGAGAAGTTTACCCATATGCTCTCCGCCCTCGCTTTATCGCGTTTGCTCCACTTTATATCTGGCATTTCGGCAAAGATCACGCCATTCAGGCAGACAATAAAACAAAACTGCAAACAATGGCCGACGAGCGGCCGCTGAAAGCTGGAGGCCAATGCGCCACACCTTGAACAAAACCATCGTTCTTGTCGGAATGATGGGCGCTGGAAAAACAGCTGTTGGCCGCGCGCTAGCAGCCAAAATCGGGGCTCCTTTTCTGGATTCCGACGCCGAAATCGTTCAAGCTGCCAACATGAGCATCCCCGAAATTTTCTCTCGCGATGGGGAGCCATTTTTTCGGGCGCGCGAAACCGAAGTGATCCGTCGTCTGCTCAACGCTGACGAAAAATCGATCCTCTCTACAGGCGGTGGCGCATTTCTTGCCGAAGAAAACCGCAGCCTTATCTCCGATCTGGGCGTCTCGGTCTTTTTGGAAGCCGATCTTGATCTTCTCTGGAGCCGTGTGGGCCACAAAGATACGCGCCCGCTCCTGCGCACGCCCAACCCACGTGCAACTTTGGCCGAGATATTTGAAGTCCGCGCGCCCGTCTACGCCCGCGCAGACATCAAGGTCACCGCTCAACCAGAGTATTCGATCGCCCAAATGGCAGATAAAGTGCTGGCCGCGCTTCACCAGCGCCAAGATGTGATGGAGAGCCAAGATGATTGAAACAGTCCCCGTCTCGCTCGGCACGCGCAGCTATGACGTTAAGCTCGCCGCAGGACTTCTGTCCGAGGCAGGCGCCCATATTGCACCGCTTCTCAAGCGGCCCAAAGTAGCCATTGTAAGTGACGCCCATGTTGCCAGCCTTCACCTAGATACGCTCACCAAGTCATTGGACGCTCAAGGAATTTCTCATTCAAACCTCTCATTGCCCCAGGGCGAAAGCACAAAGAGCTGGGCACACCTACAAGACGTCGTCCACTGGCTCCTCTCAGAGCAGATCGAACGCGCTGATGTGGTCATAGCCTTCGGCGGCGGTGTGATCGGCGATCTCGTCGGCTTTGCCGCGTCAATCCTGCGCCGTGGCGTGCGGTTTGTACAAATCCCGACTTCGCTCTTGGCGCAGGTCGACAGCTCGGTGGGCGGCAAAACAGGCATCAACGCCCCCCACGGAAAAAATCTCATCGGGGCCTTCCACCAGCCCTCACTCGTGCTCGCCGACATCTCGGTGCTCGGCACACTTACAGAGCGAGACTTCCTCGCAGGCTACGGCGAAGTCGCCAAATACGGCCTCCTCGGAGATGCCGCTTTCTTTGACTGGCTCGAAGCAAATGGCCCCGCCCTTGCCGCAGGGGATGAAGCACTGCGCCTTGCGGCGGTCAAACACTCGGTCGCCATGAAAGCTGGCATCGTCTCACGCGACGAAACAGAACAAGGTGAGCGCGCCCTGCTCAATCTCGGCCATACGTTCTGCCATGCCCTAGAAGCCGCCACAGGCTATTCGGATCGGCTGCTGCACGGAGAAGGTGTCGCGATCGGCTGTGCGCTCGCCTTTGAAACATCGGCGCGTCTAGGTCTCTGCTCCCAAGAAGCACCCAGCCGCGTCCGCGCGCACTTAAAAGACATGAAGATGAAGGTTGATATTTCTGATATTGAAGGACAACTTCCCGATTCAGACGGCCTGATCGCGCTCATGATGCAAGACAAGAAAGTCAGCGCAGGAACGCTCAACTTCATCATGGCTCGCGACATCGGTGAGGCGTTTGTAACCTCAGATGTCCCCAAAGAAGTGCTCACGGCTGTGCTCACCGACGCACTCCAATCGCGCGCTTAAGCCGCCCCTGATTTCCTCTTTCTAAAAATATCCTGGGGTAAGTTTCAAAAGTCTCTTCACTCTTGAAACCAAGAGGCAAACCCCCTGCGGTTCCGATGGCACGACGCGCCATCGGAAGCTTCTTTTCGTCATGCCCGCAAGCGCGCACCAGTCGGATCAAATGGCGCCTCATGCAAAATACGTGCTTTATGCGGCTGGCCCAGCACCATCACCTCTATAGCATCCCCCGCTTTCGCGCCGCCTTTGACGAAGCCAAGTGCAAGGCTCATGCCAACAGTATATCCATAGGCCCCCGAGCTGACACGCCCCACAGGCACACCGTCCTTGAAGATCGGTTCGCCGCCTGTCGCGTCGGCGTTAGAAGCGCTCACATCGGCCTCATCAAGCGCAATGATCACAAGCTCCTCGCGCGGCGCTTTGAGCATGGCCTCAGCCACGGCCTCTTTGTGCAAGAAGTCTTTCTCAAGCTTGCAGAGCCGCTCAAGCCCGACTTCCTGTGGCCAGTATTCGGGGCTGTATTCACGGCTCCACGATCCATAGCCTTTCTCAACGCGCAAGCTCATCAAAGCACGGCTGCCGACAGGCCCTGCGCCAAGCTCTTTGCCCGCGTCCAGAAGCGCCTCCCAAAGACGCAGCTGGTCTTCGGATTTGCAATGCAGTTCCCAGCCCAGATCGCCCGTAAAGCTCACGCGCAACGCCAGACATTCAACGCCTGCAATCTCGATCCGTTTGGAGCGCATAAATTTGAAGTCATCGGTTTCAAAGCTCGCATTCGAGAGCTTCTGTAAAAGAGCACGGCTTTTCGGGCCCGCGACGTTAAACCCGCACATCGCCTCGGTCATACTCTCAAATGTTGTGCCCGCAGGCAGCTCAACCATATCATAGAACCGCTTCTGATAGCGTTCCGCCATACCTGAGCTCACAATCCAGTATTCATCCTCCGCCAGCTTCGTCACAGTCGCATCCCCCGCGATACCACCCCGCACACCAATCAGCGGTGTGAGGCAGGAGCGCCCCACTTCGCTTGGCATTTTGTTGGCAAAAACAGCATTGAGCCAGTCTTCAGCGCCTGCGCCCTGCACGCGGTATTTAGCAAAGTTACTGATGTCGATGATGCCTGCATGCTCGCGCAGCATCTTACATTCTTCACCCACTGGCCCCCACCAGTTCTGGCGCGTGAATCCGTCTGTGTCTTCAGTGCCCTCAACACCCGAATACCAGAGCGGATGCTCCCAGCCGTAGTTCAGACCAAACACAGCGCCGATGGCTTTCTGATGCCCATAAGCAGGCCGCGTGCGGACAGGCCGCCCCGCTGCGCGTTCCTCATTCGGGAAATGGATTTTGAAGCGGTGCGCATAGACGTCCTGCACCTTGGCCTTGGTGAATTTCTTATCCGCCCAGTCGCCAAACCGCGCCATATCCCAAGCGAACATATCATATTCCATCTCGCCCGTGGTGAGCCACTGCGCCACCATAAGCCCCATGCCCGCCGACTGGCTAAAGCCCGGAATAATCCCGTTGCAACAAAAGTATCCCTTGAGCTCAGGCACAGGCCCAAGGATCACGTTGCTGTCTGGCGACCAGATCATTGGCCCGTTGATCACGCGCTTGATCCCAGCTGTGCCCGCCACAGGGACACGGTCAATCGCGCGCATGATATTTTCTTCAATGCGGTCAAGATCATCAGCAAAGAGATCATGGGCAAAGTCCAAGGGCGTCCCGTTCTCAGCCCAAAAGCGCATGTCTTTCTCATAAGCACCAATCAAAAGGCCTTTGCCTTCCTGACGCATGTAATACTCGCCGTCACGGTCAGCCACAGAGGGAAGACGGCGGTCGATTGCAGCAATCTCGGGGATGCTCTCTGTCACAAAATACTGGTGCTCTGTAGGTTGCAGCGGCAGCTCAATACCCGCCATCGCGGCCACTTCACGGCCCCAAAGCCCGGCCGCATTGATCACCCATGGCGTTTTTATGTCGCCTTTTGGTGTGCGCACAATCCAGCTTCCGTCTGGCTGTGCCTCGGTCGCCGTCACGGGCGTGAACCGGTGAATTTCCGCACCCTTCTGGCGCGCCCCAGCCGCATAAGCATTGGTCACGCCTGAAGGGTCCACGTTGCCGCCTGAGGGCTCCCACATGATACACTTGATACCGTCAAAGTTCACCAGCGGGTGCAGCTCCTCGGCGCGCTCGCGGCTAATCTCACTGAAATCCATTCCATAGAGCTTTGCCTTAGCTTCCTGAAGCTTGAGCTGGTGCACCCGCTCCTGCGTTTGCGCAAGATAAAGCGACCCGGGTTGAAACACACCACAGCTCTGGCCCGTTTCTTCCTCAAGGCTGTTGTAGAGGTTCATAGTGTAATGCTGAAGGCGGCTGATGTTGGCGCTGTCGTGCAAGCCATGAATGCCCGCTGCCGCATGCCAAGTGCTGCCTGAGGTTAACTCGTCACGCTCAAGGAGCACAACATCTGTCCATCCCAGCTTAGTGAGGTGATAAAGAATGGAGCAGCCAATCAGCCCCCCCCCGATAACAACAGCTTGAGCCTCGGTGCGCATAGAATTTTGCCTTTGCATTGCGTTCACATGCGCACCACCCTGACGCAGAACAGCGCGATTCTTTTGCCAATCCCCGACACTTCCCGTCGCTGTGAGGCAAACCGCGAGAAAAGTCGTTCGCGACACATTCTGTCGCACAAAGCAAAGAGAGGGCCGCCAGGACATGGGTAGCTCTGCCAAAAGAATGAGGAGCCTGCCATGAAAATAACCACCCGCGTAGCTGTCATCGGTGGAGGCGTTGTCGGCGCCTCTGTGCTCTATCATCTGACAAAACTCGGCTGGTCCGATGTCATGCTCCTTGAGCGCTCCGAGCTGACTTCGGGCAGCACATGGCACGCAGCTGGTGGCTTTCACACGCTCAATGGCGACACGAATATGGCCGCTCTACAGGGCTACACCATCCGCCTCTACAAAGAGCTCGAAGAGCTTACAGGCCTTTCCTGTGGTCTGCACCATGTCGGCGGCGTGACCCTGGCCGACAATCAGGACCGCTTCGACATGCTTGTTGCCGAGCGCGCCAAGCACCGCTTCATGGGGCTGGAAACAGAGATCGTCGGCCCCGACGAAATCAAGAAAATCGCTCCCGTCACCAATGTCGAAGGCATCATTGGCGGGCTTTACGATCCGCTTGATGGGCACCTTGATCCCTCAGGTACAACCCACGCCTATGCCAAAGCCGCCCGCATGGGTGGGGCCACCATCGAAACACACACGATGGTCAAAGAAACCAACCAGCGCCCTGATGGCACATGGGATGTGGTCACAGACAAAGGCACGATCCACGCCGAACATGTGGTCAACGCAGGCGGCCTCTGGGCGCGCGAAGTCGGCGCGCTGGCAGGGGTCTACTTCCCGCTCCACCCAATGGAACACCAGTATATCGTCACAGACGAGGTGCCCTTGATCCGCGATATGATGGCCGATGGTATCGAGCACCCTCACGTGATGGACCCCGCAGGCGAAAGTTATCTGCGCCAAGAAGGCCGCGGCCTCTGCATCGGCTTTTACGAACAGCCCTGCCGCCCTTGGGCGGTTGACGGTACCAGCTACAACTTTGGCCAAGAGCTTCTTGCTGATGACTTTGACAAGATCGAAGACAGCATCAACTTCGCCTACAAGCGCTTCCCCGATCTGGAAAAAGCCGGCGTTAAGTCCGTGATCCACGGCCCGTTCACGTTTGCCCCTGATGGGAACCCGCTCGTCGGCCCCGTCCCCGGTATGCGCAACTATTGGTCTGCCTGCGGCGTCATGGCCGGCTTTTCTCAGGGCGGCGGCGTCGGCCTCATGCTCGCGCAGTGGATGGTTGAGGGCGAATGCGAACGCGACACCATGGCAATGGATGTCGCTCGCTTTGGGGACTGGATCACACCGGGCTACACCCTGCCCAAAGTCATCGAGAACTACCAAAAGCGCTTTTCCGTCAGCTATCCGAACGAAGAGCTCCCCGCCGCGCGCCCCTTCCGCCAAACGCCTATGTATGACGTCTTTGACGAAATGGGCGCAGTCTGGGGCCAGCAGTTTGGCCTCGAAGTGGTCAATTACTTCGCCCAAGGCGATGAGCCGCGCTTTGAGACGCCAAGCTTCCGCCGGTCCAACGCCTTTGAGGCCACCGCGCGCGAAGTCAAAGCGGTGCGCGAAGCCGTTGGTATCAATGAAACGCATAACTTTGGCAAATACCTTGTGACAGGGCCAAATGCCCGCGCATGGCTTGACCGCGTTATGGCAGGCCGTGTCCCACAAATCGGCCGCCTCTCGCTCACGCCCATGCTCAGCCACAAAGGCCGCCTGATCGGAGATTTCACCATTTCCTGCCTTGGCGAGGAAGCCTTCCAGCTCACGGCAAGCTATGGCAGCCAAGCCTACCACATGCGCTGGTTTGAACAGAACGAGATGGAAGGCGTCACAGTTGAAAACGTCTCAGACAAGCTCACGGGCTTCCAGATCGCAGGGCCAAAGCGCGCGAGGTGCTCGCCGCCTGCACACGCTCTGATGTGTCGACCATGAAGTTCATGGATGTGCGCCACATGACAGTCGGCATGGTCGATTGTGTGGTCCAGCGCGTGAGCTACACGGGCGATCTGGGTTATGAAATCTACTGTGACCCGATGGCCCAACGCGCGCTCTGGCGCAAGCTTTGGGAGGCAGGCCAAGATCACGGCATGTTGCCCTTCGGGATGCGCGCAATGATGTCGCTACGCCTTGATAAGTTCTTCGGCTCATGGCTCAGCGAGTTCTCTCCCGACTATACCGCCGCCGAAACAGGGCTGGACCGCTTCATCAGCTTCAAGAAAAACGCCGATTTTATTGGCCGAGCAGCCGCCGAAGCCGAGCGGGAGGCTGGCCCCGCGCGCAAGCTTTGCGCCTTCGAAGTTGACGCCGACGATGCCGATGTCAACGCCTATGAGCCGATCTGGCTGGGCGGCGAGGTTGTCGGCTTTTGCACATCAGGTGGCTATTCTCACCATGCCGGCAAGTCGATTGCGCAGGGTTTTGTGCCCCTTGATCAAGCTCATGACGGTCTGGAAGTCGAAATCGAGATCTTGGGCAAGATGTGCAAAGCCCGCCTTATCACCACAGCACTCTTTGACGCTGACGGCGCTAGGATGCGCGGCTGATGATACGCCGCGCGGTCCTTATCCCCGCGGCTGGCGCCTCCTCTCGCATGAGGGGGCGCGACAAACTCTTGGAAGACGTAAACGGCATTCCTTGCCTTTCTCATATGGCAAAAGCGGCCCTCAAAAGCGCAGATCAAGTTATCGTCACCCTGCCCAACGCTGATCATCCGCGCGTCAAATCTCTCGCGGGGCTGCATGTTGATATCATGTTTGTCCCAGAACACGCGGCAGGCATGTCCGCCTCCCTGCGCGTGGCTGCAACAGCCGTCGATGCGGATGCACTTATGGTCTTGCCTGCTGACATGCCAGATCTCGCCGCGCATTTACCCGAGATGTGGCAAGCGTTTCGCGGTCTGCGCGCAGGCGAAATCCTGCGCGCCACCACATCACAGGGGGAAGCAGGCCACCCAGTGATCTTCCCGTCAAATATTTTAGCAGAATTTCAAAGCCTTACAGGCGACACTGGCGCTGCGCCTATTCTGCAGCAATATGCGTCTCTGGTGCGGCTATATGCTCTGCCACACTCAGTCGCACGCCATGATCTGAACACGCCCGAAGACTGGGAGGCATGGCGGCAAAAATCCAGTGAGGAAGAATGATCTCTTCAATGCCCTGAAATACAATGGTGTCTATCCCGTCACTGATAGACCCCGCGCCAACGCCCGTAAATTCAAGCGCCACAGGCACAGCTAGTTCTGATAAGTCTACAGCCCGCACATTCGCACGCGCTGCTCCGCCCAAGAGGTA
>Ga0213868_10006761_pt1 | contig 10072 bp, 14 predicted proteins | sample PICome_9_FD_160087 | JGI IMG/M metagenome (GOLD analysis project Ga0213868, IMG submission 160087) | Coastal seawater microbial communities near Pivers Island, North Carolina, United States - PICO127 | ecosystem: Environmental > Aquatic > Marine > Coastal | place: USA: North Carolina...
TTGCTGTGTAGCAAAAGCAATCGGCGCGTTAGATTTTATAGAAGTAATAGATTCTTTCTCGTTTCCACCACCAGAATTTGATACTGTTGTAGAAGTAATGTTAAAGCCAGTGCCGCCAACACTTATCTGATTATCTGATACAAACACGGTTCCATTATTTGCAACGGCGCCTTTTGCAGAAAGATATTGAATTACGATCTTACTTCCTGCGGCAGGCGATTTACCAAGTACGTTTCCATCACTAAATGTAATTTCATAGAATCCGTTTGGAACTTCTCTAACAATAAACACTGTAGAGTTATCATTAATTCTAACTGAATTTTGAATATCTGTATAAGTGTCAAATGACGATGAAGTAACACTTTCGAATACTTTAACATCAATTGTAGAAGTATCCATTGTTTCGTCTGGTATAATATAAATTTGTTCATCGGCTACATCACCGACAATAAATGTTTTTGTTTTTAGAGTACCTTCTTTCAGAGTAATGTCTTTGCTACCCGCAGCATCCGCAAATGTAAAAGTACCGGATCCATTATTTGTTCCAATATACTTCTCCAATGTCATGAATGTATATGATACATCGTCAATGCTAGAACTAAAAGTGCTATACTGAGGCAACGTAATTGAAGTGACCGAAGTATTTGCTGTTGTGACTGAAAGGTTTACTACAGCCGCTGCAGAAGTTTTTGATCTAGGATAATATCCAAGAGATTCTGCGTGAGAAACTACAGACGATCTAAGCTGTGCAGAATTAAGAAAAGATTCATTCAAACCAACGTTTGCGATCAATCCATTGAGGTGTGTATTGTAAGCTAAAACATCGAGAATATTAGACAATCCACTCGCTTCAAAATTATAATCAGCAAATTCTGATTGTGCTTTTAAGTATGTTTTTAAATTGTTTTTAATCTGATCAAAGTCAAGATCAGATGATTGAATAAGTGTCATTATCTCAACCTCGCGAGTGATACAGAAAGTTCAATAATTTCTTCTGTGTTTATTACTTGAAATCTAACGTAAACCCTTACGCTGTTTTGGTCAGGAAGAAGATTAACTTTGATTCCTAATACGACTGCTCGTGGCTCTTCGTTATTAATCGCCGTGGCAATTCTATCTTTTATTTCTAATTCATCAAATTCTTCTGACAAAGAAAAAAGAAAACGATTTAGATCTCCTCCAAAGTACGGCGCAAATGGTTTTTCGCCGTGATTAGTCAGAAGTAGATTTTTTACAGCTTGTTTAACTGCAGCCCCATCAGTTTTCTTAAAAATATCTCCACTAGGCCTATTCGCAAAAGACAGATCTATATCACTATACACTCGACTTCTCGAGGTAATGATAGGTCTAACCGATAGATTACCATCTTCTTGTGAAAATACTCTTGCCATGTTTCTATTTATACCACTTCGAGGTAGAATGCATTCATTGCTTGCCTACCGGCATCTGTTGTTGTGAATGTCTGATTGTTTAATGTGGCCGCGTCATTGTAAATCTTGTATCCATACTTAGGATCACCGACTGAACCTGAGCTATTCACTATAGTAATATCAGTACCAGTCAATACAGGATTCTGGCCAGAATATCTTCCGCCTAATCCAACCACAAGAGCTGATACAGGAATTACGCTTGTCTTATCCATAGTTCTACTAAATGCAGCAGATGATGAGAAGTAATTACCATTCTTAATATAGAATTCACTAATTGGTTTATCGGGCCTGAATACTGCTATACAGGCAGACATATAACCACTCGCTTGAGCTGTAAGCGTCATGTTGAAACCGACTTCATCCTCATTTAGAATTTTTACCCACGACGATCCATGGATATAACCAAAGAGTCTAGCATCTTCTGTTTGGCTAGTACCTACTGCGAGTGCCCAACTTGCAGGATCATTTACTTCGTAGTTTGTATTTTCTGCTGATATAGCATTTGCATCAAACCAACCCCACAGTACTGCAATGTCTCCAGCCTGAGCAGTCGAAGGAATTTGAATCTGTCTAGTCTGACTTGCGCTACTTGGCATTTCAACAAACGAACTTGCAACATGAGTAAGAGATGTTACTGAAGTATGATCTGTAGCAACTTCCATCACTCTTAAGTTAGAAGAAGGTACAGCATCATAACCAGCAGTGGTACCGTTACTAAAAACTCGAGAACGATTTAAATATACTGTCTCACCACTTAAACAAGCCATTTTAAGATAGTAAGTAACTGTATCGGTAGTGTTTGGTCTATCTACGATAAAATTAGTCAAATTAGTTAACTGGTAATCATTTGTCGCTGCAGTATCATCATAAGGAATAACTGTAGCAGTAGATCGAGGTCTTCCATTAAATTCATTACCTGTTCCAATAGTAGTGTGTGTACCTGCATTTGCTGTATGAGTGCCGACAGCTCGCACAAGATATAATTTAGCTTGGTAATGACTTTGACCTAAAAATACACTAAAATCAATATAGATTTCGCTATCGGCATATTTTGGTGTAATAGTGACTGAAAGACCTGTGCTTGCAGAATTGTTTGTACCAGATCCAGTGTTGTATGCTGCGACACCACCTTGGGTCGCGTGTTTAACTTGAAGCACGGTGCCGGCAGATTTTGCATAATCATTTTCAATAATTCTCTCAAGAGTCATATCTTCATCTAGATCACGGAAGTTCTCGTCAAGCTCCGCGTATGTTAGTGCACTTCCTTTAGTAGTTCTTTTTGTAATTGTCATAGATATACTCCAACAAAACTTTTTAAATCATCATCAGGGTTGTCGGCAAAGTAACCTCGTTCTGAATATGCAAACAAGTCTTCTTCGGCTTCCGTCAAAGGTTCAAGAAACACGTAGCATTTGTTAATCAAGATCTGCTTCTGATCTGAATCCGATTCAGCTGCAATCTGGCCAAGTAGTGTTTTATAGTCTGGTTTTGCCATGTTATCCTGCTATTACGTTACTTGATCCACTAGATGATGCGTTACCGGGCCATGAGCCGTGGCCACCAGTGCCATCGCCAATCCTGTGCACACCACGACCATTTACAATCACTTTACTCGATCCTCCAGTTGCGGGGTCTCCACATCCAGTAGCATCTCCAATTCTTACAGTGTTTGCGCTATTTGTTATTACATTGCTCGATCCACTAGCATAAGAAGTTTTATGAAATGGATTAGGCGTAGGACTTGCATGTCCTATGTGGCTATCTGTTCCGACTCTTGATACACCCGGCATTAAGTTCCTCTTGATCCTACAGGTTTACACACGTATACGACTGTATCCCAATTTCCATCTGGAGGGATGCTCGCGTACGCTGATATCATGTTCCTACACTCTTCTTCTTTTTCAAACCACTGTACGTCTTGCTCTACACAAGTACTTCCTAAACAAGCAGTTAATAATATATGCCAAATTGTTTCCATTAGTTTAAGAATATCTTTCCTGATGTTGTAGTTGTCTGATCACCAGTAACAGAAGTTGTCTGCCCATTGCTATAAGTTTCTGTTACTGATCCTGTTACAGTTTCTGTTACATTACCTTTTACTGTTAAATTCAAATTACCGTCAACTGTTATTTCCATATTGCCCGTAACGTATAGCTTATCATTGCCCGTTACAGTTCTAAATCCATTCTTATGATGTGTTACAACATCTCCGTTTGGATGCATTTCAAGAAACGTGCCGGACTTATGATAGATATGAATTCTTTCATAGCCAGTTATATTCCCTTCTCCATCACTGTCATGCGAATCATCGATTTCAATTACATGTCCACGCTGTGTTTCATGCACCTGATTCATAGGGTATATTGTATTGTACGGAGAGTCTGGCTCGTCAAACGGCTTGCCGTCTGCTACCTTTGTAGGTTGAGTACCGGCTGATTTTTTTCTTTCAACTAAAGTATTTGTACCACGCGTAAGTTGATTTGTAGATCTACCTCCCGGTGATTCTTCTTCATACTTTGGCATACTTCCTAGTACAAGTGGAAGCTGTGAATTCTTTCCATCTAAAAATACACCAAAGACTCGAGCATTTACTTGGATTCCAGTGTGTATTCCTAAACCATTTGTTCCACCTTCTGTTACTGGTAGTACTGTCTGTGCAAAAGGTAAGTTCTCATCTAATATTTCACTACCATGCACGCCCATGATTCTAACTTTAATACGACCAAGCTCAATAGGATCCTTTACGCTTATCACAGTTCCTACAAACCAGCGTGTTTCATCTCCATAAAAATCTTGATAACGACTAGGAATCATCTCTTATAGTTACCTATCTTAACGCATGTGAGTGCAAGATCATATGTTTCTTTTTTAAACATGTGTCTAGTAGAATAAATCAAATAGTCTCCAGATTTCTTAGCATCAATTTGGTTTTCACCTTTACCCGGCTCCGGATTTGTAACTAAAAATTCAATCCTTAAATTATTGCCAATGGTTGCATGAGAAGTACCATCAATAAAATCAACACCATCTACAACGATAGTCAGTGGATTCTTTTTTAACGCATTATCCATAGCCCTTGAAATAATATCTAATTTGTATTCAGCAGTATTTCTTGTTTCACCAAAGCTAAGCTTAAATTCTGTATCTTCATCAGTCTCTCTATATGCACCAGATCCTCTTAATTGCGATATAGTTCTTGCGCTATGTTTATTAAATGACTTATTATCGTGTTCATACTTTTCTGAGAACGCATAGTTAGATTGATTCCTAGCCATAACTCCTGTTGAGACTAAAGGTTTATACAAATCTTTTACAATATCAAAGTGAAATGATTTTTGTTTCTCATTAATAGTTTCAACGTATTCATACCGTGATCCTACTAAACCTTTTTGGATAATTGTGTATAAGTTTTCCATATTATTTGTAAAACTGTGGCTCCTGATTGCTCTTCTTCTTACGTCAGGTTTTACAGACTTTGTAGCTTGAGATGAATACTTATATGTCATATCCGAGTTAATCACAGGTGTAGATAGTATTGTTCCAAGATCTCGATATTGAATCTTATTTCCTACAAGAGTCGAGTATACGTAAAAAGGATAACCATCATTCGTCGTAGTTCTATTAGAGATCCATTTCAATGCTTCAGCTGGATTAAGATTAGGGATGATGACATCCATTGTTTGTTTGTCGGTGCTTCCATGTGCTAATTCTTTATTTAAAAAATTAGATGCAATCTTCTCAACAATCGTCGACGATTTTCCATTATAGTGCCTATTGACATTAATAAGATTTGATATGTAACCAATATCTTCAATTAAATGAAATGCTACAGTCTGAATATTATCGCCTGTTTTTTCAGTGTTTATTATTTTAGTAATGTAAAAAGTCTTAGTAATTGGTACTGTGTCACTACGCACGCTGTGCACTGTAATAGAAATTCTTTCTGCTCCAAGAATATCTATCTGTTCTAATACATACTCATTGTCAAGAAAAAGAATTTGTCCTGTGAGATATGGTTTGTCCATGTGTTCAAATATATCTACGTCAGTTACATTCTCACGCAGCTCAATATCTTCAGAAATTCTTTCAGATTGAAGGAGAACAGAAACAAGAATATAGGATGAAGTGTCTGGGCTATTATCAGGTTTCATCAGTCTCTAATAGCCTCTCTAAATGTTTGTGCAATTTCAATGATTGATTTGTTATCAACAACTCTTATTTTACGAAGTTCTTCATTTTTAGCTACTAATCTATCTAGCCATGTAATTTCAGTTAGCTGTGCACCGGGTCCTACTTCAGGATCGATATCCGCGTATTGCTTATCAGCATCTTCATAATGATGAGCAGAATTGTATTGAGGAGCAATACTGTGTAGAATTATATTTTCTGTTATGCCTTCAGCATTTGTTGAAGTGACAGTTTCACCAGCTAGAAATGTTCCTGAAATGTTTGAAATCCAGACTTGTCCGAGCTGCAATTCTCTATGTTCGATAAGTGCACTAGCACCAGAAGTCAATCCATGGACTTCTCTGCCAACCTTGAATTTGTCTGACAATCTTGTACGAGTCGTCATGACTGTGCTTGTATAGTCATGCTTAGCTTTATCATCGACTCTACTATTTGATAAAGGCCAACCACATTCGCGCAACTCAGGATTCATTAGGAAAAATGTCCAGTGAAAATTTGTTGATTCATATAATTTAAATGAAACTTGATCAGGCCTTTCACCGTTTTGGATATAATAATCTTCGTATAGACCTACAGCATCTCGAACTTGGTCAATAGTATCAGCATATAACGCTATATTCTCAAATGCATCTGCCGTTTCTTCATTTCCAAACGTGTATAGTACTCTTGGAAAATCTCTAAAATATGTCATATCTGGTCATTGCCTCCTCTATTATTCTGTCCTGACGAAGTACTTGGAGCATTTTCGAAATTATAGAAAGAATCATTATCTTCATTGACCACATCATATCTACTAAGCGGCTTGTATTCTGTAAACGTAAGAGTAAGGTCAACTTCAGTAGGTGAACCATCGGGATGTAGTACAGAGCTTGTTGGATTATATGTTGTTGATACTGTTTTAAGATAGCAAAGCTTTAAAGGTGTGCCAATATTCTTAAACATACCTCCGACCTCTGATAGTAGACGAACCTTAAACATGTTAGGATAATCAAACGCTATTGAATACGGTTGGCCGTATGGTATCTCAACCGGATAAGCGTGAAATCTAAAAAACTTAACAATACGAGAAACTTCACCTGATTCTTGTGGCGACTTAGGAAGAAACTTAAAAGTAAAGTTAAATTCTCGTACAGATACACCGTTAAACTGGGTACGAATATTAGGATTCATTGTCACTCTTGCTGTAATAGCAATGGCAGACTTTATTGCATCTGGTATTAGAGGAACTGCTTGTGATCCTCTAACGGCGGCGACACGACCAATTGAACCAGTCTTAAATAAGTCAAAGACTGATTGCGCACCAGATTTTAAGCTTTCCATAACTGAACCGGCAATTGAACCACCACTGTTCATTGCTGCGGCAGCAGCTGCTCCACCTAATCCAAGTGATGCAGATGAATAGTCAAATCCGTCATTAACTTGAAAGGATAGAGGCAAGTATAGGTCAGCCTTCTCTCCAGCAATTTCATTTACTTTTAAGCTAGACGGTGATGCACTTAATCCGCTAAAGCTTTTGTTTGTTTGCTCTGATCCGTCTTCTGCTACAGTATTTGCAGTCTTGACACGAACAGTAACTTCAGGTGGAATAACTTTAATTGCTTGAAAAGTAATTCTCGATTTGTATTGATCGCTTTTCTCAAGAGGATACTTGTATGGCCCAAATGCTGAGCTTTTTTGTGGTGCCGCCATTTTGTTTTCCTATAGATAATAAAAACAGTTTGAACTATTTATAACATAAAATGGCATATTCTGGACGTTATCAAGTACTGAACCCTAAGAAGTATAGGGGTGATCATAGCAATGTAATATATCGATCTCTATGGGAGAGAGATACATTCAAATGGTGTGACATGAATCCAAAGATCAAGCATTGGTCTTCGGAAGAAACCGTCGTGCCTTATTTTTATGATGTCGATAAAAAATACCATAGATATTTTGTAGACATCAAAATAACTTTTACAGACGGTAGAACTATTTTAGTTGAAATAAAACCAGAAAAAGAAACAACACCGCCTGCAGGCCAGAAGAGAACTAAAAGATATATTAACGAGGCTTTAACTTATGTAAAAAATATGAATAAATGGGAAGCAGCAAACGAATTTGCAAAGGATCGTGGTTGGGAGTTTCAAATATGGACAGAGAAAACATTATACGAAATGGGTATAATGACTAAGCCTATGAAGAAGGTACCCGGAAAGCTAAAACCTTTGCGACCTTACAGACGTAAAAAACCTAAGAAATAGTTATAAATAGTCTCATGGCAGGCGAAAGTTTATTTAGAGAATTAGAGATCGAAGCATTCCGCGCTGGGATTACCCCGCGGACTTCAAAGTCTATTGCATGGTTTAGAGAAAAAGCTAGACAAATGTTCCGCGGCAGAGTTGTCCGTAACCGTATGGAGATAATGCAAGATGATGCATTGGACTTAGTTAAAAGACCAGTGACTCGTACCCGCGGGCCCGTCGGAGAAATGTATATGTTCTTCTACGATCCAAAACATAAAAAGACTCTACCATATTATGATGGTTTCCCTTTGATCATTATGCTTGGTCCAGCTAAAGGTGGATTTATGGGTGTGAATCTTCACTATCTTCCTCCAGCTTTACGAGCAAAAATGCTTGATGTTGTGTTAGGTAATGGCGGTAAGATTCCACAAAGATTCTTAGCTCCTGCCATGAAGCATTATTTGTTTAAGCACGTTAAAAGCCGGTTTGCTCTGGTAGAAAAACCAGAATGGGAGATCGCTACATTTCTTCCAACAGCAGATTGGAATAAAGCTGGTGCAAGTCAGGTTTATAAAGAGTCTAGAAGGAAAATGAGAGCATCATGACATCATCAGTAGATCAACTTAAAAGTACTATTGCGCAAAAAGGTGGTATGGCTCGACCAAATAACTTTGTCGTAGAGCTTCCTCCATTGGCCGGAATGTCTGGTCGTGAAATGAATGTGCTTTGTAGAACTGCAACACTTCCTGCAAAACAAATTCTAACTCATGATAGACGCATTGGTATGGAATTTGAAAAGATTGCTTATGGTTATGCAGTCGATGATGTGTCAATGTCATTCATGGTAATGAATGATTATGGTGTTAGAAATTACTTTGATGAGTGGCGAAATCTTATTTTAGACGAAGATGCTCATACTGTTAACTATAAATCAGAATATCAAAAAAGAATTGTAATTCATCAGCTAGCAAATACTATTCCATCTTTATTTGCATCGGCTTCAATTAATGTAGGACCAATATCTGCAGGCTTATCAGCCGGTATTGGAATACCACTAGGTGGAAGATTAGATATCGCAACGACGGTTTACACCGTAGAATTAATTAACGCATTTCCTACAACAGTAGGAGAGATTTCATTCAATAACGATCAGGATAGTTTTATTGAAATGACAGTGGCTTTCTCGTACACGAACTGGAAAACTTTACCAGCTGGACAGAAACAAATAACATTTACATTATAGGAGTTATGATGGCACTACCTAAACTAAATAATGCACCAAAATATGAGTTGAACATTCCGTCGACCGGTGTACCAGTAAGATATAGACCTTTTCTTGTAAAGGAAGAAAAGAATCTAATGATTGCAAGTGAAAGCGGCAATCCAAAAAATGTTTTTAGAGCTTTGATCGATACAATCGATGCTTGTGTAGAAAATGATTTAGATACACATAAGCTAACATCCTTTGATGTAGAATACATGTTTCTACAAATGAGATCAAAGAGTGTAGGTGAATCAACTAAGATAGGTTTAAAATGCAGTGAATGCGAATCAACAAATGAGCAGATCATTAAGCTAGATGAAATCAATGTAACGGTACCAGAAGTTGATACTACAATTGAATTGACTGATACTATTAAGATTGAAGTTGGTTATCCGACATTCGATAGTATTATTGAATCTGGCATAAACGAAGGAGAAGAAGCAAACACCGAACAGGCATTTGCTTTAATACGAAGTTGTTTACGTACAATCATTACTGATGAGGAAAGAATTAATTTATCCGAAGTAACTCAAGAAGAACTACAGGATTTTCTCGATTCTATGAGTTCAACTCAGTTTGCAAAGATCAAAGAATTTGTAGATGGAATTCCTAAGCTTCAACACGATGTGGACTTTACATGCAGTAACTGCGGACATCAAAATCAATTGACCATCGAAGGTGTCGCAAATTTTTTATCCTAGCTCTATCTCATGAAGCACTTGAAAATTATTATCAAATGAACTTTAGCTTAATGACCCATTGGAGTTGGAGTTTGACAGAGATAGAGGAAATGATACCATGGGAAAGAGAAATCTATATTGCATTATTGATTAACCACTTGAAAGAAGAAAGACAAAAGCAAGACCAGCAAAGGTAATAATATGGCAGATAAAAGTTTATACGACGTATGTGAAACGTTAAAGGCAAACAGTGATAGAAATACTGCGCTGTTAACCACGCTCAAT
>Ga0213868_10006768_pt1 | contig 10070 bp, 11 predicted proteins | sample PICome_9_FD_160087 | JGI IMG/M metagenome (GOLD analysis project Ga0213868, IMG submission 160087) | Coastal seawater microbial communities near Pivers Island, North Carolina, United States - PICO127 | ecosystem: Environmental > Aquatic > Marine > Coastal | place: USA: North Carolina...
GCATTTAATAATGAAAGTCTAGCAAGAGAATTATTTGACTTCCCTCTCCCCATTATTTCTGGTGTTGGTCATGAAATTGATTTTACTATTACAGATTTTGTCGCTGATCTTAGAGCTCCTACTCCAACAGCAGCTGCTGAACTAGTTACAGAGTATTATTTTCAACTCAATGACAGGCTGGAAGAATGGAAAGCAAATCTTAGTTATTTAATTCAAGCTAGATTGACTGAAAAATCTCAGGCTATTCTCTTTGCTTCACAAAATTTAAAGAGCCCTCTCACTATGCTTAAGGAGCAATCTCAATCTCTTGATAACGTTGAAATTCGTCTTGCGAGCATCATGCAAAACATCATGAGTGGTGCAAAGCAAAGCTTTCAACTGACTACTGCTCAAATATACCAATCAAGCGCATTACAAAGATTTGGAAAATATGAAGATCGCCTCGCAAATACTCTCAACTCTTTAAATTCACAAATAAAGAATTTAATTGGTAAGAAAAAATTGATGCTGTCGAGCGTGCATTCTAATCTAAAAGCAATCAGCCCTTTGGCCGTTCTTGATAGAGGTTATGCAATAGTAATGAATGAGAATGGGCATGCCTTAAAATCCACAAAAGATCTTAAAGTTGGTGATACCGTAACCACTCGTCTTGCAGATGGAGGGTTTAGTTCAAATGTTTCAGAAAAAGATTAAGGCATCCAAGCTTTTAGCTATCTTTGCAATAACCAGCATGCAAGCTTTTGCAAATGAGTTATTCGAAGGTCAAAGTGGAGAAATCATATCAATTCCCGCTGCAGTAGAAAAAAAATCTGATGACTTAACCTTCAAGACTCCAGAAGGAATAAAGCAATTAGTTGGGCTCCCTTTTGTTAAACAAGATCTTGTAATTACCAGGCACCATGTGAATGTAAAAGTAAATTGGGTGAACTTTGGAGAATCAAGAATTACTATTGCCGATGAAAGCAAAGTAAGCTTAAGCAAAGAAGATCAAGCTAGAGCAAACAAAGAGGCTGCAGAAATTAAAATGGCTTTAAGTAACTCCACAGCAGAGATTACTCCTTCTTTTGATTTTATTGCTCCGGTTCCTGGAATTGTGACTTCTCCATTTGGTAAGCAAAGATTTGTTAATGGACTGGCTAGATCAGCCCATTTAGCACTAGACCTTCGGGGAGCTGTTGGGACGTCTATCGTTGCTCCCCTTAAAGGTAAAGTAGTTTTGGTAGGTGATTATTTTTATACCGGCTTAACTTTAATCATTGACCATGGGCACGGCTTGTTTTCTTCGTATGCACATATGAGCGAAATAAAAGTAAAACTTGGCGATTTAGTTGAGCAATCAAGCGAGATAGGTTTGGTGGGAGCCACCGGTCGAGTGACAGGACCTCATCTACATTGGACGGTTTATTTTGATGGAAATAAAGTGAATCCAGAGTCTTTAATAAAAGAAGATTATCTAAGTTCCATTTTGTAGATCCTCATATACTAAAGATAAACTTGCCTCATCTTGAGGTTTTAAGCTTGCAAAAACAATTTCTCCATCTGGAGAGATAAAATAAGTAGCTGGAAGTGTTTTAGGCGTTTGAATGCCCCATACTGTTTTAGGATGAGTGATGATCGATGGATAGGTAATGCCAAATTTTTTGATTTGAGGCCTTAAATCCTCAGCTTCAAGACGATCAAAATTAAATGCAAACACCTCAACCTCAGGATACTTTTTTGAAAAAGAAACGATTTCAGGTATTTCTTTAATGCATGGTGGACACCAATCAGCCCAATAATTTACCAAAACCCACTTACCACTTAAGCTGGATGAAAAGATTGGTCTAGAATCAAAAATTTCCACGTCGCCCTTTTCACAAGAAACTAGAAAAAGACAAAACAAAGTTAATGGTAATTTAAATTTCATGTTTTATAGTATTGCAAAAGGAAACTATTATGCATCAAAAATATCTTCTAATCTTATTTTATTCAGCAACAGGAGCTGTGAGAAATTTAGCTCATGCTATCGCTGATGGTGCAGAGAAAAAAGGTCTTGAGGTTAAAATAAGAACAGTGCCGAAAGTCTCCTCATTAGCAGAAGCAGCCGAACCAAATATACCAAATGAGGGTGAAATTTACTGCACCAAAGAAGATCTTGTTCATTGTTCTGGATTGGCACTTGGCTCACCAACCAGATTTGGCTCTATGGCAGCACCACTTAAATATTTCCTAGATTCGACTGGAGATGTATGGTCAAACCATGAATTAGAAGATAAGTTAGGCTGTGTTTTTACCTCAACAGGATCTCAGCATGGCGGCCAAGAGATTACATTATTTAATCTTATGACTTACATGCTCCATCAAGGCATGATCTTTGTTGGTGCGCCCTATTCTATTCCTGGGCTTAACAATACCAAAAGTGGTGGAACTCCTTATGGTCCTTCTCATGTTGCTAATAGCAATCCATCAGGAATTTTAACTTCTGATGAAAAAGAAATTGCTGTGGCAACAGGTACCAGAATGGCGGAGCTAATAATGCAATTAAATAAAGATGAATCTTAGAAAATACTTTCTCTTATTAATCAGTGCACTGCTTGTCACTCATTTATTTCAAGGGCTATTAATAGGGACTCCGATGATAGGTATATGTATCTGGTCACTGCCTTTGATAATCTTTGGCTATCTAGCTTATAAGAATCCCTCAGCAAAACTTTATCAAATCTTTGGGTTTATTATTTTGATCTATTTTATGAGCGCATGTCTTATTGTTTTTGGCTTGCCAGATGCCAGTTTGCTAAGCTGGTTAGAGTTAATTGAGATCGTTGCCCTTTTCTTAGTGGCAGTCTATGCAGCACGCGAACAATTAAATGTAAAGTAAACTTGACAGTCAAGTAAACTTTACATATCATACAAAATATAACGTTTGCATCTGTGGTTAAGAAACTCCCTAGAAGTTCCAAGATCAAATCCTCTATGGTTAAAAAAATGCAAACGTTATATTTTTAAAGAGAATATTAAAGAGATGTAAAATGGCAAAAATTGTACATAAGGGCATGTGGATTGATATTAAATCTTTGAATCCTGTTGACAAAAAAAACTTTCTAACTTCATTGGTGTTTGGTTTCATAGCCTCTATATTTTGGGGGATGCACTTGTCCCACATTGGTTTTCTTGGAAACGAGCCAATCACGGACTCATGGATTTCAGAAACTGGGCTTCTTTTTATTAGAATATTAATGATTCTGTTTTTTTTAATCGGAGCTTACTTTTATAAGAAATTCTATAGCGCCCAGGATGATTTCTACAAAAGCTATCACAACTTTACCTTTGCTGGTGGTGCCTATGGTTTTTTGGTACTTGGTTCAATAGTAACTGTGCTGGCGCCCTACTTTAATTATCAGCCAACTTTTTATGAATTCTTTCTAGCATTTGCAGCTGGTACTGGATTTGGTGGTTATTACTTTTATAAAAAATATATTGCTGAATAATTGAATGAAAAATAACCTTAAAGAATTGCGCCAAAAAGAAAATATCAGCCAAGATGATTTGGCTTCAATTCTTAAAGTTAGCAGGCAAACCATAAACTCAATTGAAACAGGGAAATTTGATCCATCATTAAAATTAGTGATGAAAATGACCAAGCACTTTAATGTTCCATTGGAACAAATATTTATTTATGAGGAAGAAAAATGATCAGTTTAGTCTTATTAATTATTGCTGGTGTAACAATAGCAATTTGTGGAGCGACCATCATTGCTAAAATTTTTGCATTATTTTTTACCCTCCTCGCTTTTATCTTTTCAATGGCTGTGGTGGTGCTAACTTTTGCTTTTGTTTTGATCATGGTTCTGACAGCATTGGTTGGAGCTATCGTTTCAACCCTTTTTAGTTTTTTAATCCTTTAATTTTTTTTAATCATTCTGGAGAATATCTATGAACGCAATTAAATCTATTTTTTCTTGGCTTGGCCGATTTCTAGAAAAAGCTAGAACGGTCATGCTGAACCTTGGTACAGCCTTTGTTTTGATCTTTTTTACAATCATCATCATTGGAGCATTTACCTCTTCTGGGCCTGAAGTGAAAGATCCAAGTGGCAGAGTGCTCTTTATTGATCCTGTTGGAACTGTAGTTGATCAAGAGGTTTTTAACTCAGATTTTCTATCTCAGCTTGGCGCTGACTCATCAATGGATCAAATTCAAACAAGAGATCTTATTCAATTAATAAGAGCTGCAGCTGAAGATGAAGAGATTCCTGCTGTATTTATTGACTTTTCTGCAACAGGCTTTGCAGGCCCTACCACCGCAATCAATATTGCCAAAGAATTAAAAGCACTTCGTGAGTCTGGTAAAAGAGTGATTGCCATGAATGATCGTCTTTCCACAACCTCTTATCTCATGGCTTCTCAGGCATCTGAAGTATGGGTGCATCCAGTTGGAAGTATAAGTATCAGAGGTCTCGGTGGAATGCGAAACTACAATAAAGATCTTTTCGATAATCTTAAAATTACTATACACAATTACTCACAGGGAGATTTTAAATCAGCAACTGAAACAAGTTGGAGATCGAGCATGTCTGATAATGACAGAATGCAGAGAGAGGCCCTGCTCTTTCCTATATGGGATGAGATGAAATCACTCATGGCAGAAGGACGTGGGATTGAATCAGATGATATCCAATCTTTTGCAGATGACTACGTTGGATTTTTTGGTGAAGCTGCCATTGGGAATATTGCCTATGCTAAAGCAAACAATATTATTGATGGGACCAAATCATTTCCAGAATTTCGTCAATACATGATTGAAGAATTTGGTCTAGATGAGGAAGCTGAAACTGAAACCTATAAAACTATTTCCTATAACGAATATGCAAAACAAATAGATGATGAGTTATCAGAAAGCGACAATCATATTGCAGTTATCACTGCTGAGGGAACTATCATGGAGGGGGAAATAACTCAGGGTGTTGCTGGTGCTAATGGTGTAGTAAAACAAATTAGGTCTGCTCATGAAGATGAAAATACTAAAGCCATTGTATTCAGGGTCAATAGTCCAGGTGGCTCTATTATTGCCAGCGAAATGATGCGAGATGAGCTCTTTGCTGCCAAAGAAAAAGGCATCGATGTGATCGTATCTATGGTTGACTATGCTGCATCTGGAGGGGTATATATCTCTACTCCAGCCGATTATATATTCGCTGAACCCACAACAATTACAGGCTCTATAGGTGTGGCAATTGCCCTGCCAACATTAGAAAACGCCATGGATTATATTGGTGTTAATTTTGATGGTGTGGTTACCTCCAAGCATGGTGGCTGGGATCCAACACAAGCAATCGATGATGACCTAGACAAAATATTTGCTGGCTGGGGTGCCGATGCATATGATCGATTTGTTAGCTTTGTTGCTGAATCAAGATCTCAATCTTACGAAGATATTAAAGCCATTGCGGGCGGCAGAGTTTGGATTGCAACAAGTGCTAAAGAGATAGGCTTGGTAGATGAGATTGGCGGCATTGATGAGGCAATTTCATACGCTGCTAACATGGCAGAATTAGAAGATTATCAAGTTGAGTATTATGGCCAAGAGCTTTCTCCTGAAGAATTAATTATTAGAGAATTACTTGAAAATTTTGATGTGTCTGTTGGAGAACCGAAAGTTTTATCAGCTCTCAATGGTCTTACGGATTTTTATGAAACACTTACAGATATTCAAGAACCTAAAGCATTATTAACATGTAAGGACTGCTTCGTAGACCTTGATTGATTCACTGAATAAGACTCAAGATCGGCTAATTTGAGTCAGGTATTGCGCGGAGTTAGATTATTGGAACTAATTTAAAATAATAACTAGGTCCGCCGTATACCCCCTTTAAAAAATATATATTTCTTTGCTTGACTTACATTTAGCTCTAAGTTGTATAGTCTTTATCTTCAGAAAAAATAAATGTCTGCAAATAATATAATGATGAACTTTTTACAGATGATCTCCAAGATTAAACAAAGGGAGATCAAAGCAGTGTTTTTTTCATTTTTATTTGTGGTCGTGTTGATGACGGCCTACTACATTTTACGACCAGTTCGTGATGCTATGGCCAGTGACTGGACTGATGCAGAAGTAAGCTGGTTATGGACGCTGAACTTTTTTATCAGCACTGGGATTGTAGCTTTGTATGGCATTGCAGTTTCAAAGTTTCGTTTTCGACTCCTGGTACCGACCATGTACGGTATCTTTGCTAGCTCATTTGTAATGTTTTATTTCTTAGGATCCATATATGAGGATCGAACCCTAATTGATAAAGCATTTTATGTTTGGGTGAGTGTATTTAGTCTTTTTCATATTTCTGTTTTTTGGAGCTTCATGTCGGAGCTCTTCAACAAGGAACAATCAGGCAGGCTATTTGGCATCATTGCTGTCGGTGCTAGTGTTGGCGGTCTAATCGGCCCATCAATAACAGCTTTTTTTTCAGTGTCTCTGGGGATAGATAACTTAATGTTAATCGGCAGCATGATGTTATTGATTCCTATCCCAGTTATCTTCTATCTCCAATCATTAAAAACCACAGACTTAAATAATGGAACATCTGATCCAAACCAAAGCAATCAACCGATTGGCGGCAATCCAATTGCGGGTTTTAAAATGCTTTTTTCAAATCCTTATCTAATTTCAATTGCTTTATTCATTTTTCTTTATACCGGCATCAGTTCCTTTATTTATTTTGAACTTAAAAATTTACTAAGTGATTTAAGCCGGTCTGAGCGCTCTGTGATTTGGGCACAAATGGATCTAGCGGTAAATGTTTTATCAATTTCTATGGGGCTTTTTGTTACAGGTCGTATTGTCAGTGGCTTTGGTATGCCGGTAACCATTGCACTGGTTCCAGTGATCGTCTGCATTGGTTTGCTGGTGCTAGCTATCTCACCTCTGTTAGGCGTCGTAATGATTCTGCAAATTATTCGCCGAGCAGGTAACTATGGAGTTACTCGACCTGCTCGAGAAATGCTATTTACGCTTGTTGATCGAGAGACCCGCTTTAAAGCAAAACCGGTAATTGATATTGTTGCTTATCGAGGTAGCGATATGCTTATGGCCTGGCTGTTCACGGGGCTTACACAGGGTTTAGGTTTGGGTTTAGCTGCAGTTGCTGCCATTGGAGCAGGAATAGCTGCCTTGTGGTCAGTGGTAGGTGTCTATCTTGGGCGCTGGTTCGAACGAGATAACTCAGACCATGATTCCGCAATATTTGATAACAATGTTTAATAATTTAAATCGCCGAAATGACAGTTCGCTTAGCTGCATTAGGTTTTTTATACTAACAATAAGCAAAGGATTAACATCATGAATAAAATCTCTAATATAAAAATACTGGCACTATTTCTAGCCTGTGGCTTTTTTACTTCTGCAGATCTTGATGCCAGCCCTGAGGGCGTCTCACAAACAAAATATATCAGCTATAGCCAGCTTGGCAATCCTGCCGATGTACTCAAGGTAAAAACTGAGGCTGCTAGGGCTTTAAGTGATGGTGAGGTTCGAGTTAAAGTATTGGCTGCACCAATCAACCCTTCTGATTTATACCAGATTAGTGGCAATTACGGCGTTGATCCTGTCTTACCTGCCAGACCAGGCAGCGAAGGTGTGGGGCGAGTTACCGAGGTATCTCCGGGGGTAAAAAACCTATCCATTGATCAGCTAGTTCTTCTTGCCAGCGGAAATACTTGGGCAGAAGAGATAGTAGCTCCAGCTGCAGGATTTTTACCATTGCCTAACCTTGGGCCTATAAGTGCCGAGATAATTGAACAACTTTCAATGTCAGCTGTAAATCCATTAACAGCATTACTAATGCTCACCTCTTATGGAGATATTAAAGAAGGTCAATGGATTGTACAAAGCGCTGCTAACTCAGCTGTTGGCGGTTACGTGATCCAGCTTGCAAAGCAAAGAGGTATCAAAACAGTTAATGTTGTTCGCAGGGACGGTTTAGCTGATGATTTGATGTCTAAAGGAGCAGATGTAGTTTTAATTGATGGGCCTGATCTTGCAGCGAATATCGCTAAAGCTACAAATAATGCGCCAATTATGTTGGCGTTAGATCCAGTAGGTGGTGACACCTTTGGACGTTTAGCTGACAGCTTAGGGTATGGAGGTACGATTGTTACTTACGGAGGTTTATCAGGTAAGCCTACATTTGTGAATACTGGAAATATTATTTTTAATGACACTCGCGTACGGGGCTTTTGGCTTTATCAGTGGTATCAAATAGCAACGATGCAGGAAAAACAAGCTGCTTTTGGGCAGGTGATCCCTCTTATTGTCAACGGTACTTTAAGAGCTAATATTGATTCGCGCTTCACTGTTGATCAAATCAAGCAGGCTGTTACTCGTTCTTGGGAGGGCCGCAGAAATGGGAAGGTGCTTATAGTTCCAACACCTCTTTGATATTGAAGATCAATTAAAAATTTAGCGTTTCTTTAATTAATGGAATAGTGATCTTTCTTTTTAGTGAAGCTGCTTGGTTATCAAGAGTAATAATATTTTCTACAAGGAGCGAAAATATCCGAGTCTGATGCTTTAAAAGAAACTCTAGCTCAGCTTCTTCTATTTTGATATCTAATTGTTGAGCTACAAAATCAATTGCCTGGTTAAAGAATTCATCTTGGACGGCATGCAGTGCAATAAACTCCATGCGTTTAATTCTTGATAACAAGTCAGGAAGTATAACGCTTTCATCCAAGGGCTGAGTACCGCCAAGAGAGAGCATTAGAATGCAGTTAGATTGCTGACATTCATTTATAAGATTAAAGAGCGCTGTTTCCCAATCCTGATTTGCTAGAATAAGTTGCAAGTCATCAATGCAGACAGCATCCAGAGAGCCTAAATTTTGAAAAATTTTAACGCCCATATTAAAAGCTTTTTTCATGGGTATGAAGGCAAATTGTTTTTCAGCAGAGCTTAGTTCATTGCAGATAGCTTGCATTAAGAAAGATTTCCCAGAACCTTCCTCGCCATGGATGATTAATTCACTGGTATCTGGGCTGGATACTATATCGGCAAGCCTTGTCATAAGATTCTGATTATCTGGGGAGCAAAAGAAGCTATCAAACGAAGCTTTTTGATTAATCTGAAATGGGAAAATTAGCTGCTTTGGTTTATTCATGGTGCAACTTAGCCGTTAACTTAAACCAATTTAAGCCATATAAAAATAAACTTATTAAAGTAATACCAGCAACTAAAAAATCAATCACCAAGTTGGTTAAGTTTAGTCCAAAGATGATATCAATAAAGACACCAGCTAAATAACCAATATGAACAAAGGTTGTAATTTTTCCAAAGATATTTGGATTTGGTGCAGATGTTTCATATACCGTCATATGGAATGCTGCCCCCATAATAATAATGAAGTCTCTGAGCACGAAAACTATAAATACCAAAATAGGAATATATGAGTTCATCCATAAAATCAAAATGGTTCCAATTAGCAATACTTTGTCAGCTATCGGATCGAGGATCTTGCCCAAATCAGTTTGCCAGTTCATGACTCTCGCTAAATACCCATCAAGGCCATCAGTTGCTGCAGCAATAGCAAATATATACAAAGCAAAAAGATAGTTTTCTTCAGAAATAAAAGTAAGCAAGGGATACATCAGATAAATTCTGATGATTGAGAGTAAATTTGGTATAAAAATAAAATATTTACTCATTCTAATTTAAATACTCTAGTTTTAATTGGCCAATATCAGCATTATATTCTTTAATTAAAAATTTAGTGCTACCTCGTAATTCTTTTAGCAAAGAGTCCTTTGTTTGAAATAATTGAGCCTTATAGTCAATTTTTGTTCGTTCAAAAGAATTATAAGATCGAGATTTAATCGCAAAAATTTTATCCAATTCAGATTCAACTGATTGAAAGTCTTTAAAATTATCTAAGCCCTGAATCGAGATCATTACTTTTTCCCCTACTGCGCCAAGCTCCAGTGGGGTTACTTCTAGCAGATCATCCAAAAATGCATGAAGATTAGTTTGAAAAAATTCTATTACTTGCTTCTCTTGTAATGGAGAACTGGACTGTAAGTCACCATTAACAGACCATTGGTTGA
>Ga0213868_10006776_pt1 | contig 10061 bp, 5 predicted proteins | sample PICome_9_FD_160087 | JGI IMG/M metagenome (GOLD analysis project Ga0213868, IMG submission 160087) | Coastal seawater microbial communities near Pivers Island, North Carolina, United States - PICO127 | ecosystem: Environmental > Aquatic > Marine > Coastal | place: USA: North Carolina | collected...
GTCAACCGAGGGGCGCGCAAGCATACGCCTCGAATTCGAGCCGAACTGGGACATGGCCCGTGCGACAGATGATGTGCAAAAGGCGGTTGATGCGACCAACAATCTGCCCGAAGGGGCGGATGACCCCACGGTCACGCGTGGCCAATGGTCGGACCGCGTCACGGATGTGGTGGTCTCTGGTCCCGTTGGCGTTGATCAACTGGCGCGCTTTGCCGATGAAATGGTCGTGCGCCTGTTTACGACGGGCGTGACCCAAGCCACGGTTCAGGGAATTGCGGCAGCCGAAACGGTGATCGAGGTTCCGACACTCTCGTTGATCGAATTCGACGTCACGCTTGAACAAATCGCCGAAGCGATTGCCGCCGAAGCCGATGCAAACCCCGCGGGCGATGTGTCGTCCACGGCGCGGGTGCGCACAGGGACGGCGAAGCGGAGCGTCGAGGATATCTCTGGTATCGTCCTGCGCACCAACGCTGACAATTCGGTAACGACGGTGGGCGATGTCGCGCGGGTCACGCAAGGCAGCATTGACCGCGACCGCGCCTATTTTGTTGGCGGCAATTCGGCAATTTCGATCCGGATAGACCGGTCCGATCGGGGCGACGCCATCAAATTGCAGGCAAAGGTGCAAGAGGCCGCAGATGCGCTACAGGCAACGATGCCCGAAGGGGTAAAGGTCGAGCTGATCCGCACACGGGCCGAGCAGATCACTGGCCGCTTGAACATTCTGCTTGAGAACGGGCTAATGGGGCTCGCGCTTGTCGTCGCACTCCTGTTTTTGTTCCTGAATGCCCGCACAGCGATCTGGGTGGCGGCCGGAATTCCCGTGTCGATGATGGCGGCAATCGCCTTGATGTATTTCGCGGGGCTGACGATCAATATGATCTCGCTCTTTGCGCTTATCATTACGCTGGGTATCGTTGTGGATGATGCCATCGTCGTTGGCGAGCATACAGACTTTCGCGCCCGCCACCTCAAAGAAAACCCGATGCAAGCCGCGGAAAACGCAGCACGGCGTATGTTTGCACCTGTCTTCTCGGCGACACTGACGACAGTGATTGCCTTCTTTGGCCTGGTGGCGATTGGTGGCCGCTTTGGCGATCTGATTGCGGATATCCCGTTTACGGTCATTGTGGTTTTGACCGCCAGTCTGGTGGAATGCTTTCTGATTTTGCCAAACCACATGGCGCATAGTGTGGCCCATAGTGCGAAAGATCACTGGTATGACGCACCAAGCCGTGTGGTCAATAAGGGGTTCGACTGGATCAAGCAGACGCTTTTCCGACCCTTCACCGCAGCGGTCATTCGGGCGCGCTATCCCGTTGTTGCGGGCGCATTTGTGGTGCTGTCGAGTCAAGTCGTTCTCTTTATCAACGGCGATGTGCCTTGGCGGTTCTTTAGTTCGCCCGAACAGGGATCGATTAGCGCGAATTTCACGATGAGCGCGGGCGCCGACCGCGACGACACGCTTGCGATGTTGCGCGAAATGCAGCGCGCCACCGAAGCCCTCGGTGCAAAGTACGAGGCCGAATATGGCACCAACCCGATTGACTTTGTCATGGCCGAAATCGGCGGCAATTCGGGGCGCGGGATCGCCGGAACGGAGGCGAAAGAGAGCTATCAGCTCGGCGCGATCTCAATCGAGCTGATCGATTCCGATTTACGGCCCTATTCAAGCGACGCTTTTGTGGCCGCGCTGCAAGAGAGCGTCGTCAAACATCCGCTCGCAGAGACGGTCAGCTTCCGCAGTTGGCGCGGCGGGCCCGGCGGGGACGCGCTTGATATCCAACTTTCGGGTGCGAATTCCGCAACATTAAAGGCTGCGGCAGAGGCGCTTAAGGCGCGACTTTTGCAGTTCCCAGAAGTCTCTGCGGTCGAAGATAATCTGGCCTATGACAAGGAAGAACTGATCCTTGAGCTAACACCCCAAGGCAAGGTTCTTGGTTTCACGATTGACGCGCTCGGGCGCACGCTGCGCAATCGGTTGGGCGGTATCGAAGCCGCCAGTTATCCCGATGGGCCGCGCTCGGCGACGATACGGGTTGAACTGCCCGCAGGCGAGTTGACGGCGGACTTTCTGGATCGCACCCAGATGCGGACGCCCGAAGGGCTTTATGTGCCGCTGGCCGATATTGTGTCTGTCGAGCGGCGCACAGGGTTTTCCACGATCCGGCGCGAAAATGGCGTGCAGTTGATTTCGGTGACGGGGGATCTCTCCGAAGATGACGCACCGCGCGCCGCTGAAATCATGACGATGATCGAAACGGAAATTCTGCCGCAAATCGAGTCTAACTATGGCGTTCAGACAAATCTATCGGGTCTGTCCGAACAGTCAGATGCTTTCCTGAATGATGCGCGTGACGGATTGATCCTGTGCCTGATCGGGATTTTTCTGACGCTGGCGTGGATCTTCTCTAGCTGGACGCGTCCGCTTGTCGTGATGGCAATCATCCCGTTTGGTTTGGTGGGCACGATCTATGGACACTATTTGTGGGGTGTGCCGATGAGCATCTTTACCGTTGTCGGGCTTATCGGGATGGTCGGGATCATCATCAACGATTCAATCGTGCTTGTGACGACAATCGACGACTATGCCCAAGAACGGGGCCTCTTTCCTGCGATTATTGACGGCACGGCGGATAGGCTTCGGCCCGTGATGCTGACGACAATGACGACCGTTCTGGGGCTTGCGCCGTTGCTCTACGAGCAATCCAGCCAAGCGCAATTCCTCAAGCCGACAGTCATCACATTGGTCTACGGTTTGGGCTTTGGCATGGTGCTTGTGTTGATGATTGTGCCTGCCTTGATGGCGATGCAGTCGGACCTCGCCCATCAAATCGCCTCTGCGCGGCGCGCGTTGGCGCACCCTCGGCGGCATGGCGCTGTCGGGGTCGCAACAGTCAGCGGATTGGTGGGTTTAGGTAGCCTGTTCGCGGTTACGCTTGGCTCCCAAATCGTACTAGGTGCGCCGCTCCTTCCTTTTGGCCCGAGTGGGCTTGTGGGAAGTGCGGTCATTTTTCTTGCGGGATCAGGCGGGCTCTTGCTCGTGATCTACCTGAGCGTCGGGGCCCTGCGTCTCAGAAAAGCATAGCGCAGGGGAGGCCCCTACTCCCTCGCATGTTTGCGCGCGGTTCTGACGCAAGGCGTGTCGTCGATAGGAAACTTGCGCCGCTTTCCCGACCCCAACAGAACGCAACTGACACAGGCTATGTCGTATTTGCGCTGTTGCGGTGCATGGACGGGCGGTAAGGTTCCGCCTAGGCTTCACGCAAAGGATAGTAGGAAATGGCATTGGATGATCGCAAGGGCGTCTGGAAATCCGGCAAAGGCAAGGGTCGGCATACCACGAAAGGCCGCCAACTCGATGACATTGCTCATGACGAAGTGCGTGCGCTGATCGGCACTGGGCCCCATTCGCGCGACCTGCTGATTGAGTACCTCCATCTGATCCAAGACAAATTTGGCTGCCTCTCTGCCGCGCACCTTCGCGCTTTGGCCGAAGAGCTGCGCGTGGGTCAGGCAGAGGTTTACGAGGTCGCGACATTCTATGCTCACTTTGATGTGGTGAAAGAAGGCGAGCCAAAGCCGCCGGTGCTGACGATCCGCGTTTGCGATAGCCTGTCGTGCGAGATGGCTGGCGCGCAGGCGCTGAAAAAGGCGCTCGAAGATGGGCTTGATGCCAATGAAGTCCGCGTTTTGCGTGCGCCATGCATGGGCCGTTGTGATACGGCGCCTGTGCTGGAAATTGGCCATGCCCATATCGACAACGCGACCGTTGAGAAGGTAGAGGCCGCAATTGCGGGCGGCCATACCCACGCCGTGATCCCCGACTACGAAGGTTTTGACGCCTATGTCGCTGCTGGTGGTTATGCGGAACTCAAGGCGCTGCGCGAGAATGGCAATTGGGAAGACGTGCAAGCCAAGATCAAGGAAAGTGGTCTGCGCGGCCTTGGTGGGGCTGGCTTCCCGTCTGGCACAAAATGGGGCTTTGTACGCGCCAATGAGGGCACGCGCTATCTGGCCGTGAACGGCGACGAGGGCGAGCCAGGCACATTCAAAGACCGCTACTACCTTGAGCGCACGCCGCATCTGTTCCTTGAGGGCATGTTGATTGCTGCTTGGGCCGTCGAGGCCGAGAAGGCGTTCATCTATATGCGCGACGAATATCCTGCGGTGCTGCACATCCTGGCCGCCGAAATCGCGAAGCTTGAGGCCGCTGGCATTGTCGAAGCGGGTTATATTGATCTGCGTCGCGGCGCGGGCGCCTATATCTGCGGCGAAGAATCCGCGATGATCGAGAGCATCGAAGGCAAGCGCGGCATCCCGCGTCACCGTCCACCGTTTGTGGCGCAGGTTGGAATCTTTGGAAAACCGACACTGGTGCATAACGTCGAGACGCTATTGTGGGTCGCAAAGATTGTGCGCGAAGGGCCTGAATGCCTGAATAGTATCGAAAAGAACGGCCGCAAGGGGCTGCGCAGCTATTCTGTTTCGGGCCGCGTGAAGAACGCTGGTGTCTATCTGCTGCCTGCGGGATCGACGATCACCGATATCATCGCGGCTTGCGGCGGCATGGCCGACGGCGAGGTGTTCAAAGCCTATCAACCGGGTGGTCCGTCCTCTGGCCTGCTGCCCGCGTCGATGCACGACATCCCGCTCGATTTCGACACCCTGCAACCGCATGGCACGTTCATCGGATCGGCGGCGGTTGTTGTGTTGTCCGAGCGTGACAGCGCCCGCGATGCCGCGCTCAATATGCTGCGGTTCTTTGAGGATGAAAGCTGCGGCCAATGCACCCCGTGCCGCGTCGGTTGTGAAAAGGCCGTCAAGCTGATGCAAGCCCCGAAATGGGATCAAACGCTGCTGACCGAGCTTTCAACAACCATGGTCGACGCCTCGATCTGCGGCCTCGGCCAAGCGGCACCCAACCCGATCAAAATGGTCATGACCCACTTCAAGGATGAAATCTAATGTCCAAAATTACATTCACACTTGATGGCAAAACGGTCGAAGCTGAAAAAGGCATGACCATTTGGGAGGTCGCCAACGGACGCGGCCTTGTGATCCCTCACCTCTGCCACAAACCAGAGCCGGGCTATCGGTCTGACGGGAACTGCCGCGCTTGTATGGTGGCAATCGAGGGCGAGCGCACTTTGGCCGCCTCCTGTATCCGCGAACCCTCCGAGGGTATGGTTGTCACAACCGACCAGCCGCGTGAAAAGCAGGCGCGCAAGATGGTGATGGAGATGCTTGTGGCCGACCAGCCAGAACGCGAAGTCGCCCATGACAAATCCTCCCACCTTTGGGATATGGCTGAAAAGCAGGGTGTCTCTGAAAGCCGTTTTCCGACAATGGACGCCGAGCATATTCCGCTTTTGGATAGTTCCCACGTTGCGATGTCGGTGAACCTTGACGCTTGTATTCAATGCGGTCTTTGCGTGCGCGCGTGCCGTGAAGTGCAGGTCAACGACGTGATCGGCATGGCTGGGCGCGGGCACAATGCCTACCCCGTTTTCGACATGGACGACCCGATGGGCGATAGCTCTTGCGTGGCCTGCGGCGAATGCGTGCAGGCCTGCCCGACAGGGGCCCTGATGCCCGCGACGGTGACGGATGAAAACCAAGTCGGCGATAGCGCAGATTTTGATAGCGAAGTGCAATCGGTCTGCCCGTTCTGCGGCGTTGGCTGCCAGATTTCGCTCAAGGTGAAAGACAATAAGGTGAAGTTTGTGGAGGGCATCAACGGCCCCGCAAACGAAGGGCGCCTTTGCGTCAAAGGGCGCTTTGGCTTTGACTATATCCATCACGATCACCGTCTAACGAAGCCGTTGATCCGCCGCGATGATGCGCCTGCGAAGGGGTTGAATGTGGACCCCGGCAACTGGCAGGAATTCTTCCGCGAGGCATCATGGGACGAGGCGCTTGATTTCGCGGCCAAGGGGCTTTTGGACCTCAAGTCCGAGAAGGGCGGCGCGTCTGTCGCGGGCTTTGGTTCGGCCAAATGCACCAACGAAGAGGCCTACCTGTTCCAGAAAATGATCCGCCAAGGGTTTGGCCATAACAACGTCGACCACTGCACGCGGCTTTGCCATGCATCCTCGGTTGCGGCCTTGATGGAGAACGTCGGGTCGGGTGCGGTTACTGCGACCTTCAACGAGATTGAAAACGCAGATGTGGCGATTGTCATCGGCGCGAATCCTGTCGAGAACCACCCTGTTGCCGCGACCTATTTCAAGCAGTTCGCCAAGCGTGGCGGCAAGTTGATCGTCATGGACCCGCGCGGCGTTGGCCTGCGCAAGTTCGCGTCGCATATGCTGCAATTCCGCCCTGGTGCGGATGTGTCGATGCTCAACGCGATCTGTCATGTGATCGTCGAAGAAGAGCTTTACGACAAAGCCTATATCGAGAAATACACCGAGAATTGGGAAGCCGAGAAAGCCCACCTCGCGAATTTCACGCCTGAGAAAATGTCCAAGATTTGCGGCATTGAGCCGGAGGTTTTGCGCGACGTTGCCCGCACCTTTGCCAAGGCGAAAGCAGGGATGATTTTCTGGGGCATGGGCGTGTCACAGCACATTCACGGCACCGATAATTCGCGCTGCCTGATCTCGCTTGCCTTGATGACAGGTCAAGTCGGGCGCCCCGGCGCTGGGCTGCATCCGCTGCGTGGTCAAAACAACGTGCAGGGTGCCTCTGATGCGGGCCTGATCCCGATGTTCCTGCCCGATATGCAAACGGTAACCGACGACGGCGTGCGCTCACGCTTTGCCGAGGTTTGGGCGCGTGATTTGGCGGCGGATGCTGTGAACGAGCCTCTGCTCGCGCAGAAGGGTTTGACCGTCACCGAGATCATGGACGCGGTGCATGACGGCGATATTCACGGCATGTATATTCTGGGCGAGAACCCTGCGATGTCGGACCCGGATGTGGAACATGCGCGTGATGCGTTGGCGAAGCTCAAGCATCTGATTGTGCAGGATATCTTCATCACGGAAACGGCAAACTACGCCGATGTCATCCTGCCTGCCTCTGCCTTTGCCGAGAAATCGGGGACGGTGACAAACACCAACCGTCAGGTCCAAATGGGCCGTCCTGCTGTTTCGCCTCCGGGTGAGGCGCGCGAGGATTGGTGGATCGAGGTTGAGCTTGCCAAGCGGCTTGGTCTTGGCTGGACCTATACCCACCCGCGCGAGGTTTTCGCGGAAATGGGTCTGTTGATGAAGTCGTTCAACAACATCACATGGGACCGTCTGGAGGGTGAAAACGTTGTCACCTATCCGTCGCTTTCACCCACCGATCCGGGTCAGCCGATCATGTTTGCAAATGGGTTCCCGCGTGCGGAAGGTCGTGCGAAATTCACCCCTGCTGATGTGATTGCGCCTGATGAGGCACCTGATGCGGAGTATCCGATGATCCTCACAACAGGCCGTCAGTTGGAGCATTGGCACACAGGGTCGATGACACGTCGCTCAAAGGTTTTGGATGGGCTGGAGCCCGAGGCGAACTGCTCGCTGCATCCGTCCACCCTGCGCAAGCTCGGGGTTGAGGCGGGCGGCTTGCTGCGCTTGTCCACGCGTCGCGGGTCCATCGTGATCATGGCGCGGGAAGATCGCGCGGTTGCCCCTGACATGGTGTTCTTGCCCTTTGCCTATGTCGAAGCGGCGGCGAATATCCTGACAAACCCGGCGGTTGACCCTTACGGGAAAATTCCGGAGTTCAAGTTCTCGGCTGTGAAGGTTGAGAAATTTGAAGGTCAGGTTGCGGCCGAATGAAAGCAGATCCGAGGTTAATCAACGGCGTTGCCGTTAAGGCCGAGATATTGACAGAGGTGCGCGCTTATACCAGTGCGCACCTCGATATGCCTGCGTTAGTGTCTATTCTGATCGGGGATCAGGCCGCCGCTGCGGTCTATGTTCGCAACCAAAAACGGACAGCCCAACAGGCGGGAATTCCGTTTGAGGAACAGATTTGGCCTGCGGATATTTCCCAAGAAGAGTGCAAGGCCCGCATTATCGCGATGAACGATGATGCGCGTGTCTTGGGCGTGATTTTGCAGCGTCCGGTGCCGGATCATATCAGCGTGCGCTCGCTTCAATCCGCGATCCATCCGCTTAAGGATGTGGAGGGGATGAACCCCGCATCCATCGGTAACATTGTTTATTCCGACGTGGCTTTGGCGCCCTGCACGGCGGCGGCCAGTGTCGAGTTGATCAAACGCACGGGTCTGCCGCTTGAGGGACTAGAGGTCGTGATGATTGGCCACTCTGAAATTGTGGGCAAGCCAGCCGCGATGATGCTGATGGCTGAAGGCGCGACTGTGACGGTATGCCATCACATGACCCGCTCGGTCGCCATGCATTCACGCCGTGCTGATGTGGTTGTCGTGGCCGTCGGCAAGCCGCATCTCATCGGCGCCGATATGATCAAACCGGGCGCTGTGGTGATCGACATTGGCATCAACCAGATCGAGACCGCCGACGGCTCCAAGATTGTAGGCGATGTTGATACCGATGCCGTGATCGAAGTCGCGGGCTGGATCACGCCCGTACCTGGCGGTGTCGGCCCTGTCACCGTCGCCATTTTGATGCGCAACGCAGTGGTCGCCCACCAGCGTCAGATCAGCGCAGGTTGGCTGTAAAGCGATAGCGTGCCGCGCGCCGTCGTGGCGGAAAGCCGCCCTGCGGTGACATGACCCACCCAGAGGGCTGGCGCGCCTTATCCAGACGCTTTAGATTTCGCAGTAAATGGAGATCTACCGGATGAAACCTTTCGCGCTTGCCGCTTGCCTTTTGGTATTGCCCACAACGGGTTTGACGGCGGATTTCACCTCCGGTGACGTGGTAGTCTCTGCCCCCTACGCCCGCCCGACGACCTCTCTTGCCATGACAGGCGCGGGCTATTTTACCGTCACGAACAACGGCATGACCCCAGATACACTGCTGGAGGTCACGGCTGATTTCCCGCGGGTGATGATGCATGACACAACGGTTACCGACGGCGTTGCGACAATGGCCCATATGGCAAAAGGGATCGTGATCCCTGCTGGTGAGACGGTCACATTCGCACCCGGTGGTATGCATGTGATGTTCATGGGCCTGAACGGCGACCCCTTTGAGATTGGCGAAGAAATTCCCGCGATGCTGTTGTTTGAAAAGGCAGGTAAGCTGGAGATCACCTTTATCGTGACCGAGGCAGAACCAAAGGAGTAAGGCTAAGACACCGTTTGAAATCTTGGCCAATAGGATTAAGTACACAGCACAGCGGGGATAATCCCCGTGATCGATTTGATCAAAAGGACGACAAAGATGAGACTACTTCCTCTTCTCGCATTTATGACCAGTTTCGCAGCGCCCGCGATGGTGCAGGCTGACGTTGCTGATGGTGAAGAACAATTCAACCGCCAATGCGTTTCTTGCCACGTCATTCGCAATGACGCGGGCGAGGTGCTTGCAGGACGCAGCGCGAAGGCTGGTCCGAACCTTTACGGTTTGGTGGGACGAGCATTGGGGACTGTCGAGGGCTTCCGCTATGGCGATAGCCTTGTTGCGGCTGGCGCCGCTGGTGCTGTCTGGGATGAAGAAAGCTTTGTCGGCTATGTTCAAGACCCGACAGACTGGCTGCGTGAAACGCTCCAAGATCGCCGTGCCCGCAGCAAAATGGCTTATCAAGTGCGCGAGGAGAAACACGCCTCCGACATTTACGCCTATATCGCGTCATTCGAATAGGCGATCTGATCCACGAAAGGTAAGGGCCGTTTGCAGACCGCAAGCGGCCCTTTTCTTATGCGACGACCCCCTCACCACAGAGCGCCAACGGAACCTCTTGATCCGCTCGCAATTCGGTGAAACATTTGGGGATGGAACATTACATCAAAACTTGGGCCGACGCGGCCCCCCGTCTGGTCGCTGTCGCCGCAGGGCGCGCGCCGGCTGATACGGTTGTACGCGGTGGCATCTTGGTCAACGTGCAATCACGCGAAATCCTCGACGGTTGGCAGGTTGCCATAGCCGATGGGCGCTTTGCCTATGTCGGGCCTGACACCAGCCATTGCATCGGTGCCG
>Ga0213868_10006777_pt1 | contig 10059 bp, 3 predicted proteins | sample PICome_9_FD_160087 | JGI IMG/M metagenome (GOLD analysis project Ga0213868, IMG submission 160087) | Coastal seawater microbial communities near Pivers Island, North Carolina, United States - PICO127 | ecosystem: Environmental > Aquatic > Marine > Coastal | place: USA: North Carolina | collected...
TTTTATCTATTAGATTAACTATTTAAAATAAATATCCAACTTTTTTTACCTTCTTAGCATAGAGAAGTTTCCTTTTCTTTCTCTTGCATTTCCATTTCTATCAATGAGCATAATTGAGAACCAGTAATCATCAGAAGGGAGTCTTTTTCCTCCGTATGTACCATCCCATCCAGGATTGTCTACATCAATTTGAGCAACTATTTTTCCAAATCTATTAAAGATATTTATTTGCGCACTAGGGTAGAAGGTAGAGTTGGCTCCTTTGATAGCCCAAGTATCATTAATTCCATCATTATTAGGAGTAAAGAACTTAGGATATTCAATCACAGAGACAATAAGATTTGCATCCGGTCCACACCCATTTTTATCCTGAACCACAATAGTATAAAACCCACCTGAAAGATTTTCAAACACAGGAATGTCTTGAAAAGCAGTTTGCAGTCCATTTTCATTAATTAACGCATACTGATAATCCCCAATTCCAAGATTAGTAGGATCTATGGTAATAGAATTGTTATCAGAATCATCTACAATAGTTACATCTGCCTCAGTAATAGTAGCTACAATAGACTCATTTACTTGTATTTCTCTAGTTCTAGTACATCCCGTTCCATTGGTAGTAGTTGCCGTTACCGTATAAAGTCCACCAGAAGTAATAGTAATTTCCTCACCAAAAGACTCCTCACCGTTAGGTGCAGTCCATACATAATCATACACCGCATCAGGATTCTCTATAAAGAGTGTTAAAGGCGGACCACTCAAGCAAACAATCTGAGGAGAAGTTACGGTAAACTTAGGTAGCGGATTTACAATCACATCAAAAGTAAAATCATCATTCACACACCCTGTGTCCTTATTTTCTACCCGAACATAAATAGTTTGCTGGTTAGCTGTAGTATTGGTGTACGGACTAGATAAAGCATCTGTTCCATCAGTAGCATCTGTTTGTGTTTCATGGAACGTCACATTAAAATCATCAGGATCTTGTAGTGGTCCTAAGATGTCAGTAATCTGGCTATCAAGATCAATGTTTTGCACAAACCCATTGGTATCATCTCCGTCAGAATCATCATCACAATAAGATACGTTAGACGCATTCTCAGTAGTAGGTTCAGGATTTACAATAGCATTAAAATTAGAGATACCATTAGCACATCCAGTAAGCGAATTGTATACCCGTGCATAAATGATCTGAGAGAAAGGTACCGAATTAGAAAACGGACTTCCAAGGGGTAAGGTTCCCGCTTGCGCATCAGCTAAGCTTGCATGATAGGTTACAGAAAACTGAGTAGGGTCTTGCGTACCAAGAATACCTGCAGTTTGTAATTCAAGATCAAAACTTTGTGAGAACCCATTTTGAGCCGACCCATCGGTATTGTCGTCACAAACCTCTAGATCATCCACAAAATTGGCAATAGGTAAGGGGTTTACAATCAAATCAAAAGAAGTATGATTGGTAAAACATCCCGTAGTATTGTTGGTAACTCTCACATAGATCGTTTGTAGGTTAGGAGTTATATTCTCATACATAGAAGTATTCATAATAGGACTAGCACCAGAGAGCGCATCTAGATCAGTTAGATGATAGCTTACGGTAAAATTAAGAGGATCTTGTGTACCAAGAATAATAGGAGTTTGAGACTCTAAATCAAATGTTTGTACAATTCCATTGACAAAATCCCCATCATCCCCATCATCACAAAGAATAAGGTCACCATAAGGATTAACCGTAGGAACTTGATTAATTTGTAAATAGAACTGCCCAATACCCTCACAATCATTATTGATAGTACTAAGGATTTTATAATAGATAGGAAATCTAATACCATCAGGAACAACAGTAATATCAATATTTGTTGGATTATTTCTGTAGTTGGTAAGATCTGGGATATTATTAGAATTACTATTTCTGTCAGAGGTACTTTCATAGAAAAATACCTCAGTATTGATAGGTGGATTAATAGCAGCAATAATAGCAGTTAGATCTAAAGAGAAATTAGTAATATTGTCTGTATCATCATTCATTGCTGGGGTATCATTTCCATCTTGATCTAGGAAATCATCACACTCTATAGCCACAAGATCATCAAAAGAATTGTTAGGAGTCTCACCGATATTTAAGACAAGTTCCACTAAATCTCTAGCACAACCCTGATCAGATATAACCTTTACATATACAGATTGTAAAACATTACCAACGGGAGGGTAGGATACTGGATCTAAAATAAGGTCTGTACCAGCAAGGTCTTTAAAATATTCAAAACTAGCATTAGTTGTAGATGAAATCTGATTTTCTGCTTGAGTAAGATCTACAGTTGGGTTAGGATCTCCAGTTACAATACAATAATTAATTTCTACACCAGTATTAACAACCGGTAAAGGATCTACAATTAAATTAAAAGAAATATCTGTAGCATTACAGTCTGTATTGTCTATATTTTCAATTCTAACAAATACTTGTTGTGTATTTACTGATGTGTTGGAGTAAGGATTAAATTTATTTATAACATCAGTTGAATTATTGGTTTGTGCTCCAATGAGTGATGTGTGGTACGAAATAGTATATTGAGTAGGGTCTAATGAGCCTAGAATCTCATTATCTTTTGATGATAATATAAAGTTTTGAATAAATCCATTGGTGTCATCACCATCAGAACCATCATCACAAATTTTATAGTCAGTTGGTTGTGTAGGAATGGGTAAGTTTGTTATTTGAATATTGAATGAACCATCTACATAACACGAAGAACTTTCTTTGTTTAGAACTCTAACATAAATAGTTTCAGAAGAATTAGTATTAACATACCCAACAGGGTCTAGTATTTGATTGATGTAATTTGTATCTGAAAAATATTGAATTTCAAAATCTAGAGGGCTTTGACCGTCTAAAATTTCTGTTTCTTTGGCTGTTAAATTAAAGTTTTCAGAAAGGTCTCCGTCAATGTCACATATTTGAAATACTGAAATTAGAGGATTAACTAACGGAGCTGTAACAAACTCCAAAACAACTTCATCATTACCGGTACAACCATTGTTATCTGTAATATTACAAGAATAGGTTCCATCTCCCAAATTTGCAGTATATGTTTGATCGGTAGCTCCAGGAATAATAACTCCATCCTTGAACCATTGATAACTTGTAGCAGCTATATTGGCAGTTAAGTTTAATTCGTTTCCACATACAGCTGTATTATTAGCTTTTAAAAAATCATCTCCTAAATCAAAACCTAAATTGAAACTTCCTGCCTCTAGAAAAACTGCAGAATCAAAAAGAGAATCAACACCACTTCCTATTTGCCCATCATTGGCATCTGCAATTACTAACTTAATATGATATTTTTTATTTGGAATAACTGTTGCTGTGGCATTTAATATAGTTGTTCTACCATTAAAATTTGTATCTCCTAAATTATATCCTTCAAAATAATCTTCATTTTGAGGGCCACAACCAATTCCATTACCATTTAAATCTACACCAGGATGAACACTTGTAACACTAACAGGTGTTGTTGTTCCTGGTACTAGAGCAATATTTTCATAGTCTGCTGTGCCAGCTACTTTTAGAAGAAAAGCAAAGCTATCACTATAAAGACAGGGATAATTATTTTCATATTCTTCCGAAGCCATTAAGTATCGAAAATTTATAGTATCTGAACTAGGAGTAAAATCAAATTCAAAAACTGTGGCATCTGTAAATGCTGTATTTGGGTCTATAATTTGGTTTAAGTCAAAATCACTTACTCCTGTTGAAGGATTATTAAGGGCAGAAGGACCATTTGTAGTGCTAAATGCGTTACCAGTGGTTAATATAATTCCTTCTTCAAAAGGAAATGTACTTCCAGGAAGTCTTTTAAAATAACCATAACTTTTAGTAGTTAGATCCGTAGGATTCCCATTTACTAAAGATGTTATATTGCTAATGTTAGCGCAATTACCGCTTACTAGTACATTTTCAATTAACTCTTCAGGTGAAAATGAAGACTCTGTATCTAAAAAATCGTTTACCCTTATTGTCTGAGCCTTTAAGTTGGGCAAAAGAGAACTAAGTAAAATAAATATAAATAAGAAGTTTTTGATTTCAGTTTTATTCAACTTCATTTGAGGGTATAAATTTTTTTGAAAGTCAAATATACTGTTTTCCAACTTTTTTTACCTTCTTAGCATAGAGAAGTTTCCTTTTCTTTCTCTTGCATTTCCATTTCTATCAATGAGCATAATTGAGAACCAGTAATCATCAGAAGGGAGTCTTTTTCCTCCGTATGTACCATCCCATCCAGGATTGTCTACATCAATTTGAGCAACTATTTTTCCAAATCTATTAAAGATATTTATTTGCGCACTAGGGTAGAAGGTAGAGTTGGCTCCTTTGATAGCCCAAGTATCATTAATTCCATCATTATTAGGAGTAAAGAACTTAGGATATTCAATCACAGAGACAATAAGATTTGCATCCGGTCCACACCCATTTTTATCCTGAACCACAATAGTATAAAACCCACCTGAAAGATTTTCAAACACAGGAATGTCTTGAAAAGCAGTTTGCAGTCCATTTTCATTAATTAACGCATACTGATAATCCCCAATTCCAAGATTAGTAGGATCTATGGTAATAGAATTGTTATCAGAATCATCTACAATAGTTACATCTGCCTCAGTAATAGTAGCTACAATAGACTCATTTACTTGTATTTCTCTAGTTCTAGTACATCCCGTTCCATTGGTAGTAGTTGCCGTTACCGTATAAAGTCCACCAGAAGTAATAGTAATTTCCTCACCAAAAGACTCCTCACCGTTAGGTGCAGTCCATACATAATCATACACCGCATCAGGATTCTCTATAAAGAGTGTTAAAGGCGGACCACTCAAGCAAACAATCTGAGGAGAAGTTACGGTAAACTTAGGTAGCGGATTTACAATCACATCAAAAGTAAAATCATCATTCACACACCCTGTGTCCTTATTTTCTACCCGAACATAAATAGTTTGCTGGTTAGCTGTAGTATTGGTGTACGGACTAGATAAAGCATCTGTTCCATCAGTAGCATCTGTTTGTGTTTCATGGAACGTCACATTAAAATCATCAGGATCTTGTAGTGGTCCTAAGATGTCAGTAATCTGGCTATCAAGATCAATGTTTTGCACAAACCCATTGGTATCATCTCCGTCAGAATCATCATCACAATAAGATACGTTAGACGCATTCTCAGTAGTAGGTTCAGGATTTACAATAGCATTAAAATTAGAGATACCATTAGCACATCCAGTAAGCGAATTGTATACCCGTGCATAAATGATCTGAGAGAAAGGTACCGAATTAGAAAACGGACTTCCAAGGGGTAAGGTTCCCGCTTGCGCATCAGCTAAGCTTGCATGATAGGTTACAGAAAACTGAGTAGGGTCTTGCGTACCAAGAATACCTGCAGTTTGTAATTCAAGATCAAAACTTTGTGAGAACCCATTTTGAGCCGACCCATCGGTATTGTCGTCACAAACCTCTAGATCATCCACAAAATTGGCAATAGGTAAGGGGTTTACAATCAAATCAAAAGAAGTATGATTGGTAAAACATCCCGTAGTATTGTTGGTAACTCTCACATAGATCGTTTGTAGGTTAGGAGTTATATTCTCATACATAGAAGTATTCATAATAGGACTAGCACCAGAGAGCGCATCTAGATCAGTTAGATGATAGCTTACGGTAAAATTAAGAGGATCTTGTGTACCAAGAATAATAGGAGTTTGAGACTCTAAATCAAATGTTTGTACAATTCCATTGACAAAATCCCCATCATCCCCATCATCACAAAGAATAAGGTCACCATAAGGATTAACCGTAGGAACTTGATTAATTTGTAAATAGAACTGCCCAATACCCTCACAATCATTATTGATAGTACTAAGGATTTTATAATAGATAGGAAATCTAATACCATCAGGAACAACAGTAATATCAATATTTGTTGGATTATTTCTGTAGTTGGTAAGATCTGGGATATTATTAGAATTACTATTTCTGTCAGAGGTACTTTCATAGAAAAATACCTCAGTATTGATAGGTGGATTAATAGCAGCAATAATAGCAGTTAGATCTAAAGAGAAATTAGTAATATTGTCTGTATCATCATTCATTGCTGGGGTATCATTTCCATCTTGATCTAGGAAATCATCACACTCTATAGCCACAAGATCATCAAAAGAATTGTTAGGAGTCTCACCGATATTTAAGACAAGTTCCACTAAATCTCTAGCACAACCCTGATCAGATATAACCTTTACATATACAGATTGTAAAACATTACCAACGGGAGGGTAGGATACTGGATCTAAAATAAGGTCTGTACCAGCAAGGTCTTTAAAATATTCAAAACTAGCATTAGTTGTAGATGAAATCTGATTTTCTGCTTGAGTAAGATCTACAGTTGGGTTAGGATCTCCAGTTACAATACAATAATTAATTTCTACACCAGTATTAACAACAGGCAGAGGATCTACAATCAATTCAAAGGATTTAAAAGTGCTACTAGCAGAATCATCAGAGACAGTGTAACACAGTGTAGGGTCGTTGTTATTTTCAATTCTAACATACACTCTTTGAGAAGTAGTAATCTGATAATCTGCATCCTTATCAATAGCATTAGTAGTACTGCTTGTTTGCGCATCTAAAATATCTGTATGATAGGATATGGTATACTCGCCAGGATTGGTAACATCTGTTAATATTTCAGCATCTTTTGTATTTAAAAGGAAACTAGACTTCTCATCGGTATCTGATCCTGAAGCCGTATCATCACACAACCTATAAACTGTTGGTTGAGTTAGAACAGGAGTATCAGTTACTTTCAGTTTAAATTCAACAGTAGTAAAACAGGTGGTGTTATTACTATTATGAATTCTAGCATAGATTGTTGGATTGTTTGAGGTATTTACTCGATATGGGTTAGCAATAATATTAGCAGTAGTATTTGCTTCTGCATCTGGTAAATTATCAAAATACAATACTTCAAAGTCCGTAAGAACAGGATTTAAAATTGGATCTAAACCAGCTAATATAATAGGTGTTTGATCTACTTGTAGATCAAAATCTAGAAAACCAACTCTATCTTCATCACAACGATTAATATCTGATGGAGCTGTTATAACAACTGGAGTAGCATCTATAATTGCATCTACTGCAATTCTTTCTGTACTAGCGCAACCTTCAGGCGAGGCAGAAACATAATATTTTTTAGAACCAGTAAGAGATGGTGTGGTAAATGTATCTCCAATTTCTATTAAATTTCCACCTGTTGGTGCATCATACCAATAGATTTCTCCTTCAGATGCGCTAGCTGTAAAAGTCATGGTCCCACCAGTACAATTTCTTTTTACTGGATCAAAATTTGTTATTTGAGGTATGAATATACTGGTACTAGTTGATATGTTTAAAACAGGGTCCCCTGGGGTGCCACCATACTCTACAATATAGCCTTTAGGTTGGTATGGACCATTAGGAGCACCAGTATTTGTTAAATCATTCCATGAGCCAGGAATTCCAATAGTATTATCGGTTATATGAGCATAATCTTCATTTCCAACATTATTTGGTTCTGCTGGATTTGTGTTCCAGTTAGAGTAGTAAGGTAGACCAGTAGTTGGGTTTATTGCTGCGGATCCAGAGGCATTCCCATTCCAAAAAGTAGTTCCAACTTCTGGACCAGTTACCCATTTCCATTCTCCTTCAGTTCCTTCATCACTAGCCCCAATCCAACCAGTACCAGAAATTTGTTCAGCAGATATAATGCTTTCTTCTTCAGATAAGATAGTTGCTAAATAACCTCGTAACCCAAAATAAGTAGATGATTCGGCTAAATTTTTTGCATCAGACCATGTTATACCTATATTTTCTTCATATACATAAAAATGTTCTGTAGCTGGAAGGTAATTTGCATCTCCTATGGTAAAAGAAAAAGATCGTTCTCCGCTAATGTTAGGATCTGTACTTGTAAAAATGATATCTCTTACTGCCAACTGAAGATCTGCATACGCTATTTCAGTAGCTGGAGCAGTTGGTTCTAGGATGAGTTTACCCTCAGTTATATCAAATGGTCTTGCAGTTATAGTAGGATGTGTGCCCGTTAGTTCTAATAGATCAGTTGGATTTGAATACCCCTCAGAAATTTGAACAGTAAAAAAGTCTAATCCAGTATCATCTGAATCTGTAATAGTAAAGTTTTCTGCAATTTTAATGTCACTTAATGGGCAGTAGGCACCTCTGAAATCTGCCGAAAGAACAGGTGGTTCATTGATGTTTACTAATAGTTTAAAGCTAGTTGTAGCAGGAATACATGTGTTTGGGGCCGCATTTGTTACAACTCTTGCAAAAATATCGTCTGTAAAATCAGGGTTATCCGGGATATTTGTATAATTTCCAGAATTTGGGATAGGGCTTACATTAGCATCCGCATCAGCTTGGCTTTGATAATATTCTACTCCATAAGTACCTGGGGCTTGTCCTGAACCCAATAAAATATTATTAAATAAATCTCTTAAATTAAATGTGGTATAACCATCTTCAGTTCCGTCTGTATCAAATACTTCATAAAGTGGATTTGGTAATGGTGTTATTGTAGGCTGAGAGTAAAAATTAATTTCGACTTCATCATCATCAGAATTGCCTAAATCATCAGTAACCTCAACTTTGTAGATACCAGATTGGTTGTTATTAATTGTAAGCATAGGATTAGTTTCTCCAACAATCTCTGTAAAACCTGAGCCAGTGTCAATAAACCATTTGTATGTAGGGTTATCAGATGGTGATGTACCATCTAAAGTGACGATGGTTCCTTCGCAAACCTCTTGATCTGGTCCTAATTCTCCTGCTACAATACTACAATCTGTAGTTCCAACTCCCAAACCACCCGGATTAGTTTCATTCATTCTTATGAAGCCATTACTTCCGCTAAAATTTGTTATGAGAATTAAATAATATTCGCCATTTTGAGCATTGTTAATATTTAATTCCTCAATAAAATCCGGTTCATAACTACAATCAATTTCGTTAAAAGCACTTAATAAACCATAATTACCACTCTGTATATCTTGAAGTCTATTTTCAGTAAAAGGCCCCCATGCTATAAAATCTACATCTAATCCAGCACCATTAAAATTTGCCTGTGTATTTTGTTCTATTAATAGAGTCAAAACACCTGGCTCGTCAATTTTAATATAAAACCATGAAGGATTAGGTTGTGAACCCAAACAACCATAATCTGGGCCCAATTCAGAAGGACTTCCATCCGAAGTATTATCAAATAAAATTCCTGTATCTGAACAAAAAGGGTCAGCTTCAGGAATTGTGGTATTCTGGCTTTTCAGAGTAACTGTACTTAACGTTAAAAGAAATAGAATACTTAGTTTTTTAATCATTTTCTATATCTTTTATATTCTTCTATATCTTTTTTGAGTTTTTTATATTCTGTAAATTGTTCTCTAGATAGAATATTATATATTTCTAGCGTCTCTTCTTTAGTTAGTTGATTAATTTTGATTTTGGTTGCTTCACTATCAATTAAATCTTTTATTTTAGAATTGTATTTCCATAAAATTTCTTTAATTTTCTTTGATTGTTTTTTGTTTAAGATAAGTTTTTGTTCATATACTTTATGGATCTTATTGATGTGTTTTTTAGAATCAATTTCTTGGCTGTAATTACTTTTTACGAAGAAAAAAAGCAACATTAAAAAAAATATTAATTTTTTATTCATGGGGTCTAAATGTATTTTTTAAATATATGATAAAAATGTATTTCACCTATATAATTTTTTAAAAAATATACTATTTTCAACTTTTTTTTACCTTCTTAGCATAGAGAAGTTTCCTTTTCTTTCTCTTGCATTTCCATTTCTATCAACGAGCATAATAGAGAACCAGTAATCATCAGAAGGGAGTCTTTTACCTCCGTAACTACCATCCCATCCAGGATTGTCTACATTAATTTGAGCAACTATTTTTCCAAATCTATTAAAGATATTTATTTGCGCACTAGGGTAGAAGGTAGAGTTGGCTCCTTTAATAGCCCAA
>Ga0213868_10006782_pt1 | contig 10054 bp, 6 predicted proteins | sample PICome_9_FD_160087 | JGI IMG/M metagenome (GOLD analysis project Ga0213868, IMG submission 160087) | Coastal seawater microbial communities near Pivers Island, North Carolina, United States - PICO127 | ecosystem: Environmental > Aquatic > Marine > Coastal | place: USA: North Carolina | collected...
CTTATGCGTCTTCCGATTCAATCGCCACGGTTACTGGTACGGATTACTTCCTTCCAGCAATCAATGAGCTGCAAGTTAATGACGTTATCATCGTAAGTGATAGCGATGCGGCTGCTGTTACAATCACGTTTGTGAAAACTAACAGTGGCACAAGCATTGACTGTGCATCTGGAACCGCATTAGGCGATTCATAAGTTATCGGGGGTCTTCGGGCCCCCATTTCTTTTAGGTAACAATATGGCAACTAAAATTGGCGTAGTTAATGGTGCGTTAGTCTTGATCGGGGATACTCCAATCAATTCACTAATCGGCGGTTCTAGGGCGCAACAAGTTGCTAATACGTTGTATGACAGCATTGTCCGGTCTGAGCTAACAAAGCACAGATGGGGATTTGCTAGAGTAAAAGCACAGCTATCGCTTACAACGGAAGTTCCAATCGATCAAGAATGGGACTCAATCTACCAGCTACCTTCAGATTTATTATTCCTGATTAAGATATATCCAGGAATCAGATACCAGATTTATGGCAATAAAGTGTACGCCAACAATACAGGCCCACTTTACTGCGACTATATTTATAACGCTCCAGAATCAACATGGCCACCGTACTTCACTCAGATGATTGAGTATGCACTGGCTAAAGATTTTGCAACGAGCATCCGAGACAGTTCAGCATCACGGCAAGAAATGTCTGCTGAGTATGTAAATGCTTCTAGGATGGCTCGATATACAGACTCCCAGCAATACCCAATGACACCTATCACGAGCAACCCTTTTGTTAACGTGAGGTTCTAGTGGCCAAGTCGCGCTTTATCCAAAATAACTTTGTTAGTGGAGAGTTATCTCCATTAATGCGAGGCCGTACTGATATTAATCAGTATTACCAAGGCTTGCAGACCGCCAAGAATGTTGTGTTAGTCCCACAAGGTGGTGTTAAGCGCCGTCCTGGCACTCAGCATATTGATACTGTTCTAAATAAAATAGAACGTATAACGACAATAGTTCCAAGCATGGTTAATGGCGGCACTGGGTCTGTTATTAATGACGGCGATGACGCTACTACAACGTCAACTACAAATCCTATTGGCACCTCAAACCCGTACACTGTAGCTTCCTATGATCGTGGCCCACCTCCTGGCGGCGGATTAAGGACATTGGTAAAGTTTGTAGATATAAGGCAAATCAGTTTGTCTAGCGGATCATCTGATGAATTTGTCATTCAGGAAACAGAAACTTCACCTACTTATACAACAATAGCAACAGTTCCATTAATAGGAACAAACCCGCAAGATTTTAGAATAGCTGTTAACACGTCTGCTAGGCGCGTAAAATTAGTAAGAATTGGCTCTACTGATTTAGGCAGTGCTACAGTAACTCTTGGGGAGTTTAATTTAATTGAGCAGACATCTGTAGCTGGCGATCCATCAGAATCTAAACTGTTAAACTTCAGCGTAACGACTGACAGGAACTATCTGTTATCGGTTACTGATGGAAACATCCGAATCTTTAAGAATCCAGGAACCCACGTTGCTGATGTGCGAGTTCCTTATACTGCCGCTCAAGTATCCACAATTAGAGATACGCAAACTGAAAGTGTCATGTTGCTGTTCCAAGAAGACGTGCCACCACAACGATTGATTAACTTAGGTACGGATGAAGATTGGTTCTTGGATGAGGTTCCATTTACTAATGTGCCTACGTTTGACTTTGATGATGCACTTAGTCCTACTCCAGTTAATGAAATACAGGTAATGACATTAACGCATGGTAGCGGACATAACTGGGAGGTTGGCGATCAATTCCAAATAGATGTTGAAAGTGTATTGTCAAAAAATATTACTTTTGCAGGAGATTCTACTGCTGCTGAACGAAGTTCTACTGTATTTAATATTCAAAAAAATCTACAAGAGATGCCTACGTTTGGAGAAACAGGTGTTGCAGTAGCTAGAACAGGAACAAGACAGTACACAATTACGATTAGCGGTGAATCTACCAAAGACTTTGAGTTATTTTCAGGATTTCCAACATCTGGCAATCAAGATAACACGATTGTATTTACTCAGACCCAAGTAGGATCGCCTAGAAAAGAACCTGTATGGTCTGCTACTAGGGGCTATCCTAAGACTGCATGTTTCTTTGAAGGCCGCTTAGTTCTTGGTGGCACTAAGTCCAAGACTGCATCGGTATTCTTTTCCAAGTCTGGGTCGTTCTTTGACTTTGAAATTGACGATGGGGATGACGACGAAGGTATCTTTGCCACTATCTCATCTCGCAAGCTAAACGAAATTATCGATGTATATCCTGGCAGGAACCTACAGATATTTACGTCTGGGGCCGAGTTCTCTGTCACTAGCAAGCCTGTTACACCTACAAGCGTAGGGATAGCGCCGCAAACAAACCACGGTGCATCGTATGTAGAGGTCGTAGACGTAGACGGATCTACCATATTCGTAGATAGAAACGGTAAGACCATTTACGATTTTGTCTATTCGTTCAACGAAGATGCTTATGTGACTCATGACAGGTCGGTACTATCGTCTCATTTGATTAAACAGCCTACAGACATGGCTATGTTGTCTGGCACGACTAGCGAAGATGCTAACTGGTTATTTATTACCAATACTGACGGTACGGTTACAGTCTTAAACACGTTGCGAGACCAAGACATTAATGGGTTTACCGATTGGGTGACTGCATCAACAACGTACCCTACTGCCACTCCTGAGCCTGGAGTTGTCACTAACGCCACGGTAGTAGACGATCAGTTGTATATGATCGTTAAACGAAAAGTTAATGCCCATAACACGACTGAGTATCACGTTGAACGCTGGTCATTCAATTATTTAATGGATGATTCAACGATATTCAATCCTGGGCCAACGGACACTTCAATATCTGGGCTTAGTTATTTAAATGGATTGACCGTTCAGATCGTAGCAGACGGTATAGTATTACCAGAGCGAACTGTTAATGGTGGATCAATAACCTTAACAGCCGCAGAAGTAGGCTATACCAACGTCGAGGTAGGTTTAAACTTTCCTGTACAAATTACTGGTATGCCGCTCAATACGAATATCGGCAGTGGTGAGAACCAGATGCGTATCAAGCGTATCGTCCGCATGAACATCAGGGTCTACCAGTCCTACGGGTACTATGTAGACGGGCAACCGGTGCCGATTAGAGAGTTTGATTACTCGATAGACTCACCGTTAAACACGTCACCTAACGCTAAAACTGGCATAATAGAAGACGTACTAAACAATATAGGTTGGACTAGAGACGAAATGCCATCGATAACGGCACCAGACCCTACTCCTGTATTTATACAGATGATTGAATACGAGGTTGAAAGTAGCTAATGCCTATTCCATTTTTATTCCCAATACTTGCAGCAACAACGGCAGCAGTAGGGGCTAGAGCACAATATGTTTCTGGCAAGACCCAACAAATAGAGCTACAACGTCAAGCCGAAGAAGAACGTTTAGCTGCACAAAGCCGTGAGTTGCAACGCCGAGAAGAATTGAACAGAGCACTTGCTGCTAATGTAGTAGGTCAAGCTATGTCTGGGATATCTGGAGAAGGTACTCCAGCCAGTATTTCATTAGCCAGTGCTGAAAGAGCAAGTCTTAGCGAAGGTACTATCGGTTTGTCTGAGAAGTTAAAGCAAGCGCAATTGCGCCGTCAAGCAGGATATGCCAAGCAAGCAGGATATATGGCTGCTGGTTCTACGTTACTGAAAGGCGGTTTGCAAGCAGCACAACTGATGCCTGGAGAAGAATAACATGGCTCAGAAGCCTATTGGATATTACGGAGAGTTCAGACCCACGGGAGTAGATCAGTCTGCTGCACGTAGGTTTGAGGCGCTTGCTGGTCTAGCAAATCAAGTAGGTGATATTGCATTCCAGATAGGAGCCAAGAAGGCAGAGCAAGTAGGCGCTGAGAAAGGCGAGAAAGCTGGCCGAGAGTACGCTGCAAAGTTAGCCAAGCCACAGCCAAAGGTAGGGCCACCAGAAGAAATGGCACCACCAGAGACCAAGAAAGGTTTCCTAGCATCTATGTCCATTGAAGGACAAGCATACGATGCGGCTATGAAATCAGCCTATCTTTCTCAAGTATCTACGGACGCTAAAGAACAAATAGAACGTATTGCTGCTCAATATCCAAATGACGTACAAGCATTTAAGTCTAACATTGGCCAGTACACACAAGGTTTGCTGCAAGGTGTTGGAGAAGAATTCCAAGATGATATCTCTGCCACAGTCAATAACTATGTTGCCAATGCTGAGACTAGAGTATTTAAAAGCGAAATAGTCAAAAATCGAGAATTAGCAAAAGAATCTGTCAATACTCGCTTAGATGGATTAACGCGAGAAGTTGAAGAAGTATCAAGATCTGGCGATAGAGATCAAGCAGAAACTAGCTTGCTGGAGTTTGAGACGTTATTAAATAGCCAAGTTTCTATTGATGCTATTGATTTAGACGTAGCAGAAGAACAAAAACGGATTGCTAGGAATAAATTAGAGTCTGGATTGTTAAAGGCAGAATTGCAGCCTGATATAGAATCTGCTAATCACACCGAAGCCTATAAGAAACTGCGAGATTTTGACAGACCCGCATCATTCACTCCTGGAGAATGGGAGTCATTTAAGGCAACTGCTGCGACAGAAATTGGCAGAGATCAATCTATCTACAATGCCTCTAAAAAAGTAGCGGATCAAAATGCTCAAAAAGCACTGCAAAATTTTAATGCTGCTATATCTCTTGGTTACGACATTCCTCCTGAAGAAATTGCTAAAATAGAGCAACAAGTTGCAGGGACGCCACTAGAAAAAGAATTTGAATCTACCCAACGATTAGCCCAATTCTCTTTAATGCCGTCATCACAGCGGCAAAAAGTTTTATCTGAAGCTAATACTGGTATTTTAGAAAACGCTAGTGAGCATCAAAAGCTATTAGTTACTGAACAAAACATTCAAAAAGAATTGGCTAAAGATCCTTTAGCGTTTGGTCAAAGGCAAAAAATAGTTGATCTTGATACGTTTGATCCATTTTCTCCAGAGTCATTGACAAGTAGGTTGTCTCAAGCCGAAATTGCATCGACTCACTATGGGGTTCCAGTTGCGCCTATAACTGATACTGAAGCACAAGCATTGTCAGATCAGATCACTAAAATGACCGTTCCTGAAAAAATAGCATTAGCAGAAACACTCCAACAAGCACCAGAAATCTGGGGAACTATTGCAGGAAAGAATCAGAATGTTTTTGCTCAAGCTGGCGCTATTGGCGATAGAAACATTATGCAACGTGTTTTTGAGGGTCAAGAAGCTATTGCATTAAAAACTGTGCAATCTCCGTCAGCGAAAGATTATCTTTCTCCGTTTGAAGACTATGTTGGCAACGTCTACGGCCTAGAAGACAAAGCTGCTACCAGAGATGCTGCGCTAGCATATTACGCTGCAACACAAACCCCAGGATTAGATTTTGATAAAGACTTGTTTATAGATTCCATTGAGGCTGTAACAGGCGGTATCGCAAAGGTTAATGGCTTTAAAACTCAGTTGCCAAGAGGTATAGATGATAATCAATTTAACGAATTTATAGACGCTATAGACCAACAGTTTATTGATGAGAATGGCGGTCTTGGATTTATAGATCCGGTAACGGGTACAAGAAACCCGTATCCTGAAACGTACATTAATGACGTGATTAAAAACAGCGAAGTAACCAACAAGAATAATTCTGAATACTTGTTTACCAATGGGTCTAGTGTATTTGTCAGGATGGACAACGGTCAACCATTTACGTTCTCGTATGATGTAAATGTTGTTGCTCGGCAAAAAGCAAACAAAGCAACCAGAAGAAGGGAATCAAGAACTGGAAGACCTCTTGGGGCAGTTCGTTAATGCCTTTTATTTCCCAAAAAGACAATAGACAGAGAATGCAGACGTATACTCCTGCTGAGTATATTGAGGTTCCAGAGTTCTCTGAAGTATTTAACGCATCAGTTGGTTTGGCAATTGACGAAGGCTTGTCTATATCAGGCTATTTAAATAACGAGCTGTATAGAGAGCGCAATCAAAAAATCAATACTCTTAGAGAAGAAGGGTTTGATGTCAAAAAGTACAGAGACCGTAAAGGCCGTATGGATTACGATAGGCTTTCTCGGGACACTGATGACTTTATCCAGACAGATGCAGTTTTGCATGAGAAACGAAACGAAAAACTCCGTCAACGTCGAGAATATGCTGAAGATGTTATAGAGCGCGGTTCAGGTTATGCCCAGTTTTTTGGGATGGCTACTGGCTTTATGCTTGATCCAATCAACATTGCAACACTGCCTATAGCCACTGCTGGCGTATCTGCAAAAGGATTGGGCGTATTGGCATCTGCAATGAATGTTGCTGGTAGAGAGGCTGCACTAGCAACTGCTGCTGAGTTAGCTATTCAGCCATTGGTCTATAATCATAAATTAGATATAGAATCACCGTATAGCGTTGAAGAAGCATTAATGGCTATTGGTGGGGCGGCAGTAGGTGGTGCATTGCTTGGCGGCGCCGCTGGTGGATTGGCAGGTTATCTTAGAAAGGTAAGTCAAAAGTCCAGAGAAACCTTAGAGCCAGCCATAAATTCTACAGAAGAAATGGCTATTACCACTTTAGAGCGTGTAGCTGAAGATATAGACGCTATTAAAGAAAGCACAATCTATAGTGATATGGCTAATGATTACGCTGAAATTTCGGCTTCATACGATAAATATGTTGACGACATTACACCACCATTGGTCGAATCCAGAGACAAATTGATTCGCAACGTACAAAAAGAAATTGACACACTAGAGAAGCAACCAAAATTTGGCAGGAAAATCTCTGAGTATGGCGGGTTAAATCAAGAAGCATGGTTCAAAGAATCTGGCCTTAACAAGAAAGAATTTGGAAGCCTTAAAGGTGGATTTGGCAAGCCATTCTGGAGAACTGGGAATGCCGGTTTAACGCCAGATCAGTTAGCTGAAAGGCTGGTTGAAGATGGGTTTATTTCAGGATATGACCAGCGAGAAGCAATATCATTTGTAGATGATCTGCTGCGTATGGGCGATAGAATTGCAGACCCAGATGCAGAATTAAGATTGTTGCAGTTGAACGAAAGTTTTGATGCTTTAAGTAAGACCTCTGACCAAGACTTGAAGACGTTTTACGAAGAAGCAGTAGCAATGGATATGGAAAACGATATCCAGATACTGCGAGAGTACGAGGCCAAGAGAGCTAGATTTAATGAGCCCTCTAGGGTGATGGAGAATTATTTTGATCCTCAACCACAAAAGGCCGCATCTGCAACGGTTACAGAAAGAGAACGAGACATACTTGAACGCAACGGGCTAGCAGAAGATTACGATGCAGCGGTTCAGGCGTTTAGAAATATAGATGATCCACAGTTATTTGTAGATGGCGAATTTATTAATGCTAACGATTTCATGAAACAAATTGATGATGAGATTGAAGGCATAAATAGCGTATTGGAGTGTACACTTGGCTAGCTTTAAAGAATGTATCGACCTTGCGTTAAGCGATAAAAGGATATCCGCAGATGTTGCTCGTCAGATATTGTCGGCAGAAGATCAAAATGCGGCTATTGATGACGTGCTGGGCAATCTATCGCGCCAACGTCGAGAGGGAGCTATTCAGGCTGTACGAATTCATGAAGCCTCCAAGAACATGGAGTCTCATCCTAAAGGGTTGTATGACGGTTTAACGTCTTTAATGACTAAAGATCCTACTGGAGAAGCTGGTTACAAGAATGTTGAGTATCTGGGTAAATACTACGAAGGCAAGTATCACTCAATGTTTGCGGAAGCAATGTCGCACTTTAAAACTAGAATGCTTGGATTTAGCCAGGATGAAGAAGGTTTAAACAAGCTGGTTAAAGCCATATACGGCGAGTCAATAGACGACCCTCAGATCCAAAGATTTGCTCAAGAATGGTTAGACGTAACCGAGGTAATGAGAAAAGACTTCAACGTTCGTGGCGGGGACATATCCAAGAATGAGCGATGGTTTATGCCGCAGCACCATGACGCTAGGGCTATTGAGAAAATGGGTCTGGAAGAATGGAAGACGTATATACGGCCATTGCTTGATACTGATTTTATGTTTGATGATGCTGGACGACCGTTGACTAGCCAAGGACAGTTGTTCGATCAAGTAGATGAAGCATTAGATAGCGTGTATGAGACTATTACGACGCATGGGCTTAACAAGGTCAAAGAATTAAAGGTTCCAAGACTAGGTAAAAAGTTATCTAGGAAAGGCAGTGAACGCAGATTTTTGTACTTTAAAGATGCTGATTCCTGGATAGCCTACCAGAATAAATTTGGCCGTGGTGATGTGTTTACAACACTAACGGATCATATCAACTCTGTAGCCAATGATGTGGCGCTAATGGAAGTGTTTGGCCCTAATCCTGAGACTACATTTCGAGCATTAAAGGCTAAAGCTGAAGGCCAAAAGGCGCTTACTAATCGGCAGAAATACTTTTCTGAAAGCATCTACAATGTTGTTTCGGGCAAAGTAAACCAAGGCGAATTGACTGGTGTTGCTGATTTTATGCAGACCACCAGAAACTTATTAACCTCAGCGTTCTTAGGCAAGGCATTTTTATCTGCTATTTCGGATACAGGTTTTGAGGCAATAACTTCAAAGTACAATAACATTCCAGCTTTTAAGGTCGTGAACAGGAAGTTAAGTTTGCTTAATCCTGCAAACGAAGCTGACAGGGTGTTTGCTACTAAAATTGGATTGATTTCAGAAAACGCAATGAGAGCATCATCTGGCAATAGATACTCTGATATCTATGGTACAGGCATGAGCACAAAGATTGCTGAAGGCGTTATGAGGGCTTCATTGCTCCAGCCTTGGACAGAGATGGGCCGTAAAGCATTTGGCATGGAATTCTCATCGATGCTTGCTGAAAACTTTGGCAAAACCATTGACGAATTAGATGATGAAGTAAAACGAGCCTTTAACACTTATGGCATTAAAGAAAAAGATTGGGACTTGTTCCGGTCTAGCAAGCCATTAGATTACAAGGGCGCTAAGTTTGCCGATATGCTTCAGCCTGGAAGCGTCAAGTTTCACCAGATGATTATGTCTGAAACCGACTATGCGGTTCCAATGCCTGATGCTAGGGTCAAAGCCATTACTACTGGCGGACTAGGCAGGGGTAGAATTGAAGGTCAAGCATGGCGATCCGTAATGATGCTTAAATCATTCCCATTAACCATTGCTACTACCCATTTGTACAGGGCTGCATTCCAAGCTGCTAACGGAGAAAAAGCTCAATATACTGGGTTATTGCTTGCAACAACCACCGTATTGGGTGGAATTGCGCTAACGGCTAAAGATATTGCTGCTGGTAGAGAGCCTCGTGCAATGGACAATCCTAAGTTTTTTGCTGCTGCGTTAGTGCAGGGTGGTGGATTAGGAATATTTGGGGACTATGCGTTTTCAGATGTGAACAGGTTTGGCGGTGGGATTGTGTCTACGGCATTTGGCCCTACCGGACAGCTTACAGATGACATAGTAAAACTAACATTAGGGAATCTTCAGGAAGCCGTTAGAGGCGAAGAAACCAATGTTCTTGGTGAATCTGCTAGATTTGCCGAAAGATATACGCCAGATATATGGCAAACACACTTACTCAAAAACGCTCTATTCGACCAGATCGAAATGCTTGCTGACGAAGATGCTCAAAGGAAGTATAATCGTATCGTGCGTAAGCGTCAAAAAGACTATGAACAGGGCTATTGGTGGAAACCAGGTGAACCATTACCCGAGGTAATACAATGACAGTATTAGACAACACTCCAAGAGACCAATACACCGCTACCGGTGGCCAAGTTGCGTTTTCATACACGTTTGAGATCGCTGCTGAGGGAGATATTGCGGTCTTACAGAACGGCGTACTGCTTAGTTTAGGCGCTGGTGCTGGAGAATATGCGGTTACTGGCGTAGGTTCAGACACAGGCGGCGTAGTCACACTGGTCACTGGCGCTACTGCTGGG
>Ga0213868_10006784_pt1 | contig 10052 bp, 9 predicted proteins | sample PICome_9_FD_160087 | JGI IMG/M metagenome (GOLD analysis project Ga0213868, IMG submission 160087) | Coastal seawater microbial communities near Pivers Island, North Carolina, United States - PICO127 | ecosystem: Environmental > Aquatic > Marine > Coastal | place: USA: North Carolina | collected...
ATAAATTGATTTTTTTTAATTTTATTGATTTCAGTGTTGATGCCATCGAGTTTAATTGGTTTTCTGAACTTGAAAATGCATAAATTTGATATCTTTTCTTATTTAACTGGCTAAAAAAAGTGATATTAGAAAATATATAATTTAAACCTGAGAATAATTTTTTAAGTATACTGTGACCAAAAATGCCTTTTTTTTTAAATTGTGGAAACTTATTTTTAGTTAAAGACAATTTGTAAATAATTGCTAAATCAAGTTCATTTTCTTTTTTAAGACACTTGAAAGATTTATTTAATAACTCATAAATTCTCATTTAAATAATATTTTTATAATAAAACTAATTAAAATTAATCTATAAAGATTTTCATTTCGGATATTTTTTATATTGTAAGATCATATCACAAATCAATTTTATATCATTATAGCTTAGATCATAAGAACTAGGTAATGTGATGCCCATTTGATGAAGTTGTTCGGCTACATCTAATTTTTTTCCTTCCTTATAAATAGGTTGTGTATGAAGAGGTGGAAAAATAGGCCTTGTATCAATTTTATGTTTTTGCAATTTTTCCATTAAACTTTTTGCATCAATTCCAAAAATCTCTTCTTGTATAAGTACCGTAAAAAGCCAAAACACATTTTCACTTTCAGGATTTTTTGTTGGAAAAATAATTCCTTTATCGTCACCTAATATTTTTATATATTCATCCGCAATTTCTTGCTTTTTCTTTATTATTCTATCAATTTTATTCATCTGAGCGACACCAATTGCAGCTTGCATATTTGTCATTCTGTAATTATATCCAATTACTTCATGCCAATAGCGACGTTCTTTTGTCATTCCATGATCTCTTAATATACGACATTTATCTGCAATACTCTTTGAGTCAGTAACAACCATGCCCCCCTCACCGGTGGTAATTATTTTGTTTCCAAAAAAACTAAATACAGCTGCATCCCCCAGTGTACCAATCATTTTTTCTTTGTATTTCGCTCCTTGCGCCTCCGAAGCATCCTCAATAACTATTAAGTTATTTTTTTTAGCTATATAATTTATTGTATCCATTTCTGCAGGCAAACCATAAAGATGAACTGGAATGATTGCTTTTGTTTTTGAAGTTATTGAAGCCTCTATCAAATTTGGATCAATATTCCATGATTTGAAATCACTATCTACGAATATCGGTTTTGCACCAGTATAGGTTACTGCATTTGCAGTTGCAACAAAAGTTAGAGAAGGAACTATCACTTCATCTCCTGGACCAATATCATTAGCTAACAAAGCAAGATGCAAACCACTTGTGCCAGAACTACAAGAAATTGCATATTTAGTTCCAGTATATTCTGCGACCATTTTTTCAAATTTTGTAACAAAAGGTCCGCCAGATGAAACCCAACCACTTATAATACACTCATTTAAAAGCTGTATCTCTTGTTCATCAAAGAAAGGGTTTGCAACAGGTATATATGTTCTCTTATCTTTAAAATGTACATCAACAATTTTATTATTATCATCAACAACTGGAATTATTCTTATTTGGTCATTAAATAAATTTGATAACTCAGATAATGGAGTATCAATTTTAATTACAGTAGGTTCTGATGTATCTATTTCAGTCACCAGTGACTCAAGGCCATAACCTTTCAATAGTGTTCTTCGAATATCACCATCAGTTAATAAATTATTTAAAGAGCCTTTTTTATCAACCACAAATGCAACGCCCATTTCACCATTGTTAATTGCTTGCATTGCTTGCTTAATAGTTGAGTTGGACAAAATTGAAATTTTATCAATATCCACTTTTTTCATACAAAACTCTTGGTGTTATTCTTGCTTTTAAAGATTTCTAATTTTTTATAACTTTCTCTTATGCTATCGATACCACTGTAAACCTCTAAGGTTAAAGTTTTGCCTTTTAAATCTTTGGTTTCAAAAAAACTTGCAATACTTTCATCATCTTTAATTCCATAATTTTGGTCACTAAATCCATCGTTACCACTTACATGAAGATAATCTGTATATTTAAATAATTTATTAGATTGAGTTAAAAAATCGAGATTAAGTGTATTGCAGCTTACTTTTAAATGTGCCAAATCTAGCAATACCTTAAAATTTATTTTTTCTTTAAGCTCCAAATATGAATTGTAATCAGTTAATAAAAAAGGATTGTTGCCTTTATATGTTTCGTGGTTTGATTTAGAATAGACATTGTTCTCGATATATAAATCAACCTCATTATTTGCTGCTTTAGTAATTTTTTCCCACGCTTGGCTCAATCGGTCTATTGCAGCTACTCTATCATTTGGCTTTCGGTATGATATTTTTTTACCTGCTTCATTTGGACTAAAATCAATTAAAAAACCTGCATGTACGCCATACTTTTTGCATTCCAAAATTTTACAAAGATTTATGGCTTTTAAACAATGATCAACGCTTTTCTCAAATAATTCATCATTTAATGATGCAATATTTAACATAAATGGTTTTTTAGGTGGTGGAAAATAATTATGCACTAGATAATTAAGATTATATTTTTCCTTTAAATCTAATAAGTCTTCCACGTATTCCTCATAAAGATTTGTGCCACCAGATAATTCAATATTTTTATAACCTTGATTAGCTAATTCTTGAACTGATTGATTAATTGTATTATTTTTTAGGCAAGATGAAGATACAAAAATCATAAATTTTATTTATTCTCCTATGTCGCTCCATTTAAGAATTTGATCTTTAAATACTTTATTTGTAGTTTTTTTTCCTATTATTTCGTCAAGATACATTGGTGAAATACCAGAGGATGGTCGCTTTAAAGCAATCATGTTATCTGTAATTTTTACCCCCTTATCAATATCATTTTTTACAACAATACTTCTGCGCATACCTTTCATATTTATCTTCTCAATGTCGCAAGGTTGCTTAACAGATGAACCTAGTGACTTTTCTGCATTTCTAATATTTTTTACTAAATTCATAAATTCAATTGGCGTTGCTGAAGTTGTGTGATCTGGACCAGGCAATGATTTATCCAGAGTAAAATGTTTTTCTATCACCTTTGCTCCTAATGCAACTGATGCAATGCATGCCGTATCATCTTCCGTATGATCAGAATAACCCACAATAAGATTAAATGTTTCCGACATAGTGTTCATTGCAAGTAAGTTTGTATCTTCTATTTTTGATGGATAGTTAGTAGTACATTGTAATAAAATAAGTTTATCGTTACCTGTTTCTTTAATCGATCGTACAGTTGTATCAATTTCTGATAAAGTTGACATTCCTGTTGACAAAAATATGGGCTTATTTTTTTTTGCAACATAACGGGCAAACCAAGGTTCAGCTGCATGCATTGAGGCTAATTTGTAAGCTGAAACGCCTAAGTCCTCAAGAAAATCAACATCTTCTATATTGTATGGGGTAGATATAAACAAAACACCCTCATTTTCACAATATTTTATAATTTCTGAATATTTATCAATACTCATTTCAAGTTTTTTCAACATTTCTAATTGAGTTTCATCTTTAGAGGTAGTTTGTAATTGATAATTTGCTTTTGGCGCATCCTCTAAAACTAACTTTTCGGCTTTAAAAGTTTGAAATTTTACACAATCTGCACCGCATCTAGCAGCTTCTTTTATTAGTTTTTTTGCAAGATCCAAATCTCCATTATGATTTACGCCAACTTCTGCAATTATAAAAACAGGTTCATTTTTACCAATTTTGTAATTATTAATATCAATAATTTTGTTCATTATTTATTCTTTACTTTAATAGGTATACCAACTTTTTGCATTATATAATTATTAATTTCTGGGATTTCAGGTTTTGTTCGACAAAGTTTTACTATCTCATTTAAAGAGAAAACTTTATCTCCATCATAGAGTTCATCAAATATTTTTGTAACCATTTCAAAATCTGCAGGCTCATCAACTGTTAGTCTAAGATCTGGCCATAAAACATTTTCATCAGTTACTTTTAGCGAGTTCCATTTAAAATTACCTGTGTCCATAAAATAACCATGCCAGACCTCTGTGTCTGTTTCGTCTTTTAATTCACATGCTTTTTTAAGAGCTTTTAAGGATATTGCATAAGAAAATGCTCCCCATGGTAAACCTTCAATTTTAGTAAATTCATTTCCCTCATTAATGTGATGATCATAGAGTTTATCTATGTAAATTGGATCTACAAATGGATTATCTGCTGTACAATTAATAACTGTTTCGATATCAAATTTTTCAGCTGCTAATGTAATTCTCAATAACACATCATCTGGATCACCTCGATAACATAAAATATTTTCTTGATTTGCAATTTTTTCTAAGGGATCATCTTGAGAAACGGTTGAGGTGCAAATAATAATTTTATTTGGAGATTTTGCCAGTTTAAGTCTATCAAGCATGTGTTTAATCATTGGTTTTCCATGAATAGGCTTTATTATTTTCTTTGGTAATCTTGTGGATTTAAGTCTAGCTGTTATAAGTATTGCACTTTTCATGAAATATCATCTTCTGATATTGCATCAAATGCTAATTTGTTTATTAAAAGCTTTTTTCCTAATATTTCATTTATTTTATCTGGTGCAAGCCCAAGTTTTTCAGCACGCATAAAGCTAATATCATTTAAATTTAAAATGGTTCCTTTTTTTATATCTTTGGTCACAACTATACTTTTTTTTTGAAATTCCCTATATCTCAACTCTTCTTTTGTGAACGGTCTAACATCAGACATCCCTTTTGCACTTTCAATACAACGCACCATTTCAACAAACTTTATAAACTCTAAAGGATTTAGAGCTGATTCATGATCTATACCTTTTTTACTTCTATCATGCGTGATGTGCTTTTCTAAAATTGAAATATTCATACCCAATGTTGCTGCAGGTAACCAAAACCCTGAATCATGATCTGCATCACAATGATCTTGGTAACCTATAGGTAATTTAAAATGTTCAGCAAGCTTATTCATAAAACTCATATGTACATTCTCTGGTTTTGTCGGGAAACTTTGATGACCATACATTAGTGTAATATTTGAATTAGAAGCATCTCTAATTCGTTTTATCGCGTTTTCAATTTCTGATATTGTAGATGCTCCAACGCTAAGATTAATTGGTTTATTTTTTGCTGCAACTTTATCAAGCACTAAAGGATTAGATAAATCAGATGAGTTTAATTTATATCCATCAATTTTAAGAGAGTCTATAAAGTCAATTGTTGAATGCTCATATACACACACATAAATTTTTAGATCTGAATAAGTCTTTCGGCTATAAGATACAATTTCTGTCCATTGTTCTTTTGTAAATTCAATATTTCTAAGTAATTCATGCTCTTTTCTCTGTGGTGACATCATATTATCAAGAGACCAGATCTGTAACTGAATAGCGTCAGCTTTTGCATCTGCTGCTTTATCTATAATTTTTTTAGCTAAATCTAAATTTCCTTCATGGGAGCACGCCATTTCTGCAATTATGAAAGTTTTATTCAAATTTTTTCCCATAATTACAATTTTTATAATTTAAAACTTGTTAAAAAGCATGTTCTACATAACCAGCTTTATTTTCTGGATAAAATGTCGAAAATATATTTAAGTCCTCTAAAGTTTTGCCACTAAATACATACCATATAGCACCCTTAGCTGAATTTGTAGGTAAAATATCTTTAGTTTGGATTTCTTTATTTCCATCAATCATAATTTCCATTTCGGTCAACATTAATTTTTCATCAAACAACCTAAGTTTAACTGTTCTACTTAAATCCTCACTTCTGTTAAACTTACTTAAAATTATAGAAATAACACTTTCGCCTTTTTGATAACCAGGTTTCAACAGGCCCCAATGCCAACGACATGGGACTTTTAGCATATCTTCAATAATAATACCTGTAGAACATTCACTCTCAAGCAATTGTCCTTTCCACTTTCCAACTGCTGCTGCAATAAATCTAGAAGGTAGTTTATCATTTTGAGTACTGACTTCAACTTGAGACATTTTTTTTATATTTATATGATATAAAGAATTATTCTTATATCTGTATTTTCCAATATTTATAAATTTCTTAGTTTCTACTGGATAAACAATTCCATAGCCGTCGGGAATTGATGGTTGATTATAGTAACCTAGATTACCTCCTGAGTCTGGTTGTTTTATAGTTGTAAAATCAAAGTTTGTATGTGTAAATTGAATTTCTTGAGCACTGGTGAGTGAATTATATTTATCTTCTTTAAAAGTATAATTTCCACAAAGCATTCTTGGGAATATGCCGCGGATCCCATTTATATGAACCTTTATATGGCCTTTTTTGCCTTTAAGATGGTCAATTATAGAATTATCTAAATCTTGTGGTACGACTATTAAAGTTCCAAAAGGCTCAAGTAAAAAATCTTTTTCAATTGTTATTACTTGATTGAGAGAATTAAGAATTTCTAATTTTAGAGAAATATTTAACTCAAAAGCTCCCCCATGAAGAATTGAAAATGATTTTATATCTTTAGAATCTCTAGCTGTCCAACCTGTCTCAACAGTATTGGTGAAATCTAGTTCTTTACCAAGTTCTTTTTCTTCTAAACGTCTGCCATATGTATGCAGTCCACAGATACTTTTTGGTACATTAATTGAACACATTACTGCACAAAAAGGTATTGCTAGATTTTCCTGAGATTTAAAAAATAAATATACTGAACCTATAAATATCTCATCAAGATGTTCACTCAATCTCAACGAATATGCTCGTTCTTCATTCATTTCTATATTTAATTTTTTAACTAATTTGCCATCTGTCTCACGCATTTCTACGGTTGCAACAACATCTGAAATTCCACGTTTTAGTATAAAGTGATTGAGGACTGAAATCTCTGTATCGATTCCATTGTTAGAATCATAAATTGCAAAAAAAACTGCTGAAGAACTATTATGAACTGACCTCTTTTTTGATCTCTCGTTCTCTAAAGTCGAGACTATCTGAACATTTCCCATAAAATTATGTTTTTAACTAGTTTAAGTTTTAATATATATTGAATAAAAATTATCTCAAAAGAATATTTAATTTTTTTTAATTCTAAAAACCTTGCATTCAATTTAACATAGAATTTAATTACTTTTATCTTCTAAAAAAGAAAACCATGCCGGGTTAATCTCAGCCCCAGTAAAACCAAGGTTAGCCATGATTTTTGTTCTAAGAGATTTAGATATAAAAAATATACTTATTAATCTATTTAAGAGTTGAATTGATTTTGGATATTTTTTTGAGAAATGAACTCGGATGACTTCTCTTTTTTTTCCAATTTTTATGTCACCTGCTCTATGAAAACCTGCGGTGTTAAAAACCAATAAAGAACCTCCTTTTGCTTTTAAAATTACTTTATTTGAAATAGATTTCTCAGTTCTTCCAAGGGTTGGATTTGAATCTCCCATTAATCTCGCAGCTTTAAGACGGTAAATCCCATCTGAATGTGAACCAATTGAATATTGCATAGCTCCACAATTCTCATCTGTATCTTGTAAATATAAAAAAAACTTTAGTGATACTTGTGGATCCTGATGCCATTTAACATTATTGTCAGCTCCATCTTTATCTTTATGGATATAAACTTCCTCTTTAATATCATTATTATTAGTACTGAAAAAATCTGATGCTAAAGTTTTAAAAAGCTGAAAATTACAAAAATTGAAGATATTACTGAATGGTTTAGTTGAATTAATTGAGAGTCTTTTCATTAAGGTATGATTAGTTTTTATATCACGGCTTTTTTCAATGTCAGAGTTTAAAATTGCATTTAGTTCATTTTTTAAATTTGCTAAATCATCTAAATTAAAAAAATTTTCAATTATACATACACCATACTCAGTAACTATGTTTTTAATTCTGTTTTGAAGGTCTTTTTCAGATTTTGAAATTTTTAAGTTATTAATCATTATTTTTAATTACTTGACAATCATATTTGAAAATAGCATAAAAATAAATATATTAATTTATTGAAAAGATTAGATTTTTTAAATGCTGACATAATAATTGGATTTTTTACATTTTAAAAAAATGAAATTTTTGTTGTTTTTAAAAGTTTAAACGTTAATTAAAACTATTGATAAATTATGAAAAAAATCTTAAAGGCTTTAAAAGTAAATACACTTGTATATTTAATTCTCAAACAATTATCACAAATTATTGTTTTATTTGATAAAGCTATATCTTTTCTTATACCAGAAGAATTAAAAATCAGAAAAAAAACATTATTAGATAAAAAAATAGAAGCTTTGGTTGCGGAAGAAACATTTGAACATTTCAAGGATCACTTTAAAAAAAGTGTGATTTTTAGAGATATCAGCAGAGAAAAGATAAGAGAGTATGCAATTGAGAAATCTCTTGAGTCAGATGATAAAAACTTAAATAAATTTTATTATCTAGAGTTTGGTGTTGCAGGAGGTGGTAGTTCTAATTTTTTTTCAAAATATGTAAATAAACTTTTTGCTTTTGATAGTTTTGAGGGTCTGATCGAGGATTGGATAGGAACATCTTTACCTAAGGGATACTATAATCAAAATAAAAAAATTCCTAAATTAAATTCAAATGTTGAACCAATCGTTGGTTGGGCAGAGGAAACCATAGGAAGTTTTATTGAAACACACAATCCAAAAATAAATTTTATTCATTTTGACATGGATACTTACAAATCAACAAAACTTGTATTGGAAAAAACAAAACCATTTTTATTTAAAAATGCAATTTTAATATTTGATAATATTTATAATTATGCAGGATGGGAAAATGGTGAATTTAAAGCTCTTTGTGAAGTTTTTAAAGAAGATGAATTTGATTTTAAAGCATTTAATTTATTAGGTAAACAAATTGTAATACAATTAAAATAAATCAAATATTTAAGCATTCTAAAATACTCAAAACCCATAATGGTTCAAATTAATTTTTTGTAAAAATATCTTTTTTTACTTGAATATATTTTGTTCCTGATTGTATATTTTTGTAAACCACCGTGCCAGCAGCAATTAAACAATTGTCACCAATTTTTATATTTTCGATTATTACTGTTCCAGCTCCAATATGTGTATATTTCCCAACATTTACATTTCCACATAATATAGCTCCGGGTGCAATATGGCAGCCATGCTGAATATGACAATCATGATCAATAGAAGATTTTGTATTTATTAAAACAGAGTGATCAATACGAACATTCGCATTTATAATAACCCCAGGCATTATTTGTACTGAATCTCCCAATAAAACACTTTTGGAAATATATGATGAAGGATGAATTACTTTTGAAAAAATATAACCACATTTCATAAATTTTTTTGTCAAATTTAAATTTGATTTTTTTTTAGAATTTAAACCGATGCCATTTACAAGTTCAATTTCCTTATTTGAAAATTTAAAAATTTCAGCATCTGTACCAATAATATTAAATCCATAATGCTTGTCGCCTTTTTTTTTATTGGGATCTGTGACTCCTAATATATTTCTTTTTGTTTCTATGAGAATATCTATTAATACCTTTGAATGACCTCCTGATCCAATAATAATAACTGGTTTATTTTTTTTAATTTTCAATTTATTTATAATTTTAATAAGTTATTTAATTTTATTAAAAAAATTATCTTTGTAATAACTAACAATCCCATCACAAATTTTTTTTATTTCAATATCATTATAACCCTTGGGTATAAAATCCATATTAAATTCATTTTTAGTTCTGTTAGTTATAATTTTAAGATCAGGTATAGTAGAGTCGTAAACTGCCTGCAAATATTTTTTTACATCTTCCTGGTCAATATTTTTTCCACTTAAAATAATATTTATACACTCTTCTAATTCTTTAGCATTACTTACAGTTAAAACACTATTACAACCAGATACCGCATGGTTTCCCAGAATAATTGTGGGTTTCAGTTTAATTAATGATTGCCATGCTGTACTTCCAGAAATTGAAATAGTTGCAATTGAGTTTTCAATTAATTTATAATTATCTGTGTTTGTATCAACCATATATATATTTTTTATGCGACTTATTTTTGAATAATATTCTTTATCCCTTCCAAGTGCAC
>Ga0213868_10006785_pt1 | contig 10050 bp, 9 predicted proteins | sample PICome_9_FD_160087 | JGI IMG/M metagenome (GOLD analysis project Ga0213868, IMG submission 160087) | Coastal seawater microbial communities near Pivers Island, North Carolina, United States - PICO127 | ecosystem: Environmental > Aquatic > Marine > Coastal | place: USA: North Carolina | collected...
CCCAATAGCGCCGATGGTACTGCATTTTATGTGGGAGAGTAGGTCGCTGCCTTTCTTTATACTGAGTTATCAGTATCTTTTAAACCTCATTCTAACGAATGAGGTTTTTTTTTGATGTATATTTATGATAGATGAAATACACTAATTCTTATCTCGTTTCTATTCAATATCTGGGTTTTCGCTTTCATGGATGGCAAAAACAAAAAAATGTAATGTCTTTACATGAGATGATTGATAAAACATTAGGATTTGTTTTTTTACATAAAAATTTTAAGACCTTAGGATCAAGCAGAACAGATGCTAAAGTTTCTGCAAACACTTATTTTTTTCAATTATTTACCAATGAGACCATAGTAGCTAAAGCATTTATAAAACGCTTTAATTCTAATGCACCTTCAGATTTAAAAGTACTTACTTTAACCAATATTTCAACCCCTTTTAATATTATACAATCATCAAAAGAAAAAGAATACCATTATTATTTTTCTCACGGAACTAAAAATCATCCTTTTTCAGCAGCGCTTCTTGTGGGTTTTCAGGATACCCTAGATATTGAATTGATGCAAAAAGGAGCAAAACTATTTGAAGGGACTCATTATTTTCATAAGTATTGTACTGAACCCACTGAACATACAGTTTTTAAACGTGATATACGTTCGTGTGTTATTGAGAAAAATGACATTTTGACTGCGAATTTCTTTCCTGAAACGAGTTATATGCTTAAAGTAAGAGGAGCTGGTTTCCTAAGATATCAAATACGTTTAATGATGGGAGTTTTAGTTGAGCTAGGTAAACACAACATAGCTCTTGATTTCATTATCAATTCTTTAAAAGAGGATAATGATAGAAAATTTCTTAGACATATCGTTCCAGGCTCAGGACTTCAATTGTATGATGTAAAATTTACGTAAAGTGATATTTCTTTGAGATACAATTACAATCAACCTTTTATAAGTGTCCTTGAAATCACAATTTTTTGAATTTCTGAAGTTCCTTCATAAATTTGTGTAATTTTTGCATCACGCATCAATCTTTCTACATGATATTCTTTCACAAATCCGTTTCCACCATGAATTTGAACTGCTTCTACTGTATGCTCCATAGCAACCTTTGAAGCATATAGTTTTGCCATTGCACTAGACATGTCATAATTATTTCCTTGATCTTTATCCCAAGCTGCTTTCATAACTAAATGACGAGCTGCAGTGATATCTGTATACATATCGGCCAATTTAAAAGCTATGGCTTGATGGTTGCATATTTCTGTTCCAAAAGCTTTACGTTCTTTAGAATATTTTAAAGCTAATTCATAAGCTCCAGAGGCTATACCAAGTGCTTGAGCAGCAATACCAATTCGACCACCTGAAAGTGTTTTCATGGCAAACTTAAAACCAAATCCATCTTCACCAATTCTATTTTCTTTTGGCACTTTTACGTCATTAAATTGTAGCGTATGAGTATCACTACCTCTAATACCAAGTTTATCCTCTTTAGGTCCAATGTCAAACCCATCCATTCCTTTTTCTACAATAAAAACGTTGATGCCTTTATGACCTTTGTCTCGATCTGTTTGAGCTATTACCAAATATACATCGGAACGACCACCGTTGGTAATCCAGTTTTTTGTACCATTCAATACATAATGATCTCCCATATCTATAGCAGTAGTTTTTTGAGAAGTAGCATCACTTCCTGCTTCAGGTTCACTCAAACAAAATGCCCCTATAAATTCTCCTGTGACAAGTTTTGTTAGGTACTTTTGTTTTTGTTCTTCTGATCCATACTGTTCTATACCATAACACACCAAAGAATTATTTACAGATACAATCACAGAAGCAGATGCATCTACTTTAGAAAGTTCTTCCATAATTAATACGTAAGAAAGGGTGTCCATTCCACTTCCTCCATATTTTGGATCAACCATAATGCCTAGAAACCCTAATTCTCCCATTTTTTTAACCAATTCGTCGGGAAATTCTTGTTTGTTGTCTCTCTCTATAACTCCAGGAAGTAATTCTGTTTGTGCAAAATCACGAGCAGCTTCTCTGATCATTACATGTTCTTCGGTAAGACTAAAATTCATTTTGATTTAGGGTATTGAATTCGTAATAAATGTCCTCAAATATACTTTTTTATTAACATATTTCCAGTAAACATTTCATATTTTTACGGATATGAATGATGATTTTGTTTATGTAATTGGATTAATGTCTGGAACTTCATTGGATGGTTTAGATCTTGTTTATGTCAAATTCAAAAAAAAGGATTATACTTTTTTTGAGATTTTATTATCAAAAACAGTTACTTATTCCAAAGCATGGAGAATTAGACTTCAGAATGCAATAGATTTAGATAAAGAGGGCATTTCTATTTTAGATCGTGAATATGGTTCTTTTCTAGGAAAACAAACGAAAGAATTTATCGATCAGTACACTATTAAAACTATAAATTTCATTTGTTCTCATGGTCACACTATTTTTCATCAACCAGATAAAGGATATACGTTACAAGTTGGAGATGGAAATGAAATTCTCAAAATAACAAATTGCACTGTCGTTAACGATTTTAGAACACAAGACGTTCAACTGGGTGGCCAAGGTGCGCCTTTAGTACCTATTGGAGATAGATTTCTTTTTTCTGAATTTGAGGCTTGTGTGAATCTGGGTGGTTTTGCAAATATATCATACGAACAAAAAAATCAACGAATAGCTTTTGACATTTGTCCTGTAAATATTGTAATGAATTACTACAGCAAAATACTGGGATTCGAATATGACGATAAAGGAAATTTTGCTCGTACAGGAACTCTCCATAAACAGCTTTTTGAAGAATTAAATACTCTTCATTTTTATGCAATACCTCCTCCAAAATCTTTAGGTATAGAATGGGTTCAAAACCATGTATTTCCATTGGTAGAAAAGCACCAAATAAGTCCTGTAGATGTTTTAAGAACTTTTACAGAACATGCAGCACAGCAAATTTCAGAAAGTATTGCACCTTTTAAACATATACTGTTTACTGGTGGTGGTGTCTACAATAATTTTTTACTCAAAAGGATTGAAAACATCAGTAGAAAAAATATTACGTTACCCATAGATGACATTATTAATTATAAAGAAGCCCTCATTTTTGCATTTCTTGGTTTTCTTAAATTAGAAGATCAGATAAATTGTTTGTCTAGTGTTACAGGAGCAAAAAAAAATCATTCATCTGGTAAAATATTTAAGCTAAATAATTCCAATTAGCGATTTATTTTTCCTTAATTTGGTGGTCTTATTATCACTTCAAATAAATTCAAAATTAAACTACTATTAATGAAGGACTTACTTAAGAAGTATGAGGATAAACAACCTGAAATAGTTTTCAATTGGAAAGATCCCGAAACTGAAGCCGAAGGTTGGGCAGTGATTAATTCTCTTAGAGGTGGAGCAGCAGGTGGAGGAACTCGAATGAGAAAAGGTTTAGACATGAATGAAGTACTTTCATTAGCAAAAACAATGGAGGTTAAATTTACTGTATCTGGTCCATCGATTGGTGGTGCAAAATCTGGAATTAATTTTGACCCTAATGATCCAAGAAAGAAAGGTGTTTTAGAACGCTGGTATAAGGCCGTAACGCCTTTATTAAAACATTACTATGGTACAGGAGGAGATTTAAACGTAGATGCAGATAAAGATGTCATTCCAATTACTGAAGATTGTGGTGTCTGGCACCCTCAAGAAGGAATTTTTAATGGACATTTTAAACCTACAGAAGCAGATAAAATTAATAGAATTGGTCAACTCAGACTTGGGGTTATTAAGATCATAGAAAACAAGAAGTTTTCACCAGATTTATCAAGGAAATACACCGTTGCTGACATGTTAACGGGTTATGGGGTAGCAGAAGCGGTTAAGCATTATTATAGCATATATGGAGGCAGTATAAAAGATAAAAAAGCAGTAGTTCAAGGCTTTGGAAATGTAGGTTCAGCAGCAGCGTTTTATTTAACCCAATTGGGGGCTAAAGTTGTTGGAATTATAGACAGAGATGGAGGTTTAATTAATGAAGAAGGTTTTTCAATGAATGAAATGACAGCCTTATTTCTCTCCAAAGACGGCAACAAATTGGTTGCTGAAAATATGATTCCTTTTCATGAGATCAATCAAAGTATTTGGTCACTATCTGCAGAGATATTTATTCCTGCAGCGGCCTCTAGATTGGTTTCTAGAGATCAAATTACTCAAATGATTTCATCAGGATTGGAAGTAATTTCACCCGGAGCAAATGTTCCCTTTGCAGATAAAGAAATTTTCTTTGGGCCTATTATGGAATTTACAGATTCACAGGTAAGCTTATTACCTGATTTCATTTCAAACTGTGGAATAGCAAGAGTTTTTGCCTATTTGATGGAGTCTAGAGTGAAATTGCCCATGCAAGATGAAGCAATTTTTAAAGATACATCAGAAACCATTCGAAAAGCATTATTGAATACTTTTGAGAAAAATAGCAGTAAAAAAGAAATTTGTAAGACGGCATTTGAAATTGCTTTGAAACAATTAATTTAATTAAATAATATGGAGTTATTAGTAATCATCATATTTGTTGTAGGATATTTAGGAATTACATTAGAACACAATATAAAGCTAGACAAGCTGATACCAGCTTTAGCTATGATGGCTATTTGTTGGGCAATTGTTGCTTTAGGTATTGATTCTTTTTCAAATTGGTTTGATTCTGCTAACCATGTTTTAATTGACGGTTTTTCTCAATTGTCTCACCAAGATAAGATGCATCTTGCAGAGGAGACATTATTACACCACCTAGGAAAAACAGCTGAAATATTAGTCTTTCTTCTAGGTGCAATGACTATTGTTGAAATTATTGATTACTTCAACGGATTTTCGACAATTAAAGGCTATGTAAAAACAAATAGTAAGAAAAGAATATTGTGGATTTTTTCTATTCTAGCATTTATTTTATCAGCAATTATAGACAACTTAACAGCTACAATAGTTTTAATTTCTATACTGCAAAAAATTGTAAAGAAAAGAGATGAAAGAATATGGTTTGCGGGTTTAATTATTATTGCTGCAAATGCAGGTGGTGCTTTTTCTCCCATAGGAGATGTCACCACTACTATGCTGTGGATTGGTAATAAAGTGACCACAGGTAAATTATTTCTATATTTATTCATACCATCATTGTTATGCATGGTAGTTCCTTCTTTTATAGCGTCATTTTTAAAACCTTTTCAAGGAACTATTGATGTCCAGGATGATGATACAATAGATAAAAAAGAGAAGCATAGTGCTACTATGTTATTTTTAGGACTAGGAGCTATTGTTTTTGTCCCTATCTTTAAAACAGCTACGCACTTACCACCTTATGTGGGTATGATGCTTTCTCTAGCGGTTGTAGCTACTTTTGCTGAGATTTTTAGTAGAAGGAAATTTTCACTAATAGATTTTAATGCTACGAATTCATCTATAGCACCAACATATCATAGCCCAGTTCACAGTTCTTTGTCTAAAATAGAGATGCCAAGTATTTTGTTTTTTCTAGGGATTTTAATGGCTGTTGCTGCTTTAGAGTCTTTAGGTATTTTATTTGGTTTTGCAGATACTTTAAAAGAAACTATTCCACTTTTAGGAACAGAGCTTGATGGGACTAAGGTCTCAGATACTTTAGTTATGTTTTTGGGTTTAGGCTCTGCGATTATTGATAATGTTCCATTGGTAGCAGCCAGTTTAGGCATGTTTGCTGAATCCTTAGATAATCCATTGTGGCATTTTATTGCTTTTTCTGCAGGAACAGGAGGAAGTATGTTAATTATTGGTTCTGCAGCCGGAGTCGTAGCGATGGGAATGGAAAAAATTGATTTCTTTTGGTATTTGAAAAAAATATCTTGGTTAGCATTGATAGGTTTTTTAGTTGGTTCTTTTTCATTTATAGTCATACGTTCAATTATATAGCATTCTAATCTTATGTTTTTTCATTTTTTTAAAACAATTTATACCCAACAAGGTCGTTAGTATTACTAGAACTTTAAATCTATAATTAATGTTATCATATTTACAAGAGAACCCTGAAATTTTAGATGTTGTTTCAGAAGAGAAAACATTATCCATCTATAAACTAATTATTGATGGTGGTCTTGGAGGTCAAATTATTATTAGTATCCTTTTTGTCTTGTTAGCAGTTTCACTATACATCTACTTTGAACGATTTTTTGCGATAAAAGCCGCCTCAAAAGTTGATAAAAACTTCATGAATCAAATAAAAGACTTCATCTCTAATGGTAAATTAGAGGCAGCTACTACTTTGTGTACAAAAACAAATTCACCAACAGCTCGATTAATTGAAAAAGGAATTTCTAGAATTGGGAAGCCTTTGGAAGATATCAATAAAGCCATAGAGAATGCCGGAAAATTAGAAGTATATCAATTAGAAAAAAATGTTAGCGTCATTGCTACTATAGCAGGAGCAGCTCCAATGATTGGTTTTTTAGGAACTGTAATAGGAATGATTGTTGCCATTCATGAAATTGCAAATGCTGGAGGTCAAATAGATATTAAATTACTATCTGATGGGTTGTATACTGCCATGACTACAACAGTAGCGGGTTTAATTGTGGGTATTATAGCCTACATCTCGTATAACCATATTGTGGTAAGAACGGATAAAGTTATGTATCAAATGGAGGCAAAAACTGTTGAGTTTTTAGATTTATTAAATGAACCTGTGTAATGAATTTACGAGGTAGAAATAAAGTAAATCCAAATTTCAATATGTCTTCTATGACAGATATTGTTTTTTTGTTGCTCATTTTTTTTATGTTGAGCTCAACACTTGTAACGGTTAGCGCCATCGACGTCTTATTGCCAAAAGCTGGAGGAAAAACAGAAAATAATGCTTCAGTTGCTATTTCTATCACCAACCAATCTAAATTTTATATTGATAAAACATTGGTAAGTGAAAAGAATTTAGAATTAGAAATTCTATCAAAAGTAGGAACAGATAAGAAAAAAACCATAGTCATTAGAGGGGATCAAAATGTTCCTTATAAGAGTGTGATGAAAGTTATTGATATTGCCAATAAGAATAAACTTAAAATGATTTTAGCGGTCAAAGGAAAATAATGGCAATTCTAGATACCATACATAAAAAAAAGGCTTCACTAGTAACATTAGTTATTTTAATAGTATTTGTATGGGGTATTTTTAGTTTCGGAATGCAATATCAAGATCCTCCCGAAGAATATGGAATTGCAATTAATTTTGGAACATCAGATGAGGGTACAAAAAAATCGAAAAATGTTTCGGTTACAAAGTTACCGGAACTTTTGAAAGGAGAGCCTTTGATAGTTCAAAAGCCCCAAGAGGAGAGATTAGAAGAAACGGTAGAGGATACTCCTGAAGAAATTAAGAATGAAGAAGTTCTTTCTCAAACTGATAAAGATACACCCACGATTCAAAAACCTAAAGAAGACGCTGAGCCAACTCCAAAAAAACCCTCAAAAAACACCTTAAAAGCCTTTGATAATTTATTAAAAGGAGATACCTCTGATGGAAAGCCAACAGGAGATGGTGATGCTGCTCAAGAAGGGGTAAAAGGAGATAAAAACGGAGATCCAGCATCTACAAAATATTACGGGAATACCAGTAAGTCAGGAGATCCTAATTATAATTTAGCCGGAAGAGAAGCTTTACTTAAACCAAAAGAGCAACCCAACTGTGAAGAGGAAGGTATTGTTGTAGTTAGTATAGAGGTAGATAAAAAGGGTAAGGTTATTAGGGCTGTTTCGGGGGTAAAAGGAACTACGAATTCTGCAAATTGCCTATTAAAACCAGCAAGAGAAGCTGCATTAAAAACAACTTGGAATGCAGACCCAAACTCACCATCTAAACAAAAAGGAACAATTATTTACAAGTTTTCACTCACCAAATAATGACCTATAAAGACACAATTGAATGGATGTTTTCTCAATTGCCGATGTACCAACGCCAGGGGAAAACTGCTTTAAAAAAAGACCTCACCAATATTCTTGCTTTTTGTGACGTTTTAAAACATCCAGAACATAAATTCAAGTCAATACATGTAGGCGGAACCAATGGAAAAGGATCTACTTCTCATATCCTGTCTAGTGTATTACAAGAAGCGGGGTATAGAGTTGGGTTGTATACCTCACCTCATTTAAAAAATTTCACTGAGCGAATTCGAATTAATGGAGAGGAAGTTTCTCAGCCTTTTGTTGTTGATTTTATTTCAAAACATAAGAATTTTTTAGAACAACAACAGCTTTCTTTTTTTGAAATGACAGTTGGAATGGCTTTTGAGTATTTTGCAACACAACATGTAGACATCGCCATTATAGAAGTGGGTTTGGGAGGGCGATTAGATTCTACAAATATCATAAACCCTGAAGTTTCAGTTATTACCAATATTGGCTATGATCACACACAGTTTTTAGGAGATACGCTCAAAGAAATCGCTTTTGAAAAGGCAGGTATTATAAAAAATAATACCCCAATAGTTATTGGCGAAAAGCAAGAAGAAGTTGTAAATGTATTTCTACATAAAGCATCGGAAATGAATGCTGACATTCACTTTAGTTCTGATATAAAACATGAGTATACCACTGATTTATTAGGAAGGTATCAAGAGAAGAATATTAGAACTGCCTTGCAGACTTTTCAAGTATTGGAAGGTTTTGCAATTTCGGAAACTCATATTCGTCAGGGTTTATTAAATATTGTTAAAAACACAAACTTCAAGGGGCGATGGCAGATTTTGAAAGAAATCCCTAAAGTTATTTGTGATACGGCGCATAATAAAGAAGGATTACAGATTGTGTTGGATCAATTAGCCAATCAGTCTTTTAAAAATCTTCATATTGTTTTGGGTGTTGTTAATGATAAAAAGTTAGAGGAGCTACTTCCTCTGTTTCCAAAACATGCAAACTACTATTTTTGTACACCTGATATCCCAAGAGGATTAGATAAACATGAATTGAAGGTAAAAGCTAGCCATTTTGGCTTACAAGGAAATGCATTTGATTCTGTGAATGAGGCCTATGCAAAAGCAATTTTGAAAGCAGAAAAAGAAGATTTAATATTTATAGGTGGAAGCACATTTGTAGTTGCAGAAGTAGTTTAAAAAACTGACTATCTTGGTTTAATTAGTTGAACCCACCACTTTTTTGTAATTTTGAACTCAAGTTAAACAAATTAAGACCCTCAAAGAACGCTTGTAATGGATATAAAAAAACTAGCTCAAGAAGTATTTGAAATTGAAGCAAAAGAAATTGCAAATCTAAGTTCTAGATTAACTGCTGATTTTGAGCATGCTATCCATGCTATTCTTCAGAGTTCAGGAAAGTTGATCGTTTCTGGAATGGGCAAATCTGGAATTATTGGAAAGAAGATAGCAGCAACGCTTGCAAGTACTGGTACACCAAGTTTTTTCTTACATCCTGGTGAAGCTTATCATGGAGATTTGGGAATGATTGAAGAAAATGATATTGTGTTGTTAATTTCAAATTCTGGAGAAACAGACGAAGTATTGAAGTTGATTCCATTTTTAAAACATCAGAAAAATAGTACCATTTCAATGAGTGGAAATGAAGAGTCTACTTTGGCAAAAAACACAGATTATCACTTAAACATTGCCGTAGAAAAAGAGGCATGCCCTTTATTTTTAGCACCTACATCTTCAACGACAGCTTCTCTAGTTATGGGAGATGCTTTAGCGGTTACTTTAATGAAATTAAGAGACTTCAAAGAAGAAAATTTTGCAAAATTTCACCCTGGTGGTAGTTTAGGGAGAAGACTTTTGACTACCGTGGGTGACGTGATGAAAAAACATGAATTACCCACAACAAATTCAAATGCCACTATAAAAGAAGTTATTCAGTGCATAACTCAAGGAAAGTTAGGTTTGGTTGTTGTATTAGAAGAGCATAGGATTAAAGGTATAATTACTGATGGAGATATTCGTAGAGCTATGGAATCTCGAGAAAAAGAATTTTTCGGTTTATTTGCCAAAGATTTAATGAGTCTAGACCCAAAG
>Ga0213868_10006788_pt1 | contig 10045 bp, 13 predicted proteins | sample PICome_9_FD_160087 | JGI IMG/M metagenome (GOLD analysis project Ga0213868, IMG submission 160087) | Coastal seawater microbial communities near Pivers Island, North Carolina, United States - PICO127 | ecosystem: Environmental > Aquatic > Marine > Coastal | place: USA: North Carolina...
ATGTGGCCGAAGCACATGAACTACAAGCCATAGACGGTATGCACAGGGCGCATACGAACCGGTCGGGGGCGTCCCACGCGACGTCCTAGAAGGGGCGGTCGAATGTGATGGGGATGCGTTAGTCCGCGGCAGCGTTTCTAGGTTATGTCCAGCGCTGTCTTGAATGCCTACAGGCATCGCTTCGGGCTCTTTCTGCGTTCGCAGGTATCTTCCGCAGCGCGCCTCTGTTTTAAAACCAAAAGCGCTCTAGTGGCTTCGCAGGTCGGAACGGTCGGAAAGATCGTAACGCTTCATGATATCGTGGATCTCCCGCATGCTGGTCCGACAATTACGACTGCTCCGACCTCTTTTGCAGTTCAAACAGCTTTTACGCGTATGTTGCGAGCGGGATGCTGCGCCACCACAGCAGACATTTGGGGTGTCGGCGGCGTTGCAGGTTGGCGTTGCGCAGAGTAAAAATCCCCAGCAACACCCGGAGATATTTTATGGACCAGTCAGATCAGCAGCTCGATCGCCTCAATGAGCTGTTGCATGCTCTGCCCGCTGAGAACATGCCGATGACGCTCAGTGAACTTGATGGCTACGTAGTCGGCGTTCTTGCCTGCCCGGATATGATTCCACCCTCGGAATGGATGTCCCATGTTTGGGGAGAGACAGGTGATGCAGACTTTCCCGACCATAAAACTGCCGAAGCGACGATTGGTGCGGTCATGGCTCACTACAACTCGGTTACGGAGGCGATGACCCGCTCGCTTTGGATAGAACCCATCTATGAAGTTGACCCCAATAGTGATGAGGTGATGTGGGAGCCTTGGATCGATGGCTTCACGCGCGCCATGGGGCTCAGGCCCGATGCTTGGAAACGGTTGCTCGATCAGTCAGATGAAGAGACGCAGTCTAAGATGATCTTCTTGATGGCGCTTCAGGATATATACACTGGCCACAGCAAGTTCACGGATGAGGAGATCGATGAAATCAACCTTGAAGCACCCGATCTGATCCCGAACTGCGTTGCAACAATACTTTCTCAGTCCCGCCCCGAGCTTTCCCATCGGGACGCCGCAAATCTCCCCGAAATGCCGTTCAGCGCCAAGCCACGGCCAGGGCGGAATGATCCATGCTCGTGTGGGTCAGGCCGTAAATACAAGCAGTGCTGCGGTAGGAACTGACCGATTGCCCAAGTCTCTCACGGCCCATAGCGGTCACTCGACCTTGGTCTCAAATGCTGCGGTCGCAGCCCGCTTACCGGCCATTCGCTGCAAGAGAAGCATTCGCGGCTGTTTGAACTCACAGATTGCAGGACAAAGTCGTCTTTCTCATTTCTGGGTGGTGCAGGTGCGGGCGCTGTTTGCGTCCCGCGCCTGTCGTGCTTGCGCTTTGCGGACCGCATCAAGCCGGTGTTTGGTCCGGAGCCACAAATGTCATGCCAACTTTCTCCGCGATGGATAACACTGACGGAATATCGGGCTCGCTGGGTTCTGGGAGTTCGGTTTGGCCCTCGGGAAGGGGTTGTCCAATTCCGGTGAAGAACCTGTCGTGAATGTGCCCGGGGGCGTTGAAGATCAAGAGGCGGGCCGGCTTGTCCCCGACAGCTTGAAACGCGTGAACGGCCCCATCAGGAATTGCGACGTGATCGCCAGGACCAGCCAGGATTTCCTTGCCTTCGACCATGAAACCGATCTGTCCTTCGATGACATAGAATGACTCGGTCTCGCCTGCGTGGTGGTTCGGCGGCGCGCCGGCTCCGACGGGGACAAGGCATTCGACAAAGCAGAACTTGTCCATCGTTTCGGACGGAAAAGCATGGAACTTCATGAGTATGTTCAGAACGTTATAGGTGCGGGGGCGATTCAGCACCTTGATCCTCCTTGGGCTGATCGTTGGAACTGATCGCAGGTTACTCGCGCTAGGTTATGCGGCGGGCGTGTTGCGCCACAACGAGCGCGAGAACTGATCCAAAGCAACTATTAGGGCGAGCCGCCCGCGAGCTGTGTCAGCCCAGTGATCGAGCAGGCCGGTTGCGGCGGCATGGGTGAGGTCGGCGAATCCGGAAATGATCGCATTGTCCATCCCGCCTTGCATACGCTCTGACCAAAAAGCTGCATATGTCTCGGGCGCGTTTTGATGACCCGTGTCAGGAAACCAGAAATCGAGCACGTCAGTTGGTAAGAAACCCATCTGGGACGCATCCTTTGTCATACCAAGCATTCAGAATTGCCGAGGATACTGGGACATCATTTCCATGAGGCCGAGGTCGCTTTGAATGGCCTCAGGATTGTGGGCCAACAATTCGCGCAGAAAAGCGCGTTCAGCATACGCAATTTCATGTTCTGGCGTGGCGTCGGTCGCGGGGTTGGCGATAGCCCCACGAAACATCGACTTCAGAGTGGGGAGTTTGAAAACTGGGAATGTAAGTGTCATTGGTCGCTCCTCTCATTGGCGTTGAATTGAGCCTAAGGACGCGTGAATTTTACTGGTATCCGCGTTGACGTTGTGCTGTTCTACAAAAATGAAGAGCGTCTTTCAGAACCTTTCAGATGTGCGCGTTTTCCTTGCAGTTATGCGCGCCGGTTCCACCTTGGCGGCGTCCAAGACGCTCGGGATGGCACAGCCCACCGTGGCAAGGCGCATTGAAGCATTGGAACACGTGCTTAAGCTGGTATTGTTTGAACGGAACACCCAAGGTTTTACACCGACACAAGACGCGCTGATGCTGCTGCCGAGCGCCGAGGCTGTTGAGAAAGCAGCCAAAGGATTGGACACGACGGCGGCCCGATTGGCGTCGTCCCAATCCCGAACCATTCGGATTACTGCAGTGACGGACGCATTCAATCCTCACCTGTCCGCAATCTTAAAAGGCTTTGTCGAGAGCTACGGGAGTGTGAATTTCGAATTGATCCCAAGTGACGAGGCCATCGACATATCGGCAGGAGATGTCGACATCGCTATTAGATGGACGAACCAGGAAATCGACGATCCATCGTTGATTTGCCGGAATCTGGCTACGATTACCCATTCGTTGTTTGCGTCAAAGTCCTACGCGGCCAAATCTGATCTTCCGCCCTCTGATTCAGAAATGGATGGACATAAGTATCTGGTATTTGGTGGAAGTCTGACCAACCATCCAGTCAACAAGTGGCTGCTGGAACGCATCACGCCAGATCAGATTGCGATGACGTGCCAAGACTTTAAGGCTATGGAAACCGCTATTCAAATGGGGGCCGGTATTGGCGTTCTGCCGACACGGTTCATGAAAAGCGACGACACGCTCGTCCACTGCATTGAGTTGCCCGACGACTTGGGATCGACCGTATGGCTGTTGGTGAATCCGTCCGCCTACCGCCGACCTGAGGTGAAGGCGTTCACAGCATATTTTGCGCCGCGATACAGTGCGCATTTGCGAAAAAACTAGGGGGTAAATCCCCTAAAGCAGACCTACGTCCAAAGACCATCAGCAGCAGCTTTGTCCGCAGAGCAGACCTTGATGCAGGATGCACCGAATGTCTCCTTCGAGCCCAGAATCACCGATGCTGCGCGACGCACGAATGACGGCTTTGATCAGGGGCAGAAAACCAGTCGTTTTATCGCTTGGGCTCACGCGAAGAAAAGCAACGTTCTCTGTTCGCCAGCGGAGCTCGGACATTCCCTGGATCAATCTGATCCAAGAATAGCTGCTAAGTCATCCTGAGGTTCCTGCCGAGATTCCATATCAAGGCCGCTCTGAATATGGTCCAGGTGAGTTATGAGAAGCTGTTCAGCCAGTTCTGGATTATGGGAATGGATCGCCTTCAGGATGTTGCTGTGTTCATCATCCGGACAACTGGCGTTTTCTGATGATCCGAAAAGGCCGACGATCAATGATGTCCGTGTGACCAACTCGCGCATCATTCGGAAGATAAACTTGTTTCCAGTCGCTTGGGCGAGTTTTGTGTGGAATTCACCAGACAGCCGAATGATCTCGGTGCGCTCTTTCTTTTGGCGAGCATCATCTTCAAGCGCAATGTGGTCGATGAGGAGAGTCAGATCAATATCACCCGAGTTCTGCGCCAGTTGCCGAACGAGCGGTGGTTCAATCAACATCCGGGCCGCGAATACATCGTTCGCCTCGGACTTGTCGGGACAGGCAACATATGCGCCACGATTTGATTGTAGCTCAATGATGCCCTGACTTGAGAGCAGCAGAAGTGCGCGACGCACCCGCATGCGACCAACACCGAAAGTTTCGCACAGGCGCGCCTCACTCAGTTTGGTATTGGGTGCCAAACGTTGTTCCATGACGGCCTTGTAGATTCGTTCAACAATAATACTCTCATCTGATCCCAATTTAGGGTCTGACGTTGCTATTCTGCTTTGCTGCGGGATGGAGGACACAAGAACACTTTCAAGACTGATTGGTTTTACGACTTCGTTTGATTGTAAACGCTTAAACTCTAATCAGTGTAAGTCCAAGCCATAGCATTTGTCGACCAAATGAACAAATGTGTTGACATTAATTGTTAACAATCGTGAAATTACGCTGCGGCATGCATGGGTATTCCATCAAACTGCCGACCAAGAATGACGCAAAACGCGTCGAAATTGAATTCAACGGGAGTTTGAAACATGCAACGAAGATCACTTATGAAGGCGGCTTTGACAGCTGCAACACTGACGGCGTTTGGCGCAACGGCCGCCTTCGCAGAGAATCCAGTACTGAAAATCGGATTTGTTGGCGTGACCAGTGGCCCTGCTGCCGCATGGGGCATTTCCAACCAGCGGTCGATGGAAGCGCGTGCGGCTTGGATTAATGAGACCGGCGGCTATACCATCGGCGATACGACCTATGACATTGAGATCGTGTCTTTCGACGATCAGAAAGATCCAAAGCGCGCAATCGCTGGCATGGAGAAGATGGCCCAAGAGGGCATTCACTATGTTGTTGGTCCGAACGTCGACGACGGCGCTGCAGCTGTCCGTCCCGTGGCTGAATCCAACGGGATCATGTATTTCCCCTACGCCTTCCCTAAGTCGCTTTATCAGGCACCAGCCTCCAATGCGGTTTTGGGCATGGTTGCAAACTACCAGTCTGGTCCTGCGATCTACAAATACCTGATGGAAAACGAAGGCGTGAAGACCGTTGCGTTCATCGCAGCCAATGAATCTGATCCTCTCAGCCAGCGTGACGGCGGTGTTGAAGCCGCAACAGCGCTTGGTATGGAAGTTGTTTCCGACAATGTGACATATCAGGTTGATACTACCGACTTTACACCAGTTCTGACGCCTGTGATGCGCGCGCAGCCAGATCTGTTGGTGCTGTCAGGTGTATCGCCAGCAAACGCACCTCAGTTGATCCGTTCGGCCCGCGAGCTGGGCTTCCAAGGCCTTATTTCGACAGAAACTGCACAGGATGCTGGCGTTCTGGCCGAAGGTGCTGGTGATCTGGCAAACGGATTTATCTCTGTCGGCGGCGCGTCCACACCAGAGCTTGCATCGCCAATGATGAATGAATTCGTTCAGCGTTACACCGATATGTTCGGCGAATATAATGACGAGTCAAACACCAAGGTTTATGCTTTGGAGTATATCCTTGAAACACTCAAAGCGGATCCTTCTGCAATCACTGATGTTGCTGCATTCCAAGCGACAATGGACACTTTTGAAGCACCGAACCCTTACATGAATGGCGATGCAATGCTGCGTTATGTCGGAATGACATCCTTTGGCCAGCGCCGGCAGGTTGCGGTTCCTTTGGTGGTGAATGTGTATCAGGACGGCGCGTTTGAGACGCTGTTCGTCGCTGAAGTCGACTAAAGACGTCCCTTTCTGCTTTTGACCTTTCCCAAGCAGAACCTCCCCGGGCCGCACTTGGCTCGGGGCTTTTTCAAGAAAGAAAAGCTCCATGGAACAGATACTTGCAAATGGCGTCTATCTGGGGGCCCAGTATGCGATGATCGCGCTTGGTTTGACCCTGATCTTTGCCCTTATGAACGTCCTCAACTTTGCCCACGGTCAGATGTATGTAATTGGCGGTTTCGTCACCTATACGTTCTACGGCCAGTGGGGCGTGCCGTTTGTTTTGGCCCTCGTGATGTCTTGCGTTACGCTCGCCATTCTTGGCGCCCTGATTGAAAGATTTCTCTTCGCGCCGGTGATCAAAGGATCGGCCCGCGAAGAAAGCACGATGTTGCTGGCTGCTGGTATCGCCTTCTTCCTTGATGCCGTGATCTTGCTGGTTTTCGGCGAGAAACAACGTGGTGTGCCCAAAATTTTGGATGGCGTGCTCAACTGGGATTTCCGGATCATCATGCCTTATGACCGCATTCTGATCTGTTTGCTTGCGATCCTGTCGATCGTCGCATTCATCGGTTTGATGCAATACACAAAGACGGGCCGCGCCCTGCGCGCCTTGGCTCAAGATCGTACAGCGGCCCAGTTGATGGGCGTGAATGTCGACCGTTACTCGATGATCGGTTTCGCGCTTGGTGCGATGCTTGCCGGTCTGGTTGGTGGCCTGCTGGTGACGATTACAGGTGTGAACCTTGGTATGGGCGGCCCGACATCAATCAAAGCCTTTATGATGGTGATGATTGGCGGCGCGGGTGTGATTTCTGGCGCGATTTGGGGGGGTATCATCCTCGGGTTTATGGAGGCCATTGGCCTCGCGCTGCTCTATCAGTACGGCGATATTACCTATCTGCTGATCTTCGTCTCCTTGATGATTTTCCTCGCCATCCGGCCGCAAGGCCTGATGGGTAAGCCGTGGGGTTGATGCGATGCTTGGATTTACCTCAAAACAGCTTATCGGTGTCGGGATCTTCTTGTTCATGATCTTCATCGGTGTTCCGCTCATCATTGGTGCAACGGGGCGCTGGGACTTTTACTTTACCCTGACATCTGTGGCCCTTTTGGCGATCGCCAGCGCCGGGGTCTGGCTGACGTTCTACATCGGCCGGATCAACATCGGCCAAGGCGCTTTCGCGCTGATCGGGGCCTATGTCTCTGCCATTCTGGTGGTCAAAGCCGGTTGGTCATTCTGGATATCACTCCCAGCGGCTGGCCTTTTCGCAGCAATTGTTGCGATCTTGATCGGGATGCCAATCCTGCGTCTGCGCGGCGTCTATTTCGCAATGATCACGCTGGTTTTGACCCAAGTTGTCACCTTGACGGCACTGGCACTGCCGATCACCAACGGTGCATCGGGTATCTCAAACATCCCGCTGCCTTCTGGCATTTCGGTCTTCGGCATTCCGATCCTGCCTGACTTTGCCGGGATGGAAAACACCAAGCTCGCGTTCTACTACACCGCCTGCATCATCATGATCCTGACTTATGCGGCCCTTTACCGGCTGGTGAATTCCCGCCTTGGGCACCTGTGTCGATCGATGCAGCAGAACGAAGAACTCGCCAGTTCAATCGGGGTTAATATTTCCTACATCCGCATTGTGATCTTTGCCATCTCCAGCTTTTTCGGCGGACTTGGTGGGGCCATGTTCGGATCCATCGCGCAGTCTGTCTATCCGTCCAGCTTTCAGGTCGCAGATTCGGTCAATTTTATGCTGAACTGTTTTCTTGGCGGCCTTGGGTATGTCTTTGGCCCGATGCTTGGCACGCTGGTGCTCTATTTTGGCTGGGACTTGCTGTTCGAGTTTGGCAAGTACCAGATGCTGATCTATTCAACGATCCTGATCATCATCATTCGCTTCCTTCCCAATGGCCTGCTGAGCATCCGTTTCGGCAAAGGAGGTGACAAATGAGCACGCTTTTACAAGTCAAGAACGTCACCAAGAAATATGGTGGCTTGACGGCCAACAATGCGATCAGCTTCGATGTGGCCGAGAACGAAATCTTGTCGGTGATCGGACCGAACGGCGCGGGGAAATCCACGCTGTTCAAAATGATCGCCTCATTTACGCCGACCACATCTGGCGAAGTGATCTATCAGGGTGAGCGTATTTCGAATCTCAAGCCGCATATCGTGGCGCGCAAAGGGGTCGTGCGCACGTTTCAGGAGACCACGATTTTCAAAAGCATGACCGTGCGTGAAAGCGTTGTGGTGGCACAACACTTGCGCGCCAAGGCATCGCTCGCTGGATATTTCTGGGGGTCGAAGACGGCCAAGGAGGATGTGACCGCCTTTGAGAAATATGCGGACGAGTTGCTGGAATTCCTTGGCATGTCCGAGATCAGCAATGAACAGGCCAGCAATCTGCCGCAGGGCAGCCTGCGCGCACTTGGCATTGCAATCGGTCTTGCGACGGACCCTAAGGTGCTGCTGCTGGACGAACCGTTCGCAGGGATGAACCATGATGAGACCATGAACATGGTCAATCTGGTGCGCTCGGTGCGCGATGAACGCGGAGTGACGGTCATGCTGGTCGAACACGATATGCCAGCGGTCATGAATATCTCGGATCGGATCGTGGTGCTTAACTTCGGCGAAAAGATCGCCGAGGGCACGCCGTCTGAAATCCAGAACAATGAAAAAGTCATCGAGGCCTATCTTGGCAGCGTCGACGATGAGATCGGGATGTAAACCATGACAGCCATGTTAGATTTCAAAGACGTCGAACTTTACTACGATCATGTTTATGCGCTGAAAGGTGTGTCCCTGAACGTGAGCCAAGGTGAAACCGTTGCCCTAATCGGGGCTAACGGGGCAGGCAAGTCATCAATCTTGCGTGCCATCACCGGTTTGGCCAAACCGAAAAGCGGTTCTGTGACGTTTGAGGGCGAGCGAGTAGACGGCACCGACCCCTCGGACATTGTCAAACGTGGTATCGCCATGGTGCCCGAAGGTCGGCGCGTGTTTCCGTTCATGTCGGTCAAAGACAATCTGATGATGGGGGCATTCACCCGCACCGACAAAGCCGACATCCAGAATACGTTGGACAGCATCCTGACCCGCTTCCCTCGTCTGAAAGAACGCTACAGTCAGGCTGCCGGTACGCTATCGGGGGGTGAACAACAGATGATGGTGATTGGCCGTGCGCTCATGGCCAAGCCCAAACTCTTATTGCTCGATGAACCTAGCCTCGGGATTGCGCCAAAGTTGGTGCAGGACATTGCCCGTTCAATCGTTGCGATCAACCGTGACGAAGGCGTGTCAGTTCTGTTGGTAGAGCAAAACTCTCGCATGGCGCTGAGCATTTCACACCGCGCTTACGCGATGGCGACCGGGAACGTTGTCATCGAAGGTAACTCCAAGGAATTACTACACGATGACCGGATCAAGGCTGCCTACCTTGGCGGTGAGGTGTGAGCTGATATGAAAATCCTGGTAATTAACCCGAACACGACCAGTTCCATGACGGATAAAATAGCGATTGCTGCACGGGCCGTTGCCCGCCCGGATACAGAAATTGTAGCCACGAACTCTCAAGACGGCCCCGCGAGCATTCAGGGCTTTCTGGACGTCGCCACCTGCATCCCCGGCCTGCTGGCCGAAGTTTCACGGCACCCGGATGTCGATGCGATCGTTATTGCCTGTTTCGATGACACCGGCGTCGATGCGGTGCGGACACTCGTCAAGGTACCCGTCTTGGGCATTGGCGAGGCCGCGTATCACGCAGCCAGTATGATCGCCAACAAGTTTAGCGTCATAACAACACTCTCACGCTCTGTGCCAGGTCTAGAGAACAACCTGATGCGTTATGGACTGGCCCAAAAATGCGCGCGGGTTCGCGCAACAGACATTCCCGTCTTAAAACTGGAAGAGGGCGATCCGGCAACATTGTTCAAAATCAGGTCTGAAATCCGCGAGTCAATCGAGCACGATAATACAGAAGCAATCGTTCTGGGGTGTGCCGGGATGGCGAATCTTATGGCGCAGCTCAGTGAGGAATTCGGACTTCCAATTATCGATGGTGTTGCAGCAGGTGTCACCTTTGCTGAGGCGCTAGTGAACAATCGGTTGGGTACTTCAAAAATTGGAGCGTACTCGGCCGATTGATTGAGCGGGTGGCAACATCCCATTGCACCGGGATCCTGATAGACTTGGAAATTGATTGGTCGTGAGTGCGCCATAGCTGACCTTGGCGCAAGCGCAGCGAAATGGCGCTTTGTCCGC
>Ga0213868_10006790_pt1 | contig 10043 bp, 11 predicted proteins | sample PICome_9_FD_160087 | JGI IMG/M metagenome (GOLD analysis project Ga0213868, IMG submission 160087) | Coastal seawater microbial communities near Pivers Island, North Carolina, United States - PICO127 | ecosystem: Environmental > Aquatic > Marine > Coastal | place: USA: North Carolina...
ATAATAGATTTTTATATCATCCCGTTTTATGTCATCAAAATCTATTATTTCAACATTATTTAGTATTTTTTTTGTATCATCCTTGTTTAATTCATTTTTTTCATAATTTGAAAAAATTCCATATATTTTATCTATACTATCATCTATTTTTTTATTTATAATATCAAATGTATCATATTGTGTAATTTTAACATCATCTAATAAAGACTTAATATCATCATCAAATCTGTTTTTGTGTTTGTTTTTATTTGTAAGATTTAACTCAAACATATATTCATAATCTGTATTGTCTGGTATTTGTCCTATAGGGTCTATGGTGTCTATGGTGTCTATGGTGTCTGTGGTGTCTATTGGGTATGTGGTGTCTGTGGGATATACTATATCACTAACACATTTAAAATTTATATCTATTTCATTAAGATTTATATTATTTTTATTGTTAATAGATATATCATTTGTAATATTTATATTGGTATTTATATCTATTTCATCTAGATTTAAACTATGTGTATTTTTAATATCTATTTCATTAGCGCTATTTTTAATATCTATTTCATTAGCGCTATTTTTAATATCTATTTCATTATCTCTATTTTTAATATCTATTTCATTAGCGCTATTTTTAATATGTGTATTTTTATTTAGTAATTCAATAATAGTTAAATTATTTTTATCCATACTTAAAATACTTTAAATAATATATTATTAACAATATGAAAAATAATATTAATATAATCAATAATATATTTAAAATTTTAAATCATAATATAACTAATATAAACGAATTATATAGTATTAAAATAAGTCAGGAGATTCTAAAAAATAAAAGTATTATCATAAAGTTTAATAATTTAATACCAGTAATAAAACATAATAATATAAATTATAAAACAAATAAATTAACTTGTATGCACTCAAATTCACTAAATAAACAAAAATTTCCAGGAGTTAATTTTTTAAGACAAATCCTTAAACAGAATAATTTAAAATTAAAATCTAATATAATAACTAAAAATTATAGTAATAAACGAAAACAATATGACATATATTATACCATAGAACCAATTCAGAATATCAAACTTATAAAACCATTAACGTCATTTCAATTCAATAAGTTATATAAATTACACTGTAAAAATAATAATTATAATAATAGTTATAAACTAATTAAACCTATTAATTAAAAAAATAAATATAAATTTTATAATAATATTTTATTTAAGGAATTCTTCATCTAGTTCATCTAAAATTTTAATATATCCATGTTTATATAATTTATATATCTATATCTAATATAGTATTTTGTTTAAGGAATTCTTCATCTGGTTCATCTAAAATTTTAATATATCCCTGTTTATATAATTTATATAAGTTATTTTTCTCAATCATTTCCTGAATATTACTATTTTTATTACTTACAAAAATTGTATTTTTAATTAAATTTACACACCATGTTTTATTAGAATATGGATTTTTTAATACTAAATATTCTGGGTATTTATTTAAAATTAAAATACCACCACTTCTATATTTATTTTCACTAGTTATGTATTTAATCCAAACACCTCGTTCTAAATCTTCATAATTATCTTGGTGTATTTCGATACAGTTCTGAAGTTTTTTAATTAATGACTCTATATTATCTTCTGCATTCATATAATTTATAAATATATTATCCTTTAAGTTTAATTCTATAATATTTATAAATAGATTATACATGAAAGATGAAAGATAGAGAGATGAAAGATGAAAGATGAAACAATAAAAATATTTAATAGCATACATATTTATTTATATATGTCCATTTTTTCGTGTTAATATTTTAGCGTATTCTTTTAATGATAACCGTTTCCCACGTTTATTGAATACAATATTATTATTTCTTAAATCTTGAACACAACGTTTAGATTTAGAATTCGCGTCATAGTTACAATTACTTATGTGTTTACACCCATTGTCTATAATTATTATTTTTTCATCCGTAAATACTCTAGTTCTTTCAACATAATCCATAATATTCATTATTATTGAACTTAATGATACAGTTACATCACTTATATTATTGTATCTTCTAACTTTGCTTTTAGAATCTCTAATATATTTACTAGAGATTTCATCATATATATTATAATTTAATTGATACATAATATTATAATCATCTAATGTTAATCCTTTCCCCCTTAGAGCATATTCTAGTGCGTCTACATCCGGTATTAATGTTATATCAGTCGGTATTCTTAATGCTAATTGTAATTGTTCGTCCTCACTCATAGCTTCAATTCTAATTTTATCTTGACGCTCTGTAGTATCGGTTCCATGTGGTAAATTATTACGTCTAATAAAATTTTGTTCTATAGTTCTATCACCTCCAGATTGGAAAAAGATTGGATGTTCATTTAATTTATATATTTTATCACTAGTGTCAAATCTGGTTAATTCAAATACCCCAGTATAATTAGAATAATCGTCTGGAGTATATAATGGTGAAAAACTATAATCAAAATTTAGCGGTGCCTGTGGTAGACCGGTATCTGTTTTTGGATATACACTAATTTTAGTATATGGTTCATCGAAATAGTTTTTTTTATATCTATCCCATCCTTTATCAGTATAAATTGTATCAAAATATTTTTTAATATCAATGTCATATTCTCTACTCTTTTCGGAAGAATCTAAATCTATTAATTTATTATATAATTCTTCATTATTTTTTAATAAATAAAAAAAATCCTCTCTAAAATTTAATAGTGCATATCTACCAATATTTTGAGTCGAAATTATTTTTAAATTTGGATATTTTGATAAATTAACTCTAGAGTTAATATTATTAACTTTATCAACACCTTTAGTAGTATAATGCCTTTCCCAAATTTTAAAATGACTTACTATTTCAGAATAATCACATGTATTAGAATGAGCACCAATTATAAATATGCGCGTTTTATCTTTTTCATTAATTAGTTTATTATTTGGTTTCTTAGCGAAACCACGCATAGTTCTCTTTTTAGATTTACGCTTCTGTGATTTTTTACCTAATGGCATTATAAAATATTAATATATTTTTAAAAATAATACATTATTATATTATATCAAATAACTATATAATATTATATTTATTATTCAATAATATTTATACATTGTAATTTTATTATTCAATAATATTTATACATTGTAATTTTATTATTCAATAATATTTATACATTGTAATCGTTCTCTATTTTTTTTTTGAACTATTTCGGGTGTATAATTTCCAATTAAAATAAATTTATTAATCAAAATATCTATATATTTTTTATCATAATTATTTTCAATAATAAATCTAGTAATTAAATCTATATTTTGTTCCTTTAGATAATTAATTATTATATTTATTGGTGGTGGTGATTTATAATTATTTTTAATATATTTATTAGCAATACATTTATTTCTCTTATTTTTCTTTATTTTTTGTAAGCTACTCATTTTTTTTTCTATTTAAAGAGTATTATGAATAATATTTTAATGAATCAAAATAATGAAGATGATTTTCAATTTTATAAAGAAAACTTGAAATCTAATGTTAAAGAATATTTAGAAATAGATGATTATATCAAAGCTTTAAATAAAGCTTTAAAGGAGAAAAGAAACCAAAAAAAAAAATTACAAGAAAATATTCTAGAATCTATGCAAAAATTTGAAATAGATAATATGAATACTAAAAATGGTAAGTTAGTTTATTCTAAAACTACCGCCAAAAAAGGATTAAATAAACAAAATTTATTATCTGGATTATTATTATATTTCCAAAATAACGAAGATAATGCTAAAGACGCATGTACATTAATTATGGAAAATAGGCCTAAAGTAGAAAAAATATCATTAAAACGTACAATAAATAAAGCACCTGTAAATTAATTTGAATTTATAGTGTTTATTAATATTAAAATATGTAATAAATATAATGAAAAATATACAAAATAAAATTTCAAATAAAATTTCAAATATTGAAGATTCTGCTAAAAATAAAGTAAATAAAATAAAAAATGATATTTCGAGTAAACAAAACAAATTTAGTAGAAAAATTGAACAGAAAACAGATAAAGTTAAAAATAAAATAACCGATGTTAAATATAAGATAACTGATATTAAATCTAAGATAACTGATTTTAAAAATAAAACAGCTAACATTTCTTTAAAAGATAAAAAAAATGATATTAAATATGGCTTAAATAAATTAGATTTCAATGAAAAAATTAAATTAGCAATTTGCGTTTTATTAATAGCTATAATAGTAACAATAATATTTAATAATTTTAACAATGTAAATGATATATTTGACATAATACAAATATTTTTTATAATGTTTATATTATCAATATTATTTGTTATTATGATGATTAGTAGTTTTAATTATAATTACAATAAATTTGAAAATAGGATTATTGGTGTATCCATAACACTAATAATAATTATTGGTATATTTAAATTTATTAATTTTATATTACAAAAAGGAATATATCATCCTCAATCATTATTTTCTATATTACTAATAATTTGTTGCTTATTTATTATAATAAATTTTTATAGCGCAAATTCTAAACTATCTCAATTATAACTAAATTATTATATGATAAATATAATAATATATCTAATTATTATATATGATAAATATAATATTATTATCTAGTATTTTTACAATTTTAATTATATTATTATTTAATATTAAAAAACAAAATAAACAAATAGTTATATTTTTATGTGTATTAATATTTTTTATTTTATTTACAATAATATTTAATTTTTTAGTAAATAAAAATAAAAATAATAAATTAGCCAAAAATAATTACCTTTACCATATAACAACCATAAATAATAACTATGAAGATATTAATGAAATTTACGATTTAGCTATTGTTAGATTTGACAATGAAGTTCAAAAATTATTAGCCCATCATAATAATAAACTTGACTCTAAATTTATTGATTTACTTTATAATATTAAAAATAATATAATTAACGATATAATAAATGAATTTAATAATAAATTATCGCAAAATATTATTAAACAATTACATATTATTATTGATAATAAAATAGAATTATATAAAACACTTATGATGCTAAATATGAATATAAATATAAATAATAACGATAACAATATTATTTATAATATTAATGAAAATCAATTTCTAAATTTAGTATTAAATGCTTTTTATGACCATCTTAATAAAGAATTAAATAATGTTAAATCTATAGATGATTCCTTTATTGATAATTTAGTTAATAGTAAAAAAGATATTATAAATAATATTGGTCAAAGTTATGTATTATCAAATTTTGAGTTATATTATAAAGATAATAATTACAGTAAAGATTTCTTAAATCATTATTATGAATTATTAAAAAAAATAGATTTCAAATTAGATAAAGAAATTGAAAAATTAAAACATATATGGAATTTAAACCAAGATATTAATAAAAAAATTATACCCAAAAATATGACTAGTGTAAAACATAGCGACTTATTAGATAATCCTGGAAACAATATATATAGCAATGATAAACTAATACCATCCTATATTTCTAAAGATTGTACAGATGATGGTAGTTGTTTGATATAATATACTTTTAAAAAAATATTTCAAAATATATTTTTTTCTAAAAAGTTTAGTTTAGTTTAGTTTAGTTTAGTTTATATTTTTGATAAAACTTTTTTCTAAAAAGTTTATTTTACTTGTTTATTTTTGATAAAACTTTTTTCTAAAAAGTTTATTTTACTTGTTTATATTTTTTATGAATAGTACAATAATTTCCATCAACTTTTTTACGACTACATTGGTTACCCTTATTATCGCCAGATTTTAAAATTGCATAACACTTATTTTTATTTATAAAATTTTCGGTTATTTTTTCTAAACGGTCAAAATCATTATTATTTATACAATCCATTATTTTATTAAATTCTTTATGAATGTGCTTTAATGGAAATATATTTGGACACAATTCCAAATATCCACCATAATCTCTACAATATGGACACATACGTATTAAACTATTATATTTGTTGCCTGATATTTTCATTTTATACGTGTGTAAAATACAATTATAATGATATTTATGATTACATTTTAATGTTACTATATTATCACTATCTAACGCATCTAAACATATAGGACATAACTCTTTTTCGTTATTAATATTATCACAATTATCACAATTATCACAATTATCACAATTATCACAATTATCACAATTGTTGGTATTTATTACAGGTTCCATTGGTTCCATTGGTTTAATGGTATTATTACTACACATTTGTGTTTTTGCTTCTTTGATTATAATTTTTATATTAGGATTTTCTTTATCCATTAATAATTAACTTTAAAAGTTTTTTATATACTTTAAAATAATATATATATAATTACTATGAGCCATAAAATATATAGACCACATGAAATATTTGTGTCTAATATTGTTTTAAAAAAAAGAATATGTAATGGATGTGAATTATATAATATTCCATTAAAATACTTAAGCACCGATATGATAATTCAATCACCTATTGTATTTTTACCATATGGAATAAATAAATTTAATAATAAATCCTATATTGATTTTTCATTCTTAAATTTAGAAGTAGATAAAACTATGAATAATTTTAAAACTAAATTAGAAGAAATAAATAAATACATTAATGAAATATTTAATAAAAAATATAGTAATTTATTATTTATTAATAGTATCAAAAAGTCGTTTAATAATTTTCCAGAAAAAATGCGATGCTCCATTAACGAATCTATTTTAGTTTTTGACGAAAATAAAAAAATATTAGATTATGACTACTTACAATCCAAATCATACTGTAAATTGTTATTATATCCATCGTCAATATGGACCAATAAATCTCATTATGGAATTAAATGGGAAATAGCCCAAGTAAAACTATACCAAAAAACAATATTAAACACCTATAGTTTTATTGACGATAGTTTAGATTCTAACACAAATCCTACTCACGACACTGGTTCAGATAATAGTTCTATAAACTATAAAACTCACCCAAAATATCAAAAATATTTTAAAATGATAAGTAAGGGTGTACCCAAAGAAGCTGTTAAACACAAAATGCGTATAGATAATCTCGATCCATGTGTTTTAGATAATAATTTTGAAGAAAAACCAAATATATCAAATAAATTAGAAATAGTTAAACCTAATTTTTTAAATGAATTGAAATTATCAAATATTAAAAACTTAAAAAAAGTAGAACAAATAACGAAAAATGAAATTCCAAAACAAACAACCATACCTTTAATTTCGTTAAATGAAATAAAAGATATATTGGGTAATTTGAAGAAAATATAATTATGAGTCTATAGTATAGTATCGTGACAGTTATTGTTTACTGATATGGATACCAAGTGATATGTTATGGAATGGTAATTAATAAATAACTGTAGCGTCCGGTGTCAAAATGATAATGGTTTGGGAAGCCTATTTCATAGTTATCATCATTTTTTTTTTAACCGAAATTTCTGTTATAACACTGAACCACCCTGTGGTTTATTCGGCAAAGGGATTAATCGATTTCCCCTCGCCAACGGTGCTTAATGGGGTGGGGGGGGGAGGGTTAACGGTTACATCCGGTTGATCAATTAATGTTTTCTATAATTTCTGGTATAAGATCAAAAGTTAAAGTTAAACCGTTTAAATTAATATCTATACCGTTTGGAACTGTGTAATTGGGGTTTAAGATAGGAGTTAATGATAATGGCATATCTGTAAAAAAATAACCTTTTATTAATAGAGATAATAGTTTATTAATTTTGTCATCGTTTTCGCCGTCCATATATGAGTCAAACGTGGTAGTATCACTCCATGGAGCGCCGTTTATCCCTCCTAGTTTTGTATATGGCTTTATCTTATCACTTCGAATAGAATGTCCAAAAAGCACTAATAAATATTCATCTGCCGTAAGTGGGGGGTTGTCGAGCTTTAGGAGTTCGCGTCTAAACGCCTTGTTCGGGAACGTCTGTTTCCCTTTCCCATTTTTTTTCAAGGGATTCAGTCCAAATGGATATACATTCTTTTGACTATTTGCGTCTAAATAATACTCTATAACGTTTTGTTGATCGTGTATCCTCGTGAATTCTGATTTTATTATAATTTCATATAATAACATACAATATAGCCATATATCTGTATTTTTATTACATATACGATTGCTGGTATTACGGACATTGGTTGTATTCCTTGGTGGAAAGATAGATACTGGTATTATTTCATGCTTATCCATTGTATATTTTTGTTCCTTTTTAACGTCTTGAGACAGTCCAAAATCACCTATTTTAAATATATAGTATTTATCGTTAATTTGTTTTACCATAACATTTCTACAAGCTAAATCAAGATGTATTATATCTTCGCTATGTATTTGTCTCATACCCGCAGCAATCTGTAATGCCGCATCAATTGTAAATTGTTTGTCTACTAGTGTCGGGTTCTTATTAATAAAAGAGTTGTCTAAAAATTTTTGTAAATCCGCTTCCCCCCATAATTCTTGGATAATAAATATTTTATCGTTATACACAAATCTCCCAAGTAATCTCACTACATTTAAATTTGTTGGATTCTTAGATACTGCATAGTTATTATTAGCTTCTCGAATAAAATTGTTAATTGTTCCTTTGTTCGACTCAGTATGTCCTTTTATTACTAATTCGACCGAGTTATCACCCGTTACCCCTTTACACGTTTCTTTATACACCCTTCCAAAATTACCTTTTCCTATTGAATGACAAGTGAGACTTTTATTTTCGCCAAAACAGGATAAAACATTGGTCAAGTCTATTTTACAATCATTGTGTTTTTTCATAAACTCATCTACAGAAATAACCGATCCACCACCTTTTTTAGTTTTTCTCAAATTTTTTCGCGAATGTCTCAAATTTTTTCGCGAATGTCTCAAATTTTTTCGCGAATGTCTCAAATTTTTTCGTGAATATGTGTGTTTTATACTTTTAACCATATAATAATATTTAGAAAATAAATAATATTTACCATATATAATAAATTAATAATATTATTTTCAAAACACACGCATATGTTTATTAGATTTACTAATAGTTATATATTATATTTTTCTATTATTTGTAATTACTATTATTTTTTTTGAAAATAAATACAATGCTAAATTATATTATGAAGATACTTTATTTTATAAATATTTATTTTATAAAGCTTAAAATATTTATTTTATAAAGCTTAAAATAATATATTATCTGAATTAAAAACAACAATAATCAAAATCTCACAAAAAAATAAAATATCATTATGCGAAATAAAAAATGGGTTGTCACAACTAAAAAAACTAATTAATAATTATAATTTAGACAATAATTTTATTTATTCTTTACTAAAAAAAATATAAATTCCAGATATAATAGTAAATAATCCGAATAGTTTACGTAGAATATTTATATCCATTTTTATACTAATAGATGAAGATACTGACGCAAATATTGTGAATATTAATCCAATGTATAGAGATGCTTTAATATCTACAAACCCTTTTTTATAAAATTGTAATGCAGCAAATATTCCAATAGGTGGTAATAACATAAATAAAGATGTTCCTATACGCATTTTTAAACTTCCCAATACTCCAAAAATAGTTAATAATGGGACTATTAGAATTTCGGCACCAGCACCTACAAGTCCAGCAAATATTCCACTTATTATACCAGTTAATGTTAAAGCTAATATATAATTCATTACAATATTAATATTTTATTTAATTTTATAAATATTTTATTTAATTTTATTTATTTTTATTTTTATTTTTATTTATTAATTCCATTTTAGTTTTTTCTTACAAACAGCACATTCATTACTATCTCTTAAAATTCTATCATAACAGGTTTTACAAAATTTATGTCCGCAATTAGATAATTGTAATTCATTATTATTAATAACCTCATAACAAATAGGACATTCTATTTCTTTCCTTAAATCTTCTAACATTTTAATATATTCGTCCTTAATATGTGTAGGGATAGTTTCAA
>Ga0213868_10006793_pt1 | contig 10039 bp, 7 predicted proteins | sample PICome_9_FD_160087 | JGI IMG/M metagenome (GOLD analysis project Ga0213868, IMG submission 160087) | Coastal seawater microbial communities near Pivers Island, North Carolina, United States - PICO127 | ecosystem: Environmental > Aquatic > Marine > Coastal | place: USA: North Carolina | collected...
TTAAAAAACACTAGTTCTGAAAACATGGACTTCTCCTCAACTCAAAGGGCATTGCAATCACTGCAGCGTCGTCAACCAAAGCTACCTGAACCAGTCATTCATCTTTCATCTACCGTTCTCGAAACTGACTGCGACATGAACAATCCCCTGTTTCTTTCTTCCGCGAAAGAACTTCTTCGAATTGGATCCGAAGGGTTTAACGATGAAAAACCTCGATGGGAACCATTGGCTGTAGGCTTTCATATGTCAGATGCCTACCTGCAACACGCGATAAAAAGTATTGCCGAAGGGTCCGACGGTGAAATTTACATGGAAGGACCGCGTGTTCCCATTGTAAACGAAGATCAAAGTTCAAAGACAAAGGAAGATCTCACTAAGGTGATCGATGTTGTCTTTGATGAGAGTCAAATTGTTCCCTTTTGCAAACACATCATGTCCATGTGCCAATCTCATTTAGAACACGACGAACCAAGAGTTCGGTCTCTGGTGGCTAAGGTCGTTGGTCATCACGCGAAACTTGGTACTTTATTATCGAAACAAGAAAATCCCATTGGTGATACCATTATAACTCAAAGTATTGACCTATACAATTCGGTATTGACATCTCTTTACGATCACTTAGCCTCAGGAAGAGATACAGAAAACAAATCAAAGTCTTCGGAAGGTGCCTTAGATGACACCACAGGATGGCGTGCGCTTGAAACAAATCTTTATGGGATAGGAAGCTTCATTCAGGCTTCAGCAGATAGATATTTTCAATTCACTGGAAAGGATTGTGAAGTTGACGATGACTTTTTGAAGAGTGTACAATACTGTTGCGTCGATCACATAAATCGTCATGTTCGAGCTGCTGGAATCAACGTATTAGAACAGTTGGTTCATGCTTGTACATCTTCCTTTAAGAATTCATCTACAGGTTCAAAGACGGATGCGATGGATCTTCTAATGAATAAGGACTCTAATCTTCGAAACTGCATCATTTCAGTTCTCAAAACGACTCTTGCAGATAATTGGAGTCAGGTTCGTATGGCAGGAAGTGTGTTATGTCGTGTGTTTTATGTTGCCATGCTTGATTATGCAAAGATAGTTCCCGATCAATTAGAAAAGAAGAATGATTGGCTAACATCGACATTCCCGGTATTACTTCCTCGAATGTGCTTGAATCGGTTTTACTTGGCACAAGGAGTAAAACTTTACTCTCACGAAACATGGAGAATTCTATTTGACCATTCTACGTTTGAAATATCTGGCATTGAATGTATAGCTGAAAATGCAGGCCCAGTCTGTCGATACTATGTACAAATGGCTGACGCAGATAACCATGCCGTCCGTGAGGCAGCGTGCCAGGCCATTGCCGAATTGGCTAACAAACTAGGTCGTAGCGAAGAATATGCTGAATACCTTTCTCCATACGTCCTCATGCTTCTTCAGGCCTTACTCATGTGTTTTCATGACGAGTCTTGGCCTGTTCGCGACGAAGCTTGCCTTGCCTGTGGAACGTTTTGCATCGCTTATCCTGAGGAATGCGAACCTGAACTCCCGGTTCTCGTTGCGAGATGGACAGAGCAGCTGACGGATCAGATTTGGTCTGTGCGCGAAGATGCTGCAGTTGCGCTGGGGGATGCCATAGATGCATATGGAAGGCCTATGCTTGATAAAGTTATGGACATTTTAAAGAGGGATTTATCAAGTGCCAAACTTCAACCTGAAATGTCTAGAGAAGAGTATAAGCGCCGCCAAAATGATATTGACGTACACACGAATAGCACTCTCTACAGTTGTGGTAGTCTGGCGCCAAAGCTACGAAAGGGTGGTGCTGGGCGTATTGGATGCTCCAGCTGTGACATTAACCGTCCCAAGGCGCCTTGGGAAGCAACAGATGGTTGTATCTATTTGATTCGTGAGCTTATTGTTCGTTTTAGCAACAATGATAAGGCTGAACTGAACATTTCAGATGATGTTCTTCTTCCACTTCTGACAGAATTAGTTGATACTTGTAGGGTGAAGCACTTCCCTCAGAGTGACGACTTGCGCACGACTCTGTGGAAGCAAGTCCCGTTGATTGCAAAAGCGTTAGGCAAGCAACGTTTTAAACGCTCATACCTTCATCTGTTCTTAGATCTTTTAATGAATACTATGGAGAATAGATCTAATGCCTCACAACTATCAGTCCACGCAGCTGGACAGTGTGCTGAGGAACTTGCAACACTTGTTGGACTTGGTATCTTCCGTGGTAGGTTAGAAGAGGATTGGCAAAGAGATTTGTTCGATCGTACGATGGAAGAGCGGTCGCATATGGCTCCTACTGGTCCACCTGAAACGTTCTCTCCGTTTGGACCCATGGGAGCTGAGCTATCTGCAACTGGAATAGCCCCTGGCGGCCTTTATTCAAATCCAAGTCGAGATGCTGGAGTAAATCTCGTAGAGTCTCTATAATTCTATTTTATTAAAGTTACGAATACGGATTTTTCTAGTTTTTTCCACCATGTTTCCTGAAGAATTAAGTTCATGACTTTTTTCACAACAGAAGACGTCTGTTTTCAATAATGGCTTTACTATGCATTCCGCAGCTTCATTCACCGTGGGACCTAATACTGTAGCTACTGCAACCAATGAATGCGTCACCGTGATCATTTCTATCAGTCTAGTATTATACTTTCTTGGAGAAAATCCCAATTCCTCAAGATTCATTGTCTACCGTCTACCGTCTACCGTCTACGAGTACTGTAGACCGTAGTATCATCCCTGTTTGGAACTTCTGTCTCTTCAATGTCTTCTTTCACCATACCATTGTAATAGTCACAATCTCAATGGCTAAGACTCTAACAATGTCTTTGTCTTACAAGCATGAATCAGTTCTACAGATTCACGCGTCATTTTGGAATTGTATGTAGAAGATAGCAATGACAAAATCATCTTGATCCTCCAACCCTAAACCTACTTCGTAGTTTGGATACAAAAATCTTTTTTTCTGTCTCGCCATATTTTTCTCACAACCACTCTTTTTGGACGTTTCATATCTTTTCCAATCACAGTACCTACGTAACTATAAACATCTTCAACATGTCCACATCAGCATCTACAGCTAGACCACCCGTTCTACCCGCACGTGGAATGGCCACGGTAAAGTCAGTTCTAAGTGGAGATACCGTCGTATTAATGGGCCGAGCTGCACCTGGTCAGAGACCTGCGTCAGTCATCTTTACCCTCGAGCGTGTTACTGCGCCCAGAATGGCATCCAAGGGGAATGGCAACGTGGATGATCCCGGTGCATTCCCAGCTAGGGAATGGTTACGAACATTAGTCGTCGGGAAGCAGGTGGCCTTTGAAACGAGGAGACAGGGTGCCAATGCAGGAGATCGTGTTTATGGGTTGCTTTACATGCCAAAGGAGGCCGGAAGCCCCGAGCAAATTAATATCGCTGTGGAGGCTGTGCGAAATGGTCATGCGACACCCAAGGTATCAGTCGATGACGATGAAGCTTTATTGAGTGAGAATGACCCCGTCGTTGAGTACGAACGTGCTCTTCAGAATGCTCTTCAAGAGGCAAAGTCAAACAATGTTGGTATTCATGCATCTAACCCCTTGGTGAGAAGTATTAGGAATGCGGGAGAAGACTTTCAAACTTTGGAACTGATTGATAAGGTGAAAAAGCTGTGTGTTGGAAATACAGTCACTTGTGTGATTGAATATGTATTTGACGGATCTAGGTTCCGTGTACAGATTACAGATCCTGAAATGGCATCGGCAGGTTTGCAATACGCGAACTTTACATTAATCGTTGGGGGAGTAGCTAGTCCACGTGTAGGAAGTTCTAGGTCCGACCCACCCACAGAGAGTGAACCGTTTGCGGATGAAGCTAGAGCATTTGTAGAAACGAGATTATTGCATCGTGAATTAAAAGTATCACTTCATGGAACAGATAAAAGTGGAATTTGTGCCGTTGGAACCATCCATCATCCTCGTGGAAATATCGGAGTAGAACTTCTTAAAAATGGACTTGCTAGAGTTTCTGATTGGAGTGCTAGAATGATGAACCCTCTCGATATCCCCGCGTTTCGAGTTGCGGAAAACAATGCCAAGGTAAGCATGTGATTGGATGATTCTTTTTATTATGAAAATTAATCCATCAGTGACTCTCATCAAATTATCTGTTTTGTGTAGCGTGCAAATTTAGGTGTTTGGCACTCCTACAAAGCACCTGAACTATCCGGTGATTCTGAAATCATTGGTCAAGTAATTGAAGTCTTGACTGGTGACACAGTCTCAATTCTTCCAGCTGGAGAAGTCTACAGCAATGATGACAATCTGAAAAAAGTATCATTGGCATCCGTTCGCTCTCCTCGAGTTGGAAACGAGAAAATGAACAAACCTGATGAAGATTATGCTAGAGAATGTAAGGATCGTTTACGGATACTTTGTGTTGGCAAGACCGTCAAAGTTGCGATTCATTATGAACGTGACATTCCTCTAGGAGATACCACAGAAAAGCGTCAGTTTGGAACCATATCTGTAGGCAAACGAGAGGATGTTGGTGAAGTTCTAGTATCGGAAGGATTGGCTGTTACACAGCATCATCGTGACGACGAAGAAAAGTCTCCTAGATATGATACACTTGTCGCTACTGAAAACGCCGCTAAAGCAGCAAAGAAAGGCATGCATTCAGACAAAGCCTATAAACCAAAAGCTATCAATGACCTGACCGATCCAAAGAAAGCGAAGGCATATTCTGGTTCTCTCATGCGCGCGGGGACCGTCAAAGCTGTCGTTGAATACGTATTCAATGGAAGTAGGTACAAGCTTTTTGTTCCATCAGAAAACTGTCATATTATTTTTGCTTTAGCCAATTTAAAGTCACCACAGCCAAGCGCTCCTGCATATGCTAGCGGTGTTCAAACGAAGCCATCGGAGCCATTTGGTGACATTTCAAAGTATCATGCTCGTCTTCACCTATTACAAAGAACAGTACAAATCAATTGCACTGGTGTAACTCTGGGCGGCGTCATTACTGGAGATTTGTTTGTTGGGGAAGGTCCAAATAAGAATGATTTTAGTATGGAAATGGTTGGAAATGGGCTTGCTGTAGTGGATCAGAGAAAAATTGACTATGGAGAAGCCTCTAGACTTCTTGTTGAAGCACACGAGCGAGCGATGAATAATAAAGTTGGTATCTGGTCTTTGCACGAACAGAAAGAAAATGATACAAGTAAGCCCATAGTGAAATCAAAGGAAGAGAATGCAGTGATCAAGCTGAGCGAAATTCGTAGTGGTAATCATTTCTTCTTCCATGTTGTAGGGGATGAAGCCGTTAGTGTGGTCGATAAAAGCATGAGAATTTTTACTGATGAACATGGTCTGCATGGAGGTCCTTGTGATCCCAAAGTAGGAAACGCTGTAGCGGCACTCTTTGATGACGGTACTGGAAAGCGTTGGTATAGAGCCAGTGTGCTCGAAAGAAAAGCAAGTCATGCAAAAGTGCTTTTTGTAGATTACGGAAATGTTGCAAATGTTCCAATCGCAACTCATTTAAGGCCGCTTGATATCCAACTTAGACTGGATCGCATTCCCGCTGTAGCCAAAGAAGCCTGTTTGGCACTAACGAAGACTAGAGGCTTGGATGACGAGGATGGAATCGACGCTGCGCGCATGTTGCAAAAGTTTGCATGGGGTCGTGAATTGAAAGCAGTTATCTACTGTAAGGATGAAGGAAAACTTGTCGTGTCTTTAAAGGATATCACTAATTCTTCGACTTTAAATGAGGATATGATAATGGAGGGATTAGCACGTGTTTCCAAACCGGACGAAATTATAGCCCTAAAGGCGAAGATGATCGATAGCACGTCGTTTGAAGAGCTTGCATCAGATCTGAAAGCAGCAGAAAGTTCTGCTCGACGTTCGCATCGTGGTATGTGGAGATATGGCGATGTTGGAGATGATGATCCCGATGACTTTTAAAACGATATCATAATGCAATACTCACGAAAATAATACGACTTTAAGAAATTGGTATAAAATACAAGTTTATTTGGGTTGAATTTATGATGAAAAGGGTTGGAATTGTGATGTGTTCATGGAATTCAGGAATAGTACGTGTCAACCCATTACCGGAAATAAAATCATCTTGTTGGTTGCTGTTGCAGCACGTTGCACGTTGCACGAATGGAAAATGGAATATTTCATGTTTGATATTTGACATATCCTTTTGCCTACTTATCAAAAAGAGAACAAGGCATGTAAAGTTAACATTACGTACCTAGCTATCAACCATGTCTGATCACCATCGTTCATTTTTTGTTACGAGCATAGCGAATTCTCTATCGAGTTTCTGCCAAATAGACTCTGCCGATGTGAAGTCCAAACTGCTTGGAAAATCGAAAATAAAACTCAATGATGTGCTTCTTATTCCGAAGATTATACATTCAAATGATTTATATGACATAGAAATGACTGGTCGTATTGAAGTTGCTGAATTTCATTACAAAGTTAATGTCATAAAAGGGGTGAAAAGTATCCGAAAATCCAAGCTAAATGCCAGTGGCGTTCATGTCAATTTACACATTCAAGCAAAGACCCCCACCAGTCACAATGCATCGTTTTCTACGGATGCTTCGACGTCTAATAATGATCATAGTAGCTGGAAAAAGAAATTCTTGAAGAATATTATCGATCAAATAGCGATTCATTTACAGGACTTGACTGTGTCATTGGTTTTACCCTCGACCTCTGCGACTAACCTATCGGGTACCAATAATCATACAGCGAACAAATTTGTTATTTTAGTAAAAGATATTGATCTAATTGCTCTAAAGAAAGAAAAAATAAAAGGGAAAGGTCCCTGGAAAAGAAGGCAAAAGGACAGCCACGTGCCTCTAATGGAAAGACTTGAAATTGGTTCCTTTTCTGCAAATGTAACAGAATCTGACAAACAAGGCGATGAAAAAATAATCCCGTTCATCGATCAATTTAGCTATTCATGCTCTCTAAAGAGATTTGATGGTGAAAGGTTTGGAGGGATATGGTCAGGTTTAGAAGTGGTTGGTGACATTGTTGCATCCTCATTCGACGATACACCAGATGATCTGACAGATGCAGAAGATTCTTCATCTAATGGATTAGAAATCAACGCTGAAAAGGATGAGATTGAGATTCTGTTCTCACCAATAAGTCATTCTAGTATGATCAAAGCCAGCAGAAAAGAAGTGGACCGACCTTCTACGCATATTAAAATATACTTGGGAGCTCCACAAATTCTAGCTCTGTTTGGGACACTTTCGTGTTTTCAGGGAGCATTCAATAATAAGGACGACGAACATCACATTCATGAATTGAAAAGCGAGCGTTATTTCTCATCAATTAGGAAGTCGTCAGGAAAGAGGATGATGAAATCTTCACCATCCAATTCTTCCACGAATGATGTATTCAGTTCCAGTGTGTATAGCTTGCCCATTCCATCTTTAGAAGCCGAACTTCCTAATAAGGCAGTCATCCATCTGAAGAAATGCGAATGGCAATATCGCACTGACGGATCAATCAATAAAGTTGAAGGCGTTGGAGGTGCTTCCATTAATAATGTTGCAATTTTGAATGACCAAGGTACATGGTTCATGGACGCGACGCGACGCATTATCGTAATTAGAACGACACAAAAAGACGGCGTAAGGCATTTTTTACATAGGGATTATTCCATCCACGAACACGGCGCCGATTTTAATTTCCATTTGAATGAAATTCGTCAACTCGCATCTGGTTGTGCAGAACTTTTAGATTTGAGCAAAAGTGTCATGTGTGAGCAGTCCGAAAATTCCGATTCGATCTCATGGGAGGTGCATATAGAAGGAAACACAAAACTTAAGTTTTAAACAAGAGCAAATGTGACAAGAAAACATAGTAAAAACACTCATTCTTCAAAATGATTTATACGAGCACACTCATTTTATCGTACACCTCCTTGAATACGCCAGTATCAGCCTTATATTTGTGCCTAATCTTGCGGTATCCCTCATGATCAAACATCTGTTCGAACTCTTCCCGAGAGCTAAATACATCAGCATAAAGCATCTGGAACCCATTTAAATCCTTCAGGTCAGAAATAACCTTTCGCATAGACTTCTTCATATCAAAATCCTCCTCATGTTTTTCATGGACACAACGAGGAAGGCCATACACACCAATATCTATGTACATTTCATGTCCATCTTTATTTGGTGCAACAGGATCCTTCAACAGAGATCCGGGCATTGGAGCATGGTCATGAAGGCACAACCAGAGTGGATAAACACGATCGAATTCGTCATCGCATAATTCCAAAAACTCACTCATCTTTCGAGTAGGTACCAAAAAATCTTGCGCTACATGGGTTCGTTCCACTAATTTTCTCGTCATTTCTGTTTGAGATATCTTTAGGAATGATACTTTTGGTGGCATGAGCCATCCAAGCAACCATCTAAATAGTACATGGTTTCCAATGGGAATCATGAGTTCCATCTCCCAGAATAAAGACTGTGTGTGACGATGATAGTAATCTGTCAAAGGAATATATTCCACAACAGGTTCCGTGTTACCGTTATCGAGCATTTTCCCCACGTACTTGTAAAACCACGGTTTCCACCAAAGAGATATGCGATTCAACTTTCCTTTTTCAACTTCCGATGTATCTGCAAATTCCCCAGTCATGACCACTGCTGTATTGAGAGAATAAGCAAGTCCCTCAACAAACATAGTAGGTGGCGTTCCATCGGTGTTGTACTCTCCAGACATTTGTCGCATGTATTCAACATATGCCTCCTTGTCATGAAATGGAGTATAAGTAAGTTTCACATATTCTTTACAAGGAATCAACTTAAGTTTCGCAGAAAGCAAAAGGGCGATCGTTCCATAAGACCATGGTACAGCATGGAAAAGATCTGAGTACTCATTATCCTTGGTAGCAACAACCACAGTTCCATCCCCCAATAGTAACTCTAGCTCCGTGATGATTTCATGAAAGAGTCCATATCTATGGGAAGAACTTTCAATACCTGTCCCATTGACAAGCCCCCCAATCGTCAAATCGTCCATTTCAGGAACGACAGGGAGAGTATATCCTAATGGGTTAAGTTTATGTGTCAACTGACCAATGGAAACAAATGGTTCCACATGAACAATAAGATGATCAGTATCAATGGAAAGGATATCATAGAGTGGCATCTCAATAGCATTCCACTGTTTCTTGTAGTTTCTGTAACTAAGAGAAACAGACATCCATCCTGGTCTTGCAGTACAAAGCGGTGCGTTCTTATCAGGTCGATTCTTGACCTGTTCCACTATGGTTTCCACTCTTTGACTGTGCAAGTGTGGAGCCGACTTGAATGTGTGGATATAACGCGACCTAAGATTCAGAGCACAGTTCCAGAGGAGCGATAGAGGAAGACCAAAGACAGTCACTACCGCTGAGCGGTGATTGGTTAAAATATACATGGGCAAGTTATGAAAGAGTGTCTGTTTAATCTTCTTCCGGTTGACCAAGAGGAGCAAGGAGGTAGCCGTTGCTGTAACAGCCGTGGTGAGGTAAGCATTGGTTTCCATGATGGGCTCCAATAGGGACCCAGATACATAGTTTCCCATGGTCAGTGTGAATATCAAACTGCAATAGAGTCGGAAACTACCAGTATCTAGTTCGAAGTGTGTGTTGGTTGTTCCTTTTCTCTATAACTGTCTGTGGAGCTGGCTACGTAAGTAAGCAGATAGTAAGTAGACTCTCTCTAGAGCTAGAGAGAGAGCTACAGAGATTAGCCCGGTGCGTTTGTGGCTAGACGGAATTCTTTTCTTTTTTGTGTCGTCAGTCGGTCCGTGGCGGGATCGTACCAAAATTCCCCCTTTTTTGGCGCGAAATGAGTACTAAGTAATCACAAGTCAAATATCCACTCTCCACTAGTCCAGCCTGCCAGAGCCATCATCACATATATCATCACATACCCAACACGGAACACGGGTGAAACGTTAAGCTGATAACTGATAAGTTCGTAGTTCCTTCATTTCTAACCTTCATATAAATACAAAT
>Ga0213868_10006800_pt1 | contig 10026 bp, 12 predicted proteins | sample PICome_9_FD_160087 | JGI IMG/M metagenome (GOLD analysis project Ga0213868, IMG submission 160087) | Coastal seawater microbial communities near Pivers Island, North Carolina, United States - PICO127 | ecosystem: Environmental > Aquatic > Marine > Coastal | place: USA: North Carolina...
CGTGTTGGTCGTCGTCATTGTCTTCGTCGTCATGGTCTTCGTCACCATGGTCTTCGTCGCCGAACTCGATCGTGCTGACTGCGCTAATTGCCTTGAAGACCGGCGTTCCGTCGGCCTCAACCGACTCGATCACATCGATCAAGCCTGCTTCGAAGTCGGCTCCGTTTATGATCAGCACGGCAGCGTCACCAAGCTGCGCAATCTGCTGCGCTGAGGCCTGAAAGTCGTGTGGGTCCGCACCGACCGGCATGATCGTGACGACGTCGACGTAGTCGCCGACCATTTGTTCCACTACATCACCCAAGATATTCGTGGTGACCGCGACAACGGGCCGCTCGTCGCTCTGGGCGCTCGTGGCGGCGTCTGCTTGGCTCACCTCGGTGGTCTCCGCGGCGTCGCCGCTGCCACCACACGATGCGGCGAGAAGGGAAAACACGGCGATTAGCGCAAGCGCAACCCGTTGCCAAGACTTCATTTCATACTCCAGAGTGAGAATCACTATCGTTTCGTAAACCGTAGAGCGCTAAAGGTGCTGACCGCAACCAGAACGGGAATCGTTTTCGCTTTTGTTTCTCGTAGCTTGTACGAGTGTCGACCGCTATTGCCACGATGAATCTGCGTGTTGACTTCGGTCAAACCGTCGCAATCAGGGACCTTTCGATAGGAGTCCCTGCTCGTTCGTCGTTGGCAGTAATTGGCCCAAATGGGTCAGGCAAGTCAACGCTGCTCAGCGTGATCGCGGGAACCCGTGAACCAACGGCGGGATCGGTCGAGGTCTACGGCCAGGCGGCTGCTTTGGTATTGCAATCGACCGACGTCGACAAAAGCCTGCCGATCACCGTGGAGGACACCGTGGGTATTGGTCGTTACGCGAGCCTCGGCATGTTTCAACGATTTGGCCGCGCCGACCGGGATGCTGTCGAGCGGTCAATGCATCGCCTCGGTATTACCGACCTCGCTCGCCGTCAGCTCCATGAACTCTCGGGTGGTCAGCGTCAGCGAGCATTTGTCGCTCAAGGCATCGCACAGGTGGCCGATGTCCTCTTGCTCGATGAGCCGGTGACGGGGCTCGATATGTCTTCCCGGCAAGTCATTCTTGATCTGATCGACGAGGAGGTCGACGATGGCAAGACGGTAGTCGTGACCACACACAGTCTCGACGAAGCCCGCCGTTGTGATCTCGTGCTCCTACTAGACACCGTGGCAATCGCTTTTGGCACGCCCGACGAGGTGCTGACGGAGACCCATCTCCGACGAGCCTTCGGGGGCCATTTCCTTCAAGTCGGCGACGACATCATTCTCGACGATCCTCATCACTCCCACTGACCCCGCACTGTTCGCTCGTTCGGGAGGACCGGTCATTCTCAATCGTTCCCAGTTTCGACTACCCTCAACGAGTGGTTGATCTTGAACTAGATGCAGAGGTAGCAGAGCTGCTACGAGGCAAGGATCAGCGATACACGACGAGTCGGCGGCGTGTCGTACATGTACTGCAGTCCGGCGGGGGCCCGCTGACCATGATGCAGATCCTTGCGGAGGATGATTCGTTGGCGCAGTCAAGCGTCTACCGCAACCTGACCATCCTCGAAGACGCAGGGGCGGTCACTCGGATCGTTACGCGAGATGACTTTGCTCGCTACGAGCTGGCCGAGCACCTGACCGAGCACCACCATCACCTTATTTGTTCATCGTGTGGTGACGTCCTCGACTTCTCGCTCGAGGCCAAGACGGAAACGGCGCTCGACAAGGCGCTTGATGACGTGGCCAAGAAGCTTGGCTTTACCGTCGAGGGGCATAGTCTGGATCTGCTCGGGGTGTGTGTCGACTGTCAAACCGCGTAGCTGGCCTCGGCGCAGTCGAACGCCCGGTTTACTCAGGTCCTGTGATGGGTCCATCTGACTGATTGTGAGACTCAGTCTCACTACTGGTATTCTGATCGGATGCAAAGCTCCCAGCCAGGGGTCGTAGTGCTCGATTCCGTCGATGCCCATCGCGGTGATCGACTCGCTCTCGACGGGGTATCCATCGCGGTACCTATGGGAAGTATCGCTGCGGTGATGGGTCCAAATGGGTCCGGCAAGTCGACGTTGTTTGGCGTGATAAGTGGGCGACTGCGACACTCGACCGGAAGCGTGAGCGTCGGCGGCGAAGTCGCCGAAGTGCTGCAAACGGGTGGCATTGACACGCATCTGCCCTTGACGGTTGAAGACGTCGTGCGTCAAGGGCGTTATCGTTCCCGTGGTCTGTTGCGACCGATGACCCGAGACGACCGGCGGCTGATCCGCGAGGCCATCGACGTGGTCGATCTTGCGGCTCATCGGCGCACACCCATTCACGCCTTGTCGGGTGGGCAGCGCCAGCGCGCCTTCTTGGCGCAGGGCATCGCGCAGCAATCTCCCATACTGCTGCTCGACGAACCGACTGCCGGGGTCGATGTCAACACCCAAAGTCGAGTCGCCGAGGTCGTGCGTTCTGTTGCAGCGTCGGGAACGACGGTCATGATCTCGACACACAGCCTTGATGATGCTGTGCAGTGTGATCTAATGGTGGCACTCGCGGGTCGTTGCCTGTGTTGTGCGCCACCCGCCGAAGCACTCGATGATCCCGAGGTCGCCGAACTCCTCTCGCCTCACACGTCGCCCTACGTAAAGCGCTGACGTGGACATCGTTCGAGGTGGCCCCGCACTCTTGCCGACCGTGTTTGGTGGCTTTGTCGCTTACGCCTATGACGGGACCGGAGGGGCCCAACATGCCGCGATTGTTAGAGGAGATCCGAGCTCAGCCGCCGGCCCAACGTTGGTCCGTGTGCACTCATCATGCGTGACAGGAGACATCTTCGGCTCGCTGCGTTGTGACTGTGGCGCCCAGTTGCACGCGGCGCTCGACATGATTAGTCGCGAAGGTGTGGGCACGATCGTCTACCTCGACCAAGAAGGACGGGGCATCGGCCTTACGAACAAGATTCGTGCGTACGTGTTGCAGGACGGCGGACTCGACACGGTTCAAGCAAATATTGCGCTTGGTTTCCAGCCTGATGAACGTCGCTACGACGACGCTGCACAGATCCTAGACGACCTTGGTGTTGACGGCGTGAGGCTGCTCACGAACAACCCTCGAAAGGTCGATGAACTTTCTGCCTATGGGGTGGTCGTTAAGGAGCGGGTTCCTCTGATGGTTGAACCGAATCCCCACAACGACCGGTATCTCGCAGTGAAGGCGCGCAAGCTCAATCATCATCTTCCGAATGGCGATGGCTGAACGGGCGAACAAGCGTCCCGCTGTGTCAGCGTTGACTGGTCCGAGCGAGTGCAGCTGCGTGATCCAAGACCTGATCAGGGATAGTGAAGCCGCGTGGGCGGATGACGGTCCGTGTCGTTGGGTCCACCAGCGCGGTGACGGCACCGATCTTTATTTCGACATTGCCATTTGGGAGCAAAGTTAAGCGGTGCGTAACGGAACCGGTGCAGCTCAGTAGTGAGGTCGAATCGAGGTACTCGGACAAATCCATCAGGATGCTCCTTGTTGTGGTAGTTAGGTCGTGGATATGAAGGCTTAAGGGCGGGGCGCTGGGGTCGCGGTGGTCTCTATGCCGGTGCACTCAAGGTCGACACCGGTTATGCACTGGGTGATGCGTTGTGCGGCCCGTTGCGCGCCCCAGAGATTTCCGGACGCTGGACCGAGACTTAGAGTGGTAAGCCGGCCCATGACAAAGGCGCGATGGGGACCCAGGCGCAAGTTGGTATCGACGATGGGTAGGCCCCCGATGGAGTCAACATCATCGAGAAGCGGGCGCAGCGATCGAATAGCGTTCGCGTCGGTTCGAGTGCCGGTTGCTAGCCACACGCGGTCAGCCGGCACGGTCAAACCGTCACTCAACTCCAGGAGACCCGTCTTGTCGGGAGAAAGAGTCGCTCGGCGGACCACGGTGGATTCCCGCAAGTCAATCTGGCCCGCTCCGCTAATGTCCATCAGCCTCTGATGAACCCAATTCGGCATGCTGCCCCCCGCCAGCGCCTTGCTCGCTATCGCGAGCCGCCGGGCCGGGTCGAGTTCCGCGTGGAAGAAGTTAAGGTACTTCGGTCCGAGCCAACCGGGTGCCGTGTCGAAGTCGCGCACCCGTAGATTCTCGCGACTGATGAGCTGGACAGTCGCGCCGCGCGAGGCTGCGCCCAGAGCAAGGTGCGCGGCCGTCAAGCCACCGCCGACAACGACGACGCGGTCTCCATCGAGACCGGGCAAGGCTCGCAGATCGACGTCATAGCCGCTTGCGATCAAGCCAGCTCTCTGGCCTAGTAGAGGTTCAATCCAAGCGGGTATATTTCGTCGATGCGGGTTGGTTGCGACGATCACGTTGCGGGCCGAGATGATGTGATCGCTGCACTCGATGCGGAGTTCACGGCCACGGCTTGTGATCTGCCATGGTGGTGTGGCCAACGGTGGTTCAAGGTCGTAGTGGTCGATGAGGAAGCGGCAGAACTGCTCGAAGGCACAGGTTGTACGGCAAACCTGATTGAGCGAGGCCCTGGGAACGGATGAAGTCGGGGAGTGCGTAGGGGTCTGGTGCGGGGTGGTGGATCGCTGGTGATCTCAGCGTCTTGATTTCCGCTCGAGCGAACTGCTCGGACCATGTCGTCAGCCACGATGGACGTCGGTCGATGGTCGTGATGGTCAGGTTGGGGTCTGCCTGCCGAAGATGCACCGCAGCAGCAAGCCCGTGGGGACCAGCGCCGATAATGCAAATGTCGGTCTGCGTTGAACCTTTCGCCATTGACTGAGGGTACCAAAAACAATAACCATTCTCAAATTGAACAGATACCGAAAACTGGCCAAAAGGGCGGTCGCACTGAGCAGCCCGGCGGTCAATCGTTACATCCCCATGCCTGGCGCAGAAAGTCGTACCAACGTTCGCAATCAACCGCAGACACGCAAAGGCGGCGATCGGCATCATTTCAGGGAAAAACCGGCCAGATCGGCCGGTTTTCAGGAGAGCGGGTGAGGGTAATCGAAACCCCGTTCTCAGCTTGGGAAGCTGATGTTCTACCATTGAACTACACCCGCAGCGAAGCCAATCATAGACGGCGACACATAGGCTCGCCTCATGCGCTTCGGCATCGCCTATGGCCGAATTACTCCGCTGCTGATCACCACCGGTATGCCCCAGTCCACGGCCTACCTCGATATTGGCGACACCACGCTTGATGTACGCATGGGATGGAGCTTCAACGCCTCAATTCCGTTGGCATCAATCACCACTGTCGGAGCACTCGACCGCAAGGTCCTCTCGATTGGGGTGCATGGCTGGAACGGCCGGTGGCTAGTCAATGGCCGCAGTGATCAGTTGGTACAGATCACGATTGATCCTGCCGTTAAAGCCAAAGCGGTGCTGTACCCGATCAAGTTGCGCGAGCTCACTGTGAGCGTCGACAACCGTGATGAGTTCGTGCGGGTTCTGCAGGTTGGCTGACCGTCTCCTAACGTAACCGCCATGGCAACAATGGTTTTGGTTCATGGGGCGTGGGGCGGTTCGTATGGATTCCGCAAGGTACGTCCGTTGTTGGCTGCTGCGGGGCACGAAGTGTTCACCCCCAGTCTCACCGGCATAGGTGAGCGCTCACATCTTGCTGGCCCCGAGGTCACGCTGAGTCTGCATATGCGAGATGTGCGCAACACCATCTTCTACGAAGACCTCGATGACATCATGCTGCTCGGCTTCAGCTATGGGGGCATGGTCGTGACTGGCCTGCTCGATGACATCGGCGACAAGGTCCGGCATCTCGTCTATCTCGATGCCCTGGTCCCGGCCGATGGTCAGAGTGCAACCGATGTGGTTGGACCACCTGGTCAGGCAATGATCGATGCTGCAAACGACTGGGCCATTGCACCAATACCTCGACAACTCGACACGCCTGAGGCGACCGCATGGTCAGATGCTCGCCGGGCCAATCAGCCGGTCGGTACCTTGACCGAACCGGTGTCGTTATCCAAACCGCTCGAAGACTGGGATCTGGCGCGTACCTTCATCAAGGCAAGCGCGGATCCCGGCGAGGCCGACAACTCAGCGTTCTGGAAAACCGCTCGTCACGCTGAAGCATCGTCAGCCTGGAGTTATCACGAAATCGCCACCAACCACATGGTGCCAATGAACCGGCCGCAGGAGCTCGCCACCATCCTCCTGGATATCGCTAGAACGTAACCGGCAACGGGGCGTGCACTAGTGAGCGGCGCATGCAGACCAGAGCTCAACGCCAGGCGGCGGTGAACTCGTCGGCAGTCATCGAAGCAAGATCGTGCTCGATGCCGCGCAGCAGGTGGTCCTCGTCGTCGCCTCCGTCTTCGATATGGCGGAAGAGTTCAGCACCGGTTTCTTTGTGCCTCACCGAATGAGTACGCCACCGGCATCCGCCGGGCCACCGCGCCGTGCCCGGCGGAGCAGGTCGTGCCACCACGACGTTGGGCCGGCGGTGTCATACACGACGATCTCGTACACGTCTGCGGCATCCACCAGAACTAGATAGAACCTGACTCGCGCATGGCACCGATCTGGTCCCAGTCGTACCCAAGCTCCACCAGCAACATCTCGGTATCGGCACCGAGCTCAGGCGAAACCTGGCCAGGTACAACAGGAGTGCCCGACATGCGAATGGGTGATCCCATCATCTTCACCTTGCCGTATTCGGGGTGATCAATATCTTGCATATAACCGTTGATCATCGAATGCGGATCGGCGGTAGCTGCGGCGTAGTCGTTCACCGGTGCCCACCGGCAACCAGCCTCGGTCAGCGCCACGCCCCACTCGGCCGTCGTGCGAGTCTCGAACGTCTTGCGGAGTTCGACGAACAACTCCTTGCGATCATCAGGGTCAAGGATGAAAGGCTGGAACCGTTCATCGTCGAGCAGCTCGCTCCGGCCGATCGCTGCGTAGAAACCCTCACGTTGCTGCGGCGGCACCCCCACCAGCGCAATCCAACTATCGGAAGTAGGAACGATCCCATACACCGCGGGCAATAGCGGGTGCCCCTGGTTGGCGCGGCCAGGCGCTTCCCCGGTCAAGAAGTACGCCGTGTACTCAGAGTTCTGCGCGTAGAGCTGGCTTCCGAACAGTGAGACATCGATTCGTTGGCCCCTACCGGTGCGCTCTCGAGCCACGATTGCCGCCAAGATCCCGATGGTCATGTTCTGGGCACCGATGTGATCCGCGATCACCGCACCGACCGGTGTGGGGTCTCCGTCGTCCATGCCGGTCGTGCTGATGAGACCACCAGCAGCCTGGCCGGCCAAGTCGGCACCTTCGCGCGCTGCCGCCGGACCCTCGGGGCCAAACGTGGTGCCCATGCCATAGATGATGCGAGGGTTGCGGGCCGCAGCATCCTCGTACCCCACGCCCCATTCGTCGAGTGTGCCCGCCTTGAAGTTCGAGATCACCACGTCGGCGGTCTCGATCAGTTTCAGGAACGCCTCGGCACCGTCGGGCAGACGCAGGTCAAGCGTGATGCTGCGTTTGCCTCGATTGTTGGCAATAAAATACGGCGCCCGAGCGTCTTCTGCCGAGATCGGAATCCACCGCGCTTGATCGCCCAATCCCGGCATTTCGACCTTGATGACATCGGCGCCCATATCAACCAGGGTCTGCCCAGCCTGCGGCCCCTGCACGATGATGCCGGCGTCGATTACCCGAATTCCGTCAAGTGCGCCCATGACACAAAGTCTCGCGTACCGGACTTAGCCCGACCTACCTGGCGAAGAAATCTGAAGCGCACTTCTAGCCCTCCCAAGCTCCACGTGCAAGCACGTCCTGTGCTCATTCATTGAGTTCCATCGGCGTTGTCGTAACTCGCGCAGTGATCTAGCTGCCGTGTGCAACCATTATCGGTCACATGAGCTGTCCAGCCGCTCGGCCTCGACGTCGACCGAAGCCCACAGCATTATCCTGAGCGGTATGGCTCTTTCGCTTGCACCGCACGAATCGTTGACGAAGCCGGCGGGTCCGGTCGTAATCGTGGTCGCCGACGGCGTGGGTCATGCTCCCGAAGGCCCATCGAATGCGGTGACCGAGGCAAACACGCCGACGATCGACCGGCTCGTTCATGGTCCACTCTCGACAATCATCGCGGCCCACGGCACTGCGGTCGGCTTGCCCAGCGACGACGACATGGGCAACAGCGAAGTTGGCCACAACGCCCTAGGTGCTGGCCGGATCATTTCCCAAGGCGCCAAACTCATAAACCACGCGATTGAAATCGGCGAAATATGGAACTCAGCGACCTGGCATGAACTGCTCCGCCACGGGCGCCCCGGAACACTGCACCTGATTGGTCTGCACAGCGACGGCAATGTGCATTCACACACCGACCATCTCTACGCCATCGTCCACCAGGCCGCCATCCAGGGTGTGACTCGGTGTCGGCTCCACATCCTGCTCGACGGGCGCGATGTCGCTGCCCGTTCGGCTCAGCTCTACATCGAGGCCACCGAGAAGGTGCTGGCCGCGGTCAACGCCGACCACAACGTCGACTTCCGTATTGCGTCCGGCGGTGGACGTATGACGATCACCATGGACCGTTACGGCGCCGACTGGCCCATGGTCAAACGAGGCTACGACTGCCACACCCATGGTGTCGGACGACAGTTCCCCACTGCGGCCGAAGCCGTCGATGTCATGTACAGCGAATCCGACGGCGATCTGAAACCGAAAGGTGATCAATACCTCGATGCGTTCGTTGTTGCCGATGACGGTGAACCAATCGGCACGATGGCCGACGGTGACGCCGTGCTGCTGTGGAATTTCCGTGGCGATCGCGCCGTCGAGATCACCCAGGCGTACGAAGCTGAGACGTTCACCGAGTTTGATCGTGGCAGCCACCCCAACGTGCTCTATGCCGGCTTGTTGCAGTACGACGGCGATCTCCATGTACCTAGCCACTATCTCGTGGAGCCGCCAACCATCGATCACACGATGGGTGAATATCTCGCAGCCGAGGCCATGCGCTGTTTCGCGATTAGCGAGACGCAGAAGTTTGGCCATGTGACGTTCTTCTGGAACGGCAATCGGTCCGGTTACGTCGACGAGTCGCTCGAGACCTATATCGAGATTCCCAGCGACAATGTGCCGTTTGATCAGGCGCCAGCCATGAAGGCGAACGAGATCACCGATGCCACGATCGAACTGCTGCGCAACGGCCAGTTCGACTGGGGGCGTATCAACTACGCCAATGGCGACATGGTCGGCCACACCGGCGATTTGGCAGCCACGATCGAATCCATGGAAGTGCTCGACGACGCTCTGGCCCGACTGATCGAGGTAGTCGTAGGTGAACTCGACGGCGTGGTCATCTTCACCGCTGACCATGGCAATGCCGACATCATGTACACCGAAAAGGACGGCGTGTGTTCGCCCAAGACTTCGCACACCTTGAGCCCGGTGCCTTTTGCCGTGGCCTGTCAGCATCCCGAGCGTTACCGGTTGTGTGACCTCGCCGACGCCGGCCTAACCAACATCGCCGCCACCGTGATCAGCCTGTTGGGTTTCCAACCACCGGCCGACTATCGACCCAGCCTGTTAACCGCTCTTTAACGACAACCCGTTCGTTGCCTGCAACCTGTGGCGGCTGTCACAGGGCTGGGCTACGGTTCCGTCTACGCCTTCGAAGACCGGCGACCCAGGGTCTTCCGTGGAATTACCCGAACGGGCACCATGACTATCAGCGAAAGCGATCGACGCGACCTCTTTAACAACCTCGAAGTGACCCTAGGTGGGTCCGCCGCCGACACCCTCATGCAGCTTCTCCCCTACCAACCAGCCGATCAGCTCGTGACCCGGGTTGACATGCACGCCCAGACGGCACTGCTCCATGGCGAGATGGCCGAATTGCGCGCTGACCTCACTAGCGAGATGGCCGAACTCCGAAGCGAGGTCAGAGGTGACATGGCCCAACTCCGCACCGACCTCACCGGCGACATGGCCCAACTCCGAAGTGATGTTGTTGGCGAGGTTGCTGATCTGAAAGTGTGGGTTCAGCGTTAGGTCAG
>Ga0213868_10006807_pt1 | contig 10014 bp, 12 predicted proteins | sample PICome_9_FD_160087 | JGI IMG/M metagenome (GOLD analysis project Ga0213868, IMG submission 160087) | Coastal seawater microbial communities near Pivers Island, North Carolina, United States - PICO127 | ecosystem: Environmental > Aquatic > Marine > Coastal | place: USA: North Carolina...
CGTCGCTTTCGCCTCTCCACCGCCTCATACCGCCATGCAAGATCCGATGCCTTCGGCCTGCGGCACAACTATGCGCTCGAAATGACCGCCTGACACAAACATCCCTGGCGGCCGTCTCATGCTGCTGCCGTCAAGTTGGCAATCCCGTGAAGTTGCACAATCTGTCGTCAAACGCCGTTCCCAGTTATCTCCCGATGAAATGAAGAGCTTTGGGCGTAACCTAACCGCCTTCAACTCTCGTTTGGCTTGGCGCTGTCACTTCGTCCAGAAGTTCGAAGACCAACCCGAAATCGAAACGCACTGTATGCACCCTGCCTTCGAAGGGCTGCGCGTGGGCGAACACAATGACTTTCATTTCCAAGCATGGGCGAGTGCTCAAACTGGTTACCCCTTCATTGACGCCTGTAAAGGTTGTTGTCAACGAGGATGTATCGTGTCGAATACAGCGTGAATCACCAGAACCAAACCTGAAAATTCGTGACCAATACCTCCTGAGTTTAAATTTTCAGCGTGGGTGACTTGGAACGCCTCAACGTTCATGGATGTTCTCAGGAAGTTGCTGTTTCAAGAGCCTTTCTCATTGACTGGTAGACAGTTACGTATCGAGCTGGAAACACCAATGTGTGACTTCCCGGTGACTCAGAAGCCTTTCAGGCGCTCTGTTCCTTGTAGAATCCTGCAACATGCGGATGCTGACGGTTGAGGTTTCGTCTGTGTGAACCCTCAACTGCTCAAGGTGGTGCTGTCCGCACCGCTTTACCTGCCTCAGACTGGGCCAGCCTCGTGCTGGCCCTTTTTTATTTGCCTGCTTTCAGGGCCGCAGGAATTTGGGCACGCGTCATGCCAAACTGCCGTGACAGCGCTGCTGGCTTCACCCCCGCTTGTATATACGCATTTGGCCAAGCCGAACAGCACGGGCGGCAAGCCATTGAAACTGGCGTTCTGCGGGGCCCACGTCGGCGAAAACTGATCAAGGCCAAAGCAGCGGGTCACCAACTGTTCAGAATACAACAAGGGGCTGTAGCGGCGCGGGGATCTGACGATCTGGATCAGCGACGACGGGTTTGAACTGTCGGCGAATCTGGGATCGGGGAACGACCGGTACCGGACCTCCTGCGTGTTAACGCCGATCATCTGAAGGATCCTGCTCACAGCTGCGATGATGGCTCATTGGATTCGCTGCGACCACCTCTGACGGTCCCTGTCAGGTCGATCCGATCCTCTTCCCAGCCCGCGTCCGATGCGCCGAGCCGTGCCTGTGTCAGTGCCGGTGAATGGCGCGCGCGGTCGTGTCCTCCGCTAGAGCCCCCCGGCAAGAGGGCAGGAGCGGGCCACTCTCCGTCCCGTTCGAGAAGATCACCCCGCCTCTGTGCTGTGAAATTACAACATTATCATTTTCGGCACGCTTTGTACCCCATGCGTATAAGCTCCAAGCCGCTTAAATAATTCAAAGTAGACGATTTACTCCCAGTGCTTTGCCACCAGGCGCTTAGAGGCGCATTATAGTATTCCTCAACGTGACGGATCGCCCTCCAGACAACTTCTGGTGACAAATACTTCAGGCCGACATAATTACCAGGCTTATGGAAGCCAAACCTTGTCGTCTGTGAAACGCAGACTTTGTGTGCCCCCAAAAAGAGTGTGCAGGAGGACAAACAATAATTTCCAGTGATCCGAACAGGAAGCGACAGCGCATTGATATCCTTAACGTCTGCAATCGTCCCGTATAAGTATCCACCTTTGTGGTTCCCTACCAAGACCTCTGCTCCCTGCATACGGCGAGACAGGCGCTTTAGATCTCTCTGGTAGCGGACACCACGCATCCTTTCAGCTCGGATGAGCCCGTTCCGTTTGAGGGCAGCCATGACCCCAAACCCTCTCTGGTTACCCACATTAATGCCGAGCCGATCTCCCTCAATCCGGACGTCTGCAGCCGCCGCGGCGAAACCGTACATGGCGAGCAGGAGTGCAAGAAGAAAAAACTGAACGGATACACGTCTGATGACGGCAAGGAGGAGTTTCATAGGTAATCCAGCGATTTTCAGTAGGTACCAGTCGTCGAATTCACGCGGCTGTTTTCAGTTGCATCGCGGGTGTTATCCTGCCTGAGGCTATATTAGTTTTACTTACACGTGGCAACACAAACAAACGGACATCAAACAGCTGCTGCCATGCTGCTGTGGAAGCTTGCCACCCCTAGTGGGACTGTAGGTTCACAACATGAAGGATTGGATTATAACCATCACAATCGGCATCGACATCGCAAAAGTGAACCGGGCCGGGTTTGCCGGATGCTCCAACTCATGAGTAGGATGGAGCATCATGAACAAAACAACGAACAAATATTCCCCAGAAGTGCGCGAACGTGCCGTACGGATGGTTTTGGACAATCAAGGGCAGCATGACAGCCGCTGGTCTGCGATCCTGTCAATTTCTGCGAAGATCGGCTGTGCGCCGCAAACGCTGAACGAATGGGTGAAGAAGGTCGAGGTCGACACCGGTCAGCGTGGTGGCGTGACGACCGAGATGGTCGAGAAGATGAAGGCGCTTGAACGTGAGAACCGCGAGTTGAAGCAAGCCAACGAGATCCTTCGCAAGGCCTCTGCGTATTTTGACAGGCCGAGCTCGACCGCCCGTTCAAGAAATGATCCGCTTCATCAACGATCACCGCGCGGATCATGGGGTCGAGCCGATTTGCAGGGTTCTGCCGATTGCACCAGCCACTTTCTATGATCATTTGGCCAAGCAGGCTGATCCTTCGCGTCTGTCGGATCGCGCCAAACGTGACGAAGAACTGACGCCTGAGATCGAACGTGTCTTTGAGGAGAATCTGAAGGTCTATGACGTTCGTAAAGTTTGGCACCAGATGCGCAGGGAAGGCTTTGACATTGCACGCTGCACTGTCGCCAGACTGATGAAGGACATTGGCATCGAAGGCGTCATTCGTGGCAAGAAGCCACGAACAACCGTGCCTGACAAGGCGCTGCCGTTCCCATTAGATCGGGTGAACCGCCAGTTCTATGCGCCTGCGCCAAACGTACTCTGGGTGAGTGACTTCACCTACGTCGCAACCTGGCAAGGGTTTGTATATGTGGCCTTCGTCATCGATGTCTTTGCGCGGCGCATCGTCGGTTGGCGTGCCAGCCGTACAGCAAACGCTGGCTTTGTTCTCGACGCACTTGAACAGGCCATTTATCAACGCAGGCCAGCACAAGATCAACCGGTGCATTACTCGGATCCGCCCAATACCTATCAATCAAGTACACCGAACGGCTGGCTGAAGCCAAAATTGCCCCATCGGTCGGCAGCGTCGGCGACTCGTATGACAATGCCATGGCCGAGACGATCAACGGGCTGTTCAAAGCAGAAGTCATTCACAGGCGCGGGCCATGGCGCAGCTTTGAAGCCGTCGAATATGCCACCCTCGAATGGGTCGACTGGTTCAACAATCGCCGCCTGCTGGAGCCAATCGGGAACATCCCTCCAGCAGAAGCAGAGGCAAACTTCTATACTGCTATGGAAAGATCAGACATGGCCGCGTAACTAAGACAAATTAGCCTCCGGCAAACCCGGCCCGGTTCATTGGAACAAAAAAGGAAACCCAAGAGCAGTGCTGACCCTAATCCTGTCTAAAGACCACAAGATACGCTTTATATCCCCTGATGCCACCGCATCGTTCCGGCCGCATCCCGCGCATCTGGACCAACCGATCGAGGCCGCAGAGGGTCTGATGGCGGTTGACCCGGGCCTCTCTATGGATTGTCGGTCAGTACTGCGAGGTGGCCCGGCTGTGGCGCGTGAAACCCACCCTTCCGGTGGTGAAGGTTACCTGCGCCGGATCATGCTGCGAGCAGCAGGTGATGGGCAGGCCGAGGAACTGATCGTAAACTACGAACCAAGTATGTCCGCTCAACGGTTGGAGCTCACACAGGTTCGCAAGCATCTGGCCGATGCCTTGGGCTCGGTCCAGGACCCGTTCGCCTATTATGACGAATATGACTGCCTCGTTCACTTTAATCAGGCCTACGCCCGGCTGCATGGCAGCAGTGAGGGAGAGATCATCGCCGGTATGCTCTTCGAGGAAATCCTCCGACGTGATCTGCGCAACGGTCTTATCGATATCCCCCTAGAGCAGCATGAGCAGTGGCTGCGCAACCGTCTTGCGCAGAGGGAACGCCAGGTTTTCGAAGAGGAGATGCGGTTGTGTGATGGGCGCTGGTTTCGTGTCATGGAGCGGTCAACCGCTGGCGGGTCACGCGTGCATGTGCTCGTCGATATAACAGATATCACAACGGCACAGGTCGCTCTTCAACAGGTGATATCCGGGGCGCAGGCCGCCACATGGACCGTCAATCTTGCGACCGGGGAAAGCGATGTAAATGATCGCTGGATCGAGATGCTGGGCCTGGACCGGCAGGCCGTCATCTCCCTCGGGTTCGAGGGATGGCGTGCATTGGTACATCCGGAAGATGTTGCCGCGGCCGAGGCGGGCTTTCTGCAATGTGCGGACGGGACCTCCGCGGCGTTCGAGGTCGAGTACCGGTTGCGTCACCGACTTGGCCATTGGGTCTGGGTGATGGGCAGAGGTGGGGTCTCAGATTATCATGCGGACGGGCGCTCTGCCAGAATCTCGGGTGTTCTTCTGGACATCTCTCGTCAGAAGCGGCTGGAGGCAGAGCTTGCGATTCAGTCCGCGGCGATTACAGCGACCGAGGAAGGAATCACGATTACCGATAACGCAGGAATCATCCTCTACACAAACCCTGCGCATGCGGCGATGTTCGGACATGACGACCCTAAATCACTGACTACTCAGCCTTGGCATCGTCTCTATTCACCTCAGGTAGCGGCTAGGTTGGCGGCGGAGGCCTTTCCCGCCCTCAGAGGTCGAGGGCACTGGGCCGGGCAGGCCGAGGCTCTCCGAGCGGACGGCGGGACGTTTGAGCAGGAGCTCAGCCTGACCGAGATGCCCGATGGAAAGATCATCTGCATCAACAGGGACGTGAGCGCGCGCAACGCGATCGAGCGCGAGCGGCTTCAGATCCGTGACCGGGTCGAGTTGGCGCAGCGCCAGGAAATCGTCAACCTTCTAGCCGCAGGGCTGACGCATGATCTGACCAACCTGATCACGATCATTTCTCACTTCTCCGATCCCACTCTTGAAGAAGCGGGTGTCAGGCTTCCCCAAGCCTTGAAAAATATTCATGTGACCGCGCGACAAGCGGTCTCCCTGCTGGAGCCGATCCGGTCTCTTGGCACCGGAAACCGGGAGACCAAAGAAACCGACCTGGCCGGCCTCCTGAACGAGGCTGTGGGCGTCCTGAGGCTCGGGGCACCCTACACCCTCAAGATCACGGCCGATCTCCCTGACGAGCCGATCATCGCGCAGGTTGATCCGCTCAAGCTGATGCAGGTTTTGCTGAATCTCGGCCTGAACGGTCGGGATGCCCTGGGCGACGGCGAACAGGAGATCGCGCTGTCATTGTCACTCGGTGACGCCATCCCGCAAACAGCCGATCTTGAGGTGGGGGAGATCCCAGATAAACCTTTTGCCCTCTTCAGTATCAGTGACACTGGAACCGGCATCAAGCCGGAGGTCAGGGACCGGCTGTGGGAGCCATATTTCACCACCAAGGGGAACATGGGGACGGGGCTGGGGCTTCCAGTCATCGCGGAGATCGTGCGCGAGACCGGAGGGGCAATCGCGCTGGAAACCGCCCCAGGTGTTGGTAGCTCTTTTTATGTCGCGTGGCCTCTTGACTATCGGGTCGCCTAAGAAAGGAAAGCTGGATAATCCGGTGGTGGGGTCGATGCATGCGGTGCTGTCACCAGATACGGACCGGAACGAGGGCGTCCTGCACGCCTGGGTTCCACGTATGTGCATTGTCACTGAGCACTGACCAAGCAACAGCAGAAATTGTCATTGAGAATTGATGGGGTAGATGGAGAGCACCGCAAAGTGTAGGGCAATTGCCTTTGGCAGCCAGTGATGGCAAGATTGGGGCATGGATGCTTGAGCCCGTATTGATGCAGCCTCATGCGGTCGGCTTAGGCATGCAGATGCAGCTCGTAACGCGGGAAGCCGCTGAATTGCTCCTTGAGAAAACGTTATATTTTACCGTCCTGTCGATACCTATCTGCAAATGTCATGGGAGCACCGTTCTTGCCGGATTTTATCCATTTCTCCTTCGGGGGTGGGTGAAATGTCCAGAGATCTTGGGGGGAAGTTTGATCGGACAAAAACAGCGGTTCAGAGAAAAAATTCACCGTGAAGTTATGCGACCGATCTATAGGTAAAGATTAAAGCGCCGTCTTAAACAAGGTAACGATAGTGAAAAAAGCTCGTAAATTATATCGATATTACAAAAGTAAATTTCGGCCGAGGGCCGCAGTGCCCTTTTATTGGCATGTTGGTCGCCCTAATTTTGGTGATGATATCAATCCTTCATTTTTTCAAATTGCGTGTCAGGAAACTGTAAAATTACAGACGTCTCGTGATAACTTACATTTCCTAGGCATGGGCAGTATTCTTGATCGAGCAACCTCAACATCTATCATCCTTGGCTCTGGCTGTCTCTCACAACTAGAACCACGCAGTGTATGTCCAGCCAACACGGTCTCGGTCCGAGGGGAGTTATCACGCGCAAGTCTTGCTCAAAGCGATAGTGTGTTGCTGGGCGATCCAATGGTGTTGCTAAATATTGTATCTCCGCAAAATGTCCAACGTAATGGGCCTATTGGTTTTGTGCCTCATGTTTCGGACTTGCGCCTTGCGTATAAGCTGAAAATTCCCAATGTAAAAGTTATAGATCCGGGGCGTGAACCGTGGAAGGTTATTCGGGAAATTTCCGGATGTTCGCGTATTTTTAGCCAATCATTGCATGGATTAATCGTCGCCGACGCTTTGGAAATACCTAATATTTGGATTGCTCCGAATGCGTCGATGACCGGCGAGAACTTTAAGTTTGAAGACTATTTTACGACATTGGATGGGGGAAAAGTGCCCCACCAATTTAATTTAGGAACTTTTTTGCACACGCCGCAATCGGCTTTCGATGTTTGTACCTACAAATACGACAAGAAACATTACCTTGAAGCGCTGAGAGATGCTGTCGCAAGCATGAAGCAGGACAGATAAAATGAAAAAGAATATTCTACACCTCATGTCTGTAAGTGATATCTCAAGAAAGCTGCGCACAGGATCGAAGCGGCGGAGACGCATACGACGAGCATCTCGACACCGATTAAAAAGTTCATCGAAATTTATCGCTGTAACTGGAAGTTCGGGTAAATCGACCACGACGGGGATTTTGAGCCATATTCTAGAAGGGCATGGTTCCATACGGTCACAGTATGGTCGAAACACAATCAACGCGGTTATTCGAACCTTACTTCACCATCGGGCGGACGAACAGTTTGTGGTTGCAGAGCTTGGCGTTGCGGCTATCGGGGACATGCCGCCAATGGCAAATATGTTCCAACCAGATCTGGCAATTATCACCATGATCGGCAATGAGCACTACACCTCTTTTCGCGGGCCTGATGGTGTAGCACTGGAAAAAGGAGTGTTGCTCGAAAATATTATGCCTGGTGGTGTGGCTGTGTTAAACGGCGACGACCTCTTCCTGCCTAAATTGGCAAAAAGAACTGCTGCACGCGTTGTGACTTTCGGATGTGAGAATACGGATGTAAATTACAGAGTCAGTGGCATTTCCGTAGGCTACCCCAATCTTTTGTCTTTTACCCTAACCGGACAGGGCCAAAAATTATTGCTTGAGACCCAGTTTCCAGGCTTACACTTTTGGATGCCCGTTACGGCAGCCGTAGTTGCTGCGCTTGAACTTTGTGTGCCGATAGACATCATTCAGGCACGGGTGGCTACATTTCTGCCGATCAACGGTCGCTGCAGTGTTTTGCAGACACAAAACGGACCGAATTTTATTTTAGATACAGCCAAGGCACCCAGCGGAACCCTTGGGCTTGCTTTCGATATGGTGGAAAGCGCTTCAGCGCCTCGCAAACGAATTGTCCTTGGTATTATTTCTGACTACGCAGGGTCCTCTTCACGGCAATATCGAGATGCGTGGCAGGCAGCCAATTCGATTGCCGATCAAGTTATCTTTGTCGGTAAAAATATTACATCTGCAAAGCCTTCTGCGCAGGATGTTGAAGATGAGAAAATAGTCGGTTTTGCAACAACACAAGAGGCTTACGAATATATCAAAGCAACATCAACGCCGGGTGAATTAATCTTGCTCAAAGGATCTGGAAACCTTCACTTAGAACGGATTGCACTTGCCTTTAACAAACAAGTGTTGTGTTGGGAGCCTCGTTGTAAAATGGGTGGTGACTGTTTCACGTGCCCTGGTGTTTCACGTGTTTTCAATAGAAAATTCCTCAAACGAAAAGAAGTATTCGACCGGTTGGCATTCTGGCGTTTACGTAAAAAATCAGGATATTTCATTTGACCATCGTTGTTTCTGATATTCGCCGAGACCAAAGGGATAATAGGCTGGAAACCAGCGTCTCTGTCCGTATTGGCGCGGATACACATAGGCTCTCCATTTTCCATAGTGGGGATATTGGTTGCATTGCAGACTCTGCACCGGCGTATGATCCGTTCGTAACGCTGCTGCTCATTCCTGCTATGGCACAAAATATGCCCATTGTCGTTGAGGGGACTTTGTATGCACAACGCCTAGATGGGTTTCGTCGTGGGATGCAAACAATTTTATCATGCGCAAGTGCGGGCTGGAATATCGTACCAATCGAAGCTGAAGCCCAAACAGAAGCGCGCCAGCCTGACCTCTCTAAAGGCGCTGCAATTGGCATGAGCTGTGGGATAGACAGCCTGTACACCTACTTTGATATGCAGCGGTCTGAAGTTGCTGACAACATGCGCATAAAATTGCTTTTTCATAATGATGTCGGAGCTCATGTTGATAAAAAAACATTTGAGCGGCACCGTGATCATGCCCGTCGCTTTGCGGCTGAGGTTGCGTTGCCTCTGATAACAGCTGAAATAGATTTGCGCCGCTTCTATACAGGGCGGTTCATTCATAGCCATTCCTTGCGCAATGCTGGGGCAGCTATGAGTGTTGAAACTTCATTTCATACTTACCTGTATGCAAGAGCCAATGCGAACTTAATTCAAGGTCCGCTGAGCCGCAGTTCGGGATTAGATGCATCTGAGCCTATGCTATTGCCATTGCTGAATACCTCTGCAAACACCTATCAAAGTCACGGGATGCACATCGAACGGATCAGTAAAACAAAAGAAGTTATGAAAGAACCTGCGGCACAGAGATATCTAACCGTCTGTACGCACAGTTTTAAAGAAGAGAACGGCAAAATGAATTGCGGACGTTGCCAGAAATGCGCACGCGCTTTGTTTTATGCAGATGCGATTGGTAAACTTGATGCGTTTTCTACGACTTTTGATATCGATGCGTTCAAGCTACATAAAAAACATGGGCTTCTTAGGTTGCTGCGTCATTCTGTACTTGATCGCAGATCGCGGGAAGATCGCGAAGCACTCGCTTATTTGTTTGAGCAGAACTACCCATTGCCATCATGGTTTGAGTTGTTTCGTAAAAAAATTGGCCCATCTGGCATCAATTACTAATGGACCTGAAGGTATGTGTCACATCCCGAAAGGTAGCATGGGTGCTTCTTGAACAGCTTTAGCTTGAGTGTGCAGCAGTCCTTCATCGCCTGGAAGGGTGACCTGCTGCCCAAGGCTGATTGTGTGAGTAGCTGGTTGCGGACACTAACCCTGAAAGCCCTATCAAACAGGTGTCCAGCGAGGTCAGATTTCACCAGACGGACAAAAATCAAAAAACTTCTTCACGATCGACGACTCCAAAGATATGCTGGAGACTAGTGTTCCGAGTCTAACATTTGCTACCGATTTCCCCTGATATGATCGAGCTCATTGAGCGCGCGGCGCTCGCGGGTGAGGATGTCCTCGGCGGTTTTGCTCCAGACGAATGGCTTGGCTTGGCGTTGTGCTGC
>Ga0213868_10006808_pt1 | contig 10013 bp, 6 predicted proteins | sample PICome_9_FD_160087 | JGI IMG/M metagenome (GOLD analysis project Ga0213868, IMG submission 160087) | Coastal seawater microbial communities near Pivers Island, North Carolina, United States - PICO127 | ecosystem: Environmental > Aquatic > Marine > Coastal | place: USA: North Carolina | collected...
TTGCTTATATTTTATGCATCCGTTGACTCTTTCAGATCTCAGCCAACTACATTCACACGATCACCACGGGTTCCTCTTGTGCGTCCTTCCTTACCTCACTTTTCCCTGTTCCTACCTACACGTATAATACTCTTACATCCTGACACTAGATCATGTTCAAATCTCCTGGACGATCAGCTGAGATGCCAAAAGCATCGAAGCGACTAATGATTGATGCTAAAGCTCAACAACAGGCGCAGCATACAGCTACTATATCGTTGATTGTAAAGAACACAGGAAAGATTCAAAAAGAGATTGGATTTCGTCGCGCTCGACTAAAGGTGAGTCATTATACTGCGTGTTATACTCTTGTTCTTCATTGGACTTTACCACTTACTCTATCCCACATGTTCACAAAAACACAATGACTGGATTTTATGATTAGTCTTTGTACCAACATTGTCAAGAAACTATTGACATGTTGAATGTATTCAAAGATGAACAGTGGCCACCTGCCAAATCATATATTATTGAACAGACGCATCCAGATGATGCTGGAAAAGGGGACACTCCAGATATCCCCGCGGTCACTGAAGATGGAGTAGTAGAAGTAGTAGTAGTAGAAAGGGAAACATCGCTGGAACCAGATGTTAGTGATTCATCCTTTATTGATCAGAGACGTGCAGAGTTGCAAACTGAATTGAATGAGGAAAATGAAAGGAAGAGACATGCGCGTGAAGAGTTAGCCAAAGAAATTGAAAGGAATGATACTAGTAGTAATAACAATGATGATGAACAGGATCACAAAGAAACACAGGACTCGAAAGAATTATCTTTGTCTTTCCAACTTCGAGGAGCTGATGTGAACGAGGAGTCCGACACTATTTCTGTCAAGTCCATGGACAGCGTCAACTTCGATGATGCTGATGCTGTTGAAAGTGATGCAAAGGATATAATGGAAGATGAATCTGTCCATTCAGAGGGTGATGCTGATCTTGAGCCATTAGAAGTTGATGATGCCCCGTCAATGTGTGAAGAAAGTGCAGACCTATCGAAAGAGAACGACGTTCAAGACGAAGAAAGCTCATTTCCTGCATCTATGGATCAGAGCATATCAAGTCTCACAGAAATCCACAATGAAGATAATGAAAATCAAGAATCATTGGAGCATATGCGTCCTGAAGTTATTGCTGCCATCGAATGTTACTGCACTGTCATAAATAGCTCCCTCGCTACGGCAAAAATGATTGAGATCGCTCTAGAATGTATAGGGTTACTGATATCTAACCGTTACGTCGTTGGCTCAACAATCATTTCTCAGGAAATCGCCAACGCAAAAGGAAAAAAGGAATCGATTGAAGAAAGACGAAAGATCACCGGTATAATGGATCTAATCAGTTCTATTTGTGAATGTGCCGATAATCCGACCGAAGCAGTCCAGTCAGCTATGAGCAAGGACTTACTCTCATTAATGACTTCTCCAGTTTGTAAAGTACACGAAGCGGGAATGTTGAAGTCTGTACGTACTGTTTTCCATATTTATCTTATCACGAAACATGAAGAAGCTAAGCAAACTTGTCGGGCTGTATTGCAAGATATGTTGAAAAGTGTTTTTCAGCGGATGGAAGCGTATGATGCTTTTTCAGACCAAGAATGTGTTAACAGTGAGGCCAAACTTCCAAATGGAAAAAGTCTAGTCGAAGATTCAAACTCTGTGTTTGCATCTCGTTTTCATACTGACAGTTATCTACTTTTCAGAGCATTGTGTAAGTTAAGTGCGAAAACATTGCCCGAAGACTCAGATGAACATGCTTCTTCAAATGGATCTGGAAATATTAAAATGTTTTCGGGGTCCAAGAATGGTGTGAATGATCCTATGGCGACAGAGACCAAAATTCTTTCATTGGAGCTTATTCTATGCATTTTTGAACATTGTGGATCTGCATTCCGTAATGGACCAAAATTCATATATGCGGTACAAAATTTCCTTTGCGTGAGCTTGCTTAAAAACTGCATATCCAGTAATACGAGGGTCGCGCATCTAAGTTTGCAAATCTTTCTCCTTTTGGTACGTTTTGTCATTGTTGATGTCATAATTTTTTTGCTTTCATTGTATCAGAGAACTCAACATATTACAACTATTCAGGTGTACAAGTTTAAGAAGCACATGAAATCAGAGATAGAAGTATTCATCGCAAATGTTTTTCTCCCTGTCCTTGAATCTCCTAATTGTCCTCTCGAAAGGAAAAGCCTTGTATTGGAGGCCTTACGTGCATTGTGTGCTGACCCTCATTTGCTGACCTCGATTTTTTTGAACTATGACTGTGATTTTGATGCAGTGAATTTATACAAAACTATTTTACATCATTTGACATCCTTAGCTGTAAGAGGGCGTTCAGGTGCTCCTACATCTGCCTCAAAACACAAATTAATTTCTGATGACTTCAAAATCAGTGTTGCTGGTCTTGAAGTGCTCGTTGTAATTTTGCAGGGTTTTCTCAAGGCTTTGAACTTGCCAGGAGGGGAAGATGCTATTGATGAACAAAGGTCAAAAGTACGAGGTATTTTGCAATTAGATGTAGGTCTAGCTGCAAAGGACAAGATTGAAACAACGACTTCAGATGATGACCTCAACTCTGGAGAAGATATCCAAATTGGAACTGAAGATTTGGCTTTAAAAATTGTTGACGCTTTTGATAAGAAACAATTAGCACAGCAAAATTTTGAAACTGGTTGCATCAAATTTAAACTGTCTTTCAAACAAGGAGTAAGTCCAATGTTCTTACCGTATTATTTTTTGTTTGGAACAACAATAACTCATTACTTGTTTCAGCTTCTTTTCTTTATTCAGAATGGCTTTTTATCACTTGATGCGCGTGATTTTGCTCGTTTCTTCCTTGACAATAGAGAGAAGTTGGATTTAACTCAAATCGGAGAAGTTTTCGGAAAAGAACCAGATGCCAGCTTTGTAAAAGATACAGGAATAGATCCCGAAAAAGGCGGCGAAGGATTTTATATTCGCGTGCTTCATCATTACGTTAATCAATTAGATTTTGCCGGTGTGAAGTTTGACGATGCGATACGCTTGTTCCTTTCTGGATTTCGGCTTCCAGGTGAATCACAGAAGGTATGTCGTCGTTTTAGTTTCTGGCTTATTTATGTAGATACATATCACTAACAGCAATGTTATATAGGTGGATAGGATTATGGAGAAATTTGCGGAACGCTACACGCTACAAAATGATGATGTATTTCCCTCGGCAGATACAGCATTTATCTTAGCCTTTGCAGTAATCATGCTCCAGACTGACCTACATAACCCGAATATTAAACCAGAGAAAAAATTAACACAAGAAGGGTTTGTTAAGATGAACAAAGGCATCTCTGTTGATGGAGGTGATTTACCAGCGGAGTTTTTGATTGATATTTATCAAAGCATCAAACAACGTCCCTTTACGTTGAAAGAGGATGATGATGCGCGTCGGTCACAAATAAAAAAAGCAGAAGGTTCTGATATTAATGATGTTCTCTTCGGAAGCGTTGTCGCGGAAGAGAGAAAACGCGAACGATTTAAAAAAGAAAGCGCTGTATTATTTGAGTCAACAGAGAAATTGTTCAAAAAATCTAAACCAACAAACGGTGCTCCAAACTCTGATTTCGCCTCTTCGATCAATCCTGCTGATGTTATAAAACCGATGTTTGATATTACGTGGGGTCCTCTACTTGGCTCTCTATCCCAAATAATGGAAAAGGCTGAAGATGACAGTAGTATCGCCCTTAGTCTCAACGGATTTGTTTATGCAGTACGGATTGCATCTCATACAAACACTTCTTTGGCTAGAAGTACGTTCATGAATGCATTAGCTAAATTCACTGCCTTAGGATCAATGCGAGAGTTAAAGCCAAGGAATATAGAATGCATCCGTACGTTGTTGAGTATTGCCATTGTAGACGGAGAGCATTTAGAGGACAGTTGGGTGCCCGTACTCCAGTGTATCTCGCAATTGGGAAGGCTAATATTCGTCGCTTCAGGATTAGATTATGACGATAATTTTCTCCATAACGAGAAAAAGAGTAACAGCTCCCGTAAGCTTGAAGCAAAGGATACTGAACAGACCAATAGCAGATTTGTTCTGGAAGCAATCAACGAAATTTTAATTGAAAAAGTATTCAGTGCTTCAACTAAGCTATCGGATAAAGGAGTCATGCATTTAATTCAGTCTCTTGTTCTGGTGTCTCGTTCTGAAATAGAGGGTGATTCTAAAAAAGACATCTCTGGAGTCAGACGCACATCCGCAGTTACTTCTATAGAAAAGGATGGTAAAGACAACGAGAATATCACCGGGGACGGTCCAAGGGTCTTTTCACTCCAAAAATTAGTCGAAGTAGCTGACTACAACATGGCTAGTCGCTCAAGATTAAGTTGGGCAAAAATTTGGGGGGTCATGTCGCACCACTTTGTTGCTATTGGGTGTCATGATAATCAGAATGTTAGTCTGTTTGCCATCGACGCTTTGAGACAATTGAGTAATAAGTTTCTTGAAAAGCCTGAGTTAGCAGATTTCAATTTTCAGAGAATGTTCCTCAAACCCTTTCTGGACATAATGGATAATACATCCTCGCTCTCGGATACTCGGGAGGTGATTTTGCAGTGTGTTGATAACATCATCAGGTCCAAATACGACAATATCCGAAGTGGTTGGAAAATTTTCTTTTCAATTCTCGCCCTTGCTGCGAACGATTCTGCTGAAAAAAATAATATTTTAGGTCTTCGTATATTACAGCGCTTGGTTGATGAACGCTTAGAAGATTTCTGCTCGCAAGGGCGTTCAGCTTTAGAGAGTGAGAAAAAGTATGACGAAGAGACTGTGTCTCAAAAAGAACTCAGTGCCTACGTAGATGATTTTATTGGACTTGTCAGAGCTTCGATGGCATTTGTTACTACCACCAAAGCACTTCCACCTGGGGTATCAATGAGAGCTCTGTGTCATGTAGCATGCTATGCCGATCAAATTTCAAAAGGACACTTTACACTACCCATGCATACTCCACAGGTACGTTAACAGGCTTCTACACTTTTTTCGACTTTTTATATTTTCATCTGATTTCATATATAACAAATATCTGCAAAAGTCGCACGATCCATCTTTACCCGGTTACACGTATGAGGGTTTGGATGAAAAAGAGACGTATCAAATGATGCTTTGGAGACCAATATTTGATGGGCTGGCCTGTGGAATATGTTCTATGGCAACAAGTAGAAATTATGGTGTCGGGTGCTTCGTACAAAGAGGCAGTGTGATGACCGTTCGTGCAATCTTATTGCGCCATGGATATCTATTCTCTGCGAATCAGTGGAAAGCAGTGCTTCAACAATCTATTTTACCATCTTTTGTGATAGCAGTGGAAAATGATAAAACACCTGCCATGGATATAATTTCGGAATCTCCAAATGTGTCTAACCTTGACTTCCTCAGTGACCCTTTACCTTTACCTCCCCATGAAAATGACCCCAGTTTATTGAAGTTCGCTGATTTGGTAAAAGAATCGCAAAGGTAAGTCACTACTTTTCGATTCGATTTGATTTTAAATTACTTTTGTCATATAGCTTATCCTAAATCCTTTTTAAAGTACTCCAAAAAGAGATCTTGGTCCCGCAGAGCTAATTGTAGAGGCCGGCTTCGCCGACTTCAGACATGGTGGAAATGGAGATCTACGAAATGCTCATTCACTTTTCAGCAAGGTCGGTGTTCGTTTATGAATACTTCTCTTTTGTTATTTTGTTATTTATGCTCAACAATGTGTTCTCTTATTTACTCAGGATGCGATTGGAAAAAATGTTGATGAACCGTTTCCAGACAGTTGGGTTTCCACTACTGGACCGATCGCTCTGGGCATGTTGACAGACTTTTTCATATTTATTGTGATTAAGTTTCCAATAGAAGATGTGAGTTCATTATGGACGCTTACGGTAGGACAAATCCAGACTTGGATCGTTGGGAGTCCCTTCAGAAATGAAGATTCGCAATCAAGCACTCTATGCGAAGCACTTTCAAGGATAGGATCCTCTGAGCTTTCTCACCTCACAGACAGTCTTTTGAACTTAATGCCACAATTAGAGGAAACCCATCGTGTTAGATTTGTAATGGGTCATCTATGCGAAAGTTTTGCCCATACTTTATCACATGCCGTGGACCTAGAGATGGAGCTTCTTTCTACCGCGTCATCTGAAATTCACAACTTCAATAAAAACATCCAGTTGGCAACAAAGAGTATCTTGGAATCCGAAGATAAAACTTTGAACGATAATACATATTATCTAGATACTATGTATGGAAAAGGAAGGATTATATTGACAAGAAATGATGAATACCCCGATGGAATCGTCAAGATTGCGACGGTAGAACTTGAATACGGGTCAAAGTTATTTTGCGTGCTGACACCCGACATGGAAAATAGCTTTGGTGGTTCTGTATCCGAAAAGAGCAAGAACTCTGAATCAACTGATCGCGATGTTTCTGGTACTATCCACTCGAAAAGAGAGATAATGACGAAATTTATATCTCCTCTTCGCATCTTGTGTACGTCTGTGTTTTGTTTACAACAGTCTTTATTTGCTCTCTTGGATCTTTTTTCTGTGTATTGTAGCGAAAAGGAAGTATCGCTGTTGCTTAATGCAGTAGAAAAGTCACGGAGAGTTGCATGTGAAGGAACTGAAATTAAAGATTTATCTTCGTACTTTCAAGAGGCTTATCTCATGGAAACTGGCGCTCGTGTAGAAGAAGTTCAGGCGGCATTTTCTTCTGATAGTGGTATCGGTCATGTAGGTAGGTATGAAATGTATTACCTCACCCAAGAATCTTCTGCAAACAATGTGTTAGTGAGGTTTTTGTCATTTCTATACTGCCTGAGAGCAGATTCAAAATCTAATAATTGGGACACAGTGCTCTATGCTGAACCGCTACTTGTGGCTAGAATGATTGATGTTCTGCAAAAATTTATAACATCCGAACGATCTGTAGGACATAAAATTGACCCGAACGTATGGCGAACGGCTAGTGATAGTGGTGGAAAGTTTGCGGTGCACTGCACATCTTTTGCAACAATTGTTGTGAATATCCTTTACACAATGGTAAACTTTAGTGACGAGCAATTTGAACGGCTAAAAGGTACACTATTTCCGATTTTGTGTTCTCTGATATCCGTTCAAAGTGAAGAAATACGGAAGCAAGTTGCGAACGTATTCATAACCAAAGTTGGAAATCTTTTGAACAAGACACGAGAATGAGAAGATGATTTATAATTTTTTAAACATATTCATGGTATACTTCTTGCAGGTGTTCAATTAATCTCTCTTTACTGCCGCCGGGATGTGTTGTCATCCAATTCGTTTGCTCTTCCATGACTTCACGGAAGATAGGCCCCACAGGTATCTTAGGCAATATATCTTCCTCTATCAATTCCTTTCCATCAATTAGAGGCTGCTGTGACCATAAACCGACCATACCTAGTTGCAGGATAGCAGCAGCAAAAGTATCATACTTTTGAATTAATCCTTGTCTGGCCTCACTTTGTATTTCATCGAACTAAAATTGAGGATTGGAGACGTGAGATACAGAAGTAAATGAAACGATGTAAAAAAGAATTTCAGGAATGCAAACTTACAACGTCCCCTTCAATTGTATAGCTCAATTCGTCATGTTCAATAGCGACTAATTGCTCGGATAATGATAGAACCATCGCTGCTCTCCACAATGGTCCGATTCGATAGAAGACCTTTGATACAAGAAGTCGAAATTCCATAGCATGTCGCCACAAAGGGTCGTCTTCAGTCTCACTGTTAATTTTTTGCTTTCCCATATGGCAAGTTATCAGATTACTAGAAGCACCATCACTGACGTGATATACTACACGGATGCCGCTAAGAAGACACGAAGTAGCTGAAATGTCACATCCAGAGTTTATCAAATTTGTGAAATCGTCTGCAGCTTTCATGATGCATTCAACAGATTCAGATTCGCGCGAAGGACGCTTCAAATGGTCAACCATTAGCTTCATCATCACTGATCGATTAGCTCTCTTTCCTTGACGAGCTCCTGCCTTTTGATTTTCCCTCAAGATAGACCGGTGACAATAACCCCTGAAAGGTTTCAGCAGAGACGCATACCATAATCGCCTCCTAGCTTCCTCATCATTTATTAGTATTAATTCGTTTACTACGCGTTTCTTTTCACACCAGATGGGAGTATTCAATTTGCAATCACATAAGTGATTGTGCGTCGTAGATAAAAGATTTAAACCATCGTTCAATATTTGATTGACCGCACCGGCATCAGTAGCACCCATAATATCTTGGATAGGAAAAACTGTTCGGGCTAGATCAAGATTGATGAGTAGTCTCATAGCTCCAACAGGATCTTGGCTCCGTAACATCAGATCAACTTCACTTCCGATACGCTCTCGAGCAACTTTTTGCGCGAGAGCTATCCGGACACGTTCGTTCATAGCCGCCTCCCGTAATGAGGGTTCTATTGTGAACCGAAGCCTAGCTGCAAATCGAACACTGCGTAAAACCCGCAGTGGATCATCTAACAAAGTGGTCAATGCAGGTAATGGCGTCGCAACAATGCCCCTCTTCAAATCCTCCAATCCACGCCCTGTGAAATCTTCAACTTGTCCTGTGTTGATGTTGAAAAATAAAGAATTTATTGTCAAATCTCGCCTAAATGCATCTTCTTCAGCAGTTCCAATTCTCATAAGATCAGGAATCCTCGAGTCTTCAGTGTATTCTTCTGCACGAAGATTCACAAAATCAATCCAGAACTTGCCCACTTTCATAGTGGCCGTTTCCAAATGCTTTGACTTTTCAGGATTCTTAAGTACAACGCCCACTGTTATCCTTTCTTTTCCATTCTCACTCAACCAATCATTAAGACGATCCGCGAACTCTCTTCCAAGCATATCATCAATAGCAATATCGATATCTACTGGAATATCTTTTACGTCAATCAATGACAAAGGTGAAGAAATGTGATTTAAAGACGGTGTAAATCCAATAACTTTTGATCCCTGTCTCCCACTGCTTGGTCCCTTAAATTTTGACGTCAATCGGTCGATATCATTCGGCTTTCCATTTCTGGTAGACCTTTGGAATTCTTCTGTTGCGAGTAATTTATCACGAACCCATCCCCCAGCAACTCTAAGTGTCGAGGATATACCTGATTCTTGTATAACTTCACGGAGTAAAGAAAATAACTCTTTTTCTTCATTTGAAAATTTAATCTTGGGACCTTCCGATGATGAATTTACGTATGGTGGTGACAATTTATGAGATTCTTTAGTATTCAATCTTGTTTGTGTTTCATTGGTATTTTCAGCAGAACTATTGGTGGTTTTATACATGGAATTCAATAACATAGGTTCATTTGAATTTGTCTTATGAGGTTCGCATTCTCCCATTCCGGCTTTTGTCCTGGTGCCAAGTATAGGTGAAGAGTTGAAGAATCTCAACTCCCGAGATTCGACAGCGAATCGACGCCATCGGTAAGATGATCGGCCATGTTGGGGATGTATTGTGAATCCAACAGCGAGTAATCTAGATTTAAATCGTTTGGTAGAGGACTGTTGAAGCAGTAAAAGCATGCCCGCTATTCTAAAAATGGTTTGAATCGATAATTGGGTAGAAGCCATGGAGATTACGATGAGAGTGGCACGAGTTGTTTGAGAATAGTGTGAAGTGAGGTTGAAGGATCACCTTCGTATCTTTTTGTAATATCACTCAATCTTGAAATAGTTAAAATAAAGTGTTGCTCGAATGGAGAAAAGCAAAAGTACAACCAACGCCGAATTCGACATCCAAATAGTAAGTGTGTACTGAGTACTGCGTTGTGGTGCTCCAACTTGAAGACAACGTAAAAGAAAATGTGAAGCCCCCAAGGGGTACTAACAAAGACCACAAATCGAACGTTCCAAATTCGAGTTCCCGCGAAAAAATAGAGAAAATGAAGATAGAGTTCTCTTTTTTGGTATCTTTT
>Ga0213868_10006811_pt1 | contig 10009 bp, 8 predicted proteins | sample PICome_9_FD_160087 | JGI IMG/M metagenome (GOLD analysis project Ga0213868, IMG submission 160087) | Coastal seawater microbial communities near Pivers Island, North Carolina, United States - PICO127 | ecosystem: Environmental > Aquatic > Marine > Coastal | place: USA: North Carolina | collected...
CCATTTTAAAGCCTATCTTAGGTATTGATAACTTAGATAATAATGATAGAATAAGATATCGAAACAATAAATTAGATATGTTATCCATTAAAACTTTAGTTGATAATGGTCAATTCGATATTGGTTTCGGGATGTTACCAATAACTATTGATGAAATGAAAAATATAGCTGATGCACAACTAATAATGCCACCTAAGACTAGTTATATAGAACCTAAATTAAGGAGTGGTTTAACCATGTATGAATTTTAATTATGAATTATATTAAAGATAATTTAGAAAAAATTAAAACATCAATTTCAGAAAAAATTGTTCTTGTTGCTGTTTCCAAAACCAAACCTATCGCAGATTTACTTGAAGCATATGAAGCTGGTCAGAGAGTTTTTGGGGAAAACAAAATACAAGAAATGGTTACAAAACATGAAGCATTACCTAAAGATATAGAGTGGCATATGATAGGTCATCTTCAACGAAACAAAGTGAAGTATATGGCTCATTTTGTAGATTTAATTCACGGTGTAGATAGCTTAAAGACGTTAAAGGAAATAAATAAACAAGCACAAAAACATAATAGAGTTATTAACTGTTTATTACAAGTAAGAATCGCTAAAGAAGAAACAAAATTTGGGTTAACACCAGCAGATGTATCAAATATTTTATACTCTGAAGAACTAAAAACCTTTACTAATGTAAAAATTTGTGGTTTTATGGGAATGGCGACTTTTACAAAAAATGAAAATATTTTAAATGAAGAATTTTCTGAATTAGAAACATTATACAACCATCATAAAAAACAACACCCAGATTTCTCAATACTATCAATGGGAATGAGTGGAGATTACAAATTAGCTATCAAAAACGGAAGTACCATGATTAGAGTTGGTAGTTCTATTTTTGGGTCTAGAAACTATTTAACATAGAAATAAATTTGTACGTAATTTTAGATATAGAAACTACTGGGGGTAAATTTAATGAGGAAGGCATTACAGAAATTGCCATCTATAAATTTGATGGTCATACAGTTGTAGATCAGTTTATTAGCCTTGTAAATCCAGAAAAACCAATTCAAGAATTTGTTGTACAACTTACCGGTATTAACAATAAGATGTTAAGAAATGCTCCTAAATTTTATGAGGTTGCTAAACGAATTATTGAAATTACAAAAGACTCAATATTAGTAGCTCACAATGCAGAATTTGATACCCGAATTCTAAAAACTGAATTTGATAGATTAGGATATGAGTATCAAAGAAATTCTATTTGCACTGTAGAATTGAGTAGAAAATTAATACAAGATGAAAAATCTTATAGCTTAGGGAAGTTATGTAAATCTTTAGGGATACCAATGAGCGATAGGCACAGAGCTACAGGTGATGCCCTAGCCACAGTTCAATTATTTAAATTATTGTTAGATAAAGACCACAAGAAAGAGATAATACAAAATTCAATAAAATACTTTGACAACAGAGATGTTAAAGATAAACTAAATTCAATTTTAGAGATTGCTCCAGAAGAAATGGGAGTTTTTTATGTACACAATGATGATGGAAAAGTGATCTTTATTGGAAGAAGCCACAATATAAAGTTTGAAATAAATAAACTGTTTCTAAAACAAGGTAAAAGAGCTCAAAAAATTCAAGAAAGAGTAGAGAAGATAACATTTCAATTCACAGGGAATGAATTATTTACCAGATTAAAATATTACTTAGAATTAGAAACTTTACAGCCTAAATATAATTTTAAAAAAAAGAAAAAAAATTCAATAAAAGAATTTGCTCATACAGATTTTATTTTACAGTTAAAGGGAAGAGAGGTGAATGAAAATGGAATTGTTTTGATTGAAGAAAATGAAGTTTTTGGCTATGGTTTTACAAATTTATCTTTTCAAGAAACAGAGATTTCAATTTTAAAAACCATTTTAACACCCATAGAGAACAAAGAGTTAGCAAAATCTATTGTAAAAAATTATTTGAATAATAATAGTGTCAATAAAATTGTAAGATTATAATTTTTTAACTTCAAAATATTGCAAAAAACCCATTGTGAAATGAAAAACACCCTCCTCAGTCTCTGCCTATTTCTTTGTACTTTTTTATATGCTCAAAAGGAAAGATCTGCAAAAATGGGACAAACAAGTCTTAAAGAACTTCAAATGACTTATTATGACAAAGATAGTTCTGCATCTGCAGTAATTCTTGATGAAAAAAACGTTGTATATGTGAGTCCTAAAAAGGACTTCAACTACACTAATGAATATTATGTTAGAATAAAAATTTTAAATAAAAGTGCTTTTGATTATGGTTTTATTGAAATCCCATATTATAAATCAAGTAAACTAGAAAAAATTGAAGGAATAACCTATAATTTAAATTCTAATGGAGAGATTGAAAAATATATGCTTAGTGATCAAGAGGTTTATAAAAATAACTATTCAAAAAATATTAAAATTGAAAGATTTGCATTGCCCAATATTAAAGTAGGTTCTGTCATAGAGTATAAATTTACGATTAACAATAATAGCTACAAAACATATAATTTTATTTTTCAGAAAAGTATACCTTCTATAAAATCTGAATATACCGCTTATTTATCTGGAAGAAATGACTACAATGTAAGACTAATTGGATATTTATCCCCTTATTTTAATGAATCTGTTATTAAAAAAAAGTGTATTTACCTAAGCAAATGTGTAAAGGTTAATTATGTGTTTAAAGACATACCAGCATTTGTCTCTGAAAAATACATTACTAGTAAATATAATTATATTTCTAGACTTAATTTTGAAAAAATATATTATGATCGTTTTGTAGAAAAAGGGGACAATATACAATGGAGGACTTTAGATAAGTGGGTAAATAAGTCTCTCGAAAATAGGCTTAATTTAAAATCTTTTTACAAACGAAAACTTCCTGATTCTATATTAAAAGAGACTAATGATTTAAAAAAAGCTAAAAAAGTATTTTACTATATTCAAAATCACTTTATAAGTGGGAATAATGAAGAAAAAACATTTGGTCAATCATATAAAAATAAAGTAACCAGTTCCTCTAGAATTAATATTTCATTATTTAATGCGCTCAAAGCTGTTGGTTTTAAAAATGTATATTTTATGATGTTATCAACTAGAGAAAATGGCTTTCCAACCAAACTTCATGCAACTTTAGATGATTTTAATTATGATCTCATAATGATTCTTATTGAAAATAAAAAATACCTATTAGATGCAAGTGATAAATTGCTTTCTTTTGGTCAAATTCCATTCGAATCATTAAATGGTGAAGGCAGAGTTTTTGATTTTAAAAAGGGAAGTTATTGGGAAACTATTGTCCCTAAAGAAAATAATAATACAAGGGTAAAAATGAAGATTTATTTTAATGATGAAGGTTTTATTAGTGGAAACAAAACTATAACTAGAAATGGATATCATGCTATTGAAACCAAGAAACTCATAAAAAAATATTCAGAACGAGAATATATCAAAATAATAGAATCACAAAATCCGATGATAGAAGTTGAAAACTATGTTTTAAAAAATAAAAATCTCAAAGAAAAGCCATTAATAGAAGTTTTTGACATTACAATTGAAGAAGATGAAAATTCATATTTTACAATAAACTCTCTATTAAGTTTAGAGAATATTAATCCTTTTAAACTAGAAAATAGAAACTATCCAATAGATTATGGCTACAAAAAAAAATATGTTTATACTTTAAATTTTAAACTATTAGATGGTTATGAATTTGATAAAATACCTAAAGATCTAATATTAGCTATTCCAGATAAAGGTGGTTCTTATATTCAAAAAATCAGTCTTACCAATAATCAATTAAATGTTTACATAAAATTACAATTAAATAAAACCAAATTTTTAACCACTGATTATCAATATTTAAAAAAATTCTATGATGACATTATACAAGCTCAAAATCAGTTAATTCATTTACAAAAAAAATAACAAAATGAAAAATACCCTCCTCAGTCTCTGCCTATTTCTTTGTACTTTTTTATATGCTCAAAAGGAAAGGTCTGCAAAAATGGGACAAACAAGTCTTGAAGAACTTCAAATGACTTATTATGACAAAGATTCTAGTGCTAATGCACTAGTTCTATATGAGCAAGGAAATTATTACAGGAGTAAACTTAACAATTTTCGATTTACAACAGATTATTACCACAGGGTAAAAATTTTCAATAGAGAGGGTGTAAAAAATGCAACCATAACCATATACACAAGTAATAAAAAAAACGAAATAGTTTCCAACATCAAAGCTATTAGCTATAATATAAATGATAAACAATTAATTGAAACTACATCTTTAAATGATGAACAGATATACAAGTCAGATATTACTGAAAAATTTACAAAAACCACGTTTACACTTCCAAATGTAAAACCCGGAACAGTCATAGAATATTCCTATTCCATTTCTTCCTATTCAATACAAATTAGAGATTGGTATTTTCAATCTCATATTCCAAAGTTAATGAGTGAATTTGATTTGGCTATTTTAGGTAATTATAAATATAATGTAAGGTTTTTAGGTCCTCAATCTCTTGGTAAAGAAGATTCATTTATAAATAAATCATGCATTGAAATGCCTGGAGGACAAATTGCACCTTGTGCTGCTTACTATTATGGTATGAAAGATATCCCTGGTTTTAAATCTGAAGACTACATGCTAAGTAAACAAAATTATCTATCAAGAATTATTTTTGATTTAGAGTCTGTTTCAGAACTGGTAAAATACACTATTGGTGGTAAAGGAGAAATTATTAAAGAAAAGGTGACTAATTATACAAAAACCTGGAAAGATGCAGATAAAACTTTAAAAAATGATTTTTTAAATTATCAAAGTAGTAAAGAGAAATATTTTAAAAAGAAAATACCTTCAGATATTTTTAATGAAATAAATCAGATGACTAAAGCAAAAAAAATTTATTCGTTTATTCAAAACCATTACACTTGGAATGAAAAAAACTGGATTTCATCAGATATTAAACTTAAAGAAAGTTTTGATAGAAAAGTAGGGAGTGTCGATGAAATAAATCTTTCTTTGTATAATAGTTTACAAGCAGCAGAAATTGAAAGTTATATTACTTTGGTAGCTACTAGAGATCGAAAACAACCAACAACACTTTTTCCAGCTTTAGATGATTTTAATTATATTATTGTTAAAGTAGTAATTAATGGTACTGATTATTTTTTAGATGCTACAGACAAATACTTACCTTATGGTACAGTACCCTATAGATGCTTAAATGGGGTAGCAAGAGTTTTTGATTTTAAAAAAGGAAGTTATTGGCAACCCATCCCACCTAATAATAAAAATAATTCTAGTATTTCTTCTACGATTTTAATGAATACAGATGGAAATATAGAGGTAACCTCTAATGTTGTAAGTTCAGGTTATTTTGCAAATGAAATTAGGTATAAGTATAACTTATCTGGAGAAGAAGACTATAAAAATGATTTAGAGATAAAACTTGTAGATTTTGAGATTGACGATTATTCAATTAAGTATAACTCTAATCTAGAAAAACCGATTTACGAATCTTTCACCCTATTAAGTGATGATGATTTCTCAACTCAAAACAAAATTTCTTTAAAACCATTTTTAATATCAAGGGTGTCTAGCAATCCTTTTAAACTAAAAGAACGATTATATCCCGTAGATTTTGGTTACAAAAGATCTGTTACACAACGAATTAATATTGAGGTTCCTGAAGGTTATGAAGTAACAAGTCTACCTGTTGAAACTATCATAAAACTCCCGAACAATGGAGGTTCTTTCGTGTACAAGATACAGCATGTAAATAATACTATAAAAATTTACTCAAAACGTCTTATCTCAAAGAAAATTTATAATCCTGAAGAATACAATAATCTAAAAGATTTTTTTAAGCAAATCATCTTTACAGAAAATTCTGTTATTGTCTTTGAAAAAATCTAGCTATTTTTATAAAATTATCACTTTTTTTAATTTTTAGCGTATAACTATAAATTATAGTATATTGAATTAAATAAATATTGTCTTGTTGAACACCTCAAACAATAAAATATCATTAAAACACAGACTTCATGAAATTATTTATGAAGCAGACACAAGGGGTGGTAAACTGTTTGATATTATTTTATTAATTGCTATTCTGGCAAGTATTCTCTTTGTAATGCTTGAAAGTGTTCAAAGTATTGATGAAAAATACGGTCCTTTTTTGGATGTTGCAGAATGGGTAATCACCATCTTATTTTCTTTAGAATATGTGTTAAGAATTATCACTGTTAAAAAACCTTGGAAATATATTTTTAGCTTCTATGGGATTATAGATTTACTTTCAACAATTCCAAAATATGTTTCTTTGATATTAATAGACAGTCACAATCTCACAGTCTTAAGAGCCTTACGATTGTTGCGAATATTTAGAATATTAAAGATAGCACGCTACATAGGAGCCTCAAACAGATTATTGTTAGCGCTTAGATCTAGTAGAGCAAAAATTGCAGTATTCTTATTGTTTGTATTAATTCTTTGCATCATTTTAGGAACTATTATGTACATGATTGAGGGAGCAGAAAACGGGTTTACAAGTATTCCTAGAAGTGTGTATTGGGCTATTGTAACACTAACAACTGTTGGATACGGAGATATTGCTCCAGTAACAGCTCTAGGACAGTTAATAGCTAGTGCTATTATGATTCTGGGGTATGCTATCATTGCCATACCTACTGGTATTGTTGGTTCTGAAATGATGAATACTAAAATTCATACCAATACTCAAAGTTGTCCCAATTGCATGAGAGATTCTCATCAAGATGGTGCTTTATTTTGTTATCATTGTGGTGATAAATTAAATGAATAATGGGTAATTCTAAAAAGACACTAATCACTATAGTAGGCCCCACGGCAATTGGTAAAACCTCTTTAAGTATTTTAATTGCATCTTATTTTAATACAGAAATAATTTCATGCGACTCCAGACAATTTTACAAGGAAATGACCATAGGAACTGCAGTTCCCGAAAAAGAAGAGCTAGCTGTAGTACCTCATCATTTTATTCAAAATAGAAGTGTTTTTGAAGACTATAATGTAGGGGCCTATGAAAGAGATGCGCTAAACGTTTTAGATACGTTATTCAAAAAACACAATACTGTTGTAATGGTTGGTGGAAGCGGATTGTATGTAAAAGCAGTTCTAGAAGGATTAGATGATTTTCCAAAAATTGATCCATCTATCAGATTAGAATTAAAGCATGTATTAGAAACAGAGGGGATTATTCCTTTACAAGATCAACTTAAAAAATTAGATGTAACCACTTACAATACAATAGATATAGAGAACCCTCAGCGAGTTATAAGAGCCCTAGAAATATGTATTGGTACAAATCTACCCTACTCTAGTTACACAGGGAAGTTAAAAAAGAAAAGAAAATTTAACTCTATTGTAATTGGTTTAAATGGTGAGCGTGAAAAGATTTATGAAAGAATAAATCGAAGAGTAGACCTAATGGTAGAAAAAGGGTTGCTAGATGAGGTCAAAAAATTATACCCTAATAAAGAACTAAATGCTCTTCAAACTGTTGGCTACAAAGAGCTATTTTCTTTTTTTGAAGAAAAAGTAACCAAAGATGAAGCCATACAAGAAATTAAAAAAAATACCAGAAGATTTGCTAAAAGACAACTAACTTGGTTCAATAAAGATGCAAGCATATATTGGTTTGACTTTGAAACTGATACAGGTAACATATTAAAAAAAATAGAAGATGTTATTTAATTATATTTTTAAAGTCCTATATACTTTCTAAATACAATCCCTTTTTTATCTTTGCCAAAATTATAATATAAAATGAAATTAAAAATAATAGTAGTTGTCTTTTGCTTAGCAGGTTTTTTTGCAAACGGACAATCCAAAGTAGGTACCATAAATTCTGAATTTATTGTAGGATTAATGCCTGAAGCTAAAGAAGTTTTAAAAGAATTAAATCTTTATGCTTCAAAATTAGACTCATCATATCAAGATAAATTAGCAGATTACAATGCTAAAGTTGCCGCTTTTCAAAAACTTGATCCTAACTTATCAGATAACTTCAAGAAGATTAAAGTTGATGAAATCAATTCACTTGAACAAGAGCTACAAAAAAGTCAACAAAATGGTAACAGTTTAATAGGTCTAAGAAGAGATCAATTAATGAATCCATTGTATCAAATTCTTGGAAAAGCGATTACCGAAATAGCAAAAGCTGAGGGGTATTCTCAGGTACTCACTTCTTCTGGTAATGAATTTGCTTACATCGATGAAGCATTTGATATTACTCAAAAAGTGATGGACAAATTAGGTTTAAAAATGCCACCTCCGCCAAAAAAATAAACAACTATTATTAATCAACTAAAAAAGAGAAGCATTCAGCTTCTCTTTTTTTTATTAACTCATTTAAAAATCTATCTTCTGCTATAGTTTGGAGCCTCTTTGGTAATAGCTACGTCATGCGGATGACTCTCATTAATTCCAGAAGTAGTTATTCTAACGAACTTTCCTGTATTTTTTAAGGTTTCTATGTCTTTAGACCCACAATATCCCATTCCTGCTTTTAAACCTCCTATAAACTGGTGAATACTTTCATCTAAATTTCCTTTATATGGAACTCTTCCAACAATTCCTTCAGGAACTAATTTTTTAATATCATCTTCTACATCTTGGAAATAACGATCTTTTGAACCTTGTTTCATTGCTTCAACAGATCCCATACCTCTATAAGATTTAAATTTTCTACCCTCGTAAATAATGGTTTCTCCAGGAGATTCTTTTGTACCTGCCAAAAGTGATCCTAACATTACACAATCTGCTCCTGCTGCAATGGCTTTTGGAATATCTCCTGTGTAACGAATTCCACCATCAGCAATAACAGGAACACCAGACCCTTTAATAGCTTCGGCAACTTCTAACACAGCAGAAAATTGAGGAAAACCAACTCCTGCTACTACTCTTGTTGTACAAATAGAACCGGGACCAATTCCAACTTTTACGGCATCAGCACCAGCTTTAACTAAATAAGTTGCAGCCTCAGCTGTAGCAATATTACCAACTACTACATCTAATACTGGAAATGCTTTTTTTACAGCTTTTAAGACTGTTACAACTCCTTTTGTATGTCCGTGTGCAGTATCTATAATTACAGCATCTACTCCGGCATTCACTAGAGCCTTAGCTCTATCTACAGCATCTGCAGTGACACCTAGGGCAGCTGCCACACGTAATCTTCCATAACTATCTTTATTGGCTATCGGTTTTTGAGTAACTTTTGTAATATCTCTAAAAGTAATTAGCCCACGTAATTTATATTCGTCGTCTACTATTAAAAGCTTTTCAATTTTATTTAACTGCAAAATAGATTCTGCATCCTTTAATGAAGTACCCACTGGAGCCGTAATCAAATTTTTCTCTGTCATTACCTCCACAATAGCTCTATCATTATTGTGTTCAAAACGTAAATCTCTGTTGGTAACAATACCTCTTAATTTACCTTGGTTATCAATTACTGGAATACCACCAATTTTATGTTCTCGCATGGCATTATTAGCATCAGCTACCACAGCGGTAAGTGGAAGTGTTACTGGGTCTAGGATCATACCACTTTCTGCTCTTTTTACTTTTCTAACCTCTTGAGCTTGCTTTTCTATAGACATATTTTTATGCAACACTCCTATTCCACCTTCTCTTGCCATAGCAATAGCCATAGAAGATTCTGTAACTGTATCCATAGCGGCAGATACTATTGGTACATTAATGGTAATATTTCTTGTAAATTTTGTTTGGATAGATACTTCTCTTGGAAGAACATCTGAATAAGCAGGAACTAATAGAACATCATCGTATGTTAAACCTTCCCCTACTATCTTAGAATTGTGAGCAATCATTGTACAATTAACTTAAAATTAATTGCGACCAAATTTACAACTTATTTTCTAGATAGTAAACATCAGTAATTGTAAGAATTGTTAACTTATTTTGTCGTAC
>Ga0213868_10006812_pt1 | contig 10007 bp, 5 predicted proteins | sample PICome_9_FD_160087 | JGI IMG/M metagenome (GOLD analysis project Ga0213868, IMG submission 160087) | Coastal seawater microbial communities near Pivers Island, North Carolina, United States - PICO127 | ecosystem: Environmental > Aquatic > Marine > Coastal | place: USA: North Carolina | collected...
TAAGGTGTGACTGTTTTGAACTCGAGGGGAAGAGTTCGGATCCTTAGGTCTAATATTTTTGATGTGGGAAATGCCCCTATGCTCACCCATCATTCGCATCGTACTTCGATTAAAATTTGAAGGTCGGTGCTTCAGTTTACGAGCATTATTCAAACCAACATGACCACTCAAACCCGTTCGGAAATCCACCGAGCCTTCGTCATGAGGATCGGATCTACGCATATTGAGAAATGAGGTTTGGACGGCCTGAGCAGCCGTTCGAAGACTAGAATCGTCTTCATCGAAATGACGAAGTGGGGCAAAGAGAGAGCCTCCGCACATTGGACCGAGATTGTACAAAGGCGATGCTGACCTAGATTGCAAAGACCCAGGAGTTGCATTTTCCCGAGTTCCACTTCCGGCCGTAGGAGGTGTCGCAGGAGTAGGAGTGCACATACTATCATCACTCGTTTGGAATGAAGATGACATGGTCTTTTCGGAAGGTGTGGAACGATGATCCTTCATTACTACATCCATGTCATCGTGTTTTTTCGGTGATTCCACTTCTTCAATGACTGGATGGTTCTCCGGTTGACGTAGACACGAATGAAGCTCCGTATGAAGGTTTTTCTCTATGTTCAATAAGTTGCTCATTTTCTGTTCTAATTCGTTCTTAAATTCTTGAATCGAACTAATCATTCCTTCAATTTCACACGATTTCTCTTTTGGTAAATCAACTAAAGGGAAAAGAACAATATATATTAGCATACATGTCAAATAATGAATAAAGAGTCAGAGCAATTTTTTAATCACAAACACAACATCAATAACTTACTCTTCACCAATTGCGATGAAGTTGCAAATATAGAACCTATCCCTCTTGCCAATTTATAAATACCATCTTTCACACTGACTATCTGCACCCTCTGACCATGTAACAAAACAGTGTGCGGTTTACCAGACATACTAATACGCCCATCCTTTTTTTCTGGGTATACCGGCAATCCATAGCGTTCTTTTACAACGTATGTACCACAATCGGCAGACAAGGCTTTGATGCTACTCATAACAGCAAAATCATCGTTCTCCGAATCTGAATCAGCACTGTCCATTAAAGCAGACGACTTGTTAAATTTTTGTTGTGTATTTGCAGTCTCCATCAGAGCAATGAGCACATGATTCTTCGGGAGAGGAATAGGAATCTTTTCCAGTTGCGGTGGTTTCTGCGATTGTTGCTGATCAAAGCTTGACCTTCCGTACCTCCGAGAGGTCGGTGATGAAATTGGACTGATTGGAGCCGCCGCATTGGATATTGGTGTGTATGTGAACAAAGGAGTGCGACATTCCATACATCTTGTTAATTTCTTAGAACATAATTCACAAAGAAAAGTGTGACCGCATGGCAATACGACGGGAGACCTATCATGAAAATCAAATGGCTCCACGCATATCGTGCAGTGAAATGAAAATGGTGCGGATTTCGCCATAAAACTTAATATAGAATGACTTTGACTTGGTTATGGAACGATGGATCGGATAATACTCACAAAACTCAGATTTGTTCCTCAGGTTCTGAAAAGCAGTCTGATATATCAGATGCGCTTTCTTCGTATAAAGTCAAATAAGATTCGACACCTGGACTTTTCCATGCGAGTAGTCTTGAAGAAATCTAGGGGGCTTAGGACACAAATTTTGAATACGCGGGATTGACTCATTTGTCGTTATTGTTTGTTGTATGAGTTTTGCGTTCTATGCGCACAATCTCTATGAAACAATCACATTCCTAACTCATATTCATATTGATGTATGATGTATGATGCTAATATCAGTAGTGCTGAATCATTTTAATTGAATCAAACATAAATCTTCCTTTCTTTTCTCGTTTGAAGTAGATAGATAGAATACTGAAGATTAAAAATCAAAAATATTTTTGAAAGTCGTCGGTCGTCGGTAACTTGTAAATACATGGACAGTTCTCCGTTCAAATTCATGAACACGCATAAACACCACTCCAGTAAATAGCCGACCATACAACTCTGATTGAAATAAAAATACACACACGTAAACTCTCATGATAAAGTACATAGTTATATCAGCGTGTCTGATAATTGTTGCAATCAATAAACTTTCATCCTTTTCGATGTTTGAATGGATTAAAACTACTGATAGTAAATGGGATCATACACCACAAATTCATAAATCGCGCAGACTAGAATCCGTTCATGATAACCAATCCTCAGCCGATAAACCAATTAAAGTTCTTCACATTGTAACAGCTCTTGCTGAGTACAATTCGGGAACTCGTGCTACGGTCAAAGGTGAAGATCGTCTTCAAAAGGTGTTTATTCCAGTCTTGAAGAATTCTGTTGAGAGTATGATTGCACCTCCATACAATTTTCAAGTGGATGTTTACTTAGTTCTTGGGTGGGATTTGTTGCCTGAACGGAGAAAACTCATTGAAGATGCCTTACCAGAAGGTGTTGGTTTGCAAGTATATTCTGATGCTGTACCCTTGGGTTATGACAGACCTTCCACTGATACGAAACTGAAACCTGTAACAAGGGCATTGGCTCGTCAACATAGGTTTGTTATCAAGGATAAATTGATGTATTACGATTTATTTTCCGTGTTTGAAGATGACATGCGAGTAACAGGGGGTCATCTTGATTATTACTTAAAACTATCCAATGAAATTGATTTGTTGGTGGAGGAAGCTCCCGACACCTTGCCTGCTGAAATTGCACAGGGCGATCAACAGAAATTTAGTGGACCCATGAGTAAAAAGCAATTAAAACGATTGATTCCTGGATTTTTTCGTGGAGAAGTACTTCTGGACGAGAACATACATCCTAGTCAAAGAAAACTTGACCCTGTTCCTGTTGATTTGGAATTCGAAATGAAAGATGGTACTGTTGAAACTAGAATGTTTGATCCTAAGCCATGTTGTCATGTCCCACAAAATCTGGGTAAACTTCCGCATGAGCCGAGAGGTGATCAGATTATGATATGGGAAACAGCTGTTCGAGGAGCAGTTGTACGAAAGCTTCCTAAAGGTGGAACTGGATTGTTGGATTGGGTCATGTTACAGCCTGGACCGAAAGTCGGAGGTGATTCCTTTATTGGAGGATATTGGTCTGGCAACCTTGGTCTCTATGGAAACATGGAAAGACCTGGAGCTGGAGATCCGCAATTGATAGCACAACAAGGCGGTTGGATGGCTACGAGAAAACAGTTATTAGAAATGCATCTGCACCACTGTCCCAGTGGATTTTTCCCACCGTATGAGAATACTTTTCATCAAGATGGCTTAACCTTGAACAACGTTGAGTTCTGGAGTGGAGGATTCAGTATTTTTTCAGGAACCAGATCGGGTTGTAATATGCAACGAATAGTTAGTTTGAATCCTGATCATTTTTCTCACCATTTGTTATATCATACTGCGAACAATAAGCAAAAAAGTTTGGATAATAAACGTCTTTTGAAAGCGAATAATTTTATGGGTCAGCTGAACACAGTGGTAAAACGTGCGAAACAAGAAATGCCAGCAGAGTGAGTCTAAGGTGTACCTAAGTTTATAATAGTTTTGAATTCTAAATATGGAATAGTATCTATCATTTTCAAAGCTGGTGAATCAATCAGCAACAATCTAAATGTATACCATTTGATGTTGGGCAGCATAAACCAACTAAGTGGGAGCAATTTGGATGACTTGCGCAAGATGCAAGATCATTGCTGCTTTGGCCACTTGAATTATCATCATTCTTCACATTAGAAGCAACAAGAGAACTGTCGAAACCTTCTTTTCCACTTATCCAGTAGTACACCTGGCTTTGGCTTAAGGCAGAATCTAACTCGTAACTTGTTAATTGTGTTGCATCGTCCCACGCAGATACCGGATGATTAATTGCTTTATCACAAATTACATATCCTTTCCATGCCATTTCTACTTCGTCAAAATCCGACTTTAAGTGTGTCTCATACTCTGATTCGACGTACTGCTTCGAAAATAATTCGCTTGTGATTGCTGTTACTGGCATAAAATTAATCATATGAACGTACAAAGGCTTTGTACCAAACCATGTGGATACAGTCACATCATTCATACCAAGATTTCCCACCATCATCGATTTTGTAAAGTCGCTGGGGTAAATCAATTTGGAATGAATAATATCATCACCCGAAACTTTATCTGGATCTATCATATGCCAATATGTCTTTGCTCCACGTATCTCCATAGCCAATAGCATTTTAGCGAAATTGATTCTGTCATCGTCAGCCCCATTTGAACCATTACCCCATCTCACTAAGTTCCACAAATAAGAGCCGTAGTAGCAGTTGACGGCTTCTGAAGAACTTTCTTGAGACTTTCCGTCTGCAAAGGGAAATAAACCACTTGCAAACGAATGTCCATCAAACCAAGATTTATGTCTCGTAAACGGAAAGAATAAGTCCATCTCATCTGTTCTATCGGAATCAATGTTTCCAGAATACGTGACGTCGTACATGATCGAATCAACATGATATGCATATTCATTTAAAAAAGTTGAATTCATTCTTCCTAAAACAGCTGAAGCATAAAGAATATATCCATAATGGAAATGATGATCATTGTACCAACCATTTCCAAAGTCATCTTGATGATCAATAAGACCATTTCGAGTAATGATCCCCCCAAAGTTAGTATCGTAAAGAACATTATCGTCACTCTTACCGCTCAGAAAAGATGTTAAGTAATCATACAGAAGAGCTTCGGCTCTGGATGCGATGGATAAAGATGCATCACTTGAATTGGTTGGAGATTCTAACACGCAGGAAATATGAGCTAATTGGGCCAATCGCGCGACTTGTTTTCCAAATCCGTATACATTTTCAGATAGAGTTGGAAGTACCCTAGTTAGATCTTTATCAACTTGATCTAATATCGTATGTTTGGTGTTATTGTCTAGGTTTTTTAGACGTGATAGACTAAGGGGATCGTCAAATTCAATATTTGTAAGTTCTTCATCGTACGACCATGTCGAACCTACAACGGGAGTCATACTTCCCTTAATTGTTTGATATACCACATCAAAAGATGTATCGGGGATAATCATACTCGTCGGAAGGACCTGTGCATGATGCGGCAATGCAAGCATTAGAAGAGGTATATCCTTGCTCTGTGGTGATGCAATATCTTGTTGTTTGGCTGGGGCACTCATAGTTTTGGTTTGATATTCAAACGTAAGAGTGGCAGAGGTAGATGCGCTTTGGGTGTCACTTTTGGTGGCGGACGAAAACACATTGACCATTGTATTTTTACGATTAAATTTCCAAGATAATTTTGCTCCGACGGGATATGTATGAGAATGATACAATAATCTTTTCACGGCAACAGACGATGAAAGAGGGATAGTAGGATTTGGTTGTGATCTACTACCATTGCTACTACTCTCACCATTCTGTATAGTCGGAGGAATCAGTGCAAATCGTAGAACTCCACTGTATGCCTCTTTCGATGTAATCGTAGTTCTAGAAAGCTTGTCCATGATCAAATTGATGGGATCACTCGAGAATATCATCCATGTGATGCCCTCCTGTGTCTTGATCAAAAATTGCACCCCATTCAATTCAATATGATCATCTGTCGATTCCACGACAGAGCATATACCAAAGTCACTAGTTGTAGAATTATTTGTACCATCCAAAGATTTTGTTTCACTTGCTTCATCTTTGTAATTTCCATTTTCATCTCTTGGACAAGAGAGACTTTGAAATGTAGACAGTGGTCTCAACATGGGTGTCATATCATGGTAGAATGTGGTGACATACGGACTTCCCTGCACCAAATACGACTCCCAGTACGTCACACGTTTCTTCGATGCATCTGAGTCCGATTCATCATTTGTATCATTCCCATAGAATCGTAATGTGACACTGAACGGATCAAAACGTACAATGTTTCGTTTCACAGTAGATTCCACAGAACCAAAGGTCATATCTGGATAAAATATATCTCGAATGGATATACTATCTTGCATCCTATGCAATGCTGGATAACTTACTTGCATCAAAGATGGATTCCATTTATATCCATAGGGATAGCTCATTATGGGATATGAGAAGCCATGATCGGATGTCGGTTGGATGACAAGATTTGTCCAGAATGCACCTGTGGGAAATGGAACGTTTAAAAGAGGTTGAATGGATTCTAACTGTACTGTGGATGATGTTGTTGTTGTTGTTGTAGATGTACTATTGATAGTATTGGAATTGTTTCGAGGAAGGAGCAACGAGGAATGAAACAATTCTGGGAATACAATATCTGTGGGAGAAACATGACTGTATTGACTTCGATCCACCGATTGAAATGGAACAAAATGAATTGTTTCCAATAAAGATTCAAGAGCATTGTTGGTTGATGTTGATGTTGATGATGGTGTTGCAGCAGAACTAATAGTCGTGGAAAGATAGTCATGGTTTGCATTGGGAAAATACAGAAATGGCCCATCTTGATCCGTCGTTTTGGAACCATTAGGAGATCCAAAAGAACGATGGGAAGCCATGTATGAGGCAGAGAAGAAACATATTAAAGTGATAGACACAAGTATGGATACAAGAGGTCTGTTTTCAGATTTGGTGAGACCTTTGCTACCCTCCTTCAGTGCGTCCATGGTTGATCGATTCATGGAATGTATGATTTGCACATAATCGTGATCACTTCGATCTGTCGAGAAACCCAAAGATGAGGTAGGTGATGGAGCAGTTCCACGTAAAGGTGGGATGGCTTTTGAAGAATTGTTATTCGTATTTTGATAAGATGAAGAGCCAACAGGATCATTCGACGATGGTGCTTCTTCATCGGCGGAAAGCATCAGAATGTTTTCTCCACGAAGATCACTCTGATCAGTTTGAATGGATCCATAAGATTGACTTTCCATTTTGCAATTGATGTATCTAGAAATGCAAGAAATAAAATGATGAATGGAATGAATGTATCTAGCCAATCGAAATACAAAATATGCGGAGTCGCAATATGTTGCATGTTGTATGTAGTTGCCGTCGTCGATGTTCGACGTCACAAATAAATGAGACTTACTGGTCCAAGTTAGTCTTGACCAGCTCTCTCCTCTTTCGCTCTTCTTCGCCACACTTTTTCAACACACTTCTAATTGACAAATCAATCTCTCTATCTCTCTAGTCATGAAACCATTCACTCCAATCACTGTATTATCCTTCATCACATCTGTTCATCAACAGCCTTCTATATCACAATCATCACTGAATATGGGAGGGTACAACTCCAACATTGGCACCAATCCGACTCTCCCCTTGCAATTCTTCGCATTTCCCAACAATACATGTCCCTACGCACAAAGAACACACATAACTCTTCTCGAACTTGACATTCCATTCGATTTACAAACAGTTAACAAAGGAGAAGACTGGTATCGTAAGATCAATCCTTTGGGAAAAGTACCAGCCTTACGTGTACCCTCTTCCATGGATGTCCTATATGAATCTGCTATTTGCAATGAATACTTATGTGATTTAGCTTTAGAATCCAACGGTACAAAATCTGCTTCTTCTTTTATGCCAAATAATGCTATGGATAAAGCACAAATTCGATTACTGAATCATTATTGTGATGCTCTTGGGAAAGCACAATTTACATTCCTAATGAACAAAGAGGATGACAAAGAGGAACGTTTGGCACTTGAATTGAACAAGGCACTACAAGTGTATGAAGATGCATTAATGTCTAGTGGTGGTCCATTTTTAAGGGGGAAGGATTTTACATTGGCAGATGTACATGTCTTTCCTTTCCTACAAAGGCTGATTATAACTCTTGGACATTTTAAAAAGTATGAGATTCCATCCACTCAATTTCCTCTCTTGTTGAAGTGGTTTGATTTATGTTTGGAGAGAGATTCTGTGCAAAAGTCTTCCATGAGTCGAGAGAAAACCATTGAAGTTTATAGTGTATTTGTCAATTCCAATTATGACTTTGGTGGGTTGAATACCAATGATAAGAACAAGTAATATAGAAGTCAGTGTATGTCCATGTCTACATTCTTATTGCATTTTATAGTAGATATTGTTTGATCGTCTTATCCAACATTTGAAGTAAAAGATGCATGTGCGACAATGGTGTTCTTTTTCGTACGGCAAATCGAACGTAGTTCTTGTGATGAGTGGTGGGCTTTCCGAATAAACCAACATGATGGGTAGTACTACTAGTACTACTGGTGCTGGATGATAATGATTTTTCAAGGATTGAAAATTGTAGCAAGTTCAACTTTGTTGTGCGCTGCGTGACTCCTCCCGAAAAGAGTCCGGAGTTTCTTACGTTACTAGTCTTTGGAATAAATAGACTATCAGCAACAGCTTTCGAATGGTTCAAAGATCGTCTTTTCACTTCTTGTGGTGATTCTTTTGCACCAAACAAGCTATTAGCTACTGCTCTTGATGTCGTTTTGGTATCTATCCCTTTCAGCTTGAGCTTAGATTCTATGGACATGTATGGATGAATTATGCTAGTTGAATAATTTGCATGTCGATCTAAAGAAAGAATTTCTTCGGCGGTCATGGGGAGCAGTTTATTCGTTGGAGTTACATGAGGAACAGATGGTTCTTGTTCGGAAACATTTTTATTTTGGATAGAAGAGATTCCAGAAGCATCCTGATCCTGAGTTTCCGAATCATGTTCCATACAGAGAGCTTCTCCTACAATGTTGGAGTGCTCACTAGTAGACTCACGGCCCATGGCGAATAACGTGACGGATATTTCATCGTCCAGGTTTTCGTCCACGAAAGCCGATACTGCTACATCAGTTGATTCATCTACACATTTGTAAACAACATTCACCACTGATCTTACATCACTCAAGGACATATTTTTCCCGCCAGATACACTTAACACTATACTTCTTGCCGAATCGATCGTTTCTCCAAGTAGAGGGCTACTTACTGCGGCTAGTGCAGCTTCCTTGGCAGCATTCTTTCCAGAACTAGAACCAAGACCCATTGACCCTATTCCTGCGCCTTTTTGTATCGTTTCAATATCTTTAAAGTTTGCATTAATAAGACCTTGTTTACCAACAAGGCCGATGATACCTGCAACGCCTTTGCTAACGATGTCGTCAATCATAGAGTAGGCTTTTTCGATGGAAGTATCTTTAGGAATTAATTCCATGATTGGATCACTGGGGATTACAATCACTGTATCGGCAATTTCTTTCAGAACTCCTACAGTCTTTTCAGCTCTTTTCAACCGCTTATTTCCCTCGAAACTAAAAGGTAAGTTGACTAAGCATATTGTGAGCGCTCCTTTTTCTTTCGCCTTTTGCACTAAAGTAATAGCTGCTTGAGAACTAAAAACGTCTGCAGCTTCACAAGTTACCACACAAAGCTTTGCATCGTCTACCAAAACAGATAATTCATTACTTGATTGATAGATAGCGTTAATCATCTTCTGCTTGAACGATAAATTATCCAAATCATTATCAATTGATATTGAAACGGTATCATACGCTCCTCTTTCTTTGAGGGGAGTCAAAACATTCAAGTCAAAGTGAACTCCAAAAATATCCGAGGCATTAAAACAACTAGGATGTAGCTTTACGATCTATGCATTCAGGGTAAGACAGAAATCGAAAGAGAAAAAAACTTCATTATGCATAACAATGATACTTACCGCACTACATCCTGCATCGCCGATTCCAAACGTTCGACAGTTGTTCATGCCACCTGGTAAAAGTTTTGACTGTAGTTCATTTTTGGGACTTTCTTCTGAGATAGCCACAGTCTCGTTGACTTTTTTACTCATTAATCTGAATTGAACATTTTTCATCTCGGAATAAATCGATTTCATTTCAGTTGAGCATGGTAACGCAGTTTCAGATTCTTGTAACTCGTGTTGATGCCTTATTTCAGCAGGTTGTGTTAAAGAATTGTCTACCATTTCGTTTGTCAAACCTCGCTTTGCAGCTCGATCCAATATATCTGTAACAAAATTACCAATTACGTTATCGATCATGGAATATGCATCT
>Ga0213868_10006816_pt1 | contig 10003 bp, 4 predicted proteins | sample PICome_9_FD_160087 | JGI IMG/M metagenome (GOLD analysis project Ga0213868, IMG submission 160087) | Coastal seawater microbial communities near Pivers Island, North Carolina, United States - PICO127 | ecosystem: Environmental > Aquatic > Marine > Coastal | place: USA: North Carolina | collected...
TCAGTGGTCATCTTTGTGTTGGAGTATATATATAAATCTCTGATGGTGGATTGATTGATTGATTTTCATGATTGATTGATTCATTCATTCATTCATCATGTCCATTATCCGTATCGTCTTTGGGTGTCGTTTGAGAACCACACAGTAGCTCAAGCTAGAGAGAGAGAGAAGATATACACCATCATATAGAACCATTTCACTCAGACATATATTTCTATAACAACTGCACCTTCCATCTTAGACTTGAACGTTACTTGCTTCATATTATATTCGAGAATGAAAGGTGAAACGTTAAAGAAATTGCTCTTCAAAGCCGCCTCGAGCCAATTGGATCACAGGTCACCGGTAGAAGCACGTGAATTGATGCAAACACTCGAAACGCTGCTTCTTTCGTCGCATCAAACTAAGAATGATCAAGCTGATACTGATCAAAATGGTGAGATTGACGGCGCAATTCAAGTGGTACTGCAGGCGCAGGAGGAAGCGGCAACATGGACTCTTTCTATAGGTACGTACGTACATTTCTAAATACCCTTCTTGGACTGTGGCTAAGAAGTATCTACGATACCTATCTCACCTCTTCTCTCAGCTAATACTTACGATATAACCAGTAAACGTGCCTTTAAGAGATGCTTGAAGCTGTCGGCGAATATTCTTATCAATCGACTTGCTATCCTAGAGGACACGGACTCTACGGTTGAGTCATTGGCATCGGCATTGTGCAAGCTTTTGGCGAAAACGCCCAATGACTCCTATCTTCATCTTTTTAAATACACGATCAACATTCTCAAGACCAAACTCCGTCTTACAAGTTCTGTGGTTGGAGAATTCGTCAAGGTGTCCCGTGACAAAAATACCACCATAGAATCAACACTAGTTTGCATGTCCATACTATCAGAACTTGATTATCACAGCAATCAGGAAACAATGAATACCTTTCTTTCTATTGCTTCACAGTTTCCGCACAAAAATATCATACTATTATCAAGTGCATATCTTACCAAACTTTCTATGGAAGATATATGTTCCATTCTCAATTTCTGTGCGATGAAACTTAAAGCACAACCTGAATCGTGTATTGAAACAGTTTTGGCCATCGTCAAATGCTTACCCAAAAACATAAGCCATAACGATAATGAAGAAAACAATATGCTGGTTGAAATTTTGCAAGAGAAGATGTTAGCTCCTTGTGTGAAACTTTTGACTTCGGGTAAATCGAGTGTTAGAGGCGCTTGTGGTAACCTTTTGGGCGAATTGGCAATATTTGTGACATCATTTAGTGGATCTGCATACCATATGACAACATTGGACCTTGTGACCAATGCACTCAACTCCTGTCTTGTTAAATCAACGAGTGAGACTGTTTTCACTTTTGCAATTGTACCGCTAACATCAGCAGATCATCGGAAGAATGTATATTTAGCCTTTTCTGGTATTGCTCAAGCAATTAATCGTTTCTCGAAACAAGTAAATTCTGTAGATAGCAATATCACAAGCAAAGTGTTAGATGCTGTTGTGACTTCGCTTTCGAAAGAATCTGCTCTTGAGGCCAAAGAAGCTGGGACTCTCGCTATGATTTCATGGATGACAATTCATAAACTGTACAATGACCAGGGATTCACTTTAGGCTATAAGAAGGCGTTAGACTACTGTGCCAAGCCCTTAGTAGATATGGCACACACTGCATCTTCCATCTCTGGAACCGGATCTGAATTTCGCGCACGTTTCGGGGCTGTGTTTACGTTATGTGATAGTTATAACGTTGCAGAATCAATCGTGCTCGACATCACGGAAAAACATGATCATATAGCTAAGCTCTCTCTGGAGTCTATCGTAGATGCCGCATCGAAAAAATTTGCTAATTCGAACCTTGTGCCCCAGATAGACGGCCTCTTAGCAGTATATCTACTCCTTTTGATGTGTCAGGAAAGCTTGAATGGACTTTCAACGAACACTTTAAAAACAATTCAGCTAGGGAAAAAAACACGTGATAGAACATCTTTCTTGTTCACATCGTCAATGACGGAAGCATGTGCCACGGATATTATTGTAAAGCAGCTTTTGCATCGCACCATCGCATTATATTCAAAGCTCGTTGGTACTTCGCGTGATTCGTCGTCTTCGGATCACTGTTATATTGTGTGTATGAAGGAATCAGCCGAATACAGTGCGGCTGCCTATGCTATGGCCTGTGCGATTGCTCATCCTTCGTCGTCGTCTTTTGCAGAATCAAATTCAGAACAAGCATCACTCCAGAGTGTAATTACTCATGCTGTTCCGACCGATAGATCAGCCGATGCCATGGTTTTAGCGTTGTTTCATAGAGTCAATGAGATTTCTCTTCAGAGAGAAGAGAAAGCAACTACATTACTTCATAGCAAAGATTACAAAGAATCGGATGAATATACTTTGCCATTCCATAAAACAAATGGAAATTCAGTACGGATTTCTTCATTGTTACTTGTGAAGTCTGTAACGGATGCAAAACACTTTGCTCTCGTACTAATCCTTTCTCATTTTGCAACTACAATGAGAGCTGTGGGGCGTAAACAGCGTCTAGCATTAGAGGGATTGGCTACTGATTACTATTTTACCTCATTTCGTGAGCATATGAATCTTTCAGACGTTGCAAATACTGTATGCGAAATGTCTACAAGCCATGTGACGAAAGACGAATCAGGTGTTCCCATTAGTGAGTGCATTTTTCAATCCGCCTTAAGTACCATCACAACGATTGGTAAAATCGCTGGAAATTATGACGAAGATATGTTTGATTCACAAGATGAAAATTCTAATCCGTACTTTGTATCCTGGAAACTTTGTATTTATGAGATTGCACCGTTATTGGCATCTTCTCTGTCAACGGTCATGCTCAAGATTGAAAGACTCACTCAAGACGACATATGTATCTACAACTCGATTCCAGGAAAATTATATCATCCTGAAGACGAAATGCATAAGAATAATGGCGTAGTGAAAAAGAATCGAATAACGGATGACGACGAATGGGAAAAGCAAGTAAAAAAGGAACTAGAAGAAAAAAAGAGAAAAGAAGAGAAAGGATTTGAACTATCAAAGGATGAGAAAGACAGATTGGCAGAACAAGAGATACAAAGGAGTCGCGTCCAGAACATTCTTGATAAAGATTTATCACGCTCGTTATGTGCCATTGAGTCTCTCTGTTCGTCAGATATCGAAATCGGAAATAATGTTCTTCCTATTACATCATTTGCTGTCACATCAGCTGCAATTTCGAAGTCCGAGGCGATGAAAATGAAATTATTTGAGTGTGAATCAGTGTTACGGAGCCTTGCAGCTTGTGTTTATGAACTTGATGACTCTATTACGGGAGATATTGTACAGGCTCTGCTGGTATGCCAACAGAAAACCGTAGCCGAAGACAAAGAAATTATTAAATGTGTATCCCTTCCGCATGAATGCCATTATGTAGTTAATATCATCAATGCTATTGATGAATATGGAGACAGCTTGTCTGGTAACTCCTTTGGTTTCCTTTTTCCAATAATTCGTGCCGCTCTGATAGGACCGAGGACAACAATTGGTAGCGAGCCGGCTCTAAAAATACTTGATCGTCATACCAAACTTCTTGGAGTGAATCATACGATAACCATGTTGCGAAAAGAAATGGCTTCCACTGTATTAGAGCTGCTTTCACATGACAGATCGATTTCATTTAAGGATCCTGCGCCTGTAGATGTTCTGGTTCATATATATACTTGTGGAGAAAAGGTTAGTGCAAGTGAGTTGTCGCCGCTTCTTGGAGAAGATGGGGCGCTTGGAGGAAAGAGTTCTCGATTGGCCGCAATGACCGCACTCGGTGCTATACTTCAGAAAAACTCTAAATTTATTCGAACAAATCCTGTTATTGAAAATCGAGTACTGATTAATAGCTTCGCGAGAGACGATAGAATCAATGCAGAAGCTAGAAGAGCATGGTCAATAGGGTTTGGTAGTGATCCTGTCGAAAAGGACTTACAACCGCCATCTAGAATATTTGCAGTCGCACTTGTACCGATACTTAGTCACAACGATTTAGATATTGCTGAGGCTGCAGCTAAAGCATTTGCGTTTGCCATGGAACAGTATCCTGATCTGATCCAAAAGAATTTTGATCGCCTTTTTAACACATATATTGACTCTTATGCAACTGTGCCGCAAAAGGAAACAGACAAGGTGATTGATATATCTGACATTGTTGGAACAGGTGAACAGTCTGCACCCCCATTGATTAAGAAAAAAGCAGCAAAACTTGATATTGGAACTGTAAAGAAAACTACAGTGCCTAAGAAGAAAGCCGTATCTGCCATGTCGATGTTGACGAAAGCTCCAGCAACTAAAAAGAAAAGTTCAAAGCCAACATCTTCGTTGCCTTCTTTTGCGCCGAAGAAAAAAGAGCGCACTCTTGACCAAGATGAGCTTATATCTCAATTCACAGTTTTGAAAGTGGACGACAAGAAAAGCGCAGATGTTGATAGCGAAGATAAGATCGCGATAAGGAAAGGAGTTATCCGGACTATTGCATCACTCTCTCCAAATGTTTTGATGGACACTCAAATTTTAAAATTATTGGTGGGATTTTTGATTGTTTTTGGCCTCGCGGATGTTGATCAAGCGATACGTGATAGTGCTCGTAATGCACTTCGAGATATCGTGGCTTGTGACTCTGCAAAACATGCAATGGACTCACTTATTCCTCTTCTAGAGGGAACATTAAAAACTGGAGAAGCCGATTTAACCTGTGTTGGTGAGTTGCCCACCGACAAAGTTGTTGACAGTACAGATGCTATGTACAATCGCAAAGAAGGTGTAGTTGTTGCAGTAGGTGCTGCTGCTATTCATCTGCGAGATACAGAAGACGAAGAAAAGATTTCTGATACTTTTAATATGCTCGTAAATGCATTGTCGACACCAAGCGAGAGTGTCCAGGCAAGCATCGCGCTGTGTCTAGCCAACTTGATGAAAAAAGGAAAACTAAGGGAACGCACGGAATCTTTATTATCTGATCAAATCCGCGAATGCTTACATGGGAAGTCGCTAGCATCTCGGCGAGGAGCAGCGTATGGTATTTCTGCAATCGTAAAAGGTAGTGGTATTGCGTCACTGAAAAAGTTTTCCGTCATCAAAGAGTTGGAGGATGCACTTATCAACGGGTCGTCTTCATCGAAGGAGGGCGCTCTGTTTGCTGTCGAGCTTTTAAGCGAACGACTTGGATTACTATTCGAGCCATATGTGATAGTTCTTCTCCCTGCTTTATTGAAGTGTTTTAGTGATAGCAGTGATCACGTTCGCGTTGCCGCTAAATCCAGTATTGGTCTCATAATGAGTAAATTATCTGGTCATGGCGTAAAACTTCTTGTCCCTGCTGTTTTGGCCGGTTTAGAAGATGATGATTGGAGAACTAAACAAGCAAGTATTCATATGTTGGGTTCGATGAGTCACTGTGCCCCAAAGCAGCTTGCAAGTTGCCTCCCAAGTATTGTTCCAAAGGTTACAGATGCTTTTTCTGATACGCATCCGAAAGTCAAAGCAAGCGCAAAGGCTTCATTAGAAGACATTTGTAAGGTCATAAAAAACCCTGAAATATCTGAAATCAGCAACACGTTGCTTCATGCACTTACAGATCCTTCTATAAAAACTGTTGTTGCTTTGGAAAGTTTGATCGAAACAGAATTTGTTCATGCTATTGATGCAGCTAGTTTGAGTTTGATTGTCCCGGTCATTCATAGGGGGCTACGGGACAGAGCTGCAACTACAAAGCGTTATGGCGCACTCATAGCAGGAAACATATGCACAATGGTTGACGATCCTAAGGACTTTGTTCCATATCTCCCCATTCTTCTCCCTGATTTGAAAGCCGTCCTATTAGATCCGATCCCAGATTGTAGAAGCATATCTGCAAAAGCATTAGGATCTCTAACTCGCAGTCTCGGGGAGGCCACTTTTCCTGAATTACGCCCATGGCTAATTGGCGTTTTGAAAGGTGATGAAGAATCTTCAGTTGAAAGAAGTGGTGCTGCTCAGGGCCTGACAGAACTATTGTGCGCTGGTGGCACGCAATTAGTTGAGAGCGTTATGAAGAATGAGATTCTTCCTTTGATGTCCCATCCAAAAAGTGGTACGAGAGAAGGAGTGTTGTGGGTCCTCACTTTTCTGCCTTCGTCTTTGGGTCATTCATTTGCTCCTCTCATCGATGTTTCATTTTCTGCATTGATAAACGGATTGTCGGATGAAAATGAGAGCGTCCGTGATGTTGCTATGAGAGCTGGCCGTGTCACAATCCGAAGTCATGGTAAAACGCATTTCGAAAAAGTTTTGCCTAGTTTAGAAGATGGACTTAGTCATACAGACTATCGAATCCGTGCAGCATCTCTGAATCTATTGGGTGATCTTCTTGCAACTCTTGGAGGCACAAAAATGGCTGCTGGTATTGACACCCAAGATGACATTCGACAAGCTGAACGAGCACAAGCTCAAATTGCTTTAATTCTCGGGCCAGATATTAGAAAGCGAGTACTAAGTAGGTTATATCTAAGAAGAAGTGACACAGCTGCAGTAGTACGATCGAGCGCGGTACAAGTTTGGAAATCTGTCGTCAGTGTTACACCACGAACTCTGAAGGAAATATTGGATATTTTAGTCGGTCAAATTGTGACGGCACTCGCAAGTGGACATCCCGATCATACACAAGTTGCTGGACGGTGCTTGGGAGAAATTGTCAGCAAATTAGGAGATACCGTTTTACCTGAAATCATGCCTGTTCTTAGAGATGCATTATATAAAGGAGATTTGCACACTCGTGTTGGTGCATGCGTCGGTTTAGCAGAGGTGATAGAAGGTTCGACAAAGGAGCAAATTATTAAATATCTGCATGTTTTGGTGAAAGTTGTACAAGATGCATTGTGTGACGACGAAAATGATGTGCGAAAAATTGCAACGTCTTGTTTCCAGAATTTATTTTCCGCTGTGGGGACTAAAGCTTTTGATGAAATCGTCCCATCTCTTTTGGCAGAAATGGAGAGTGCAAGCGGAAATGATCAAAGCCGCGCTCGTGCAATAAATGGAGTGACTGGTATTCTCAGTATTCGTAGCAAAGAGCTGCTACCTTACTTGATTCCGCGCCTTTTGCGAAGGCCAATGACAAAAAATCAAGCAAAGGCACTTGGAAGCATTTGTACTGTAACAGGCGGTTCAATTTTTACCTATTTTTCAACTATCATTCCGACTTTTCTCGATGAGCTTTCCGTGACATTTGATCAAGAACTTGACGGAAGTGCTAGGGTTACAGAAGAAGCCATTCGACAATCTGTCCGATCACTCTGTGGTTCAGTAGATGATACCGGAATCTATCCTCTGATATGTGAAATAGCTAGCAAATGTAGCAGTGACAGAGTTGGTATTCGTAAGGAGTGCTGCTGGATGATGCAAGTCATCATCGAAGAGAGTGAGTATTTTTCGTGACTTGACTTGCTTTGTTTATCTTTTTGAGTGAGGAAAATTCTCCATATACTCGATCGGACCACTCCTATATAACGTGATCCATGCGAGGTTCTACAATGAGATTTCTGTCTGACATATTTCGTCATTTGTTTGCGTGCTGCTTATATTTATGAATTTCATCTTACCCATACATTTTAATTTTATCAGGAAAAGATAAGGCTGATTATTATGAACACATTGATATCATGCTCCGTGAACTGATTCATCGCTTGAATGATGAGAATGAACATGTTTTGAAAAGCACTATAGCTGCCCTTGGCGCTCTCTCTACATGTGTACCAGCTGAAGAACTTGTGAAGAGTATTGAGTTTATTCGTAATCTCATTGCATCTATGGTCAGCGATGCAAGAAGACGAAAAGGAGGAGTCGGTGATGGAGAATTTCTTCTTCCCGGTTTCAATATGCCAAAAGGCTTAGAGCCAATGTTGCCAATATACTCACGAGGTATTCTTTATGGAAATTCAACGATTCGAGAGGTTTCTGCTGCTGGTCTCGGGGAGCTCATTTCAATCACGTCACAAAAATACCTGGCAGGGCCATTTATAATTAAAATTACTGGACCTTTACTTCGAATTGTCGGTGACCGTAATCCTAGTGCTGTGAAGATATCCATCATCAAAACCCTGGGTTTAATTTTGACTAAGGGAGGAGCAGCATTAAGAGCATTCGTGCCTCAATTTCAAACAACATTTTGTAAAGCTCTCTCCGACCCTTCTCGTCAAGTCCGAGTTGAAGCAATAAAGGCTCTTGCACTATTGATGCCTCTAACTACAAGAATAGATCCTCTTATTAAGGAGTTGGTTTCAACTAGTAGTGCACAAACCATTACTGCGACTTCCTTTGAATCGGAGAGCGGATCTGTAATAGCAGTCCAAACAGCAACTTTAGAAGCGTTAGCAGTAGTTCTGAAATTTGGCGGTAAGCAGATAAAACTTTCAGACAGTGTACCTTCCGCGTTGGAGACGGGAAAAACATTGTTATTTCATGCAGATGATGGCATCCGAGAAGCTGCAGCGAAAACAATAGCTGCTGCTTGTGAACTGTCTGAAGAAAATATTGCAAAAGATCTTGTGGTTGGTTTGGCAAAAACGAAATGTGATTCTTTCGAAGAAAAACACGGATTTGCGAACTATTGCCGATACATTATCTGCTCAGGAGCTCGTTCAGTATTAACCATAAATGACATGGACGAAATGAGTGTCGTAATCGAGAAGTTAATGGTCGATACCAATGATTCTGTTCGTGAGGCCGCCTGTATAGCAGCTGGTGCATTACTAGGTGGAGTTGAAGCTAGTTATACAGATACATACATGAAGAATCTATCGAGAACAATTTTAAAGTGCATGGACGTTAAGGAAAGTATGGATGTACTAAAAAGTATAGCCAAGGGCTTATGTATAGGGGTCACACTGAATACGGAATTGTTCGCTAGGAAAATATCTCTACCAATTCTTGATGCAGCCTTGAAAAACAGCATGATGGGCCAACAACGAGTTCAATTGGCTTTTAATGACTTCTTATGGTTGGCACTTGACGTCAAAAACGGAGAAAGGGGGCTTGATATGTACTGTTCATGGAGTATGTTTGATAATGCAAAGCAGATGAAAAGCCTTTTCTCTAAAGTTTTAGTGCGTATCAGAGACGTAGATTTAGAGAAAGTCTACTAAAAATGAACGAGAGAGTCAGTTGGTCTACTAAAAAAGTGATTATTCAACGCGCGTATAATTCTTCACTGTTGACCGAATTAACAGAATCACTGTTAAATCCTAATGGCGACTCAATACTAATAGCAGTATTTATCACAATTCGACACTTTCGTCTATCTTCAACTTGACCAGTTCGACGTTCTCTTTGGTTTCTCTTTAGTTTCTCACGTACTTCGTACTTGAGATTTAGTCATGAAACCACAACGAGTCCTAGCATGGAATAAAAAATTTTACTTTGCATAGAAAAATTCTTTCGAAAGTGGACCAGGATGGAACTCATTTTCGATTTATCTCCTCGTTTTGTTCATAACGAATACGAGTGCTGCCATGGGCAATGCCAATTCATCCTGGTACAATGAGCTATACATAGATGAAGTGTCCTAAGGTGTGTCAGCTATCTGTGCTTTGATCGAAATCCATCTGTGTTACTTTTCAATATTATTTGGAAAAGTGGACCAGGATGGAACTCATTTTCGATTTATCTCCTCTCGTTTCGTTCATAACGAATACGAGTGCTGCCATGGGCAATGCCAATTCATCCTGGTACAATAAGCTATATATAGATGAAGTGTCCTAAATTGCTATGTCGCTTTTTTCGAAATCATTTTTGAGTTCATTACCTCAGCCGATGTTGCAAGGCCTATTCGACTTATCTCCGACTCGTAATTTTTATTTCTTCGTTGCACGTTAATCATCTCTCAATGTATCACTAGACTACCATATTACTTCCTATATATAAAGATATATCATATATCAAAGTATTTTGAGGAACGACGTAA
>Ga0213868_10006819_pt1 | contig 10001 bp, 8 predicted proteins | sample PICome_9_FD_160087 | JGI IMG/M metagenome (GOLD analysis project Ga0213868, IMG submission 160087) | Coastal seawater microbial communities near Pivers Island, North Carolina, United States - PICO127 | ecosystem: Environmental > Aquatic > Marine > Coastal | place: USA: North Carolina | collected...
AGTAATAGAACCAATTAATGGAACATTAATTGCTAATGTAGAGGTTGTCATTACCAAAGGATAATATCCAATATCAGCTTGACTTGGATTAACAGTTGAATAAATTTCAGCACATGCATAAGTACCACCCGGAAAAGAACAGTTTGGCGGATTACAGGAATATGTAAAATTATTTGGTAGTCCAGTAATACTTGTTAGGTCTATAGCACTAATAGTTACATTAACATTTAAACCACTTAATGAAACTGAAGTATCTAATGGAGTCAATACATCAATTTGTGTAGAATAAGCTTGACCAACAAAAGCTTCGTCTAAATTTGTTATTTCATCTGGGAAAATTCCTGGAGATGATATGGAAGTATCAATAGAACATTGAGAATATGAAATTAAAGCTATACAAATAGCAGAAAAAGTAAGAAATAGTTGTTTCATTTTTAAAATTTTTAATTAAAGATTTAATTGTCTTTCCATGTCTTCCATATCAATAAAATCATATGCCTCTTGTAATGTAGGAACAATATTTAAATTTTCATCAAAATTAACATTACTAACAATAACAAATGATCCATTATTAGCGCTTACATACTTTTCAAATTTAGTAAAATTATTTATCAAAAGTTTATGCATATCATTTCTAAGAGATGATAAGTCAGCAATAAAATTTGTAATGTTCTGAGATGGATTTAATCTAGAAAAATCATTTACATCTGAAATTTTAAATACTAATGTATTATTATTCATTAATTATTTTTTATTTGAAAGTAAATATAAAACAGCCATCCTAATTGCGACCCCATTTTCAACTTGATCTAAAATTAATGAATGATCTGAATCAGCAACATCGCTGGACAACTCAACTCCTCTGTTAATTGGTCCAGGATGCATAATTGTAATTTCATTAGATAAACTATTTAGCAGATCTAAATCTATTCCATATATGTGAGAATATTCTCTTAATGACGGAAAAAGGTTAACATCTTGTCTCTCTAGTTGTATTCTTAAAACATTTGCTATATCACACCAATTTAGTGCTTCTGTAATGTTGGAAAAATATTTTACACCTAATTCTTTTAAATATTTCGGCATTAATGTTAATGGCCCACAAACAGCAACATGTGCTCCTAACATATTTAAACAATAAATATTAGATAAAGCAACTCTTGAATGAAGTATATCACCAACAATAACAACTTTTTTTGACTCTACATCTCCATATTTCTCTCTAATTGAGTAGGCATCTAAAAGTGCTTGAGTAGGGTGTTCATGAGTTCCATCTCCAGCATTAATTATATTAGCATTAATATTTTGTGAAAGAAATACGGATGCACCCGGATTCGGATGACGCATAACAACCATATCAACTTTCATAGCAAGTATATTATTAACAGTATCTAATAAAGTCTCTCCCTTTTTTACAGATGAAGCTCCAGAAGAAAAATTTATTACATCTGCAGACAATCTTTTTTCTGCAATTTCAAAAGATAATTTTGTTCTTGTAGAGTTTTCAAAAAACAAATTAGCTATTGTAATATCTCTAAGTGACGGGACTTTTTTTATTCGTTGATTGATTATTTTTTTGAAATTATCCGCTGTATTAAAAATAAGTTGAATATCATTTCTATTCAAATATTTAATACCTAATAAATGATTTACAGATAATTTATTCATTTTTAGATTTTAAAATTAACACATTTTTGATCTCGTTATTTTTTTCAACATTTACAACAACTTTTTCAGAATCAATTGAATCAATAATCTTTCCTGTATAATCTGGCTGAATTGGCAAATGTCTTTTTAATCTCCTGTCAACAAAAACAAGCAACTCAATAGAATTAGGTCTTCCAAAAGGCATTAGCGCATCAATTGCTGATCTTACGGACCTTCCAGTATAAAGTACATCATCAATAATTACAACATCTTTATTATCAACTGATAAATTCATATCCATTTTGTGGGGAATTATTGGCTCTAACTGATTTCTGAGATCATCCCTGTAGAATGATATATCGAGCTCACCATGAACAATATCTTTATTTATAATTTTCTCAATTTTCTTACAGATAATTTTTCCAATATGTTTTCCTCTTGGAAGTAGAGATATTAAGACAGTATTCGAAAAATCTTGATGATTTTCGATTAATTGATGACACAACCTATTGACTATTATTTCAATCTTTTTCTTATCTAATATTTCTCTTTCTTTAGCCATATGTCACAAATATATTCAAAAAAAAACCCCGATAACGGGGTCTTTAATTATTTTTTTGCTTTATCCAAATCATCTTTCAAGGCAGATAGACCCTCAATATCACCTAACGTAGATTGTTGTTGAGATTGTTGAATTTCCTTTACCGCCTTATTTGTATTAGAGGCTCTTCTCTTCTTTTCTTGAATTAAGTCATCTTTAAAAGAAGCCGTATGAGAAACTAATATCTTTTTATTTTCTTTTGAGAACTCCAAGACTTTAAACTTTAGTTTTTCATTTAATTTAACTTTTGAACCATCTTCTTTTTCTAAATGACGCTTTGGTGCAAATGCTTCAACATCATCATTTAACATAACCAAAGAACCTTTGTCATATTCTTCAGTAATAGTGCCATCAAATTCAGCACCTACTAAATATGTATGTTCATGCTTGTCCCAAGGATTTTCTTCTGTTTGCTTGTGCCCTAAACTTATCTTTCTATTGTTTTTATCAATATCTAACACAATTACATCAAGACTAGAATCTACTTTAGTAAATTCCGCTGGATGTTTGATTTTTTTATGCCAAGACAAATCTGAAATATGAACTAAGCCATCAACACCTTCCTCTAGTTCAACAAATATTCCAAAATTTGTAAAATTTCTAACTTTTACTGTTAATTTTGAATTCAAAGGATATTTAGTCTCTATATCCCCCCAAGGATCTGGTAACATTTGTTTTAAACCTAAAGACATTTTTCTTTGTTCTCTATCTAAAGTTAAAATTTTAGCTTCAACGCTATCTCCCTTACTAAAGAAATCGTTTGCACTTCTTAAATGAGTAGACCAAGACATTTCTGAAACATGTAATAATGCCTCAATACCAGCTTGCATTTCAACAAAAACGCCATAATCTGCAACTACAACTACTTTTCCTTTAACAACATCTCCAACTTTAATATCTTCATCAAGATTTTGCCATGGGTGAGGGCCTAATTGTTTTAAACCTAACTGAATTCTACTTTTACCTTCGTCAAAATCAAGAATAACTACGTTAATTGTTTCATCAAGTGATACAATTTCTTCAGGATGAGATACTCTGCCCCATGATAAGTCGGTGATATGAATTAAGCCGTCTATACCTCCAAGGTCAACAAATACACCATAAGAAGTAATATTTTTGACAGTTCCTTCAATTACCTGTCCTTTTTCTAATTTAGACATAATCTCTTTTGTTTGAACAGCTAAGTCAGCTTCAATCAAAGCTTTGTGAGAAACAACAACATTTCTGAACGACTCATTAACTTTTACAATTTTAAACTCCATCTTTCTACCAACGTATTCATCATAATCTCTAATTGGTTTAACATCAATTTGAGATCCTGGCAAGAAACATTCAATTCCAAAGACATCAACAATCATACCACCCTTAGTTCTACTTTTAATTTGACCGTTAACTACTTCACCAGTTTCTAGAGCAACATTTACTTTTTCCCAAGCTCTAAGAACACGAGCACGCCTGTGCGATAAAACTAATTGACCATTTTTATCCTCTTGTTTTTCAACTAAAACCTCAACAGTATCTCCTAACTTTAAATCTTCGTTGTATTTAAATTCTGAACTAGAAATTACACCATCAGACTTAAAATTTATATCTACAATAACTTCTCTGTCAGAAATTCCTACTACAGTGCCATCTATTACTTGTTTAGATTCAACAACTGGTAATGTTGCAGAATAAGTACTAATAAGGTCACTTCTTTCTTTATCAGAATATATTTCATTTTTTGTGATTGAATCCCAATTAAATTCTTCAGTGGATTCAACTACTTCTTCTGTGGATGATTCAACTACTTCTTCTGTGGATGATTCAACTACTTCTTCTGTAGATGATTCAACTACTTCTTCTGTGGATGATTCAACTACTTCTTCTGTAGATGATTCAACTACTTCTTCTGTGGATGATTCAACTACTTCTTCTGTAGATGATTCAACTACTTCTTCAGTGGATGATTCAACTACTTCTTCTGTGGATGATTCAACTACTTCTTCTATTGATTTACTTGTAGTATTTTTTTGAGATTTACTTGTAGAAACTTTTGTTTCTTTTTTTGCAGCTTTTTCGTCTTGTTTTTTCGCCATTTCAAGAGAACATTTTGTATCTTCTATCTATACTAAGGATTTGGGTGATATAGACTTTAGAAGAGGATTTAAAATTATTTTTTCAATTTAGTATCCTTTTACACCACTAAATTGGGCGGCAAATATACATTTTTTTATGTATTAAATGATCTATCTAGCTAAATTGTCTGATATATTCAGCTACCTCATCCATCAACCATCTTGGTGTTGAAGTTGCACCACAGATTCCTACCGAAGAAGATTCTTTGAACCATTTCTTTTGAATTTCTTTTGTGTCAGAAACAAAATAAGAGTTCTTATTTTGATCTTTACATGAAAGAAATAACATTTTACCATTAGAACTTTTGGTTCCACTAACAAAAATTATTACGTCATTATCTTTCGCAAATACTTTTAATTGAGGCTCCCTACCAGAGACTTGTCTACAAAGGGTATCATGTACAACAAATTTCACATCAGAACTCTTTCCTATTTTATTTAACTTTTCCTTTATTTTGTTAATAATATTTTGAAAAGCAGATGGACTTTTTGTGGTTTGAGAGTAAATATAGATTGGCTTGTTAAAATCAATTTTTTCTAAATCATCTTCAGTTGTTACAATAATCGCCTCACCATTAGTTTGACCAACCAAGCCAGTTACCTCTGCATGTCCTAGCTTACCATAAATTATGATTTGGCCATCAATCTTACTTATGTCTTCATAACCTTCTTTTATTTGATGTTGTAATTTTAACACCACAGGACAAGATGCATCTAATAATTCAATATTATTTTTTAATGCAATTTCATATGTTGATGGAGGTTCACCATGTGCCCTTATTAATACTTTACAGTCTTTTAAAGATTTAAGCCTTTTGTGATCAATAATTTCTAAACCTAAATTGTTTAATCTGTCCACTTCACGATTATTATGAACAATATCCCCAAGACAATAGAGCTTTTTATCATTAACTAATATATTTTCTGCCATCTCAATTGCATAGACAACACCAAAACAAAAACCTGATTTTGAATCAATTGTTACTTTCATTTATTTTTTGTTTGATAATATTAAAAATAATATTGTTTTGTTCAACAAAATTAAGAGATGTATTATCAATTACAATAGCATTTTTAGCTTTTATTAAAGGGTTAATCTCTCGTGTTGTATCATCAAAATCTCTAACTGATAAATTTTTATGTACTTCATCATATGTGACTTTTTTACCATCTAATAACAACTCCTGAAAACGTCTATTTGCTCTAACATCAATATCTGCTGTTATAAAAAGTTTAATATCTGCATTAGGCATAACTTTAGTACCAATGTCTCTTCCATCCATAACAACATTTTTTTGTAAACATATTTCCTTTTGAAAGAAAATTAATTTAGATCGGACTTGTTCAATTTGACTAATCTTACTTACATAATTTGAAACATCAGTATCTCTTATTAAATTTTCTACATTAAGTCCATTAAGAAGTATTTCAGATTTAGTGTCATTATTAAATGAAATATTTATTTTTTTAAGATTTTTTAAAATTTTTTGATGATCTATAAGCTCTCCATTAATCAAATTATTCTGTAGACAGAATAAAGTGACCGCTCTATACATTGCTCCAGAATCAACATATTTCATCTTAAACTTTTTAGAAATATCTTTTGCTATAGAGCTTTTTCCACATGAAGAATGTCCGTCAATTGCAATATTTAATAATGAATTTTTCATATACCAAAATTACTAAGATTAGTATTAATACTAAATGTATTTAAATTTCCAGAAAGATGATAAGACGATCTACTATAATTGAATTTAATTTTTGAAACATTTATTCCAAGACCAAATGAAAAGCCAACCATTCCGCTATAAGAATCTATTGTTAAATCAAATCTTCTTTGGAAATCAAAACCTCCTCTAACAAAGAAATTTTCTTTAAACAAATTTAATTCTCCTCCAATTACAATATGTCGTAACAATGTTTTTGCAATACTTTCTTCTTGTAATTCAATTTCACCTGTTTCGTTATCAGTAAAACTATTTAATGAGTAATCATTACTAATATCATACCTGTTTAAATGTTGTAATACTATGGAATATCTAAATGGGAGATGTTCCAATTTTTTGCTAAGCCCAAACTGAATTTCAAAAGGAATATCTTCTTTCACAGAAGAAAATGAGTTAATCTGTTTACCAATATTTTTTAGCAATAAAGTAGTTGTAAATGTTTTATCATTATTAAAATATGTAGATGAAACATTTGATGACAAAGCATATGAACTATAGCTATCATAATTTGAATTTAAAAATTTCAAATTTACCCCAAAGCTTAAATTTTGCATTAACAACCTTCCTATTCCAAGAGAAAAAATTTGGTCTGAAGCAGAGAAAGTTGTTTCCAGTTCTCCAATTTCATTAGTTTTTTGAAATTCCCCGTAATCTATTGAGGAAAAACCTAATGAAATACACCCAACATTATTTATAGACTTGGAAAAATCAAAAGACACCATCTTAATATCAGAAAAATAATCAATAAAATTAAATCCTATTTTATTGTCCATCGAATTATTTAAAATAGACGGAACGGTTTGCGCAATTGAAATATCATTGTCGTAAATAGAGATCAAACTCCCTCCCATTGCTATAGATCTAGATGAAAAATCTGTATTTACAAACTCAAATGAAGAATTACCATTTTGAGAGAAAATAGTTATGGGTAGTACAATTATAAAAAGAAAACATCTCAGTTTCATTTATGTAAAACTAAATAATTTAAATCAGGGCAATAGAAATAACATCATGCATATTATCTACATAATGAAACGTCATATCTTTTAAATATTGCTTGTTAATTATTTTAACATCTTTTTCATTTTGTTTTGATAAGATAATCTCTTTAATTCCAGATCTTTTAGCAGCGAGTAATTTTTCTTTAATTCCTCCAACTGGAAGAACTTTCCCCCTTAAGGTAATCTCTCCAGTCATAGCAATCTTATCTTTTACTAATCTTTTTGTAAAAGCGGAAACTAGCGATGTGAATATAGTAATGCCAGCTGATGGACCATCTTTTGGTGTTGCTCCCTCCGGAACATGAATATGTACATTGTTCTCTTGAAACAACTTTGAATCTATTTCATAAATCTCAGAATTTGCTTTTAAAAACTCTAAAGATAATGTTGCTGACTCCTTCATTATTTTACCAATATTTCCAGTAATTGAAAGCTGTCCTTTCCCTTTGCTTAAACTACTTTCTATAAATAAAATATCTCCCCCAACACTAGTCCATGCAAGTCCAGTAACAACGCCAGGAATCGAATTATCTAAAAATCTATCTCTATCAAATTTTGGAGGTCCTAAAACTAATTCAACTGTCTTAGCATCAGCCTTTATAACGTATTCTTCTTCAAGCGCAATAGATTTAGCAGCGTATCTTATCATCTTACTTATCATTTTCTCTAAGCCTCTAACTCCAGATTCACGAGTATACTGATCAACAATCTTTTCAAGCATAGAATCAGAAAGAATTAATTTACTTTTTCCAACGCCATGAGCTTTAAGCTGTCTTGGAAGTAAATGTTTCTGAGCAATTTTAACTTTTTCTTCAATTGTATAACCACTTATTTCAATAATTTCCATTCTATCTCTTAGAGCTGGTTGTATAGTTGAAAGAGAATTTGCAGTTGCCACGAATAAAACTTTAGATAAATCATACTCCAGTTCCAGATAATTATCATGAAATTGCTCGTTTTGTTCGGGGTCTAAAACTTCTAATAAGGCAGATGATGGATCTCCATGTGAGTCTCTTGTAACTTTATCAATTTCATCAAGAACAAAAACAGGATTAGAGGATTCTGCCTTTTTAATTGCTTTTATAATTCTTCCAGGCATTGCCCCAATATATGTCTTACGATGACCTCTAATTTCTGCTTCATCTCTTAACCCTCCCAAAGAAACTCTTTGATATTTTCTACCCAAAGCTTCAGCAATTGATTTTCCCAAAGAAGTTTTTCCAACACCAGGAGGTCCGTACAAGCATATTATTGGAGACTTCATATCTCCTTTTAATTTAAGTACAGCAAGGTGTTCAATTATTCTTTTTTTAACTTCTTCTAATCCAAAATGGTCTCTATTTAAAATTTTATTTGCCTTAGACAAATCAAAATCATCGGTAGTATATTCATTCCAAGGCAAATCTAATATAAGTTCCAGGTAACTTCTTTGTACTGAATAGTCAGACATTGAAGGATTCATTCTCTGAAGTTTTTTTAATTCTTTTTCAAATGCTTCTTTAACTAATTTTGACCATTTCTTCTTTGATGCAATAGACTGCATTTCTTCAATTTCTTTTCCAGAGCCACTTCCTCCAAGCTCTTCTTGAATTGCTTTCATTTGCTGATGTAAAAAATACTCTCTTTGCTGTTGATCTAAATCGGTTCTAACCTTAGATTGAATTTCATTTTTCATTTCAAGCATTTGGAGTTCCTTTGAAAGTAATTCTAAAACTTTAATTGCTCGTTTTTTCAGATCAATCTCCTCTAATAAATTTTGCTTATTGAGCATACTTATACTCATATTTGAGGAAACAAAATTGATTACAAAAGATGAACTTTTTATATTCTTTATCGCAATAGATGCTTCATTTGGAATATTAGGAGATTCATCTATTATTTTTAAAGCCAAATCTTTTACAGAAGAAACTAATGCATCAAATTCTTTATCAGAATATGGTTTCACCTCTACATAGTCCGTAATTTTAGCCTTATAATAAGGATCTGTTTCAATCATTTCATCTAACTCAAATCTTTTTCTCCCTTGAATTACAGCAGTAATATTACCATCAGGCATTTTCAAAACTTTTAAAATTTGAGCCACTGTACCAATTTTATTTAAATCAGAAACTTGAGGTAATTCGATTTTAGAGTCTTTTTGAGAAACAACTCCTATAATTTTATTGTTTTTCTCAGCTTCTTTAATAAGTTTAATAGAGCGCGCTCTAGTAACAGTAATCGGTATAATTACTCCTGGAAAAAGAACAGTGTTTCTTAAAGGCAGAATTGGCAAGACTTCAGGATTTTTTTCTTTATCAATTTTTTGTTCATCCTCATCACTTAATAATGGAAAAAACTCACTCTCACCATCAATTGATGAAGATAGAAGCAATTCTTCTAATTGAAATTTTTTATTCATATAATAAATATCTTTAATTATTATATATTCAAAAAGTATGCCATAAAGATGCTGATTGACTTTATGTCAGTTATTTCTCGTTACGATAACGTTTTGTCATATTATATACTTGCATAAGGACTTGCTTATCAATATCGTTAAAAGCAATACTTCTTCTTATCATAACTTTTTCTGCAGTTGAAAAAAACTTTTCTAATTTATGTATAATAAATCCAGAACTACCACCCCAGCTAAAAGATGGAATAAAATTTCTTGGAAAACCAGAACCAAAAATATTTGCTCCAACACCTACAACAGTACCCGTATTAAACATTGTATTTATACCACATTTAGAATGGTCTCCCATTATTAAACCACAAAATTGCAGGCCTGTTTGTAAGAATGATTCAGAGCTATAATTCCAAATCTTTACATCATCATAGTTGTTTTTTAAATTTGAATTGTTTGTGTCTGCACCTAAGTTACACCATTGACCAATAATAGAATTGCCTAAAAAACCATCATGCGCTT
>Ga0213868_10006823_pt1 | contig 9992 bp, 9 predicted proteins | sample PICome_9_FD_160087 | JGI IMG/M metagenome (GOLD analysis project Ga0213868, IMG submission 160087) | Coastal seawater microbial communities near Pivers Island, North Carolina, United States - PICO127 | ecosystem: Environmental > Aquatic > Marine > Coastal | place: USA: North Carolina | collected...
TGAAAGAAGAAAAATAAACCCAAAACTCAAAAAAAAAGATAATTATTTAAAAATTTTAATGGATTTTATAAAGTCGATTGCCTCAATATTTTTACCATACTTACTAATAGTACTTGTAGTAAGTAAAAATATAGCAGACGAAAATACAACCTTTCTATCAAATTCCGTAAAAGAATTAGTTGTAAATGGATTAAATCGAATCAATAAAAATCCAATTACATAGTATTTAATTACATCTTCCAACATATCTAAATATTTTGGATTATATGTTTCAATTTTAAGAAATGCTACTATATATAAAATATAAGATGTGTATAGCGCCGAGTCAAAAAATACTTCATGATATTTAACCATATATTAAATAATGATATTATAAATCATCTGTATTGGAGTCTGAATTATACATAGAAAGCGTTCTAGCACTTGAATCTGTAGCATGACAATATTTTGGCATCCAAAAGTAAGGTATAATATCATCTTTATTTGGAAAATGAGATGAGAATATTTCTCTATAATATAATTGTTCTTTTGTAGTGGGTGTATTATGAGTATATTGTTTAGATAATATATCAAATTCTTCATCGGTATATTTGTTATTTAATGTATATTGAATTATTTCGTGCCATGATTTTTCAACAGAACTAACCCCATCGCTAAAAGCCTCTTTTTTTCTCCATAATACAGATTGTGGTAGTAAATGTTCGTCCATACAATGAATTGCTCCACGAAGAAGATGTTTTTCAATTATATTAAAATTATTATGATTGCGAATATGAGAAGGGATTTGTAAATAATTGGAAACAAATGTTCTATCCAAGAAAGGAGTTCTAGCTTCTAGTCCATGACAAGAAATAGTTCTATCACTTCTTAATACATCAAAATATTGAATATCATTTAATAATCTCTTACATTCATGATCGAATTCAATATTAGAAGGGCAATTATGAAAATATAAATATCCACCGGTTAATTCATCTGAACCATCACCATTAAATATAACTTTAGCATCACTGTGTTCTGATATATATTTAGCAACTAGATAATTACCAACACTCGCCCGAACTGTAGTTGTATCATAACTTTCAATATTATAAATGACATCTGGAATAGCAGAAAAGAATTCATGTTCTGTTAAAATAACTTCTGTATGATTCGAGTTAATATGTTGAGAAACCTCTTTAGCGAATTTAAGGTCAGACCCACCAATCATACCAATACTATATGTTTGCAACTGACCCTTTGGTACAAATTTAGAGACTAGCGCAGAAATTAAACTACTATCTAATCCACCAGATAATAAACATGCCAAATTTGTATCCATGGTAATAACACGTTTTCTAACCGCATTTAATAAATTGTCATAAATTTGAGAGTAATATGGTTGTATTTCTTTTGACCTGAATATATCCCGAATCTGGGGCGTGAAAACATTATTATATGGGAAAGATGTATATTTATGATTGACACAATCAATACTAATAGTTCCGTCATGATAAATCTCAAATGTCATAAATGTCCCTGCTTCAAAATTTCTACATTTTGGTGTGAAATCCGTAATTTGTTTTAACAATGAAGAGAAAATAATGGCATTGTCATACACACCATAATATAATGGCCGTACACCATAAGGGTCTCTTGCAATATATCCACATTTTTTATTAGAATCGTATAAAACAAATGAAAATACCCCATCCAGATTTTGTAACGTATATTCAATACCATATTTTAAATATAAATGAATGATGGCTTCACAATCAGAATTTGTATTAGGATTTACATTTAACATAGAATATAGTTCCTTGTAATTATAAATTTCTCCATTACAAATAAGATAAATTCCATTATGAATAAGTGGTTGATTAGAAATAGTGTCTAGGCCATTAATTGCTAATCTGTGAAAACCTAACATTAAATTATCATTAATGTGTTTTAATACAGAATGTTCTGGTCCTCTAGTTTGGCCTTTGTTAAATTGTTTGTTAATAAATGGGAGATTACGAAAAAAATCAACTGAAGATGTTACGTCTTTGATAATGGCAAAGATTCCGCACATGATAGTATATATCTAGACGGTTCTTTAGGTAATTTCTTAAAATATTATATTATAAATATATATTAATGAATACAGAAAATAAAATGCATGGAGTAGTAAATGGATATTTTAGGTGTAATGAAGAACGAGACGAAGAATTAAATAAGAGAATATCAAGTAGAAATATTCCTTCTACAACTCTTCAACCCCAATATAGTATTAGACCATCATCTACAAAATATGGATATATGCCGATATTAGACCAATATAAGAAGGTAAATACGCCTTTGAATGACTATACACAATATTCTACATCTCAAATATTTAATCCAGGAAACGCTCAAGCACCTTGGGCCGGATTTTCAAATAATGTAAATACAGAGTCATCGTTAAGAAACCAATTTTTTGCATTACAAAAATGCGAACAATCTGAATTTGTACCATCATCTGATAGTGATTTATATAAAACAACGGTGGATTTTAAACCAATACAACAAACACATCCGTTATTGTTTGATAAACCAGATTTTTCACCATTTAACCCAAATACATTAAATTTAGGTAATAATTTATTCAACAATCATACAAGATATGATATTAAGAATATTGAATGTGATGAAAAAATGTAATTATTCGTGTTAAATAACAATTATTATTCATCGATATATGTAAATGGATATATCAATGAATGAAATAGACAATATGACTTTACAGTGTCTTACAAATAAAAATCAATATGATATGTTATTAAAACGAAATAGTACGAATATTGACAACACATATTTAAGCGATAAAAGATTTTATAAGAAACGAATTTTAGATTTAACGAAAAAATGCTTTAAAAATGAAGTAGATGATAATCATGTAAAATCCACATTCGAAAGTTATATACGAACTTGTATAAATTATTTAAAATTTTCTGATAAAAAAGAACTATATCAGGAACAATATAATGGAATTATAAATATTGAAAATAAGACTCATGGTGATAATATAGTAGACGTAGAATATGATAATTGTGATTTTTTAATGTATAAAAAGGAAGATATTAAAACGTTAAATTTAGATACTTTTGTAACAAATAAGGGAAAGGTAGGAAAAGCAAAAATATTGCCACAAAAGTCTAATGTCAATATAAAATCTAGTGAGTATAAGACAAAAGGTATTGTCAAAAAAAAGAAAAATATCACTAATAATTATGAAGACCCAAAAGAAAAAAAATAATAAAAGACGAACCAAACGAAAATCACATATACATAAAACAACGAATAATACTGACAAGGTGAGTTGCAGTCCAAATCCAAATAATAAAAATAAATCATTTACGTGTTATAGCGATAATTCATTATTAAAAATGAAAAATTATTGGAATATACGTCATACCCGTAATAAGATTACTTCCAATAACCCTAAAGAAATATGGAGTCAATTAAAGGAGAATATGTCATATTTATGTAAGAGAGAATCATGTTGGATGAGAAGTAAATTTATGGAGGGTAAATTGGATAAAGAATTATTGAATTATACATTTGCACCAAAAGCACCGAAAGAATGGAACAATAATCCAAATGAATGGTTAAGTAGTTTAGATATAGAATCTGTAATGAAACAATATGAGAATTTTTATAAATGTTTTGAGTTTTTAGGCCCATCTCCGATAGACTACGACCATCATAAATTATATGGTGAATGTGTATGGGAAGAATTATGCAATTTAAATATAAGCGAACAAATCAAACGTCATATAAATAAAATAGGCATCATATTAAATACACATCCTCATACAAAAGGTGGAGAACATTGGATATCGATGTTTGTAAATATAAAACGCAAAATTATTGTGTATTTTGATAGTAACGGAGACCCTCCACCAAAACAAGTTTCAAAGTTAATGAATGAAATAAAAGACCAAGGTAAGCAGTTAGGAATAGATTTTACATTATATGCGAATAAAATAGAACACCAACAAACAGATTCTGAATGTGGAATGTATTGTCTATATTTTATCATTGAAATGTTGAAAGATAAGGATTTAGAATATTTTTTACATAATAAAATAGATGATAATGAAGTATTTCAGTTAAGAAAGAAATATTTTAATGTGATTTAAATAATATTTATTATTACTTATATAATGGAGTATTTAAGTAATGAAAACAAAGGAATGTTGTGGGGCATATTACAAGAAAGCAATATATTTAATGAAATACCGGATGATAAATTTCAAAATATAAAACAAATATTTGAAAGCACTATGAGAGAAATTAATGTAAAAATGGTAAATAATAATTTGATGGAACAAAATAAGGTTACGGTTGAGGAATTGATTTATAAAATAAATAATGACAAGAAGACATATCACAGTACCAATTCATCAAAGTTAAAAGTTATATATAGAGCTGAAGATTTACACGAAGAGAGAAATAACCAATTAAATAAAAAATTAGAAGAGCAGCGGAAGGATATGGCAACAATGATAAATCCCAAGAAACCATCAGAAATTAATTTCGCCGATTCTGTTGACGATGATGATAAACCAATTGGTGATGATATGGATAGACTTATTTCAGAAAGACTAGCTTCAAGGGAAAGAGAATTAGAAATACCATCATTAACGGAAGAGGGCGAGAAATGGTTAAATACAACTTCAACTGTTGTAAAAGAAACTGATAAGCATGTATCATTTAAGAATGACATTTCATCAGATATAGTAGAAAATAAAGATAATAGTCTAACAAACTTATTATCTAAAATAAAAAGGAAATCTGAATTAAATGAAAATAAAACAACTCCAATAAATGAAAATAAATCAATATCAATTAAAGAAGAAATAGAATATTTAATTAAGAAGCAAGATGAGTTAATTTCGGAAAATATTGAAGTAAAAAATCGTTTAAATATAATTTTAAATAAAATATAATATAATATTAATGTCTGGACGAAAGAACAGTTTTGATACGAGAGATAGAACTAATAGTAAAGATTCAATAATATTAATATCTGGACGAAAGAATAGTTTTGATATGAGAGATAGAAGTAATAGTAAAGATTCAATAATATTAATATCTGGACGAAAGAACAGTTTTGATACGAGAGATAGAAGTAATAGTAAAAATTCTAGATCATGGAGTTTTGGAAGTATTGAATCTATTGAAATGAATGATGATATAATTATAGAGAATGAGAATAAACCTAGACGTAGATCAAGAGAGAGAAATATTGATGATAGACGAAATTCGCCAAACCCTAAATGTTGGACCTTATTGATGCTTGAATTTTTAAAAACGCATTCAAAATAAAAAAATAATTTATACACGATAATAAGGTTATAAATTATTTATACCTCTACGAACTTGACCTTACCATCTGGTTTTTTAATTAATTTACCTACTAATATAGGGTCTGAACCATATTGAATAGCATCATTATAACTATCTAAATCATATACTTCAAGACGAGCTTTATATAATGCAAAGGATTTCTTAATTCCATTAATTGGTATTTGAATTTCCTCGGCTTTCCATGTAATTTTTTCTTTATTTGTATCGGCGACTTTATCAGATTCTTCATTAGAAATAGACGGTTTAAATGAGAATGTAGATGGATTCGTTTTACCAAATGTAAAACATTTTACTGAATCCTTGGCACCAGGTTTATTATAAACCGTACAATCCATAGAAGACTCTTTAACCGCCGTTAAAATTTGTTTAGAAATTTGTTCTTTAATGGTAGATATTTCGTATAAGGCTTCGTCACTTGTAACAGGTATGTTGTCATTTAATTTACTAACATCATTTAATTTCAGTTCTCGAGCATTTTCGCCTTCTAATTGACTTGGTGTAAATGTCATTAAATACAAAAATACATTAACGGTTCTTAATTCTGGTGGTAATTCTTGATGACTGCATATTCTTCTAGCTCTACCAATGACTTGTTCGATTCTAACAGGATGCCAATAAGGCTCTATAATATGGACGTATCTGGTGTTTTTAAGAGAAATACCTTCTGCTCCAGAGGCAGTAATCATTAACACTTTTACAACTTCGCCGTATAAATTATTTGTAGAAATAATGGATAATTCATTTGTGATTGAATCAGGAACCTTTTCCCAATCGCTATTAAAAATATTACGAATAATTTCCTTTTCTTCGGCATCTTCAGTTCCTGTATATAACGCAAATGTAGGTTTTCCCTTTTCCGATTCTGGTATATTTAACACCCATAGTCCAGCATCATTTCTTCTTATTTTAAATTGAGTAAATCCATTTGCTTCTAATATAAGTTTTAAAATACCAACTCCTTCGATTGTTCTGAATTGAGTATAAATAAGATGTAATCCCTTAAATTCTGGGTCTTTGAGATTATCCAATACATGAAGAAATTTAGGACTTAATGTTTCTAATCCTTTAGATGATAAAAATTTAGCCGAATTATCTTTCAAAAAGGCAAGACTTTCTTTAATTCGTTGATCGTATGTACCATCCTGATTTTTCTTGATTTCGGTATCTAATATGTCAATATCATCAGCATTATATAAACCATCTGAATTATTAATTTTCTCTCTAACCGTTACAGCGTCAAGTATGTCCTCGTCCATTGATTCTGAAATACCGTCCATTCCCTTTTCAGCATTAGGAAATGGTCTAGGATTCTCGGTAGGGAAAACAAAATTACAAAATGCTCTGGAAAAAATACGGTAGGTAGAAACAGAATCCTTATATAAATCCCCTGTTGCTGGTTTTTTTTGTTTCTTACTTGCTTTTTCTAACTTTCTTTCTTCAATGCGTGCTTGTTCATAAACACCAAATTGATAATCACTCATAGGTATTGTTATAACCTTAAAATCTATACCGTTTTCCTTATCAAATTTAGGCATCAATTGTTCTTGTGCGCTTCTAAAATAAGATGTTAAACCAAGAATGCGTCTTTTAAACAAATTGTCGTTCTTAATTTGTTTTGTAGTAGAATCAATAAAATAATTTTGAAATGTATCAATATTATCAGGCAAAGCTTTAAATAATTCTACTTGAACGTTTGAAGCAATGTCTATATCATTTTGTTTTAAAATAGCAGTAATAAGTCTAACAAAGTCATTATCGGTCAAATCACCTTTATTTTTTATTTTGAAATTAGTAACACCTTTATATGTTCCATCTTTCTTGACATTAATAAAACCAAACGGATTTCTAGTAACTGTAAGAATTTTGGACGATGGTTTATAATCTAAATAATCAAGTATTTCAAAGCTATTGAAGATATTAATTATCTCCGATTTGTCAATTTTTTTTGATGTTTTGATGTTTAATGGAAAAGACCATGTTTTAATATATCCTCGTAAAATATTAAACGTAATCGCAATTTCATTCGGATAATTAATTATAGGAGTACCAGAAAGCAGTACAATTTTACAGTTTTCAGCAGTCATTAAATATTCATATAGACGCATTGAAAGTGATTCTGGTCGTTTAAGTTTATTAACTATTCTACTAATAAGATTGTGAGCTTCGTCTACAATAATAACTTTATTATCAAATGGATTAATTGTATAATCTCGGGTCAAGTCTTTTAAATGACTGTTTCTAAGACCATTATAATTAATAAATCTATATTTATTAGTAATCATCTCATTAATTTGTAAATCAAGGGTTGATTTTTCTTCTGGTGTAAGTGTTGAATAATTAGATGTTTTTTTGACATTAACCAACCACGCACCCCCATGTTTTTGAATATAATCAGGCGACAAGCTTAATACACTAGATAAAACTTCCATTAGCTGTTTATTTGGATTTTTAGGGTCACCTATTGATACAAACTCCCAGTATTGATTTGTTTTGTAAATTAAATCACCACATGATTTTAATTCTTGCAAGTAATTCATTCGCAATGAAGCAGGAGTCATAACAATCACTTGTTTGTCTGTTTTCATACCTTCGGCTATAGCAATTGAACTACATGTTTTACCACTACCTAAACCATGATATAATAACAATCCCCTGTATGGAGTATATAGATTTAAATAATCTCTAACTACTTTTTGATGTGTTAATAATGAGAATTCTGCGTCTTTCGGTCTATCACATGAAATAGAAGATTGCATCGATTCAAATTCGTCCTTAAACGGTTTGAATAATTTATTAATAAAATTAACAAACGATTCTCTATTATTCATATAATATGCGTTTGCTCGATATAATACCTTTTTATCTTTCGGTGGTAATCTATTAATTAACTTTGAATCACCTATTAATTGTTCCATATCTATATCATCTGTAATAACAGTCATATCGGGTTTAAGTGTCTTTCTTTTAGTCGGTTCTTTATCGTTCCCTTCTTCAATAACTAATTTCATTTTTTTTTGTATTTTTTTGGCCTTTTTAACCGGGGGTGATGTTTGTACTGTAGATTTTTCACTAACTAGAGGTACAGTAGTCGTAGGTCTAATAAGCTTTAAAATAAAATCGTCCCTATTTATTAAGTTTTGTTTTGTTTTATCTAGAATTTGAGTTTGAATAGTAACTGGCTGTTCTTGCATTGGTTGGACTATTTTAATCTTAATTTGTTCTATTTTCTTTGGATTTGGTTTTACCTTTAATTTTTCTAAAACACTTGTGGACATCTATATTAATTAAAGACATAAAAAAAGGAGTAATTTACTTATTATTCAAGCAATTTTAATGTTTGTTCGCACGCCATTTGTTCTGCCTTCCTTTTAATTTTATGAACTCCTTTTCCAAGAAATACGAATATTTTCTGATTAGATTCCATCATTTCTTGAATTTTTTGAAATGAGCCTATATTTCTATAATTAACGGCATGTTCTTTAGATACTTCATGAATTTTTTGTCCTAAACACAAATAAACACCCATTTCATATCCATATTCGTCAGTATGAGAAATTTCTATATAATGTGGAGTGTCTTTGAATTCTTTTTGAATCTTCACTTGAAGAATATTTTTATAATTATCATCATCGTTGATAAGTTTCATCCAGTCTACGTGTTTTTCAAAAACACTTTCTACAAAGATTTGCGCCATTTGAAATCCAGGACCTGTTACAAATACATTTTTAAACCAACCTTCTTCGTCTGTAACTTCGATTTTATTAAAATCTAGAAACAGTGCTCCAATAAACGACTCAAATAGACAACCTAATTTTTTCAGATTAGTTCTGGTTTTTTTTTCTTCTGCATGTTTTGATATAATATAATATTTATGTAATCCCATTTCAAGAGCAAGCTTTCCAATAGCTTCGTTTTTCACAAGAGCAATTTTTTTTTCTGTCATATATCCTTCATTCTCTTTAGGAAATCTACGATATAAATAATATTTTGTCACCAATTCAAGAACTCCATCACCAAGATATTCAAGGCGTTCATTAGACTTTGTATGAAGTGGCAAGCAATCAATTGGTTGTTCGGTGATTGTAATATTTTCTTGTAGGTTATATAGATTTGGTCGTTTCGTATAAGATTTATGAATAAATGCTCTCTTAAATAAATTTAGATTAGTAATCTTCGTAGAAATACCATATTTAGTTAGAATAGATTGAACTTGGTTCAATGTAATCTCAACATTGTTCGGATTATATGGATTAAATATTAATCCATCATCAGATTTAATTATATCGTCGTCGTGTGCTATTTTGAATTCTGACATTATATATTTACATTAGGTATATATTTATATTTATTTAGAAAGAATATAATAAGTTTAAAAAAAAATATTTAGTGATTATATAAATGGTTTTAATGAACGCAGGTAAAAAGGCTAGAAATGTCTCATCTATAACTAACAATACAAAAATTTTTGGTACAATGGCTGGTTTAGGACCTCGCGTTGGAGTAGGTACTGGTAATAATGCTGTATACAGACACATACAAATCAAGGGTGCTAGAGGATTACCTATTTTATATAACAAATCAATACCATTTCAACTAGCTTACTTACAGAGTAATAAATT
>Ga0213868_10006824_pt1 | contig 9988 bp, 5 predicted proteins | sample PICome_9_FD_160087 | JGI IMG/M metagenome (GOLD analysis project Ga0213868, IMG submission 160087) | Coastal seawater microbial communities near Pivers Island, North Carolina, United States - PICO127 | ecosystem: Environmental > Aquatic > Marine > Coastal | place: USA: North Carolina | collected...
TTGAAAAAGTTGAATGAGCCCGATGTCCGCGATGTCCGATCCAGATGAGTGGTGACTGGTGCACTTGTCTCCAACCAAGTCGGGTCGGGGTAAACCTCATTTTTCTTTGAGAGAGACCATGCAACATGCAACAAGCAAGAAACAAAGTACATGTGGACACATGGATACAATTGAAATGAGTAGTAAGCATGGCATTAGTAAGATCTTGCAAATTTAGGAGATATGTCTTTGCCGTTCAATACGATGGTTCAACAACATTGGGGTTCACTTACCAGAAGGAACAGGAGAATCAAATGAATCCAATGGGTACAGATCTTCGTGGAGTTTATAGCGTTGAAGGAAGGATAAGGATAGCGCTTTGTAATCTACTCTCGTCATCTCAAGAATTTGAAAATATTCAAGTTTCATCTAGAACGGATAGAGGGGTGCATGCATTGAAAAATACTTTTCATGTGGACTTATCCACTTCGAGACAACTTTGGAACCCGCAGCATTTAGTACGGGGAATAAACTTTCACCTGATTAGGAATGCAAAGAATGACATAAAAAGATATATGAATGATGATAAAGAACGTATTATTCCCATAAGTATGTATAAAATGAACTATGGAGACGATGTTCGAATCACTAACTGTCGATTTGCACCTGAAGATTTGTTACCAAACAAGCATTTTTCTCAAGGATCCGACCAACCTTCACATATTTCATGGAATGCACGATTTACTGCAACCGGTCGAACCTATCTTTATCGAATCCTATGGATACATCAACCTCATGATGGGGACAGTGTTGTCGAAGATTATGGGAGTCCTTTTGAAGTAGGAAGATCATGGAAGATTGTGAGCCAAACTCTAGATCTAGACGCTATGAGGAAAGCTGCCACCGTCATGACGGGGACGCATGACTTTTCGTCATTCCGGGGAAAAGGATGCTACAGATCGAATCCAGTTACTTCTATTGAATCTATAGATGTCAGATGCATTCCTTTATTATCTTCGTACTTTTTGCATGGAAATCACGAAGTAGTTGGGGAAAATAACAACTCATTATTGGTAACTGTCGCCATCAAAGGTAACGCATTCTTGTATCGCCAAGTTCGAAATATGATCGGTTGCTTAGTGATGGTTGGGAAAGGAAAAATGTCTGTTGATCAGGTAAAAGATTGTATAAATGCAAGAGACAGGAGTAAAGCCCCCGGCATGGCACCAGCTCATGGCTTATATCTGGCAAATGTGGACCATGGTTCATTTTTCATATGATATTAAATTTTGATTTATTTGTAACTTATGCGATTCATTTGAGCAAATTATTCAAGTCATCTTTCATAGATGCCAAAGCACCACCAATGATTGCTCCATCTGCACCTGCATTCTGAAGCTTATTGATGTAGGTAATATGATTGTTTTCTTCATCCACAACCAAACCAACTCGGCCCTCAGCCAGTACAATAAGATGGGGGTGCGATTCTCGAAGTTCTTTCATAGCGTCGCTTTTCAGTAAAGACAATGCCTGTAAACCCGATTCATCGAATGAGAATGTTTCCAAATCTCTGTTTGAGACAGATACCGCAGCGATGTCTTTAGCGCATTTCAAGAGTGAACGCAACTGAACCTCACTCGTGACGGATGCTAGGACATCCATCCTTAAAGTGGCAGCAATTTTGGTGAGATAAAGTAGATCCTTGCTAGCCAAAGATCCCGCGACTAAATTGACAGCATCTGCTCCAGCCAATCTCAATTTATACAGTTGGTATGGATACAAAATTAAATCAGAGGCTAAAATTGGTGGAGTGACTTTTCCCTCTTCGGAGTTTGCTGCCTCAATCGATGCATTAATTGAAGCTTCACGGACCTCTAAAATATCATCGTGTGCTCCTCCAAATAGAACTTGATCGCAATTGACACTGAGAGCTCGAGCTCCAGACATGACCAATTTTTTAGTAATTTTTTGAATATCGTAGCGTTTTCTGAGACTGCCCAAGGTAGGCTCCATACGTTTCACCTCTGGAATGACGACGAAACCATCTTTCGCAGCAGCTTTTACTGCAGCCGCCCACCCTCGAGGTTTAGGTTTCGTGGGGTCTAAGTCAAAGAGCTTGCATTGACTCACCATATTAGCAAGAGGTTGCCTCTCACGAAGTCTATCAACTTCGGTTTCTTTTTCCCACATGAACCCTTCCAAGGTTGAACTCGGAATAGCAGTCTTTTCGGCGACTGACCACTCTACCGCTGATACGGTCAATGCTCTTCCAGAGTGGATTTCTCTGCGCTTCAAAATCAGTTCACCATCTTCGGATCGTGGTGCAGGGCTCCCGTCGCTACCAACGAAGCCCTTCGCAATATTGGATCTTTTCTTTTCTTCTGCCGCTGCAAGTCGCGAAGCAATTTCGTCTTCTTTCGCTTTCTGTTCCGCAGCTTCACGTTCTGCTTTAGCCATTGCAGATGAATACACGGGTCGGTTTGATTTGCTTCCAATAATTGCATAACAGGAAGCACTTCCATGGATCCTTACTTTCGAGTCACTTTCATCTAGAGCAGCAATTACACCATTGCAGAAGAAGCCACTAATCGATGCCACTGTTGGTAAAAACTCTGACAATTTAGTCGACTCGTAACCTCCTTTTCCACCAAAAAACTTTTGTCCTCTGTCTAGCGTAGGGAAAAAGATACAGGCAGAGGGATTGAAAGTTTGCTTCTTGTCACTAAAGCTTGATTCAATCTCCTTTTTTTTGTACCCCGTTAAAACAGCTTCGACTTCTTTCTTCCCAAAATTCCCATCTCGAACGAAGAAACGAAGTCGTTGGCCTTTCTCGACGTTTACAACCCCCAAAGGTAGAGTGACAGAGCCATCCTTCATTCCAGCTGAAGCCACCTGATGCACGGCAAAGCGATGCCCTTGACCTTCAGCTAATCTAATCAGCTCATTTGGACTTTTCGGGACGCCACCACTTATTTCAAGACCCAAAAGGATAGATTTGCGCATAAAACTTTGATCATCATCGGAAAGAGTCTTCATCAAATAATTTGCCTCAGCTAGCAAAGGCTTTGGAATGGATGCCTTTGCATACGCCGCCGCAGCTCTCTTTTTAACATCCATTTCATCCAATGATTCTTCATCTTCGTCTTCGTCTTCTTCGTCAGTCTCAAAAGGTTGGAGTTGTTCAGTGGCAACTTCATCCAACTGTATCGCACCGATCGTACTACCTTGTCCAGAAATAATCCTATAGATACCACCAACAGGCTTGGCGCCTTGAGCCACCATTACCTTTGCTTGAAAATCACCGTTAAGAGCCACACCTAGGCATCCTTCCGCCAAAATACTCGCGCAGTCAGGCTCATCAATATCATATCGAAAGAGTCTCGCCCTAGACAGCGATGATACAGTCGATGCCAAAGCTCCAAAAACAGTTGCCCTATCTCCAAAGGCCATGTTCATTCCTCTCAAAAAGTCATCAGCATCTTTTTGAAAAGATGGACTTGGAAGAAGCATGAAGGTTGTTTCGGATTCTCCAGATGGTGAAGAATCTACTCCTGATAAGTGGACGGCTTTCTTCCAAGAGTCTGGAGACAATCGACCTACATCATCTGGCACATCATCTTCCATCACATGAAAAGTGCGTACATCAGTTTCTGGCAATACAAACATGGTTATAACAACACCCGCTCCGCCTTCATTTTCGAGCGGAATAAAATTCTTTGGCGATTGCTTGTTAGATTTTCCAATGACTCCACCGGCGTAACATCCAACAAGTTTTTTCAATACCTGATCATCGACGATACCCTTGTAATAGGTTGTACAAGCGTCCAAGATAGCTGGGACAACAACAGTTGGGGAGTACTGACCATCATAAATGCTTGACACGTGGATCATTCCCAGGTCAATTTGATTTCTAGACAAAGACGGTAGTCCTTCCAATGCAGCCTTGGTAGCTTCTTGAATTGCATCGAGCATGTCTGGATGAGAAGAATACCCCGTGGAGACAGCTTGCGGTTCTATAGATTCCGCATTTGATCTTGATACGTCTTCAACATTACGACGCATAGATGGTCTGTTTTTGTCGGAGAAAGACCTGAATAGATTTAACTTGGTCGTTTTTGAGATAGGTCTAGAGGAGTTGTTTCCCTTTGGAATCCTAAGAACTGGACCCAATGAAAATCCTTTGACAACCGCAAAACAAACGAATAATAACGTTGTTCGAAGCATGGTGCTTTGGATAAAGCTGTTTAGCCTATATATCTATTTATTTCCTCTAGAGAGAGGAACTATGCATGAATGGCGATAATCGAACTTTATTGATTGTTGATTTGTTGCTTTGCCCACAAGAAGTAGAAAGGAGAATGACGTCAATAAATGTAAAGTATTCATAATAGCCTTAAAGGACACGCAAATGATTTCATGAAAATGACAATCCTTTGGTCTGATTGATTTCCTAAGAGTGATTGTGTGTATGAATTCTACAGAACTATTGAAATTGGAAATAGAATGAGCCAATGAACACATTCGTCAACCAGGATAGAAGTGAGTTCAAGAATTTCAATCATGTTCTTACACGAAGGAGCAGTATATTCGCATGTAGCCAAAAAAATAGATTGGATACTAAGTAACATGATGTAGATTATATATTTATACAACTTCTCTGGTTTTAGCATCTGTTCCATCAGAATCTTGTTCACTTTCATCAAGTCGTTCCCCAATTTCCTCTTCGAAGCTCAAGTCATGATCATGATCCAGCGTTTCAATATATTTTTCTATTCGTCCCCAACCTTGAGACCAATCGATATCGATATCCGGATCATTTTCCTCTATGTCATCCATAAGAGCTGTTCCGTTGGTATTACTCTGTTTTCTTCGTAATCGACGTTCCTGTCGATGCTTTTTACGAGTACGCATTACTAACTTCACATCCTTGAAAAAGTCTTTTAATGCTAAATCACCGACATTGGCCTGTATTTTTTGCTTGTATTTCTCTTTATAATTTGGTTCCCATTCTTCTGTAGGGAATACAAATATATGCACAATTGCAAAAAAGAACATTTCCAAACACACTAGAAATGACTGTGCTTGTTTAGACCACTCAGTTGCATCATATTCTTCATTGACATCAGCTTGTCTTTTGTATACAGTATGAGCTATAAAAGATATTACAATAGACTGCCAAAATGTCATAAATACAACACCCTTGATACAAAGAAACTTGGCAAATGGATTCACCCACTTGATTTCACGATTCACCACATGATAAAATCGAATCAATCCAGTAAAGGCAAAGAAAATACTGATATTGACAGTCATCATCAAGTAAAATTGCACACATTTGGGATCCCAACGACACTCTTTAAACTGGTCGGCGATAACGATTGCTACTGTTGTGATAGGTCGGACAAAGACAAACTGCATGGTGAAAAATTGACATTGTGTAAGTACAGCGTCCGCTTTATGCCTTGGAGTGGGGTAGACTTCTTGTTTAGCACAGAAACAGAATCTCATGGGTGCTTTCAGATGATCTGCATGCTTCGAGAGTAGATCAATCACCGCATTGCGATCGCCTTTCCCTAAAATGGCCATGAGGAACGACAGAAATGTCGAGATGAGATACGCCTCGTACACATCCTTGAAAATACTAAGGTAATCTTGAGCATGGGGATACACAAGACTAAACCAGCTTGATACAGAATAGATGGGTATCATCCATAATATTGCAATAATTTTCCGTTGTACGGTAGGTTCATACATTCGTCTGACATGTGTCATCATGTGCCAAAACGAAATGAGTATTCCTAATATCGCAAATGTTCCAGCAAATTGATAAGCCATGAGACTGCTCTGTGAGCTGACACTTTCATTAACCTCCTGTACTTGCTCCTCTACACTCTGTTGAACCTTTTCTACGGTATCAGCCAGCTTTTTCACAGTTGTATTTAGCTGATACTCAACGACACTGCTCAACTTGTCAATTGAATTATGTTGATCCGCCAGTTGCTTTTTAATCGCCACGAGCTCATCTGTAATGTCAGTGATATTATTGATCTCCAATGTAATATTATGATCTACTTGAGTATGTTCAATGTGTTCATTCGTTTCTTCTGTATCTATCTCAGATATCCGGTGATTTAATTGTTTGTAAACAGAAGACAGTGCAATTGAGAAGCTCATCGTTATCACAGCTAGCACAATCATGGTTAGTTTCAGTGCTGTTGGAGTGCTCCAAAAGCTACGCGAATGACTTGTCATTTGTTTCTTATCGTGCACTGTTTTTGAAAAAGTAAGTTTGAGTTTAGATATTGATTCGAGTCTTGGTGATACTCAATACTGTAATACAATCATCTCTTTACTAAGTACGACGAGCGACTGGCGTCTGAGGTCTGATGAGCGACGAATGAGCGATGTGAGCGACACACACGAATTCCTAAAATCCAACCCTAAACCTTTTTATTCTACAAATAAACTTCAATATCAAAAACCTAACATGAAAGATATGACGGACGACGGACGAGCGACGAACAACGAACAAAGACTACTCACTTAGATACTATTAGAATAGAGAAGAAAGGAAGCACAGAGATTAATTAACGTTCACACATGAATAATTGGTGTAAGAAGCTGTTGTTAATCTCGTGCCTGTTCCATCGAAGCGCACACGCCTTTTCAGCGGGAAATTTGAGAAACAACGACGTAATTTCAACACGTACAAGGAATGACGATGCTCAGCAGATATTTGGAGTGATCTCTACGTATTGTAATATTTCCAGAGACGAATTTATGAAGGATCCTGCTTGGAAAAGGACCAAAAGATATATTTATCATGCTACTACATCTACCAATACACTATCTGTGGACCAAGTCGAATCCGTTCTCAGAATTTTGGACATGTTTCACAATGAAATTGCGACTTCCATTTTACAATCTGTTCCACGCATTTTGCGGAAAGATCCACAGACTCATCTGAAACCTACTGTATCATTTCTTAATGAAATCTATGGTGAATTGTTCGATGAGGCTATGCGACGGAATCCAAACCTACTCCTCACAAGTGGACTTGGGTACAATTCAAAGAGAAAAACTAATTCAGATGATGTCCACAATGATTTGTCTCTTGAGGACCTTTTGGTTCATCAACAGTTGCTATCATGTGCACAAATAGAAAAATTAAAGGTTTCACATCCGTTGTTGTTTCAATTATCAGTAACCAAAGTTCAGTCAAATGTCGAATTTCTATTGCACACACTTGGCGGATCAAGTTCTATCGTCAGTAGACTCATACGAGCGAACCCAAATATTCTAAGTTTGAGTACATCGAATCTGAAATCAAAAATTGCTTTCTTAAGAACATGTGGATTTGAATCTGATGTGGAATTGGTTCAAATACTGAAAAAATTCCCGGGGTTGCTAGGACTGAGTCTTGAACAAAATTTGAAACCAACCACCGACATGATTCGAAGAGTAGTGGAGCAATATGAATCAAATCCAAACAGCGCAACAAACTTACTCTACAAAAGTTTATCGCTTCATCCTAATTTATTGGCTCTTTCTCCTCAAAATTTTGAAGATAAGACAAAGTACTTTGACAGCTTCTGTGAGTGTGATCATTATACTCCTTCATTATCGGCAAGAATACTGGTCACTGTGCCCTCTGTATTTTCTCTTAGTCTTTCAAACAATATTCAGCTTAAAATAGATTACTTTCGGATGTTATGGCGTACAACTGGAGACGAAAGTGCGAGTAATAATATCTCCAAGTACTTGTATGAATATCCAAATGTACTTTCACTGAGCTTGGAAGGTAACATACAACCAACGGTTAACTTTTACAACCGTACTGGGTATATATCCCTTGATGATTCAGGACAGAACAAATCAAGTACTATGTTACCTCCTAGATATATTGCTACATCTCTTTCTCGTTTGTTGTCACGGTGGAATTTTTACCTTGCTCAAGAATATCAACAACGAAGTGATGGTGAAACAGTTGTCAAACGCAAACCTCCACTTCACATCCTTGCTACAGCGACTGATCAAAATTTTTGCTTCAAAATGGGTTATGATTTTTCAGTGTATTCCAAGTACAAAGAAGAGCTCGAGCCTCGTCTTAAGTTCAATTACCAGTTTGAGACGTGGTTGAAAACTGGTCTTCCCATCAAGTAGATTTTATATATTTTATTTTTAAAGGTATTAGTTGAACAAACCTATTTTTTGACATAAGCATGCAGATTTCACATTCATTCAATCATTAGACTATTCCAAGAGATTGATCCATCAGAATCGTGTCTCCATTTTCATCCAAATAAGCTCTTCTTACACCACGATCGAGGCCTATATCAATATCGTCGTCTTTTGATTTCTTTTTCGCTTTGATATCGGTCGGGTTCTGCCCACTTTGTGAAATAAGCGTATTGTATTCTTCTGTTAGATTTTGAACTATTTCCACAAAGTCCCTACGTTCATGAATATTAGTTGACCAACAACTTGTCATTAGCATGCTCCATGACAGTGGCCATGATTTATAAATCTTTGGTCTTTCCCCTCGACCAATCACGAACTCAGCGTGAGAACGTACATTATGCCCAGCATATGGAACACTTAGAGCGCATATTTGCCAGAATACGATTGAAAAAGAATAAGAATCCGCAAGAAGGTTGTAACTTTGATTTGATGCAACCTCTGGAGCCATATATCTTAATGATCCAGTATTTCCAGTCAGACGATATAACCCACTTGCGGTTCGGTCGTCGGGTGTCAGTCTCTTTGCCAATCCAAAATCGAATATCTTCACTGTCCCATCAATATCAAACCCAATATTCTCTGGTTTCAGATCTCTATATATGATACTTTCATGGTGAAGGTAGTTGATTGCATTGGCTACACCAAGAGCAACATAAATTCTTTCTGTCCATAAGTTTCTCATAAAGACACTATTTGCACAGCAGTATCCAAAAGGGCCACACCATATCTGCCAATTTTTATTGACCTCCCTTCTCCAATGATTAAGCTTATCTTCCAGAGTCATGTCTAACTTCTCAAGAATTACAAAGTATCTAGATTCGAGAGGATCCGAGTTCGCAGTTCCAACCATTGCTATTATATTCGGGTGACTTAATTTTCGAAGAAAACGTGCTTCAACTGCTAAATCAATAACCCCTTTTGCACGATCTTGCTCCTCTAAGTCGTCTCTCAGCATTTTTAATACATACTTAGGAGTTCCATGGCCATCAGATGCCTTGGCAGCAATGTTACGTCTAGCCTCTGCTGTGCTCTTTGAGATATCAAAAACTTCATCAATATGAATACTGACTAGGTCAAAAACTAAACTAAAGCCTCCTTTCCCAACAAGACTGCCTAATGTTAGTTCTGACTTACTAAATCGCGGTAAGATGTTGTGGTCTTCCATTTACATATATACCGCTTTGTTGTTTGTTGTCGTTGTTGTATCCTTGTCATGTTTTGAGTTTTGATTGGGCGTTGGAAAACCAATTTCCCAGTCGTGTGGGGATAATAATGATTAGGGTTATGGCCGTGTCAGTACAAGATATCCAACGCATGGATTCATTCTTCAATTTAGAGAATGTAGTTATTTTTAAATTATTGTAAGTTTCATTTGTGTACAATTCTACGGAGCTTGGTACCATATATTTATACCTAAATAATATCCTCCATGTAGAATAGAATCGTTATGAGCTATATTCAAAGAATACACATCAATTCTTCGATCGAAAGAAGTTGAAATGACATTGTGGAATATCGAGAAAATGGTCCAGGATGGAACTCGACCTCGACTTAAATATTGCTTCGATGGTTCAAACTAGCTTCCACGAATAAATAATACACCTAAATAATATCCTCCATGTAGAATAGAATCGTTATGAACTATATTCAAAGAATACACATCAATTCTTCGATCGAAAGAAGTTGAAATGACATTGTGGAATATCGAGAAAATGGTCCAGGATGGAACTCGACCTCGACTTAAATATTGCTTCGATGGTTCAAACTA
>Ga0213868_10006825_pt1 | contig 9988 bp, 5 predicted proteins | sample PICome_9_FD_160087 | JGI IMG/M metagenome (GOLD analysis project Ga0213868, IMG submission 160087) | Coastal seawater microbial communities near Pivers Island, North Carolina, United States - PICO127 | ecosystem: Environmental > Aquatic > Marine > Coastal | place: USA: North Carolina | collected...
CAGGACCTCGCCGAGCGGGGTGCGTATCCGTGCTCCCACGCCGTGCCACGGCTCGTGAGTGAAGGTCTCCAAGATTGGGTGCTTGGTGAGGATGCACAAATGGGGGCTCCCCCCCTGGTATGACTTCCAATCCAACTGGGTCGCGATCCAAGCGCCCAGATTTGGCCGGTCCCCATCGATGTCGTAGCTCTCTTGCATCAAAACCAACGTCGCCTGTGACTCTTTGATCACGGCTAAGGCTTTCTCGGGTCCGCGATCAAAGTGGTTCGCTCCCCGCTCTACATTCCAAATAAGTACGCGCATCTCCGTATCCGCAGACCAGCCCCATGACCACGGCAGCACTTGGGCGAGTATGAGAAAGAGGAGCAGTCGGCGATGAAGCATCATTCCCCACACTCAGCGATGGTGAGGCATCCGCCAGCGTAGAATGACTCAGACCATAGCCGATCAACCATCCTGCGTGGATCCCGCCGTCCACAATCGGCTGCAAACTTGCTAGCATGCCGAAGGTCAGACAGCCCATCAGGACAACAAAGAATGTGAGGCGGAAGAGAATGATCCGTTTCATAAGAGGCCGAACGAACCACGGCGCATGCATTCCAGGGAATCGATAACCAATTCAAAAACATCGATTTCAACAATGTTGCGATCCCGTGCTTGAGCTACGCGCATCCTTTCAACCATCCCGTAACCAACGGTTTCTGTGTTTCCGTATCGAGGCACAGTAGCACCGGCAGGATGCCGGTGACCTGGCCTGGAAGGCCAGGCTAGACTAGACTAGGACTTCTTCAAGATACGGCGCGCTGCGGCTGGTCTTTGATTTGGCGACTTGCTCTGGGGTGCCTTGGGCGACGATGGTGCCGCCGTCGGCGCCGGCCTCGGGGCCCATGTCGATGAGGTAATCAGCTTCTGCTAGGATATCCATGTTGTGTTCGATGACGACGACGGTGTGGCCGTCGTCGACTAACTGATGGAGGACATCGACGAGCTTGCGGACGTCTTGGAGGTGGAGGCCGATGGAGGGTTCCTCGATGAGGTAGAGGTTGGTCTTTCGGCTGCCGCCGACTTGTTTCAGCTTGGCGTTCTCGGAACGGGCGACGCCTTTGGTGAGCTGAGTGACGAGTTTGATGCGTTGGGCTTCGCCGCCACTGAGAGTTGGGCTGGGTTGGCCTAATTGGAGGTAGCCGGTGCCGGTTTCTTTGAGGAGCTTGAGTGAGCGATGGATCTTGGGGTTGGTGGCGAAGAAGGCTTCGGCGTCGTCGATGGTCATTTGCATGACTTCGCCAATATTCTTCTCGTGGTAGAGCACCTCTAAGGTGGCGGCGTTGTAGCGGAGGCCCTGACAGTCTTCGCAACGGACGTAAGAGGTGGGGAGGAAGGTCATTTCCATCTTGATCTGGCCGTGACCCTCACAGGACTCGCAACGCCCTTGCTTGGTATTGAAGGAGAATCGACTCGCGGTGTAACCGCGCATGCGAGCGGTGGGGACGCCGGAGAAGAGCTTCCTAATTTCGTCGAAGACTTTGACGTAAGTGGCGGGCGTGGAGCGCGAGGTCTTGCCGATGGGGGATTGATCGACTTCGTAGACGGCGGCGATGCCGTTGACGCCGGTCACGCTTTTCCATGTCTTGGGTGCGGTGCTGGTCTTCTTGGCGTTGCCTTTCTTCTCGATCTTGCTCTCGACGGCGGGACGGAGGACACCGCGCATGAAGCTGCTCTTGCCTGAGCCCGAAACACCTGACATGCAGACGAGGCGTCCTAGCGGAATGGCGATATCGATTCCGTGGAGGTTGTTGGTCTCAGCGCCTTTGACCGTGATCCATTCACCTGCCTTGCCTTTGGTGGGTATGGGACGGCGTTTCTCACGGGAGGGGTGGGTCATCGGATCACGCAAGGCTTGGCCGGTGACGGAGTGCTTGAGCTTCTTGACCTCGGCGAGTCCGCCTTGGGCAATGACTTCACCGCCAAATTTTCCGGCACCTGGGCCGAGATCGATGATCTGGTTCGAGCGACGCATGGTTTCGTCATCGTGCTCGACCACGACGAGGCTGTTTCCTTGGTCGCGGAGGTTCTCTAAGGTGTCTAACAGTTTTACGTTGTCGCGCTGGTGGAGGCCGATGGTGGGTTCGTCGAGTACGTAGAGGACGCCGCGCAAGTTGGAGCCTAACTGAGAGGCTAAGCGGATGCGCTGGGCTTCGCCGCCTGAAAGCGTGGTGGCCGAGCGATTCAGTCCGAGGTAACCGAGCCCGACTTGGTCGAGGAAGAGGAGGCGTTGGATGACTTCACGGAGGACGTCTTTGGCCACGATGGCGTCGCGGCCTTTGAAACTCAGGTGCCCGAGAGCCTCGGCGGCATCCTGGACAGCAGCTCCGGTGATGTCCTCAATGGGGGTGCCTTGGACGAGGACGTTGCGCGCGATGGGGTTGAGCCGGGTGCCTTCACAATCCGGACAGGGCATCATGTCTTCTTTGCTGGCGCGGGCGCGGCGCATTTCTTCTTGCAGTTCGGCCTCTAACACAGACTCGCCGTGTTCCGGGCCGTGAAAGGCGGTGCGCTTCTCTACTTGGCCATAGCCGCGGCAGGTGCGGCACCAGCCGTGTGGGGAATTGTAAGAGAAGAGGCGTGGGTCGAGTTCCTCAAAAGCGCAGCTGCACTCTGGGCAGGTCATTTCCGAGCTGAGCACCTGAAACTTGCCCTTGGCCAGCGCGAGCTTGGCAGTGCCTTTGCCGATCTTGAGTGCGGTATCGATCTTGGCGCGAAGTTCTTCACCGCCGAGTTCGGCCACGGTCTTCTTGTCGAGGTCGGCGATGACGACATCGATGGTGTGTTCTTTGAAACGGGCGAGTTTCTGAAAACCTTCGACTGCTTTGTACTCGCCATCAACTAACAGGGTGTCGTAACCGTGTTTGCCAGCCCATTCGGCGACTTCTTTGTGGAAGCCTTTGCGGGCTTTAATCACTGGGGCTAACAAACGCACATTTCCCTTCTTAGCTGCATTGACCACGGTGGTGGCGATGGCGCTGCCGCTTTGTTTCTCCACGGGTACTTCGCACTCGGGGCACTGTTGCACGCCGACTTTGGAATAGAGTAATCTAAGAAAGTGATAAATTTCTGTCACCGTGGCGACGGTGGATTTGCCGCCACCGCGGGAGATGCGTTGTTCGATCGCGACGGTGGGAGGGAGGCCTTCGATGAGATCGACTTCGGCCTTCTCCATTTGCTGGGTGAATTGCCTAGCATAAGGCGACATGCTGTCGAGGAAACGGCGTTGGCCCTCAGCGAAGAGAATGTCAAAGGCGAGGGTGGATTTGCCAGAACCGCTCAGGCCGGTGATGACGACGAGCTGATCGCGTGGCAACTCGAGTTGGAGGTTCTTGAGATTGTTCTCTCGGGCACCGTGGATGCAGATCTTGTCGTCCTTAGGCTTGGCGGCTCGGGAAACGACTTGATAGGCAACGGCGTCTTCCGCGACGCGATCCGATCCAAACTCTTTGGCGAGGTAGCGTCCGGTATGGCTTTCGGTTACCTTGGCCACTTCTTCGGGAGTGCCTTCTGCGACTAACACGCCTCCGTGTTTGCCAGCTTCTGGGCCTAGATCAATGACATGGTCGGCACATTTGATCACGTCCATGTGGTGCTCGATGACCATGATGCTATGCCCGGCGTCGACGAGGCGTTGCATGACTTGGAGGAGGCGGGCGACGTCATCAAAGTGCAAACCGGTGGTGGGTTCGTCAAAGATGAGGAGCGCGTGTTTGCCCTGGCTTTCCTTGCTCAGCAAATGGCCGACGAGCTTGAGACGCTGGGCTTCGCCACCAGAGAGGGTGTTCAACGGGCGGCCCATGGGTAGGTAGCCGAGGCCGACATCGATGAGGACTTGCAAGGCGGCGACGATCTTCTGGGCCATCTTGGCCTCCATGGTCTGGAAGAAGGTGGCGGCTTGATCGACGGTCATTTCTAACACATCGGCCACAGATTGGCCTAACAAGGTGGTCTTGAGCGCTTCTGGTTGGTAACGACGCCCTTCGCATTCGGGACATTTGACAAAGAGATCGCTGAGAAATTGCATCTCCACCTTCTCATAGCCAGAACCCCAGCAACGCTCGCACCGACCCGCGCCGGAGTTAAAACTGAAGTAGCCCATGGTGAGCTTCTTGGCCTTGGCTTCCTCGGTCGCGGCGAAGAGCTTCCTAATTAGGTCAAACACGCCGAGGTAAACGGCGGGTGTTGAACGCGGCGTGCGCGAGAGCGGCGATTGGTCGACCATGATGACTTCATCCAGGCCACCTACAATACGGATATTCTTGACGCGGCCGGGTGGGTCATCGGTGGTTTCGCCGAGTTGCCTTACGATATTGCGATAGAGCACATGGTGCACGAGGGTACTCTTTCCCGAACCGGAGACGCCGGTGATGGCGCAGAAGACGCCGAGTGGGAAGGTGACACTGACATTCTGCAAATTATGTTGGCGAGCGCCCTGAACGACGATGGCGGCGTTCTTCTTGAGGCGGCGACGTTTCTCCGGCACGGGGATCGTCTTGCGACCGGTGAGGTAGTCGAAGGTGAGCGAGCGTTCGGGCCCATCGGCCTGCGCGGGGCCGGCATAGACGAGTTCGCCGCCTTGCAGGCCGCGTCCGGGACCGATATCGATGAGGTAATCGGCGGTGCGGATGATGGCTTCCTCGTGTTCCACGACGACGAGCGTGTTGCCTTTGTCGCGCAGCCCGCGCATCACGCCGGTGAGCCGACCGATGTCGCGCGGGTGAAGGCCAATGCTAGGTTCGTCGAGAACGAAGAGGGTATTGACTAACGAGGCACCTAAGCAGGTGGTCAGATTGACGCGCTGGAGTTCGCCGCCAGAAAGCGTGCGGGTGGCGCGGTCCAAGGTGAGGTAGTGCAGGCCGACGTGGCCGAGGTACTGCAGTCGATTGGTGATCTGTTCGTAGAGGAGTTCGGCGCTGGGATCGGCGGCGTTGGGTGGGTGCTCGTTAAAGAACCTGGTAATTTCCTCGACGGGCATTTGCCAGAGCTGAGGCAGGGTGTGGCCTTCGTAGCGGAACTGTAGGGCTTCCGGTTGCAATCGATCGCCGCCACACGCGCGGCAGGTCGTGTAGGAACGGAAACGACTGAGAAAGACGCGGACGTGCATCTTGTAGATCTTCTTCTCGATCCAATCGAAGAAGCCTTGCACGCCATACCAATCGCCGCGTTGCCAGGCGTTCTCGGGGTCGCCGTGTTTGCCTTGGTCGCCGAAGAGAACCCAGTCTTGGTGTTTCTTGGGCAAGTCTTCGAAGGGGATCTCGACATCGATCTTGTGTCGTCGCGCTTCGCGGATGAGATCGAGTTGGCACTCTTGATAGTTACTGCCTTTGAACGCAACGATGGCTTCATCTAACAAGCTGACGCCAGGATCAGGAATGGCTTTCTCGAGATCGATGCCGATGGTGCGCCCGAAACCCTTGCAGGAGGGGCAAGCGCCTAGGGGGTGATTGAAATTGAAGAGGCCCGGGGAAGGCGGGCGGATGCTTTCATCGCAGGGGGCGCAGTGCCAGCCGGAAGAGAACGATTGGTTCTGCCGCGGGGTGTCGGCATCGATGGCTTGGAGCTTGCCTTTGCCAAAGCGGTTGGCAGCTTCGATGGCTTCTAACAGACGCCCAGATTGGTCTTTGTCGACGCGGAGCCGGTCTTGGATGACATCGATGATGGCTGGGAGCGTGCGTTTCTTGTAGGTCTCGGGTTCGTCGGTGCGGTAGTCTTTGCCGAAGAGGCGGACTCTGACATAACCTTGGCCTTGGAGGAATTCGAAGAAGGGGCCGGGCTTCGTCTTTTCCGGTACGGGCACGCCAAAGGTGATGAGAATGCGTTTGCCGTCGAAGCGTCTCTTGATCTGACGTGCGATGGTGGTGGGATTGTCCGGCTGTACGTTGGCATCACAGCCCGGGCAGTGGGCCTGAGCGACTTTCGGGAAGTAGAGTTTGAGGTAATCATTCACCTCCGTGATCGAGCCGACGGTGGAACGTGTCGTTTTGACGTTGTTCACCTGTTCGATGGCGATGGCTGGTGGGATGCCTTCGATGCTATCGACCAAGGGTTTGTCCATGCGGTCGAAGAATTGCCGCGTGTAGGGCGAGAAGGTTTCGACATAGCGGCGCTGGCCTTCGGCATAGATGGTCTGGAAGGCGAGCGAGGATTTGCCCGAACCACTCGGGCCGGTGATGACCGTGAGTTCGTTGATCGGGATGTCGACATCGACGCCTTGGAGGTTGTTTTGACGCGCGCCGCGAATGCGAATGGCTGAAAAGTCAGCTTGTTTCTTTTTAGCTTTCTTCTTTGAAGTCACGCGTTTAGGGCGTGCTGGGGGCTTCTTCTTTGGCGGCATCTCCTAAGAAACGATCATCATCTCCCTATGGGGGCAATTGCTATCGTACGATTCCACTTGGCTGGGAAGTCGGATTCAGGAAGTCAGGCGTTGAAGTCTCTTGGAGCTATCCAAGATTGGCGTATCGCAATGCATGAAAAGAGGATGTCGTGGTGGCTGTGGCCGAATGTGCTCAGCTTGGATGCGCCAATCGTCGCCCTGGTTTGGCATCTGGCGTTCGCCCGGACGTATGAGGTGCCAGTGGGTGAGGTTGAGGCGGCTTTGCTAGGGTTGGCGGTTTGGGCGATCTATGTGGCGGATCGCTTGCTCGATACCGCCCGGGCGAATGACTCAGAGGAAACGGCGCGCCACGCCTTTCATGCGCGGCATCGGCGTGCCTTTCTAGTGGGGATACTCGTGGCCTTGGTGGTTGCTGCCGTTTTGGCGATTCAGTTGGAACGGCTGCTGCTGATCTTTGGAGCGCTGATGACCAGCCTAAGCGTGGTGTATGGGTGGCTAGTGCATCGACGGGTGGTACGTGTCCCGAAAGAAGCCTTGTGTGGTGCGGTATTCAGTGTGGGTGTGCTGGGATCATTGTTTGTCGATCCTGTGCCTTGGGTATCGATGGCGCTCTTTGCCGCGGTCTGTACAGCGAATTGTGTGGTGATTTCCTTTGTCGAGGGAGAGATTTCGGAAAGTTGTCGGCGTTGGCTTGGATTGGTCTTGTTAGTTTTGGCAACGATGAGTGTCTTGGTTGGCGGTGTGATTCATTTAGCGATGGCGACTTCGTTCCTAGGACTCCTGGTGCTTCATGTGGCTCGGCTGCCCAAGGAAGCCACACGGGTCTTGGCGGATGTGGTGTTGCTAACGCCTTTGTTGGCTTGGTCTTGGTTATGAGCTATGACGTCCTTGCGCCTTTCTACGCTACGCTGGAGAGGCTGACCTTTGGGCGTGCTTTGCAACGGGCGCGTTGTGCTCCATTGCAGACGAACGTAGCTCCCTCTACCGTGTTGGTGCTTGGTGATGGTGATGGTCGGTTTCTTGAACTAGCGGTGGGAGCGTGGCCAGGAGCGACCTTTGTGGTGGTGGATCAAAGTGCTGCCATGCTGGCGTTGGCCAAGAAGCGCGCTGAGGGATGCTGCATGCGTTTCGTGCAGGCCGATGTGCGCGACGGTTTAAGAGCGTTAGATGATCACTGCTTTGATGTGGTGGTGAGTCATTTCTTCATGGATTGTTTTACCGAGTCGACGCTAAAGCGTTTGGTGTCGGAGGTGGCTGATCAGATGAGCCCGGAAGGATGCTGGTTTGTTAGCGAATTTGCTGCAAAGGCTTGGTGGCATCGCTTCTTGCTTAGGCTGATGTATCGTTTCTTCCACAACCTGACAGAAACGGAGGCACGGAGCTTTCCGAAATACGGCGAGGTGCTGTCGCGGGCGGGATTCTCTGCCGAGCGTTTGGGCGTGTGGCGAGCGGGCTTTGTGGTGGCGGATGTTTGGCATCGAGAGCAAAGCTGAGTCTAAGGAGGGTTTTCCAACACTTTGAGCTTGATGAGCTATCTAGTTAGCTATGAAAACGAATCTATCCCGGAGGGTTGGAAGAGCGTTCACGCTCTTGGAGCTGCTTGTTGTCATGAGCATTATCGCCATCCTAGCTGCGGCTGGCCTGAAGGGCATGGGGCTGCCAAGGAGTTCGCCCGACGAGCGCACGCGCACACGGATTGCCTAAATCTCCAGGCTGCCCTGGATGACTATTTGTTGGATCATTCCTCGTTTCCGTCGGCCTGGTCTGGCCTTCTGGCGACGGAAGGGGACTTTCTCAACACGCTGATGGGCGAGAAGAATGAGCACAACCGTGCCTCCACGACCTACTTCAACACGCGTCAGGTGAACAATCATCCGAAGGCTCATGGCTATATCGTGATCCTGAATCAGTTCAATGATCCCTGGGGCAAGCCTTACCAGATTCGGGTTGATCAGGCATTCGAAGGAGCGGTTCCTTTGCCCAGAGCCTACCATGGTCACCTAGGCAGCGAGTTGCTAGGCATGGAGGTGTTCGTTCATTCGGCTGGGCGCGATGGCGATTTCTCGACAATCAAAGATAACATCACGAGTGTCGACTAGAGGGCGATTGGAGTGTTGCCACGATTGCGGAATCCTCACATGGTGGGAGGATTCCGGCCATGCCCTACTTTACAAATGATGCCATCGTCCTTGGTTGGTTGCTTCTTTGTCTAACAGGCGTCTTTGTCACTTCGTCGAGTATGCATCCGTTCTGGCGACGGTTCTACAGTATCTTTCCGCCTCTGCTAGTATGTTACTTTCTCCCGGCCTTGCTTCACTGGCCATTGGGCCTGGTTTCGGGTGACCAGTCGCAGCTCTACTTTGTGGCCTCGCGCTACCTCTTGCCGGCAAGTTTAGTTTTGCTCTGTCTGAGTGTGGACTTTCGAGGTCTTGTTAGGTTGGGGCCCAAGGCGGTCATCATGTTTCTAACGGCGACCGCTGGAATCATCTTGGGCGGGCCTATTGCTCTGATGCTGATTAGTAGCATCGCCCCCGATTGGTTGGGTGCGAACCCAACGGAAGTGTGGCGTGGCCTGTCGACCGTGGCGGGGAGTTGGATTGGTGGGGGTGCGAATCAGACGGCGATGAAGGAGATATACGGCGTGGGCGATTCGCTCTTTGCGACGATGATCATCATTGATGTGGTGGTAGCGAATATGTGGATGGCCTTTCTGCTTATGGGTGCGAATCACCAGCGGAAAGTAGATCGGTGGCTGAAGGCCGATAGTTCTGCCATTGAGGAACTCAAGACGAAGGCTGCTGCGTTTCAGGCTCGCGTCAGTCGGATTCCTGAGGCCAAGGACTTGCTCATCGTGCTGACGGTAGCGTTTGTGGCGACGGGCCTTGCGCACTGGGGTGGCAGCAATTTAGCGGCTTGGTTCCAGGTTAATACGCCTGGGAGCAACTCCTTTCAATCGAGCTTCTTCTGGCTCATTGTCATCGCGACAACCATTGGACTAGCGCTGTCCTTTACGCCAATGCGCTCACTCGAAGGCGTGGGCGCTTCGAAGATTGCCTCGATCTTCATCTACATCCTCGTGGCGGCGATTGGAATGAAGATGAATTTGAGTGAAGTGGCAAATAATCTTGGCCTCTTCGCTGTCGGGCTCGTTTGGATGCTAGTTCATGTGGTGCTACTGATAGTCATGGCAAAGATTACTCGATCGCCCTTCTTCTTTGTCGCCGTGGGTAGTCAAGCGAATGTCGGTGGGGCTGCATCGGCGCCGGTGGTGGCGTCCGCGTTTCATCCCGCATTGGCTCCTGTGGGTGGCATCATGGCGGTGTGGGGCTATGCGTTAGGAACCTATGGCGCTCTCTTCTGCGCCTACCTCATGCGTGTCGTTACAGGGTCATAGTGGAGATGTTAGCCTTTGAAATGTTTCAAGAGGTCGGGATCCTCGGCCAAGTCCTTGAGAACGCCGTTGGAGGCGTAGTGATCAAGGAGATAGCCTCCGGTGTAGACCTGTACGAGGAAACCCGTGATCTTCATGCTGCTTTCCCAGGCCTTGCCATTGCTGAGCTTGGAGGCACGAACTTCGTGCGTCAGAAACTTCAGTCCCTTGAGGGCCTT
>Ga0213868_10006826_pt1 | contig 9986 bp, 7 predicted proteins | sample PICome_9_FD_160087 | JGI IMG/M metagenome (GOLD analysis project Ga0213868, IMG submission 160087) | Coastal seawater microbial communities near Pivers Island, North Carolina, United States - PICO127 | ecosystem: Environmental > Aquatic > Marine > Coastal | place: USA: North Carolina | collected...
TAGATAAAGGTGCCGTCTCACGCACACCATCAGAAATCGATTGGTCACCAGGCGCCGCGGAAAAAGGCGGTTATGAGCACTACATGCTTAAAGAAATCTTTGAGCAACCAGAAGCGATCAGTAATACCATCCGCGGCCGCATCGACCTCAACCGAGGCACGGCCATCCTCTCTGGGCTCAACCTCAGTCCGCGCGAACTCGTCGCCATCCAGCGCCTGCTCATTGTCGGTTGTGGCACCTCGATGAATGCCGGACTGATTGGTGAATATGCCGTCGAAGACTTTGCCGCCATCCCCGCAGAGGTCGAGCAAGCTGCCGAATTCCGCTACCGTAACCCTATCGTGGGTAGCCGGGACATGGTGCTTGCTATCAGCCAGTCTGGCGAAACAGCCGACACCCTCGCTGCGGTCCGTGAGGCCGTCGAGAAAGGCTCCCTCGTTGCCGCCCTTGTCAATGTTGTCGGATCAACCATCGCTCGAGAAACCAGCCGAGGCATCTATTTGCACGCCGGTCCAGAGATCAGCGTAGCCTCCACCAAGGCATTCACCAGCCAAGTTTCTACCCTGCTGATGATCGCCCTCAAGTTTGCCCGTGCCCATCGCTTATCACGTGAGCAGGGAATTAAAATAGCCAAAGAAATCCAACGCATCCCTGAGCTGGTGGAAGCGGTGCTCAAAACCAATGATCAGATCGCTGAAGTCGCATCACACTACGCGCACTACAATAACGCCTTCTTCATCGGACGCGGCTATATGTATCCTGTCGCGCTAGAAGGTGCGCTCAAGCTCAAGGAGATCTCCTACATTCACGCCGAGGGTTACCACGCAGCCGAGCTCAAGCACGGACCGATTGCCCTTTTAGAGGAATCCATGCCCGTCGTCGCCCTGCTCAACGAGGGGCCTGGACAGGAAAAAACCCTCAGTAACGTAGCCGAATGTAAGGCACGCAGCGCACCGGTTCTAGGTGTCATCACCGAGGGCGACGAGGAAGCACGTGCCGCTTGTGACCACGTCATTGAAATCCCCTCCTGCCCGCAGTACAGCTCCGTGGTTCCGGCCGCCGTTGCCCTGCAACTGCTCTCTTACCACATCGCCAGAATCAGAGGCTGCCCTATCGACCAACCGCGCAACCTCGCCAAGAGTGTCACTGTTGAATAAGCCCTAATCCCTAGAGGGACTCAGCGTCATCCAGCCTCGGATGACCATTCTTCAGATCATCGCGACTAATGCCCTTGCCACGGTTCATCTGATCCATGGCTTTAAAGGTTTCCACCATGCCGTGGATCGCAGCGAGCACGTCTGCGGTGTGCCCAGTCTCGGAAATCGTATGCATATTCCGGATCGGGAAACCAATCGAAGTTGAGGCACTGTCCACTCCCGCTAAGGAAGCTGCCATCGCATCCGTGCCAGTGTCACGACCGGCAAAATCAATCTGGTAGGGAATCTTGTTTTTCTGGCAGGCTTTCTCAATCAGCGTATTGAGATATTCACTGGTGATTGATCCATTAGTAAGGCTAAAGCCCTTACCCATCGCAAGTGGGTTCATGCGCTTGCCGCCAATACCGGGAGCGGCATCGTAGTCGTGATTGACGTCAGAACCGATCAGGATGTCAGGCTTAAGCTCACCCGCAATCGCGGTAGCACCAAAACGACCAATCTCCTCGTGCGTTGCAATCGTGTAGAGCAGACGCAGGTTTTTGAGCGGTGACTTCGCCAAGATCTTAGCAATTTCTGCCACTACAAAACATCCCAGACCGTTGTCGAGGTAGGCTCCGTAGTAGGTATCGTCAGAGAATCCTTTTTTGATCGGGCGATTAAGAATGATCGGGTCCCCCGGGCGGATACCAAGAGCTTCAATCTTTTCTTTGCACTTTTCCCCGTGCATCTGCAGATCGAGATACATCATCTCAGGCTTGAGTCCCTTCTCCCCCGTCCTCTGTGCCGGCTCGGAGAAATGGATGGCACCGAGAGCTTCGATCGTGCCGCCTTCGATGCAGCGATAATTACCGGGCTTCTTGGGATCCTGGCTAAAGAGTTTTACTTCATGACCAATCAGTGTGCATGGCAGAAAGGAATCAGTATTCACCCAGATCTTGCCATCGGTATCAATCTTACGCACCTGCATCCTAATCTTGTCGGCGTGGCCAATGATCATTACCGAGGTCATCTCATCTTTACCCGGATGAGTATCTACCACGATACCGGCATTGCCCTTGAACTGATGAATCGCCCAGGACTTCGGCATCAACTTCTCAAAATAGGGTTTCAGCACCCCGTAGGACATCGCAGCTTCGAGCCCGATCGGGCTGGGGGCGGCAAGCACCTCACGCATAAATTCGAATTGGGCCTTGGGCATGGATTTCTCCCATGCTGATTTGGAGGTTGTTTTTTTTGCCGTTGGTTTTTTAGCCATATCAATAAATTGTTAGGATGTAGATGCGTTGGATTGAATTTCGTTCCAGACCAGCCGGATGGCGTCTGGGTAAAGCTGATGTTCTTCCACCTGAATGCGGGCATGCAAGGCGTCGGCGGTGTCTTCTACTAACACAGGAACCTTGGCTTGTAAAATAGCCGGTCCCGTGTCCATGCCGGCATCCACATAGTGAACCGTGCAGCCAGACTCACGAGCTCCATCTTGCACCGCCTGTTTCCAGGCCATCAGCCCAGGATAGGCAGGCAGAATCGAAGGATGGATATTAAGAATTCTCTGGGGGAACACGTCCAGCAGCGGAGCCTTCACCAGCCGCATAAATCCAGCAAGACAGACGATTTCCACCCCCGCCGACTTGAGCTGCTCCGCCACAGCGGCCTGGGACGCGTCTGGAAAACGCGTGTTATAGCCTCCACAATCAATCACTTCGGCGCGGATACCCGCCTTTTTAGCACGTTCAAGAATGTAGGCTTCTGCGTTATCAGAGAGCACCAGCACGATCTCCGCATCCAGCGAGCCATTCTCAATGGCATCCAAGATCGCCTGCATGTTCGAGCCGGAGCCTGAACCGAGCACGCCGAGTTTGATGGTTCCCTTGCCTGTGGACATGCCGATACCTACTTCGTGGGCATGCTACAGGCAATTCTAATTTGCCCGCTAGTAAAGCATGCAAACGTCAAGGCCGATCCTCCCGATTGAAAGGATACCCGTTCGGCGCGATAAAATAGGGGCAATTTCCATCTCCATCTCCAGCTCCATCTTTAGCACCATATTCAGCAACTTTTCGCACCATCACACAGCGATCCATTTTTTCATCCGGTTTCCATTTCTCCAATTCCAGCCCAGCTATGGCCTCCATAGAGGCAGGCCAGAGCGGTTTCGGGATAATCTCCAGCAATCCATCCTCCCCGAAGTAATCGGCACACTCCTCGGCATGCAGCCACTTACCGCGCCGTCCATTCGGGTTGAGAAACTCCGCCTGCGCAGGCCTAGCTGCGCGCACGTGATTAAAAATACACCCATGCACCAGCTGCTGCACATCGACCACATCGTCACGAAATTGCTCTGGCAGCAGATCTCGAAATTTGTCCACCTTGTCCAACAGTACCAATTGGTGTGAGCGCATCTTCTCAAGCTTGCGAAAATAATGATCCCGAGCATCCGGCCCCGGCAGTAGCAAGCCACTATCCGTCTCCACAGCCAGATAGAATTTCACAGCCAGCTCAAGGTGGATCCTGCGACCTGTAACAAGATCTCTCAGCAGATAATCAAGCTCACCCAGCGTATGCCCCGCATCTTGGCGAATCGGCAAGCCCTGTGCTAAAACATCATATCTAGGAGTAGATTCAAGCAGCACCGCCAACGCATCTTCATAGAGGTGCCCTAGTTTTTGTTGCAGATTCAATGCACATGGCTCCTCCGGAAAAACCAGTGACTTGCATGGAAAGGTCGTTGCCTCCGGCAGATCAGCCAGCAGTGGCGGCTCTTCGATAAGACTCTGAAAAAGAGCTTTAGAAACGATGTCAGATGAGTGGTTCATTTCTATAGGGTTTCACGCATTGACGATAGCTCTCTCTCGTCGATCTAGCATTCCGTAAATGAGTCAATGAACGGATCACAACAACTATTTTTTGCGTAGCCCTGTCAAGGGACGACCGATCGCAATGGCCAAACTAAAGATCGCTTCTCTTGACTCTGGGGAACAGATGGCGGAATCTTGTGGCCATGAAAGATCCGCGCATCTCCCAGCTCGCACGCCAGCTCGTCGAGTATTCCACCCATATCAAAAAGGGCGAGAAAGTCATGCTTCACCTCTGTGATGTGCCCGATGAACTCGGCATTGCACTCATCAGGGAAGTCAGGGCCAGAAAAGCGGTGCCTGTGCTCAGGGTGGAACACGGGCTGTTAGGACGCGAGATGCTGCTCGGGGCCAGCGACGATCAATACAAACTCATCGCCAAACACCAACTCGCCGAGATGAAGGACATGGATGCCTACATCGCTATCCGAGGCTCTCACAATATCTGCGAAGCCAGTGACGTTCCCGCAGCGAGAATGAAAACCATGATGAACCACATGCGCAAGGTCATGAACCACCGCGTCGATCACACCAAGTGGTGCGTGCTACGTTGGCCCCATTCCGCCATGGCCCAGCAAGCTGGCATGAGCACCGAAGCCTTTGAAAATTTCTACTTCGACGTCTGTTTACACGACTACAAATCCATGCTGCCGGCCATGCGCGCGCTCAAACGCTTGATGGAAAAAACCGACCAGGTGCACATCAAAAACAAAGGCACCGACCTGCACTTCTCCATCAAGGACGTCCCCGCCATTGTTTGCGGTGGCAACTACAACATACCGGACGGCGAAGTCTTCACCGCACCCGTTAAAAACAGTGTCGAAGGTTACATCACCCACAATGCCCCCACGGTCTATCAGGGCATCCCCTTTGACAACATCCGGCTGGAATTTGAGCATGGGAAAATCGTCAAGGCGGAGGCCGGCTCCAAGACCAAAGAGCTCAACAAAATCCTCGATGCCGATCCGGGAGCACGCTACATCGGCGAGTTCGCCCTCGGCTTCCACCCGGGCATCAAAGAACCGATGCGTGACATCCTCTTTGATGAAAAAATCGCTGGCTCCTTCCACTTCACTCCCGGCCAGGCCTACGAGGAAGCCGACAACGGCAACCGCTCGCAAGTGCACTGGGACATGGTCACCATCCAGCGTAAGGACTATGGTGATGGCAGCGGCGGCGAAATTTATTTTGACAGCAAGCTGATCCGCAAAAACGGCGTCTTCCTACCCAAGTCACTCGCCGAGCTGAACTACTGATGACAGGGCCGCCTACAAGCCCGATCCGACATCGATGGCAAACAGGCAGACGTCATCGCCAAATTCCCCTTCAACACTATGTCGGCGAGCGTAATCCACTAAGGTGTCGAGGGAAGTTTCCAAGTCATCTTCAATGCCATTTTCCATCGCCGTGATGATGCGCTCGATGCCCAATTCCTCACCAGCCGTATCCTCAACCTCGTGCAAACCGTCCGTATAGACCAGTAGCCGATCGATCTCATCCAGAGAGATGGTGTGTGTGGTAAACACAGCCTGAGGAATCAAACCCAGAGCAGGGTTTGGCTTCGCACCCTGCGGTTGCAGCAGTTTGCCTTTACCAAGTCTGACCACGATAGGAGCTGGATGGCCAGCGCAGGAGTACTTTAGTGTGCCTTCTTTGAGATCGATCACAAAATAAATGGCGGTAGCAAAAAGGGTTACCCCCGCCCTCTCGAAGATTGAGACAAGGCCATCATTGACCCCATAGAGAAACCACTCTGGACTGGTAGCAGACTCACGTTCTTTTTCCATCAGCCCACGCAGCATGGAGACCACCAGGGATGCCCTAACTCCATGCCCCATGACATCACAAAGCAGAATGCCCATGCAGTGCTGTGAAATCGGAATGACTTCAAAAAAGTCTCCCGCCATTTCAGAGGCAGGGCAATAACGACAGCCTACGGTGACTTCTCGTTGATTATCCTGAAGGATCAAACCGTCCAGCTCTTTAGGCAGCAAAGCTTGCTGAATTTCTCGGGCCAGTTGGAGCTCTTCTTCAATGGCTACATTGCGCTTCTGCAACTCATCTGCCAGAGCTCCCATTTCTCTCTGAGCATTAAATAGGGCCGTGATGTCTGTGGTGATACCAAAGGTGCCACATAGCTCCCCTTTGCGATTAAGCCATGGCAGCTTGGAGGTCTCCGCCCAGGTCGTCTTGCCATCATCGTAGGTCTCTTTTTGAAGTGCCTTAATCATAGGCACGCGGGTTTCCATGATTTCGAGCTCATCTTTACGACCCATGTCAGCATGTCTTTTGTCAAAGAAGTCTCGATCTGTTTTACCCAACAGATCGTCCATAGACTTGGCCCCAAGTTTTTCAGCCGTCGAGCTATTCGCGAGCACAAACCTCGATTCCGTGTCTTTGTAATAAACATTAATCGGGATATTCTCGATGAGTTCACGTAATCGATGCCGCTCTTCCTTGAGTGCGGTTTCGGCATTTTTTCTTTGTGAGATATCAATAATGGACCCCACGATACGATACGCCATACCATCGTCATCTCGAACCACTACACCACGAATCCGAAGCCACCGCCACGATCCATCCGGATGCAAATAGCGACAATCATGCGCCAAGGCGTCATCGCCATTTTTCCTGACAATTTTCTTAAAATTGTCCCGTAACGCGGGCAGCTCCTCTTGGTGAAAATATCTCCTCGCTTGGAGGATAATGTTGGGGGCCTTATCCGCGGGGTATCCAAGAAAATCAAGCACACGGTCCGAGTAATAGATTTCGCGTTCACCCACATACCAGTCCCAGACTCCCTCGTTGGACGCCAGCAATGCGAGCTCAAGCCTATCTTGTAAATCAGATGCCATCGGAGTGATTAGCGTAACAAACTACAAGTTAACATTCAACTTGTAAGACAAATTATTGGCAGAACAACTCACTGAGCATTTGCCCACCCTATCAGCCAGCTATCAGCCGGCGCATGGGCTAATCCATTCTACCTCTTCAAAATGATGCGGCTGGTGAAAGTTCGGCTTCGCCCCGGGCAACGCTGCAATCGACAAGAATTTTTGCTCAGGAGAATCAACAATGAAGCTAACATTCATTCTGCTTTTCTGACCAAAACTAAAATCTGATTCAAGAAAGGACAGCGGGATCGACGCTGCGACCTTCCAGCCGCCATCGACTGAAACCTTGGAATAGGTCTTTATGCCGACGATCGGGATGTTCTCCGAGCAAGCTCTGACACGTGGGCCAATAAACTCAGCACTCCACCACGCACCATTGGGCGCGAGGTTGAATTCAAGATAGCGATCTGAATGTCTATCTTTGATAAACAATTCAGCAACATCATAGCGCCACAAACCTTCGGTAAACTCACGAGGGCCCGCATCTGGAGAAATCGAGGCACGCTTCTCCCTTGCTGCTACAAACCATAAATGGGTACGATCCATCGCCAGCGTAAAGGCGGCTGGCACAGCTACAGGCTGGCCATGCCAATCCAGATTCACCATTGACCATCTGAGATCGCTCCCCTCCCAAGATAGCGGCTCCTTTTTTTGATCAATTTGCATGGCTCAATCTGTGCCCCTCCAACAATTTTGCCAAAGCTAAATCCAGACTAAACCAAGATATCTTTCCTCGTGCATGCCCATAAAGACGATCCTACCGGCACATTGATGTTCCAATCGGAGGGCCTTTTTCGCCCTTTCTGATCACCTTAAGAAAAAAAGCGTGACATTTATTCGACATCGATGGAATAAACTGGTAAACATTCCTTAAATATGTTGTGAAGAGCTTGCTTGGACAACAACTCGTCGCAAATCCACCGTATTTTCAAGATCACCTTACATGCATACCATTGAATATATTGGTCCTCGGCCGAGGAAACCTGTGCGCAAATCATGGGGTGGCGGCTGGCTGATGGTTTTTCTCGTCGTTACGAGCGTAGGGATTGCGGCTCACCCACTCATCACCAAAGTCTTAGCTGATAGGTCCCCAGTCACAGAATTGAAGGTGGACGAAACGGTATCCTGGCTCGAGCAGCACAGCGGATTCGGTAATCGGCTAGCCGCAGAGGCTCTCCTGCGCACGCACGAGGATATCAGCTACGATGATACTTATTACAATATCAGCTTCCCGATGGGCGATATCCCGAGTGGTAAGGGCGTATGCACAGATCTTATCATTCGCAGCTACCGCGCATTAGATATCGATCTTCAACGGCTTGTTCATGAAGACATGCAGCTCAATTTCAGAATCTACCCTCAGCTCTGGGGCTCAAGTCGGCCTGACACCAACATCGACCACAGACGTGTCCCCAACCTGCAACGCTTCTTCAGCCGACACGGCAAAGAAATCCCTATCGAGAGCGATGATGCCATCGCAGAAAACACGAATTATGGAGATGTTATCGTCTGGAGGCTCCCTCACGGAGAAACCCACATGGGCATCGTTGTTCCCGGGCCTGGTAATCGTAAGCATGAAAAGTGGGTTGTCCACAACATCGGCTCAGGCCCACAGTGGGAAAACAAACTCCTGGAATATCAGATTATCGGTCAATATCGCTACTACGGCATGCAAGCTGTTGTGCAATATTCTCAGTGGTAAGCTTTCGAGCCCATTCACTCTGACCACTTCGCGAGCGCTTTGTCTAACGCCGCACACTTGTTAACTCTGAAGTTCTCACCCGCTTGCACGGTGGCCCGCTTTCCCGTACCACTCTGAAGGTGGATTTCTACAGGGGTTTCGCCCGGGTGTTCTATGAGAATATTACGGATGGATTCCAAATCACTTTGGGTATGCCTCGCTAGCCAAAGATTGACTTGCACGGATGCATTTTGACTGCTTTTTCGAGCTTTAAGCTCTTTGATCTGTGATCCCGTCAGACTTAAGGTTTCGGTGCGGTCATCCACCTTAATGCTCGCTTGGAGACGGATCACCTTACCGGACATTAATAAGCCCGCCTCACGTGCAGGACTGTAACTCTCTGACCAGCAGACCACCTCACAACTACCTGTGAAATCCTCGATATGAATAACGCCAAAAGGTTTGCCCGCGCGGGTGACCTTATGCTCTACATAACGAATCATGCCCGCAAACGGGTAGCGTGCGCGCTTGTCTTTAGTATCCAGCTCGTCGAGCAAGCCGATTTTTTCAAAGCGGCCTGCATCGATGGCCGCTCGGTATTTATCCAAGGGGTGGCCACTTGTGTAGTAGCCCAGTAGCTCCTTCTCATTTGTCAGCCGCTCATCTTTAGACCATTCTTCGGCATCAGAGCTAGAGTGCCCTTGATCGGATTCTTGCACCGCACCAGCAAAGTCCATGGTGTCAAACAATGAGTCTTGGCCTTGAGCCCTATCTCGCTGCGCTGAGCTCGCTGATGCCACCACCTGCTCGACACGTGCAAACATGCCCGCACGTGTCTCGCCAGTCCAGTCCATGGCTCCCGCCTTGACGAGGTTTTCTAGGATGCGCTTGTTCACGCTTCGGGAATCTAATCTATTGGAGAAATCGTCTAAATTATCAAAGATTCCGTGTTGCTCACGCTCAGCAATCGCTGTCGCCATAGCACCCTCTCCGACATTTTTAATCGCCGCGAGTCCATAGCGAATGGCCATCTTTCCAGAAGGCGTCAACTCAGGAGAAAAACGCAACTGCGATTGATTAATATCGGGCGGCAGCACTTCAATATCCATGCGGTGACACTCCGATATAAAGACTCCAATTTTATCGGTATTGTTGAGCTCATTTGAGAGCAGGCCGGACACAAACTCGACTGGGTGGTTCGCCTTTAGGTATGCTGTCCAGTACGAGATATGGCCGTAACACGCAGAGTGAGATTTGTTGAATCCATAACCGGCAAATCCAGCAATCTTATCAAAGATTTTGTTGGCGAGCTCCGCATCGATGTCGTTAGTGACCTTGCTACCCTCAACAAAGATCTCACGCTGCTTCGCCATTTCTGAGGGTTTCTTTTTACCCATCGCGC
>Ga0213868_10006830_pt1 | contig 9984 bp, 9 predicted proteins | sample PICome_9_FD_160087 | JGI IMG/M metagenome (GOLD analysis project Ga0213868, IMG submission 160087) | Coastal seawater microbial communities near Pivers Island, North Carolina, United States - PICO127 | ecosystem: Environmental > Aquatic > Marine > Coastal | place: USA: North Carolina | collected...
GGTCTTAATATTATTTTCAATGTCTAATAAATTTTTAACGGTATGATGCATACAAATATGATTAGAAAATATTACTTTATTAATAAATTTGATACAAATAATATTGATAAACAAGACAAGCAAACCGCAGTAATTTACAGAAACTATTCTAAAAAAACTGCTGACCAAACTCTCATTTTAAAAATTAAGAAATATTGTAAAAAAAAATCTATTAAATTTTATTTATCAAATGATGTTAAGTTAGCAATTAAGCTTGATTTAGACGGCGCTTATATTCCAGCTTTTAATAAAAGCTTAAAACATTTGTCATATTCTTATAAAAAAAAATTTAAAATTTTAGGATCTGCACACAATCTTAAAGAAATTAGAATAAAAGAAAATCAAAATGTTGAAAAAATTTTTTTATCTTCATTATTTAAAGAAAATAAAAACTTTTTAGGAATAAATAAATTTAAATTATTATCTAAGCTAACTATAAAAAGTATTGTTATTCTTGGTGGAGTTACTTCTGTTAATTTAAAAAAACTTAAATTACTTAATTGTTTTGGTTTTGCTGGAATATCGTACTTTGAACAAAAAAAAAGGCCCCTATAAAAAGGGGCCCTTTTAAAAATTGATTCTAAATTAAATTAGAATGCAAATCCGATATCGATTGCGTAACCGTCAACATCATCTCTTGATGAAGTTGAACCACCTACGTTATCCATAGACACTGACGCAGCAGAAACTGTCATACCACCTGAAGTGTATGAAACAGATATAGCTTTGTTTTCTTGGTCAGCAGTCTTATCACCGAACTGTCTTTCAGATGCGTTGTATCCAATTGTTAAATTGTCAGATACTTGGTAAGTAATACCATGTGCTGAGAACTCATCATCAGAAGTTGTAGCGCCTGATTGATCTTGCTCTGATTCAGTGAAACCAACTGTGAAAGAACCGAAAGCGTACTTAGCGTACATAACTTCAGTCTCAAGTTTTGAAGTTCCAGCTAAACCATTGTCATCTACTGCATAACCAACTGTTAATCCTTCAACACCTGTGTATGCTAATGCAACTGAAACAGTTCCATCTGTTCTAGCTCCACCTGATGGAACGTAAGATAAGTTAACATCTAAACCATCAACCATTTCTGGCATGTCGTACATGAAAGAGTTGTTAGTTCCAAAACCACCAATCGCACCTTCTTTATTAGCTTGACCAGTTGTTTTTGAAGTTGCTGCTGCTGATGCAGTATGACCGATTAAGTCCCAAGACTCACCGTAAGCAGTAGGTGTTGTATCGTCTACAGCTGACATAGCAGTTCCACCACCATGTGCATGGAAAGTCAATTTACCTAAACCATCCATTGAAACTGAGATATTTCTATCATCTAGAGTACCACCATCAATTTCTTGATAAGTTGTTACTGTCATACCATTATCTAATTCACCCGAACCATTGAAAGTTAGAGAATCACCTGATGACCAAGTGTTACCTCTGTCATAGTTGCTTGAATTACCGTAAGATATACCTGCAGAACCGCCCACACTCATTGAACCAGCAAAAGCTGAAGTAGCAATAAGAGAACCTGCTAATGCAGTTAATCCTATATTTTTTAAATTGTTCATATTAATTACTCCTTATTTTTATTGTTAATTATTAATAATAAACGTGATCTATTTATCATTTAGTCGAATTTTTTTGTTAAAATACTTATATTTTTTATTAAATATTCTAATGTGTTGTATTTTTACAACACTTTTTTCTTGATTTTCAATGAAAAAAGCCAAATTAATAAAATTCTATGATTTTAATAATTAACCTTTAAAAGCTAAAATATTCTCTATGAATAAAATAAAACCATTAGTTTTTTGTATTTTTTTATCTTTTATTTTAAATGCCTGCAATGGAAAAATTCCAGGAGCTGATGCTAGGAAAGTTTCTTATGATCCTAAAGAAAGAGTTAAAAAAAATTTAGAGGAAGGCAAAGGTTTTAGATTGGATTCAGCATTTGGAAATAATTCAAAAGGTGGAAATTTTCAATTTGCTAGCTCAAATGAACTTTGGCGTGCCTCACTAGATACTATAGATTTTATACCAATAGCTACAGCTAATTACAGTGGTGGTATTTTAATTACAGATTGGTATTCAAGTGATGAGAATTCAAAAGAATCAATTAAAATTAGCATTAGATTTTTAACAAATGAAGTAAGATCTGATGCTTTAGATATAAAAGTTTTTTATAAAAAATGTGAAACTTTAATAAATTGTTCAATTTTAGAAAAAGATGGAAATTTAAGAGCAGAACTTACAAAAGAAATTTTAAAAAAGGCTGCTATTTACAAAAAACAGAATAAAGATAAAAACTTTAAACCTTATACAAATACGTCAACACGGGGTGACAACGCTAACGATACGAAATCAAAATAAAAATTAAATTTAATAATTATTTTTGTGGAAAGATATAATTTTAAGATTGTTGAAGATAAATGGCAAAAATTTTGGGATAGAAATAAATCCTTTTCAGTAAAAATCGATAAGAATAAAAAAAAATTCTATTGTTTAGAAATGTTTCCATACCCATCTGGAAAGATTCATATGGGTCATGTCAGAAATTATACCATAGGAGATGTCTTAGCGAGATACAAAACATTACAGGGCTTCAATGTACTTCATCCAATGGGATGGGATTCTTTTGGTATGCCCGCTGAAAATGCTGCAAGACAAAATAAATTAGATCCAAAAACATGGACAGAGAAAAATATTTCAGTAATGAAAACACAACTTAAAAAGCTTGGCTTATCTATTGATTGGGATAAAGAAATTTCTACTTGTTCACCAGATTATTATAAACATCAGCAAGATTTTTTTTTAGAGCTTTATGATAAAGGATTAGTGTACAGAAAAGAAAGTTATGTAAACTGGGATCCAGTAGATAAAACTGTTTTGGCTAATGAGCAAGTTATAGATGGCAAAGGTTGGCGCTCAGGTGCAATTGTAGAAAGAAAAAAACTTAACCAATGGTTTTTTAAGATTACCAATTTTTCTAAAGAACTTTTAGAAAGTTTAGATAACCTTAAAGATTGGCCCAATAAAGTTAAAGTCATGCAAAAAAATTGGATTGGAAAATCTTATGGCTGTGAAATTAAATTTCAAATAAAGTCTAATAAAAAAATTAATGAGATAAAATGTTATACCACAAGACCAGATACTTTGTTTGGTATGTCTTTTTTAGCAATCTCAGTAGATCATCCAATTGCAAAATTTTATGAAAATGACCAAGAATTTATAAGATTTAAAAAAGAATGCTCTAAAACTGGTACAACCGAAGAGTCAATTGCAGCAGCGGATAAACTTGGTTTTAAAACAGATTTATTAGCAATTAATCCTTTAGATGAAAGTATAAAAGTACCAGTTTATTTTGCTAACTTTGTTTTAATGGATTATGGTTTAGGTGCGGTATTTGGATGTCCAGCACACGATCAAAGAGATTTAGATTTTGCAAGAAAATATAATTTAAAAGTCACACCAGTAGTCCGACCCGATAAAGATAAAACTCTTTTAATTGATGACAAGGCATATACAGAGTCAGGCTATTTATTTAATTCAAAATTTTTAGACAATCTAAAAGTACCTGATGAGTCAATTTCTAAGACAATTAATTTACTAGAAGAAAAAAATATTGGTCAAAAAAAAACTAATTATAGATTAAAAGATTGGGGTATTTCACGTCAAAGATATTGGGGATGTCCAATTCCAATTGCATATGATGAAGATAATAATCCAATTAAGATCCCAAGAGAAATGTTGCCAGTTCAATTACCAAAAATTGATGAGTTGAGTTCTACAGGAAATTCACTTGATAAAATAGATGAATGGAAAAACATCACAATAGATGGAAAAAAATGTATTAGAGAAACAGATACTCTTGATACTTTTGTAGACTCTTCTTGGTATTTTTTGAGATTTTGCTCACCTCATAATAATGATTACGGGTTTAGTTCAGAGGAAGTAAAATATTGGATGCCTGTAGATCAATATATCGGTGGTGTTGAGCATGCTATTCTGCACCTTTTATATTCTAGATTTTTTATGCAGGCTTTATCACATAAAAATGACACCTTTGACATCAAGGAACCTTTTAGTGGTTTATTTACTCAAGGTATGGTTTGTCATGAAACCTATAAAGATAAAAATAATAATTGGGTCAGTCCAGATGAATTAGTTACTATCAATGGGGAAAAATTTCTAAAAGAAAATAAAGAACCAGTTAAGGTTGGTCCATCAGAGTCAATGTCAAAGTCAAAAAAAAATACTATAGATCCAGAAAAAATTATAAAAGATTATGGGGCAGATTCTGTTAGATTATTTATTTTGTCAGACAGCCCACCTGAAAAGGATGTTCAGTGGTCAGATGAAGGTATTAAATCATCTTACAAATTTATTCAAAAGTTATGGGTTTTAAATCAAAAATTTTTTGAAGAAATAGAAAAAAATCACCCGTCAAATCTCAATAATGACCTAGAAAAAATAACAAATAAATTTATCAAAGAAATTACTCATAACATTGAAAATTTTTCATATAACAAAATAATCGCTAATTTGTATGAAGTTTATAGCGCATTAAATAAGATAATTTTTAATAAGATTGAAAAACAAAAATTAATTGAAAATTACAAAAAAATTTTAATTGCAATTAGTCCTATTTTACCTCATTTTTCAAGTGAATGTATTGAAATGATGAATATCAAAGAAAAAATATCTTGGCCAGAAGTAGACGAGATCTTTTTAATAGAAGATAATATTAAATATATCATTCAATTTAATGGCAAAACTAGAAAAATTATTGAGACAAAAAAAAATACTAGCGAAGAAACTTTGATTGCAAAAATAAAAGAAGACAAAAAATTAGATGAATTTTTAAATAATAAAAATATTCAAAAAAAAATATTTATACCTAATAGGTTAATAAACATAATAACTAATTAAAATGTTAAAAAAAAATATTATAATTCTATCTCTAATTCTTTTTTTAACTAATTGTGGGTTCACACCAATTTATTTAAAAAATAATAATCTTAATTTTTCAATTGAACAAATTAAGTATACTGGTGATAGAGATCTTAATAATTTTTTAAAAATAAATTTAGATAGATATAAAAATGAAAAAATTGATAATAAAATTTTTCTCACTAGTGAAACCAAATATGAAAAAAATATTTTAAGTAAAGATGGTACTGGAAAGATAACCAGTTACCAACTTAAGGTTGAGGTAACATTTGTAGTAGAATCTACAAATAAAAAAATAAGAATTTCAGAAAAAAAAATTATGGACAGTATGGATGATAAATTTGAAGAAGCTAGATATGAAAAATCTATAAAACAAAGTTTTGCTTATTCAATATCTAGCAAACTTATTTCAGAGTTAATTGTTAATCCATGATTTTAAAATCTTTTGAAATAAAAAAAATTGATCAAAAGATTTATCATCTAATATTATTTTACGGAAAAAATGAAGGTTTAAAAAATGATGCTATTGGTGTTTTAATTAAAGATATAAATAATATTTCAAACTATGATGAAAAGGAAGTTTTAGATAATGAAAATACTTTTATTGACAATCTTTTATCCAAATCTCTTTTTGAAAAACAAAAATTTATTATCATTAAAAGAGCTACAGATAAAATTTTAAAAATAATTGAAACTTTACATCAAAAAAATCTAGAAGATACAACCATTATTTTAAATTCAGATAACTTAGAAAAAAAATCAAAATTAAGATCACTTTTTGAAAAAGATAAAAAATTAATTTGTGTTCCCTTTTATCCTGATAACGGTCAAACATTATCTAAATTAGCATATAGTTTTTTAAGAGACAAAAAAATTTCAATTTCCCCTTCAAACATAAATTTAATAGTAAATAAATGTAGTGGAGACAGAGAAAATTTAATAAATGAACTTAGAAAAATTGAATATTTTAACAAAAATGGAAAACAAATTAACAGTGAGAATATATCAAAACTAATTAATTTAAGTGAAAACCACAGCATATCAGAACTTATTGATAGTTGCCTTGCTCAGAACATAAAGAAAACAATAAACATCCTAAATGAAAATAATTTTAGTAACGAAGACTGTGTTATGATTACTAGATCTTTTTTAATTAAAGCAAAAAAATTACTGGCTTTATCAAAAGAATTTGAGAACAATAATAATATAGATTTGACCATTTCATTAGCTAAACCACCAATTTTTTGGAAAGAAAAAGAAATAACCAAACAGCAAATTTATAAATGGAAACCAAAAAATATAAAAGAACTGATATACAAATTAAGTGGGACTGAATTATTAATCAAAAAAAATATAAATAATTCAATTAATTTAATTACAGATTTTATTTTAGGTCTGTCTTCTTCTAAAACTAATAGTTAGATTTAATTATATCTATAATTTTATTTAACTGATCAAGGTCTTTATACTCAAAAGAAATTTTTCCTTTATTCCTTTTGTTGTTTTGTATTTCAACATTTAATCCAATTTTATTAGATACAGAAAGCTCAAGAGCTATAATATTAGTATCTTTTGTGATCTTTGACTTTTGTCTTTTCTTTTTAAATAATTGTACAAAATTTTCTGCTTGTCTTACTGAAAGTTTATTTTCTATAATTTTATTTGCTACAAAACTTGCATTATCTAACCCTACTAATATCTTGGCATGTCCTGTCGATAACTTTTTTGACTCTATTAATTTTATAACGTCTTCTGGTAAAGTAAGTATTCTTAATGAATTAGTTATATAACTTCTACTTTTACCAATAAATTTTGAAACTTTTTCTTGATCATAAGAAAATTCATCAATCAATCTTTTATAACCTTGGGCTTCTTCCAACGGATTTAAATCATGTCTCTGAACATTTTCAACTATTGCAAATTCTAAAGATTTTAAATCATCTGCTTCTGTGATTACCACTGGAACATTATGAATACCTGCTCTCTGTGCCGCTAGCCATCTTCTCTCACCTGCTATGATTTCAAATTTCAAATTTTCATTATTTGATTTTCTTACTATGATTGGCTGTATCATTCCTCTCTCTTTAATAGAATTTGTTAAGTCTTCTAAGTTTGTCTTATCGAAATTTTTTCTTGGTTGGTACTTGTTTGGTATTAAATCGCTCACTGGTAATTGATTTTTTTGAACCTCTACTTTAGTTTCGCCAATTAATGATGATAAACCCCTTCCAAGACCCTTTTTAATTTTATCCATTAAGCAGCACTCCCAATTGTTGACTCTTGATTTATAAATTCATCAGTAAAACTAAAATAAGATTTACTACCGGGGCAAGATTTGTCATAAATTAAAACCGGCATACCATGTGATGGTGCCTCTGACAATCTCACATTCCTTGGAATTACTGTTGAGTAAACCTTTTCATTAAAATAATCTCTAGCTTCTTTTTCAACTTGTGAAGAAAGCTTATTTCTTTTGTCATACATAGTTAAAAGGATCCCTCTAATTTTTAAATCGGGGTTTAAACTTATCTTTATCCTCTCAATAGTTTTCATAAGTTGGGTTAACCCTTCAAGAGCAAAGAATTCTGTTTGTAAAGGTACCAGAAGTGAGTTTGAACAGACGAGCGCCATAACCGTCAGAAGACTTAAGGAAGGCGGACAATCAATTAGTACATAGTCATATAATCCTCTAGAATTGTTTAAATAAGCGGTTAATTTAGCTTTCAATATGAAGGCTCTATTGCTATCGTCAGCTGTTTCGACCTCTAGTCCTGATAGATCTACATTAGAGGTGATAATATCTAAATTTTTAAACTGTGTCCTCTTGATTATCTCATTAATCTGTCTAGTTCCATTCAATACACCATAAATTGTGTCACTTGAGTTATCTACGTTGGATAATCCAAGACCTGTAGTAGCATTTCCTTGGGGATCCAAATCAATAACTAAAATTTTTTTATTAAGTTGAGTTAATCCAGCAGCTAAATTTATAACAGTTGTTGTTTTTCCTACCCCACCCTTTTGATTTATTACTGAAATAATTTGCATTTAGTTTTTCTTATATCTTTTTTTATTTTTCTTACTAATTTTTTTTATATTTATTAATAATGAATCCTCATTAGTTAAACTTTTTTTTTCTATATACTCTAGACTCCAATCATCTTTGGATTTTTCAAATATTTTTTTTCCACTCTTACCCATAAAAAATATTAAATTTTTATATTTGGAAAAATTTTCATAAACTAAATCTAAAACAACTGGCATTGGCTTGAATGCTCTTGACATAACCGTACCTGTTTCTAAATTTTTTATTTCAAATATATTTTTTTGAAAAACTTTTGTATTTAAATTTAGTTTTTCTGAAACGTCTTTTAAAAAACGGCTTTTATGGTAGCTTTTTTCATAAAGATGCACGTCCATATTATTTTTCATATTTTTGAGTATGATTGCTACTACAATTCCAGGTAAACCCGCTCCAGATCCTAAATCTGTGGTTGTATTGCAATTAAAGTCAACAAAATCAATTATTTGTGCAGAATCAATAATATGTCGCTCAATTATGGACTTTTTTGATGATGTATTTTGGCTGATTATGTTAATTTTTTTATTTTTTTCAATAATCATCGATATATAGTTTTCAAAGTCTAAAAATGTTTCACGTGAAACATTTAAGTCATTTAACTTTGATAATGATTTTGAAATTTCTTGATCCATTAAGCTATATGCTTAATAGACTTTCTTTTAACGTGTGACAACAAAATATATACAGCAGCTGGAGTAATCCCATCAATTCTCAGTGCTTGACCCATTGTTTTTGGTTTTATTTGCTTAAATTTAGCTTTTACCTCATTTGACAATCCTGAAAGACCATCATAATTGATTTTATCTGGTATTATAAGGTTTTCATCTCTTTTAAAGGCTAAAATATCAGCTTTTTGCTTCTTCAAATAACCTCTATAATGAGCATTAATTTCAATCTGGTCATCAATTTCTTTACTAAAAAAAGGTATATCAGTCCATATTTCTCTAATTTTATTCATATCAACCCCTTTTTGAGTTAATATTTCATTGGAAGATCTTAAAACCCCGTCTTTTGCTATTTTTATACTAAATTTATCAGCTTTATTAGGTGATATAGTTGATTGACCCATTTTTTCATTAATTTGGTTAATTTTATCAAATTTATCTTGATAAATAACTTTTCTAACATCACCAATTAATCCAATTTCTATTCCTTTTGCAGTTAATCTTTGATCAGCATTATCAGATCTCAGGCTTAATCTATATTCAGCTCTTGATGTAAACATTCTATATGGTTCAGCCACACCTTTGGTCACTAAATCATCGATCATTACTCCTATATAAGCATCAGATCTATCAAGAATAAAAGGTTCAGATTTTTTAAAAGATAGAGCAGCATTTATCCCAGCTATAAGACCTTGGGCTGCCGCTTCTTCGTAACCTGTTGTTCCATTAATCTGACCTGCAAGGTAAAGATTACTAATCTTCTTGGTCTCAAGCGTTAAAAACAGTTCTCTTGGATCTATATAGTCATATTCTATGGCATATCCTGGTCTTATAATTGATACATTCTCTAAACCGTTGATATTGTTACATATTTCTTTCTGTACATCAGCTGGAAGTGATGTGGAGATGCCATTTGGGTAAATTGTATAGTCATTTAGCCCTTCAGGCTCTAAAAATATCTGATGTCGACCTTTATCCGCAAATTTTACTATCTTGTCTTCAATAGATGGGCAGTATCTAGGTCCAACACCTTGTATGCTACCAGAATACATGGCACTCTTAGATAAATTTTTTTCAATAATTTTATGAACCTTATCGTTAGTATAAGTCATACGACATGAGACTTGTTTGTTAATATTTTTTTTAGTTAAGAAAGAAAAAAAGTAAGGATCATCATCTGCAAACTGTTCTTCTAAATTTTCATAATTAATTGTTCTTGAGTCTAATCGGGGAGGGGTTCCTGTTTTT